>Ga0247790_10000165_pt1 | contig 34797 bp, 25 predicted proteins | sample UWRJS171409R4_FD_179913 | JGI IMG/M metagenome (GOLD analysis project Ga0247790, IMG submission 179913) | Soil microbial communities from Arlington Agricultural Research Station in Wisconsin, United States - UWRJ-S171-409R-4 | ecosystem: Environmental > Terrestrial > Soil > Agricultural land...
AGATCGCGCGCCGGGGCACCCGCACCGCGCCCATCGTAACAGCGCCCGGGCCGGCGCTGCACGGCATCGCGCTCACTCGCGCTCACTCGCCGTCACTCGCTCATCACTCGCCGTCACGCGCTCAATGGAGGACCCGCGGGAGGAAGGGCGCGAGCGCGCCCAGGTCGGGGGCCGGCGCGCGCGGTGACCAGAGGCGCACGCCCTTGGCGCCGACGAGCACGGCGGAGCGTCGATCCGAGGAGACCACGATCTTGTCGACGTCGTGGAGCCGCGTGAGCGGCCGCAGCGCGTCGATGTCCCAGACCAGCGCCGTGTGGTTCGCGATCGAGACGAACAGCCGATCGCCGATGAACTCGCCGTCCTCGACGAGCCCCGAGTGGCCCTCGAGCTGACCGTGTCGGGTGCCGTCCCGTACGCCCCACACGATCGGTGAGATGCCGCCGACGCCGATCACGAGGGCGCCGTCGGGGCTCAGCCGCGCCGCCCACAGCGGCCCGGTGCCCTCGAGCTTGCGCACGAGCGCGCCGGTCGCGAGATCCCAGACGTACAGGAACTGATCCAGGCTGGCCGCGAGGACCCGGCCATGCCTGCGATCGATCCAGACGTCCTGGATGCGCCGGGTCGGGCTGCGGAAGATCCGGCGCTGCGCGGGGGCGCCGATCGCGTCGATCACGATCGCCGCGGGCTCGTCGGTGAGCGCGCACACGTCGTCGCCGTCGATGCGCGCTTGCTGGAGCGTGCCGGGGTAGTCGCTGAAGCTCGCCTCCAGCTGCCCGCCGCGCCAGATCCGGACGACGCCCTCCGCCACGCTCACCAGGCGTGGGCCCGGCGGGCTCGAGATCGACGTGACGGCGGCCGGGTGCTGCAGCGTCGCGTCCACGGCGCAGCGGTCGGTGTTCCACAGCTCGATGCTCGGCGTGCCCTGGCGGATCACGCCGAGCTGCGCGTCCCCGGTCCAGACGAGCTGGCGGAGCGGCTCCTTGGCGGGCGCCGTGCAGGCGAGCTCCCCCGTCGCGAAGTCGATGACCGAGAACGCCCCATCGAGGCGCGCGATGGCGAGCCGGCGGCCGTCCGCTGTGAAGGTGGGCATCGGGTCGACGCCGGGCCGCGCGGAGAGGCTCGGACGGAGCTCCTGGGCGCTCACGAGGTCCCACACGATCGCGGTGTGATCCCACGACGCGGTGGCGAGGGCGCTGCCATCGGGCCGGATCGCCGCGTGGATGATGATCGCGGTGTGGCCGGTCAGCTCGCCGAGCAGCATGCCGGACGCGCTCCACACCCGCGCGCTGTTGTCGGCGCTGGCGGTCACGATGCGATCGCCGGCCGGCGTGAAGCGGATGCGCGTGACGTTGGCGCGGTGACCGGCGAGGACACCGCGCGGCTCGCCCGCGACGCTCCACAGCCGGGCCGTGCGATCGTTGCTGGCGGTGGCGACGATCGTCTCGTCCGGCGAGATGTCGATGTCGAAGATCTGATCGTCGTGCGCCGCGCGCCGCGTGATCTCGCTGCCGTCGCCGCGGAGCAGCACGAGCTCGCCCGCCCGGGTGCCGATCGCGATCAGGGCGCCGCTCCGCGAGACCGCGGCGGAGATGATCAGCTGATCGGGGAGCTCGAGGCTCGCGCGCGTGGCGCGCGTGGCCGGGTCCCACACCATGACCTTGTGGTCGTCCCAGCTGACGATGCAGGAGCCGTTGCCGCAGAACGTGGCCCCCTTGAGGGTGTCGTGGCCGTCGAGCTCGCCGGCCGGTGCGCCGTCCGGCATGCGCCACAGCTTGATCGTGCGCTGTGATTGACCAGCGAGGAGGGCGCCGCCGGAGCTGAACGCGACCCGCTGCGTGCCCGTGTCGCTCGGCAGCGCGAGGAGCTCGCGCCCGGCGATCACGTCCCACACGCGGACCCGCCGATCCGCGCCGCCGGTCGCCAGGAGGCGCGAGTCGGGGCTGAACGCGACCGCGACGACCCGATCGTCGTGCGGTATCGCGGCGCGCGGCGCGCCGGTCGCGGCGTCCCAGAGCCGGGCGGTGCCATCCGAGCTCCCGGTGGCGATCCACCGGCCGTCGGGGCTGTACGCGACGGTCCACAGCTTGCCGCCGTGGCCGGTGAGCGTGAGCCGCCGGGGGCGGGTGGGGCGCGCCGCCTCCTCGAGGAGGAGGCGGGTGGCCGGGCCCGTCGAGCCCAGGCGGTACGCCTCCGCGAGCGGCGCGAGCGCGCCGAGCTTGTCGCCGTCGAGGACGCGCAGCCGCCCCTGCTCGCGGTACGAGTCGCGGAGCAGCCCTTCGGCCTCGTGCTGGGCGCGGCTCGCGGTGCGGCTCGCCTGCCCCAGCGCCACGACGAACACGGCGGTGATCAGCGCGGCGCCTGCGGTGATCGCGCGCCGGATCCGGCGGCCGCGCGCTGCGGCGGCGACGCTCGCCGCGCCGAACGCCGCCTCGAGCGGCGTCTGGCCCACCGCGCGGCGCGCGCGCCACCGCTGGTACTCGACGAGCGCGTCGCCGCGCCACAAGAGGCCCGGGTCGCGGCCCTTGGCGTCCCACTGCCGCGCCGCGGTCCGGAGCTGATCGACGAGCGCCGCGTCGCCCGCGTGCTCGTCGAGCCAGCGCCGCAAGGCCGGCCAGCCGTGGACCAGCGACTCATGCACGATCTCGACCGTGGCGCCCGCGCCGCCCTCGAGCGTCTGCACGACGAGCAGCCGGGCGTTGACCAGCCGATCGATCAGCCACTGCACCTCGCTGCCCGCCCGGGACAGCGCGCGCAGCTCGGCGAGCGGCACGATCGCGCGCGTCCGCTCGGCGGTGACCAGCCGGAGCAGGATCTCGCGGACCAGCGGTGCTTTGTCGGGTCCATTGTCGGGCCCATTGTCGGGCCCGAGGTCACGCACCACGCTGTCGGCGTGGCTCGCCAGCGCGCCGGCCACGCCGCCCATCGCGGCGTAGCTGTCGTCGGTGAGCAGCCGGCGCTCCCGGTCGCGCGTGTCCCACAGCCGGGCGGCCGCGAACTGGAGCAGCGGCAGCGCGCCCGGCGTGGCCTCGAGGTGATCGATCATCTCGTCGATGATCGCCGGGCGCTCGAACCGGTAGCCCGCCAGCTCGGCCGGGCTCGCGATCGCCTCGCGCAGCCCCGCGCGGCTCGGCGGGCCGAGGAAGAACAGCCCGCGCGCGAGCTCGTCGGCGAAGCGCCGGTCCTCGGCGGTGCGGTGGAAGAAGTCGGCGCGGATCGAGAGCACCACGCGCAGCGGGCTCGTCGCGTCGTCGGCGACCGCCGACAGGCACGCGGTGAACGCCGCGCGCTCCGCTGGATCGGCGACCTGGGTGTAGAGCTCCTCGTGCTGGTCGACGAACAGGAGCAGGCGGCGCCGCTCGCGCCGCGCGCGGAGGCGCAGCACGTCGCCCAGGTGGCCGGGCTCGCGGCGCAGGGTCTCGGCGGCCCGCCGCTGCTCCTCGACCTGATCGGCGAGGTGGCTCGCGAGCGTGAGCATCGGCTGGATGAGCGCGGCGAGCGCCTCGATCGGCGCGCGGCCCGGGCGGACGATCAGCGCCTCCCACGCCTCGCCGGTGCGCTTGAGCGCCGGGATCGCGCCCGCGCGCACGAACGACGACTTGCCGACGCCGGAGGCGCCGACCACCGCGACGAGCGGCCGATCGTGGATCCGCGTCACCAGCTCGGCGATCTCGTGGCTCCGGCCGAAGAACTTGCCGGCGTCGCGCTCCTGGAACGAGGCCAGGCCGGCGTACGGGCTCTCGTCGACCTGGAGCTCGATCGCGCGGCGCCCCGGCAGGAGCGGGGCGAGCGCGGCCAGAAGCTCGGCGGCGCTCTGCCAGCGCTGGCTCGCGTCCTTCTGCAGGCAGCGATCGACCACCTCGATCAGCTCGAGCGGCACGCCGTCCGGCGCGGCCTTCGCCATCGACGGCATCGGCACCTCGAGATCGGGGGTGGAGAGGATCTTGCTCGCCGCGAGCGGGAGGCGGCCGCAGATCATCTGGTGCAGGAGGAGGCCGCACGCCCAGAGATCGGCCCGGTGATCGATCTCGATCCCGAGGCCCCACTGCTCGGGCGCCATGTACTGCAGCGTGCCGGCCACCTTGTCGTCGGTCGTGCGGGTGCCGGCGTCCGTCCCGTCCTCGGGCGACCCGGTTGGTCCCGTGGCCGGCTCGCGCATCACCTTGGCGATGCCGAAGTCGAGCACTTTGACGGCGCCCGCCTCGGTCAAGAAGACGTTGTCGGGCTTGAGGTCGCGGTGGACGATCCCTTCGCCGTGCGCGCACGCGAGCGCGCGCACGATCGCGCACGCGATCTCCACCGCGCGGTGGTAGGGCAGGACCTCTTCGGCCTCGAGGAGCGCGCCGAGCGATTTGCCGTCGAGGTACTCGAGGACGAGGTAGGGCGCGTCGACGTGCTCGCCGACCTCGTGGATGACGACGATGTTCTCGTGCTGGCAGCGCGCGGTCGCGCGCGCCTCGGTCAGGAGCCGCTCGAGGTGCTCGGGCCGGTTGAGCCGCAGGAGCTTGATCGCGACGCGGCGGCCGAGCCGCAGATCGCGGGCGAGGAACACCGCGCCCATCCCGCCCCGGCCGAGCAGCCGGATGATCTCGTAGTGGTTGATGCGCGTGCCGGGATCGAGCGACGGGCCCTCACCGACGCTCGGGCCCGTGGCCTCGAGGGTCTGGTTCATCATTCGGCGGCTCGCCGCGCGTCTTTGTCTGGGAGGAGGGGCCGGAGCGCGCCCAGGTCGGGGACTGGCATGCTCGGCGACCAGATGCGCACGCCGGTCACGCCGATGAGCGCGACGGTGCGCCGATCGCCCGAGACCACCATGCCGTCGACGCCGTGGAACGACGTGAGCGGCCGCGCCGTGGTGACGTCCCACACGATGGCGGTGTGGTCCCGCGCGGTCGAGACGAAGATCCGGTCGTCGATGAACTCGCCCTGCAGGAGGAGCGCTGTGTGGCCATCGAGCTGACCGCGCCGGGCGCCAGAGTCGAGGTCCCACACCGCCGGCGAGATGCCGCCGATGCCGATCGCGATCGATCCGTCGGGGCTCGTCTGCACGCCCCACAGGTAACCGGTGGCCTCGAGCTTGTGGGCGAGCGTGCCTGCCGCGCGGTCCCAGACATACAGGAATTGATCCTTGCTCGTCGCGAGGAGCCGACCGCGCGTGTGATCGATGTGGACGTTGGTGATGGCCTTGGTGGGGCCGCGGAGGATCTTGCGCCGCGTCGGATCGGCGATCGCGTCAAGCACGACCGTCGCGGGCGTGTCCGTGACCGCGTATACGTAGTCGCCGTCGATGCCCACGGCATTTACCTCGCCCGGGTACCCAGTGAAGCGCGCCTCGAGCTTCCCGCCACGCCAGACGTGCACGGCGCCGGCCACCGCGGTCACGAGGCGCGGCCCCGGTTGATTCGACATCGCTTCGATCTCGCTCGGGTGCTCCAGCATCGCCTCCACGGCGCAGCGGCGGGCGCCCCACAGCTCGACGCTCCGCGCGCCCTCGCGGAGCACCCCGAGCTGCTCGTCACCGGTCCAGACGAGCTGCTGGATCGGGACTGCGCCGGGCGCAGCGCAGTAGACCGCCTCCGTCTGAACGTCGATGACCGAGAACGTCCCGTCGGTGCGCGCGACGGCGATCCACCGGCCGTCGGGCGCGAATGCCGCGATCGGGCTCTCGACGTCGCGCCCGAACGCGGGAGGCGAGCTTTCGCCTTCTCTGCGCGCGCTGAGGACCGGGCGCAGCTCCTGGGCGCGCGAGAGGTCCCAGAGCATCGCGGTGTGATCCCACGAGGCGGTGGCGAGGGCGGCGCCGTCCGGCCGGATCGCCGCGCCGATGATGATGTTGGTGTGGCCGGTCAGCTCGCCGAGCAGCATGCCGGACGCGCTCCACAGGCGGGCGGTGTTGTCGGCGCTCGTCGTCACGACGCGATCGCCAGCGGGCGTGAAGCGGGCGCGCGTGACGTTGGCGCGGTGGCCGGCGAGGATGCCGCGCGGCTCTCCGGCGGGGCTCCACAGGCGGGCGGTGCGGTCGTTGCTGGCGGTCGCGATGATCGTCTCCCCCTTGGGTGAGATGTCGATGTCGAAGATCTGCTCGTCGTGCGCAGCGCGCCGGGCGATCAGGCTGCCGTCGCCGCGCAGGAGCACGAGCTCGCCCGAGAACGTGCCGAGCGCGATCAGGTCGCCGCCCCGCGAGACCGCGGCGGAGAGGATCTGGTCGTTCGACAGCTGGAAGCTCGCGCGCGGCGCGCGCGTGGTCGCGTCCCACACGACGAGCTTGGCCGTGTCCCAGGTGACGATGCAGGAGCTATCGCCGCAGAACGTCGCCCCGAAGATTTGGCCGTGCTCGTCGAGCTCACCGGCGGGCGCGCCGTCCGGCATGCGCCACAGTTTGACGACGCGCGCGTACGACGCGGCGAGGAGCAGGCTGCCGTCGGGGCTGAACGCGACCCGCTGCACGCCGCCCACGATCGGCAGCGCCAGGACCTCGCGCCCGGCGCCCACGTCCCAGATGCGGATCGCGCGCCCGGCGCCGCCGCTCGCCAGGAGGCGCGAGTCGGAACTGAACGCGACCGAGATGACCCGATCGTCGTGCTGCACCGTCGCGCGCGGCGCGCCGGTCACGGCATCCCAGATCCGGGCCGTGCCATCCAGGCTCGCCGTGGCGAGCCACCGGCCGTCGGGGCTGTACGCGATGTTCGCCAGCTTGTCGGTGTGATCGCCCAGCGTGAGGAGCCGGGGGCGCGTGGGGCGCGCGGCCTCCTCCAGGAGGAGCCGGGTGGCCGGGCCCGTCGAGCCCCGGCGGTACGCCGCCGCGAGCGGCGCGAGCGCGCCGAGCTTGTCACCGTCGAGGACGCGCAGCCGCCCCTGCTCGAGGTACGAGTCGCGGAGTAGCCCTTCGGCCTCGCGCTTGGCCTGGTTCGCGACGAGGCTCGCGCGCGACAGCGCGACGACGAACACGGCCGTGATCACGATCGCGATCGCCACGAACACGTTCCGGATCCGGTGGCCGCGCGCCTCGGCGGCGGTGCTCGCCGCGCCGAACGCCGCCTCGAGCGGCGTCAGGTTCGATGCGTGGCGCCTGCGCCAGAGCTGGTACTCGGCGAGCGCGTCGCCGTGCCAGAGGAGGCCGCGCGGCCGCCCGCGGTCGTCCCACTGGCGCGCCGCCGAGCGGAGCTGCTCGTGGAACCGCGAGCCCTCGCTGTCCTCGCGGCGCCACTCGACGAGCCGCGGCCACTCGCGGATCAGCGCCTCGTGGACGATCTCGATCACGCCGATCCCGCGCTCGCTCTCCGACGAGATCAGGAGGCGGGCCTCGATCAGGCGCTCGACCAGGTGCGCGGCGTCCTCGCCCCCGCCGAGGAGCTGGTGCAGCTCGTCGCGCTCGAGGACGGCGCGCGTCCCCTCGAACGTCACGAGGTGGCGGAACGCCTTGCGCACGAGCTGGCGCTCGGCCGCCGGCATCGCGTCGACCGTCTCGTCGGCGCGCCGCGCGAGCGCCCCGGTGACGCCGCCGATCGCCTCGTACGACTTCGTCGTGAGCTGGTGGAAGTGGCGATCGCGCAGCTCCCACATGCGGGTCGCGGCGAACGAGATCAGGGCGACCGCGGCCGGCGCGCCGGCCACCTCCTCGACCATCCGCTTCGGCAGCGCGGGATCCTCGAACTCGTAGCCGACGCGCCGCGGCGGCTCGACCAGGATGCGCTGGAGCGCGTCGATGCTGAGCGGCCCCAGGAGCTGGATGCCGCGCGCGAGCGCCGGGCCCATCCCCGGCAGCTGCTCGACGCGGATCAGGAAGTCGTCGCGCAGCGTGATCACGACGGCGAGCGCGCCGTCGGTCGCGCCGGTCGCCGCGAGGAGGAGGCCCACGAAGCGCTCGCGCTCCTCGGGGGAGCAGCCGAGCGTCAGGAGCTCCTCGAACTGATCGACGATGAGGAGCACTCCGCCGAGCTCGGCCGCCGCCCGGCGCAGCCGATCGGCGAGCGCCGCGACGTCGCCCTGCGCCAGATCGCCCAGCTCGATCTTGGCGGCCGCGAGCTGCGCGGCGAGCTGGACGAGCGGCGAGCGGCCCGGGCGCATGCTGACCACCCGCCACTCGAGCGCCGGCGCGACGCCGGCGTGGATGAACGAGCTCTTGCCGACGCCCGACGGGCCGACGACCGCGATGAACGGCTCGAGCTTGAGCCGGTTGACGAGCGCCTCCGTCTCGCGCTCGCGGCCGAAGAACCACATCGCGTCGATCGCCCGGTACGACGACAGGCCGCGGTAGGGGTTGCCGCGCGTCAGGCTCGAGTGCTCGTCGGTGCGCTCGAGCAGCTCTTCGCGGAACCACTCCCAGACGTCCTGATCGTGGTGCGCGAAGCCGTGCGGCGCCGAGAGCAGCTTGGCGCCCTGCCGCCCCGGCCCCGACAAGAGGAACAGCTGCTCGCCGTGCCCCGGGACCGCCTCCGCCACCTGGAACAGCGGCCACAGGACGAGCAGCGGCGCGCCGGCCTCGTCGGCGAGCACGACCCAGCCCTCCGGCAGCTCGCGGAGCAGCGGCAGGATCTGCCGGGCGCGGCGCGCGCCCATCCACGCCTCGCCGCGGCCGCCGCGCGAGACGACGAGCAGGTAATCGAGCAGGAACGCCGAGGCGCGCAGGAGCGCCGTCACCTGCGGCAGCTCGCGCGCGATCGCCTGCGCCGCCGCGTCCTCGGACGTGTCCGGCAGGGACTCCGCGAGCGAGCCCTGGAGGATCGCGTCGAGGACGTCGGTCCCCGCGCGCGGGTGGAGGAGCAGGACGAGCTCGGGGATCGGGTAGGTGTCGGGCGCGCCGGTGAACGGGATCGTGAGCTGCTTGGCGAGCGCCACCCAGCCCGCCTGCGTGAGCCCGTGGCGCCGCAGATCCGTGATGAGCGTGCGCGCCTGCGCCGAGTCCTCGGCCGCGCCGCTGCCGATCCGGGTGCGGCACGCGAGCGCGAGCAGCGCGACGTACCAGCCGACGATCCGCGCCAGCCCGCGCAGCGCCTCGCGCGCCTGGTGCGCGTTCTTGGCGGCGTCGTACGCGGCGACCGCGTCGGCGATCGGCTGCGGCGCTTGCGAGAGGAAGCGGTGCCGCAGCTCGGCGTCGAGGTGCGGGATCTCGAGCGTCGTCTTGCCGATGCCCGACGCGTCGCGGAACGCCTGCGCGAGCTCGAGCACGTTGGCGTAGCGATCGGCCGCGCGCCGCGCGAGCGCGCGATCGATCACCGCGTCGAGCGCCGCCGGCAGCCCGCCCCCGAGCGTGCGGCGCGCCGGGCGCGCGTGCGCGCGCGCGATCTCGAGCATCGTCCTGCCCTGGAACGCGAAGCGGCCGGTGAGCGCCTCGTAGGCGAGCGCCCCCAGCGCGTACTGATCCACGGCCGGTCCGCCGCTGTGCGGATCGAGCCACAGCTCCGGCGCCATGTACTGCGGCGAGCCGCGGATCATGTTCGGGCCCGGGCTCGGGGTCGGGCTCGGCTCGGCCATCGCGTGCGCGATGCCGAAGTCGAGGAGCTTCGGCAGGAGCCGCCCGGCGCGCGAGATCACCATGACGTTGTCCGGCTTCAGATCGCGGTGGACGATGCCCTGTTCGTGCGCGGTGTGGACGACCTCGCAGATCCGCTCGAGCAGCGGCACGAAGCGCTCGAGCGGCATCGGGCCCTGCGTCTCGAGCAGCGCGCGCAGCGTGGAGCCGCGGACGAGCTCCATCGCGATCCAGCACACGCCGTCGGGCTCGGCGCCGAACGCGTAGATATGCGCCGCGTACGGGTGATCGAGCTGCGAGGCGAGCTTGGCCTCGTGCAAGAATTCGCGGACGCGATCCGCGCTGTCTCCGGCGGTGCGCAGCACCTTCACCACCGCCTCGCGGTGCAGCCCCTGCTGCTCGGCGAGGTAGACGTCGCCGAAGCCGCCGGCACCGACGAGATCGCGCAGCACGAAGTCACCGAGCACGCGCTCGCTGAGCTTCCCGCTCTTGATCTCTCGTGCGCTGGCTGAGGGGCTCACGTCTCTATCCTCCTCCAGATCAAGCCATCCTCCTCTAGGTCAATTTTCGAGATCTATAAGGGTCATTCCATCCACCTTTCGGATGAAGATGAACACCGAATTGATGCTTACTTGATACGCAAAACCTGTACGCGAAAAAACACTATTCTGGCGAGGTGCTGATCTGTTAAGTGAGGATCACCTATGAAGCGAACCACCACGAACCTCAAGCTCAAGCGTCGTCTGGAACTCGTTCGTACGACCGTTCGCGAGCTGAATCCGGCCCAGCTGGCGAAGGTCAACGGTGGCGATGGGGAGGGGGACGCCTACGGTCCGACCAACTGCGATTGCCGCTACTCGCTCTGGGTCTAGTGAGTCCTGTCCAGGGATGATCTCCGCTGCGACGGCGTTCGTCGATGATTATCTCGACGCGCTACGTACGTTGCAACCGCGCGAGGTTGGCCGATCGCCCTGCTTTGGCTATGGCCGCGGGGGCGTCGCTTATACCTTCTTGAAAGCCGGGATCCTGCGCGCCGATCCGGCGCTCGTGCAGGCTGCCAGGAGGTGGGCCGCTGCGGGGATCCGCAGCGGGCGAACATTTCATATGCACGGATGGCCCAAAGCCTCTTTCAGTCGAGGGCTGACTGGGCTTCATGCGATCCATGCGCTCGCGGCGCATGCAGGCGGTGATCCCGCTGCATGCCGGCGCGAGCTCCATGCCTTCGTCGCGGCTGCGCGGCGCGCCAGAGGTCGATCGATCGAGCTGTTTCAGGGCCTCGCCGGGCGGCTCGCCGGGGCCGCGATCGTACAGAGGAGCGTCCCCGATCCGGCGGTGCGCGCGCTCGGCGACGAGCTGGCGGCGCGCGTGATGCGCGCGCTCGCGGGGCTCGCCGCGCGCGACGTTGACGTTGACGTTGCCAAGCTCGAGCCGCCGGGCCTGGCGCACGGCTGGACCGGCGTCGTGCTCGCCACGCTCACGTGGCAGGACGTTACCCGGTCGCTACCCGACGCAGCGCTTCGGCGCGCCGTGGTCGCCGCGTATCATGAGGTTGTCGCGACGGGCACGCGCGGCGGAGGCGACTGGGCGCACGGCCACGCCGGAGCGGCGCTCCTGTTCGCGCGCGCGTACGTGCTCCTCGGCGATGCTCGATTCCTCACCTGGGCCCGCGAGGCCGCGACGAAGGCGCGGGCGTGGACCGGCGTTGGGCTCGCGCTGCCCAGCGGCGCGCCCGGCGTCGCGTATGGCATGCTCGCCGTCGCGGCTGCTGATCCGGAAGGGCCGTGGCGCGACGAGGCGTGGGCGCTCGCGAGCCGCGCGCTCGCTCATGTCAATGTCCCCGACCGCGATCCGTATGGCATGTGGAGTGGCCTCGGCGGCCTGTGTTGTCTCTTACTTGATCTTATTCATGAGACCCCGGCAAGATTCCCCGGCGTCGAGGCGTGAGTGAGTGATGTCGATAAGTTGCATCAATTAGATGTAAATAACAATTAGATCTGGATTAGAAAAGTACATACTCGTTGCGAAAGACGACTAGTAAGCATCAAGATTGATCGGGTGAAAAGAACCACCAGAACCACTATCAAGCCCGAGCTCAAGCGTCGCCTGGAGATCATCCGTACGACCGTTCGCGTGCTGACACCGACGCAGCTCGCGGGGGTCGACGGTGGTGACAGTGGTGGCGGTGCTGGGGGCCCGACGAACTGCGACTGCAACTACACACTGTTCCCGCAAGACGGGGTTGGGTGACCCTAGTGATTGCGGCGCGAGGTAAGCTAGTAGTCAGATCTGGTTAGGTGCTGCCGAGCGGTGGCTCTCGCGCCAGCCGCTCGACGACGCGCGCCGCGTCCCGCGCTGCGTCGTAGGTGGCGAGCGCCGCTGCCCGGCGGGCGCGCGCTCGGTCGCCCGCTCGATCGCCGAGCAGCGCCGCGAGCTGACCGCCGATCGTGGCGCGGAGCTCGCTCCGGTTCGGAGACGCGACGGCGCCGATCCCGTGCAGCTGGCGGGCGTTGATCTCCTGCTCGATCGAGCTCGGCACCGCGAGCGTCGGCACGGCGAGCGCGAGCGCCAGGGAGAGCGTGCTGTGGCCGCCGTGGGTGACGAGCGCGTCGGCCTCGGCGATCCGCGCGGCGAAGTCGGAGAGGAAGCCCACGATCGCGACGCCGCGCCCCGCGCGGCGCCGCTCCTCGGCGACGCGCACGAGCTCGTCCACCGGCTCGGGAGCGATGACGACCAGGTCGGCGTCGATCGCGGCGCATCCCGCGACGATGTCCGCGGCGCGGCCTTGCAGGCCGCCGCCGAGCGAGACGATGACCTCGGGGACCTCGGGGCGTGCGCGCCGCCGCCGTCGCCGCCGTGGCCGCCGGGGCAGGTCGCCGAGGAGCGGGCCGACGAACCGCAGCTCGCGCACCGAGGCCGTGACCCGCGCCGTCAGCTCCGGCGGCAGATCGCGGAGCCCCAGCTCGTTCGGCGCGTCGGCGACGAGCAGCGCGTCGCCGAACAGGCGGGCGGCCGCCCACCGCGGGATCGCGAGCGCGCCGAGGATCCGGTCGAGCGCCGGCAACCAGAACGCCAGCGGCTGGGCGAAGAGCCCCAGGTTCAGGAGCGACGCCGACGGGATCGCGGCGAGCGCGGCGGCGACGTTGACGAGCGGCTGCAGATCGGTGACGACGACGTCCGGCGCGAGCGCGCCAAAGCACGCCGCCGCGGCGTCGAGCTCGCCGCCAAAGCCGCGGCGGACGCGCGCCGCGGCGCGCGCCGTCGTCGGCGGGCGCAGGAGGCCCAGGTCGCCCAGCGCGACCAGCGGGACGTGCGCGAAGCCCGCGGCCGTGACGCGCTCCGCGGCCTCCGGCGCGCACGCGAACGTGACGCGCGCGCCGCGGGCGACCAGCGCGCTGCCGAGCGCGAAGCAGCGCGTCAGGTGGCCCCACGTCAGCTTCGTGTACGGACAGATCAGGACGCTCGCGCTCACGCCGCGCCGAGTCTATCGTGGTCGCGGATGCATCCGCGCGCGATCATCTCCGGTCCGCTCGCCGCCCAGGTGCTCGCGGCGGCGCGGGCGATCGCCGCCGAGCTCGCGGCGATCGAGCCGTCGGACGCGTCGCTGCGCGGCTCGTCGGGCGTGTGGCTCCTCTTCCACGAGCTCGGCGCCGCGGCGCCCGCCGTCCCGCGCGCCACCGCGCGGCGCTGGGAGGACGCGGCGATCGCCGCGCTGCCCACCCTCGACGCCAGCTTCTTCGATGGCATGCTCGGCTGCGCGTGGCTCCTGGCACTCTGCGGGCGCGCGCCCGCCGAGCTCGCGGAGGTCGACGCCGCCGTGCTCGACGCGCTCGGCGAGCCGTGGCAGGGCGGCCTCGGGGCGTTCGGCGGCGGGCTCGCCGGCTTCGGCGCCTACGGCCTGGCGCGGCTCTCGGCCCGCGGCGCCGGGGCGCGAGCCGGGGCGCGAGCCGGGGCGCGAGCTGGGGCGCGAGCCGGGGCGCAGATCGTCCGCCGCTGCGCCGCGCGGTTCGCCGAGCTCGCGCACCGCGAAGGCCGCGCTGCGTGGTGGACGCCCGGAGCGGCGTCGCTCCCCGCCGCCGTGCGCGATCGTCCGCCGCTCCTCGCCAACCGCGAGGGCACCGCGGCCGCCGTCGCGTTCCTCGCCGCCGCCGCTGCGATCGCGCGGCCCGCGCAGGGCTCCCCGCTGCGCTCCTCGCTGGCGCTTGCGCGGTGCGGCGCCCGCGCGCTCGTCCAGGAGCTCGCGCGCGAGACTCCGGATCGGCTCGGCGTCGCGACGGCGCGCGGGGCGCCGGGGCTCGTCCACGGCTCCGGCACGTGGGCGCTCGGCGGGGCAGGGGCCGTCGCTGCGCTCCTGGCCGTCGCGCGCGCCACCGGCGATCTCGCGGACACCGCGCGGTGCGCGCGGATGCTCGCCGACGTCGAGCCGGACCTGTGCGCCGTCTCGGACGCGAGCCTCGGCACCGGCACCGCGGGCATCGCGTGCGTGCTGCAGGCCGCCGCCGAGGCCGCGCGGGAGCCCACGCTCGCGCGCGCCGCCGAGCACTGGCACCGCCGGACGCTGCGCTGCCGGCGGCCCGGCGAGGGGATCGGCGGCTACCTGCACCGCGACGAGCTCGCCGACGCCGCTGGCGGCGGCGGGCGATGGGCGCCGCGGCCAGGCCTCCTCGAGGGCGCGGCCGGCACGGCGCTGTCGCTCCTGTGCGCCGCGCGCGGCGCCCGCGCCTCGCCGTGGCTCGCGCGCTGCCTGATCGCGTGACGCTGGCCCGGCGCCCCGCGTGCTGCCGCGTGCTGCGCGTACCTACGGCGACTCGGCCGGCTGCTCGACGCGCAGCACCGGCCCGTCCACCGTCGTGGCGACCGGCAGGTCCGAGCCGATCAGCTCGGCGATCATGTCGTCGATGTGGACGACCGGCGTGCTGTTGCCGACCAGATCGCCGAACAGCGTGCCCATCATGCCGCGCTCGAGCAGCAGCGAGCCGCGATCGATCGCGTCGGCGAGCGAGTCCTCGGTCGAGCGGCCGAACACGCTCACGGCGCCGTCCGGGACCTCCTGGCGCAGCGCGAGCGCGGCGCGCGCCGCCTCGAGCGCCGCCGCCTTGCCCGTCCGCTTGGCGATGAGCAGCGTCGAGCCGTCATCGAACGTGTGGACGTCCATGTGGTGCTGCTCGGCGACCTTGGCGACGCTCTTGTCGTGCACCGTGGTGGTCGCCTCGACCGGCGCCACCAGCACGAAGCAGCCCGCCGCCTGCTCGTCGACGTCCGTGTGCGGGCGCGCGGGCCGGTTCGGCATCGCGACCGTCGCCGCCTCGGGCGCGCCGACGCGGCGGACCGGCCCGTCCGTGATCGGCGGCAGCGAGCGCAGCCGCGCGATCAGGTCCGGCCCGCTCTGGGGCCGCTTCGCCGCGTCCTTCGACAGCATCGTGTTCACCAGCTCGACCAGCTGGCGCGGCGCCTCGGGGCACAGCGGCGAGAGCCGCGGCGGATCGTTCAGCAGCACCTTCGCGCGGACCGCCGCCGGCGACAGGCCGTCGAACGCGATGCGCCCGCTGAGCGATTCATAGAGCACGCACCCCAGCGCCCAGATGTCGGCCGCGGGGCCGATGTTGATCGAGCCGCGCGCCTGCTCGGGCGCCATGTACGAGGGCGTCCCGACGAGCCGGCCGGCGCGCGTCAGCACCCCTGCCTCGCTCGTGAGCCGCGCGATCCCGAAGTCGACCAGCTTCACGCGATCGAGCTGATCCCCGGCGAGGATGATGTTCGCCGGCTTGATGTCCCGGTGGACGATCCCGTGCGTGTGCGTCGCCTCCAGCGCTGCCGCGATCCCGATCGCGACGGTGACCGCCTCGGACGCCGTGAGCCCCGTCTCGTGGAGCCGCTCGGCGAGGGTCACGCCCTCGACCCACTCCTGCACGAGGAAGTGCACCCCTTCCGATTCGCCGTGCGCGACGTAATCGACCACGTTCGGGTGCCGCACCTTCGCGAGCAACGTCGCCTCGCGGGCGAACCGCACCAGATCGAACGGCCGATCGAGCGTGAGCACCTTGAGCGCGACCACCTGCCCCGTCTCTGCATCACGCGCGCGGTACACGGAGCCCATCGAGCCTTGGCTCGAGTGCGCCAGCGTCTGAAACCGACCTCCAAAGTCTCGACGCATCAGGTGGCGCCCACTATCTCACGGCCGTCGCGAGGAAGCGCTCTTACGTTCTAACCCCTTGCCTGTTGCGGTCGACACCCAACTTTCTCCGATCTTTACTCCGGCCGAGCTCCGGCCGATCTACGCATGCTTCTTGCGTCTTCTACCCGTGCCCGGGCGCGCCCTGCGAAGCGTCGAGCCACGACGGCCCCTGAGAGGGTCGGCTCACGTCGCGGGATCACCTACGTTTCGGCCGCAGCTTTCGGCGGCTCGCGGCTATTTCTTCGCCGGTGGCTTCACGTCCAGCGCCTTGGGCATCATCACGAACGCGCGGCACGGGGCGGTGCTGGTGCAGCGATCGCCGTGATCGTAGCCGCCCGGCTGGAACCAGTACGTCCCGGTCGGCACCGGCTCGCCCTCGCCGCGCTCGTGCGGCAGCCAGTGGGCCGGCGCGCCCTCGACCACCAGCGCGTGGTACTCGGACGTGTGGCTGTGCAGCCCGGCGTTGAGGCCCGGCGGCAGCTCGACCATGTACGCGACCGGCCCGACCTTCGGATCTCCGGAGACGATCGCGAGCTTCACGCCGTCCGGCTGCTTCGGATCGGCCGGGGCGAACTTCAGGTCCTTGCGCGCTTTGAGAAAGTACTTCTCCGGCTTGACCGGCTTGGCGTTCGGCGTCGGCGTGAAGTCGAAGCCGCCCATCACGACGATGTACAGGAGGCACGGCTCCTTGCCCGGGCACTCGTCGCCGTGCGGCTGGCCGCCCGGCTGGAACCAGTAACTACCGAGGCCGAGCAGCTGGGCCTTCTTCTCCTCGCCCGCGATCCAGTGCTTCGGGGCCCCGCTGATCACGACCGCGTGATAGTCGGCCGTGTGCGTGTGCAGTGGCGGCTTGAAGCCCGCCGGCAGCTTGAGGAAGAACCCGCCGCCCTTCTGGAGGTCGCCCGTCACGATGGCCAGCTCTGGCCCCGCCGCGTTGCTCGGATCGACCGGCGCCCACTTCAGCGCCGACGGCGGGACGAGGCGGTAGCCGCCGGTGTCGGGCGGCGGCGGGGGCGCCTCCTTCTTCGGAGCGGCGTCGGCGGTCATGCCGGCTCCCGCGCCGGTGCCGCCGGTGCCGCCGGTGCCGGCCGCCGGGTCGCCGCCGCCCGCGCTGGGATCCGGCGGGGTCGTGGCGGGCTTGGGGCTCGAAGAGCAACCCAGGAGGGCGAGCGCAGATGCGAGCGCGGAGGCGAGCGCGAGGTGTCTCATGCCGCGAACCTATCGCGTCCTGCCGGCGAAATGCCTGCCGTGGAAGGGTTTTACGGTGAACGCGCCGCGCGCCTTCCGCCGCCTTCGTTCACCAGATCCGGCTGGCGAAGCTCTGTGATGGCGGCAGCCGCGAGGTCAGGTCTGCCATCCGGCCATCCGCGTGCTCGGCGCAGAACAGGCGCTCGCCATCGCTCTCGCGGCGCGCCGCGCGGCAGGCCCGGCACTGCGGCTCGAGCTCGTGGCCCTCGATGCCCACGACGAGCGTCGGGCACTCGACGATGTCGATGACCACGTCCGACTCCGAGGGCACGTGGAAGCGGCCGATGACCAGCAGATCCGCGTCGAGCTCAGCCGCCAGCGCGGCGATCGCGGGCGCCGGGCGGCCGCGCCGGACGTGCAGCACGACGCGGCGGTCGGCCAGGCCGAACGTGGCCTGGCCCTCGCGGACCGCCGCGTCCAGCCACGCCCGGGCCGCCTCGCGGCCCGCGTCGTCGTCGAGGTCCGAATCGATGGCCGTGACGAAGTGGAGCTCCGCGTCGGGGTTTCTGACGGCCTGATCGAGACCGTGCTCGAGGACGATCTCGGCGTACTCCGACCCATCGAGTGCAGTCAGGATCTTCATGATCCAACCGTGGATCTCTTGGCAAGCAGGGCAATCAGGGCAACTCGCAGCTGCTCGTGCTCGCTGTGGATCGGCGCTGCCGCTGGCGAGCCGCTGGCGAGCAGGGCAATCAGGGCAACTCGCAGCCATGCCAGCTCCGGGAGGGGGCATGCCGCCGCCGCCCGAAAAAATTCTGTGCGGACTTTTCCCCGGGGCGTCGCGTGAAGGGGCGTAGTCCGGGTCATCCGGACGGGAGGCTCTTCCATGCGCCCTTCGCACGCTTCGTTCCTGCTCGCTGCCCTGCTGACCGCCGCCGCCTCGCCTGCCCGCGCCGAGGATCCCGCGCTCGGCGCCACCACGTACGTCGTTTACGAGTCGTACATGAGCCCGGCGCAGCAGCCCGGCGAGGAGTCGGAGGTGCCCAAGCCGCTCGAGAAGTCGCTCGGGGCGACCAAGCCGTCGACGCCGCGGGCGCAGCGCGCCTCGCGCGGCTGGGGCAGGGTCCGCTTCACGCGCGACTTTTCGTCGGCGCTCGTCGACGTCGAGATCAAGGGCGTCGATCCGGCCGACATCATCATGTTCCACATCCACTGCGGCCCGCCCGGCGCGCTCGGGCCCGTCCTCGTCGATCTCGGCAAGTTCGGCCCGCTCTCGCAGAAGCTCGCTGGCGGCAAGCTCTCCGTCAAGCTCGCCAACGAGGACCTCACCTGGGTGAGCATGCTGCCCAAGGGCCCAAAGAACCTGACCCTGCCCGAGAGCTGCCCCGTCGACATCGGCTTCCCGACCCAGACGAAGACGCTCGTCGGGATGGAGCACCTCGCGCGCCGGGGCCTCCTCTACTTCAACCTCCACACGAAGGCGCACACGTACTACGGCGAGATGCGCGGCCAGCTCGCGCCCGGCAAGTAAGCCCGATGCTCCTGGCTACGGGCCCGTCGCGTAGATCGCCTGCTCGAGGTCGTTCACGAACGGCGTATCGCCGGTCACGTTCGTGAGGATGACGACCGACAGCTGCGCCACGGGATCGATCCAGAAGTTGGTGCCGTAGATGCCGGCCCAGCCGTAGGAGCCGCGGCTCCGCGGGCTCTTCGCCGCGGCCGGATCGACGATCACGCCGAACCCGAACCCGAAGCGCGACCCCGGGCCGGTCGCCTGGCCGGCGCGCTCGCCGATCTGGTCGGAGCTCATCGCGCGCACCGTCTCCGGCTTGAGGATCGGCGCGCCGCCGGTCCGCAGCGCCTCGGCGAAGCGCAGGTAGTCGCGGGCGGTGCCGGCCATCCCGGCCCCGCCCGACGGGAACGACGCCGGATCGAAGATGCGCGCCGGCGAGAACCGCACGACTCCGTTCGACATCGGGTTCGGCAGATCGAACGGATCGGTCATGCGCACCGGCGGCGTGCCGGTGGCGGCGTACGGCCACGCCAGGCGCGGCCGATCGGTCACCGTGAACACCGTGTCGGTCATCCCCAGCGGGCGCGTCACGACCTGCTCCACCACCTTGGGCAGCGGGCCGCCGCCCGCGCGCGCGACCACCTCGCCGAGCACGTCGATCGCGAGCGAGTAGCTCCACGCCGTCCCCGGCTCGTGCAGGAGCGGCGCCGACGCGAGCCGGCGCAGGTTCACGTCCGCGGCGAGGCCCGGCTCGGCGAGCCCGTCGGAGACCTCGGCCTTGTGGTACGGCCCGTCCGCTGGCTCGAAGAACTTGTAGGTCAGCCCCGCCGTGTGCGTGATGAGGTGCCGCACCGTGATCACCGGCTCGCGGCCGTCGGCGAGCTTGGGCCGGAAGTCCGGCAGGAACTTCGTGACCGGATCCTCGAGTGACAGCTTGCCCTGATCGATCAGCGCGAGCGCCGCGACCGACACGATCGGCTTGGTCATCGACGCCAGCCGGAACTGCGTGTCCTCGCGCACGGGCAGCTTCGCCTCGCGATCCGCGAGCCCGGCCCCGCGCGCGTACACGATCTTGCCGTCGCGCGCGATCACGACGACCGTGCCGACCACCTGCTGCGCGGCGAGCGCCTTGTCGATGACCGCGTCGAGGCGCTTGGCGAGCGCCGGATCCGTGGCCACCGGCGTGGCCACCGGCGTGGCCGCCGGCGTGGCTGTCCGCGGCGAGCTGCACGCGCCCGCGAGCACGGTGAGCGCGGCGAGCGCGGTCGCGAGAATACCGATCTGCTTTGACTGCTTCTGCTGCTTCTGCTGCTTCTTCATTGCGTATCTGCTTCCTTCATCTCTGCTTCTGCTTCTGCTTCTGCTTCTGCTTCTACTTCTGCTTCTACTTCTGCTATGCGGTCGCGATCGCCGCGGCTGCCTCCAGGCCCAGCTCGGCGATCGCGAGCTCGCGCATGCGGAACTTCTGCACTTTCCCGGTGACCGTCGTCGGGAACTCGGTCACGAGCTTCCAGTAGCGCGGGATCTTGAACGTGGCGATCTTGCCGGTGCAGAACGCGGCGAGCTCGGCCTCCGTCAGCGCCGCGCCCGTGCGGGGCCGCACCCACGCCATCACCTCCTCGCCGTACTTCGCGCTCGGCACGCCGATCACCTGCGCCTCGGCGACCGCCGGGTGCGTGTGGAGGTACTCCTCGAGCTCGCGCGGATAGATCTTCTCGCCGCCGCGGACGATCATGTCCTTGATGCGGCCGACGATGTTGACGTAGCCGCCGTCGTCCATCGTGGCGAGGTCGCCCGTGTGCATCCAGCGCCCGGCGTCGATCGCGGCGCGCGTGGCCGCCTCGTCGGCCCAGTAGCCGATCATCACGCTGTAGCCGCGCGTGCACAGCTCGCCCGGCGTGCCGCGCGGGACGATCCTGCCCGTCGCCGGATCGATGATCTTGACCTCGACGTGCGGGTGCACGCGGCCCACCGTCGACACGCGCTTCTCGAGCGGATCGTCGGTGGCGCTCTGCGTCGACACCGGCGACGTCTCCGTCATGCCGTAGCAGATCGTCACCTCGCGCATGCCCATGCGGGACTGCACCGCGCGCATGACCTCGATCGGGCACGCCGCGCCCGCCATCACGCCGGTGCGCAGGCTCGACAGATCGAACGCGCCGAGCTCCGGGTGATCGAGCTCGGCGATGAACATCATCGGCACGCCGTACAGCGAGGTGCAGCGCTCGGCGGCGACCGCCTCGAGGACGAGCCTCGGCTCGAACGCCTCGCCCGGCACGACGACGCACGCGCCCGTCGTCGCGCACGCGAGGTTGCCGATGACCATGCCGAAGCAGTGGTAGAACGGCACCGGCACGCAGACGCGGTCGCGCTCGGTGTAGCGCAGCACCTGCGCGATGACGTAGCCGTTGTTGAGGACGTTGTGGTGCGAGAGCGTGGCGCCCTTGGGGAACCCCGTCGTGCCCGACGTGTACTGGATGTTGATCGCGTCGTCGAACTGGAGCTCGGCCTCGCGCGCCGCCAGCTCCTCCGGGGCGATCCTGGCGCCGCCTTCGAGCAGCGCGCCCCAGTCGTCCTCGAAGACGATCGTCTGCCGCAGGGCGGGGCAGCGGTCCCGCACCTCGGCGAGCATGGCGATGTAGTCGTTGTGGCGGAACGCGCGCGCCAGCGCGAGCACGCTCGTGCCCGACTGCCCGAGCGCGTACGCCAGCTCGGTCGCCTTGTACGCCGGGTTGATGTTGACGAGGATCGCGCCCACTCTCGCCGTCGCGTACTGCAGCACGACCCACTCGAACCGGTTCGGCGACCACACGCCGACGCGATCGCCGCGCCCAACGCCCAGCGCGAGCAGCCCGCGCGCGGCTTCGGTGACCGCGTCCCAGAGCTGCCGGTACGTGGCGCGGTACCCCTGCGATCGCACGACGAGCGCGTCACGCTCGCCGAACCGCTCGACCGTCCGCCGGAGCGCGGCGCCGATGGTGTCGCCGAGCAGCGGCACCTCGCTCGTGCCGTGCGCGTACGACGGCGCTGTCACCGCGCCTCCGCGGCGCGCTTGCACAGACCCAGCTTCGCGGGCATCGCCACGCCGCGAAGCTAGCACGCACCGGCCGTTACCCGCGGCGTGTGCCGGCGCGCGGCCCGCGGCCCGCGTCTACCCGCCCGCGGCTACGCCAGCGCGTCTGCGATGGTAGCCGCGGTGATGGCCTGATCGTGCCAGCGCTCCAGCGTCGCGAGATCGGTGCACGCTTCGATGCGTGCGTCGTCGTCCCTGCTCGCCGTGAGATTTCGGAGCGCTAGCACGCGACGCAGGACGGCACGTGCCCCGTCTACCCGGCTCTCCTCGAGAAGCTGTTGCTTTGTCTGCGGGCTTTGCTCCAGCAGGACCTTGAGGATGTGCTGTCGCCGGGCCTCGATCTCGGGATCGTCGACCTTGCCGAATCTCCAGAGCAGCTCCTCACGAGCCAGTGTCGACATCGGCAGGTATTCTAGCATGGTCGCGATCGCCAATACGACAGAGCGAGTACCTAATATGTGAGTGGCTGATGCCTCATTATGGATGCGCCGTAACTCTGATGCCCAATACGGATGGTATGTAACGGCCAGTGTGTGCTCGCTCACCGAGCGTACACGGCAGGGTCGCCGAACCGGAGGATCCCGTCAGCGGATGGTCCCAGCTGGCCAGCTCCGAGGAGAAGATGCTGCTGGTCCAGCGCTGGTCGCCGGCCGGCTACATCACGATCCTGGCCGCGTCTTCGGCGCAGACCGTGCGCACCGAGCCGTTCGGGCTGATCTCCACGCCGTCGCACGGTGTCCTCGAACGGGCTGCCTTCCAACGAGCGGTGCGGAACGATGCGAAGTGGTTCGCACCAACATGTGCTGGCCGCGCGCCTGCCGACGGCGGTTTTCGCCCGCCGTGGTGGCGGTGCCAGGCGAGCGGTGGCACGCTCCTCGCGTCATGCGGTTCACGCGGCTGAAATTGACGAACTGGCGCAACTTCCGCAGTGCCGACGTGCCGCTGTGTCCGCGCACGTTCGTTGTTGGTCCCAACGCATCGGGCAAGTCGAATCTGCTCGATGCAATCCGTTTTCTCAAGGAGCTGGCCGAACCAGGAGGAGGGCTCCAGCGGGCGGTCGTCGAGCAGCGGGGCGGTCTCAAGGCGATCCGCTCGATCCACGCACGCAATGTCACCTACGTCGGCATTGAGGCAGCTGTGACGGGAGATGATGGTGTGGAGTGGGTCTACGAGCTCCGGATCGCGGAGGGAGATCGCAAGGCTCGCCTGCCGCACGTTGTCAAAGAGACCGTCGAGCGTCGAGCGGGTCTCCCGTCAATGACGCGGGTTCGTAACGTAAGGAACGAGGATCCGGACGAACGAACCCAGACCTGGCTCGAGCAGCGCCTTCAGAGCAAGGATTTTCGTGAGCTTGCCAAGTTCTTTGCATCGGTCGAATACAGCCACGTGGTGCCACAGGTAGTCCGCGAGCAACGCCGGCCAGCCGATCAGTCGCGGCCTCGTGATCCCTACGGCTCCGATCTGATCGAAGACATGGCCACGACACCCATTCGCGAACAGAAGCGCCGGCTTGGCCACATCAACCAGGCACTTCAGGGTGTGCTACCTCAGTTGGTGAAGATCGGAGTCGGGCGTGACAAGGTCGGGCGTCCATACCTCGATGCTCGCTACCAGCACTGGCGAAAACCGAGTGCACGGCAGGACGAGTCGCAATTCTCCGACGGCACGCTGCGTCTTCTGGGATTGTTGTGGACGTTGTCAGGCAAGGGCGGGCCCGTGCTACTCGAGGAGCCGGAGATCTCACTGCACGAGAAGGCAGTGGCGCTGCTACCGGCCTTGCTCCATCGCGTCGTGGCCGCATCGGGGCGGCAGATCATCGTCAGCACTCATTCCCTGTCCCTCGTCAATGATGCGGGTATCGAACCACGCGAGGTAGTGGCCCTTGAGTCCACCCGCGAGGACACGAAAGTTCACATCGGGACCGAATATCCAATGCTAGTCGATATCGCCCGCCAAGGTCAGCCATTCGGTCACGAGATCGTAGGAATGACCGCACCGCCAGAGGTTGACCAACTCGACCTCTTCCTCGCCGAGTAGCAGACCAGGTAAGTTTGTGGAGATCTATTACGCCACCGAAGGTAATGACGATGAGGCGGTTGCGCTCAGGTTGCTAGCTTATGCTGGTCTCAAGGCTGCGCGATCGCCCGGTGCGGTCAACGGCAAGGCAGTGCTGGACGGGAAATTGCCGACGTACGCCCGAACAGCGAGGACGATTCCTTGGCTGATACTGCGCGATCTGGACCATGATGCTCCGTGCCCCGGCCGTCTGATCGAGAACCTGATTCCAGACTGTCCGCCATTGCTGGTGCTGCGAATCGCGGTCCGTGCCATTGAGAGCTGGTTGCTCGCTGATGACATTGGCATCGCGGATTACTTGGGGGTACCCCATGTCAAGGTGCCGCGTCAGCCCGAACAACTCGACTCGCCGAAGATGGAGATGGTCAACCTCGCGCGATACTCGCGGTTACCTGCTGTACGTCGCGACATGGTGCCCGAGGAGGGCGGGGGCCGCATCGCGGGGAAGGCCTACACGCAGCGTCTCGTGACGTTCGCTCGCGAGCACTGGAATCTCGAGCGCGCGAGAGGGCGCAGCAGCAGCCTCGATCGCAGTATTCATGCTCTCGCACGCCTCCAAACGAACGTTAGCGGGGATTGAGCACGGCGTTCGACGAGTTGAACCCGAAAGCAGTGTTACGTGATCTGGCGGAGGCGCATGGGAATCGAACCCACCGTGCCGCCGCTCGCGCGGAGCACCATCGGTTTTGAAGACCGAGGCCGGCACCAGTCCGGCACGCGCTTCCACCGATGAGGCTACACGGGATCGAGGGCGGCGGCTATGACCCGGCGGGAGGAGCGCGGGCGCGGCGGGCGCGGCCGTGAGGCCAGTCGGGAGCGAGGCGCGTCGCGCGCGTGTCGCGGGCTGTCGCGGCGGGTTTCGGCGCGAGCGGCGCCGCGCGGCGGGTATAGAGTCGCGCGCATGCGAACCCTTGGAACGATCGCATTCCTGCTCGCTGCGTGCTCGGGGCCAGCGAAGCCGACGGCGGGCACACCGGAGGCGGCCCAGCCGCCGGACGACGATGGCAAGGCCGGTGCGTCGGCGCCGATGCCGGCGGCGAAGCAGCCGCCGATGATGCCGCCGGAGCCGGAGGCAAACGCGAAGCCGGAGACGGCGGCGGAAGCGGCCACGCCGCGCGACGCCGAGCTGGCGGCGAAGGCGGCCGGGTTCATCGACGCGTTCACCAACGGCGAGCCGGTGATGACCCGGGACGGCAAGCGCGTCGTGTTCGTCTCGAACCGCGACGGGCTGCCGCAGCTCTACGTCGCGGACGCCGGCAAGCCGCAGGCGGCGCCGACCCGGCTCCTCACCACGACCCAGCGCGTGACGAACGCGTTCCCGACCAAGGACGGCAAGGCGCTCCTGTTCCAGTCGGACACGGGCGCCGACGAGAACTGGTCGTTCTTCCGCATCGGGCTCGACGGCAAGAACCTGGTCGAGCTGACCCCGGGCGAGCGCCTGAACCGCGACGGCTTCGCCGTCCCCGACGGCGCGCCCGACAAGCTGTTCTTCAGCGCGCGCAAGATGTCCGAGTCGCGGTCGACCGTGTACGTCGCGTCGACCGCGAAGGCCGAGCCGGCGAGGGCGATCTACACCGACGACAAGCCGGCGTTTTTGACCGACGTGTCGAACGACGGAAAGCTCGCCCTGGTGCAGCAGTACCCGTCGCGCGCGGAGAACTACGTGCAGCGGCTCGACACGGCCACGGGCAAGACGCAGCTCCTGTTCCCGACCGATGGCCAGAAGATCACCATCTTCAGCGCCGCGTTCTCCGCCGACGACAAGCTCGTGTACATCGCCACCGACCTCGGCGCGGAGCAGGGGATGATCCTCGCGCTCGACGCCAAGACGGGCAAGGAGGTCGCGCGGCACGCGGTCGCGCCGCCGACGGCGCAGATCAACAGCGTCGTCGTCGCCAAGCGCGGCGGGCTGATCGCGGCCTCGCTCCTGGTCGGCAACCACTCCGAGATCCGGATCCTCGACGGCAAGAAGCTCACCCCGGGCGCCAAGGTCGAGATGCCGCTCGGGCAGGGCGCCGCCACGGCGTTCTCCGAGGACGGCACGCGCCTCGTCGCGCAGTGGTCGACGCCGCGCACGCCGACCGAGGTGTACTCGATCGATCCGCGCACCGGGAAGGCGCTGCCGCTGCGCCAGGAGGAGCGGCCGACGCTCAAGGGCATGCCGGCGATCGAGGCGACGATCGCCGAGATCCCGGCGTTTGACGGCGGCAAGATCCCGACGAACGTCTACGTGCCCGCGGGCGAGCAGGGCAAGCCGCACCCGGTGCTGGTCATCTATCACGGCGGGCCGTCGGGCACGTCCGTGATCCGCTGGAACCCGGGCATCGCGTACTTCCTCTCGCTGGGCTACGCGGTCGCCGAGCCGAACGTGCGCGGCTCCGGCGGCTTTGGCCGCGCGTATGAGGCGGCCGACAACGGCCCGGGGCGGCTCGCCGCGTTCAAGGACATCGAGACGAGCGCGCGCTGGGTCGCCAAGCAGCCGTGGGCCGACAAGAGCCGGCTCGTCGTGTACGGCGGCAGCTACGGCGGCTACACGACGCTGATCGCGCTGTCGCGCTGGCCGGACATCTGGCGCGCGGGCGTCAACCTGTTCGGCGTCGTCAACCTGAAGACGTTCATGGAGACGACGAGCGGCTTCATCCGGCAGGTGTTCCTGCTCGAGTTCGGCGATCCGGACAAGGACGCCGCGTTCCTCGCGTCGATCTCGCCGCTCACCGACGTCGGCAAGATCGTCGATCCGACGTTCGTGTACGCGGGCGCCAACGATCCGCGCGTGCCGCGGAGCGAGAGCGATCTGATCGTGAAGGCGCTCCGCCAGAAGAAGATCCCGACGGAGTACATGGTCGCCGACAACGAGGGCCACTCGCTCGCGCGGCGCGAGAACCAGCTCGAGTTCTACGCGCGCTGCGCGCGGTTCCTCGAGACGCACCTGCGCTGAGGGCGGCTCCGGAAAGCGGCGCAGGCCGCGCGTACCGCCGTCGGGAGGAGCCCGGGCCTTGGCACCGCGGCCCCCGTACCTCGGTGGAGGCAGTGCAGCTCCCGGCGTGCGGATGCGCCCGCGAGCCGGCGCCGAGCCGCCGCCGTCGTCCGGGGCAACGCGCTGATTCTGCAGCGGTCTCCGGGCGCTGGCGCACGCGCGCGCCCGGGCCGCCGCTGCCCGTAATTGAGCCTGACTGCCGGCGGGGCGTCTCCTATACTCGTGCGTAGCTCCGCGATGACGTCGACCGCCGCGCGCCGCCCGAATCGCGTCCACGGATCGTTGATCTGGGCGGCACTGGGTGCAGCGATCGTCATCCACGTGATGGCGGGCGTGATCGTCGCCCTGGCGGTGACGGTCGAGGACGCCCTGGAGCTGCCGGCGCTCGCGGTCCCCGAGCCGCCGGAGGAAGAGGAGATCGCCGCGCTCGAGACGACGTGCTCCGGCGACGCGCGGCTCGCCGCGGTCGCCCGCGGCGCCCTGTGCCTGGGCCCGTGGGGCAGGGACGTCGAGCGCTGCCTCGAAGAGGCCGAGCTCATGATGCGGGTGGACCTCTCGGGGTGCCGCGTGCGCAACGAGCCGCTCGCCTCCGTGGCGGTGGTGCCGCAGGCGCAGCTCGAGAAGATCCCGCCGATCGATCCCGAGCAGCTCGTCGAGGAGCTGCAGCAGCTGGAGAAGCAGCCCCCGCCGCCGCCGCCCCCGCAGCTGCAGCCCGAGCAAGCGCCGCCGCCGCCCCCGCCGCCGCCGCCGCCGCCCCCGCCGAAGCAGCAGCAGGTCGTCGAGACCGTGAAGCCGACCGCGGAGAAGGCGCCGGACAACGCGCGGTTCGTCTCCGAGTACGACACGAGCGTCGAGAAGCAGAAGGTGGCGCGCGGCGCGGTCGCCGAGACGATGGTCGCCAAGAGCAAGCCCGCGGAGCTGACCCCGAAGGACAAGCCGAAAGACGAGCCGTCCGTCCAGAAGCAGCAGGAGGACAAGCTGCCGGGGCAAAACGATCGCGCGCCCGACGTGAAGGGCAAGCTGTCGATGCGCGCGCCCGGGGCGGCCGCGCAGAGCCACGAGGCGCCGCAGGAGGCGCGGACGCAGGGCACGCAAGGGGGCTCGAAAGGGCCGATCGTCGCCGACGGCTTCGTCCCGCGCAGCGGCGATCACGCGATCGAGCAGCAGCGCCGCGATCCGGGCGAGAAGACGAAGGGCCAAAGCGGCGCGGGCGGCGGCGCGCCGCGCGTGCCGGATCTCAAGCCGACGCAGGAGATCCTCGAGCGCGCGCTGGGCGGCGGCTCCGTCGATCACCTCGAGGAGGTGGAGAGCGGCGACGAGACGATGCTGAGCTCGAAGCGGTGGATCCACGCCGGCTTCTTCAACCGCCTGAAGAAGCAGGTGGCGATGCAGTGGGATCCGCAGACGGTGTGGCGGCGGAGCGATCCGATGGGCAACCGCCACGGGTTCAAGACGCGCGTCACCGAGGTGCGCGTGAGCCTGTCGCCGAAGGGCGATCTCGTGCAGATCGTGGTGATCACGCCGTGCGGCGTCTCCGAGCTCGACGACGAGGCGCTGCGCGCGTTCCGCACCGCGGCGCCGTTCGTGAACCCGCCCGAGGGGCTGGTGAAGGACAACCTGATCACGTTCATGTTCTCGTTCCATTTCGAGATCGGCCGATCGAGCACGGCGTGGCGCGTGCCCCGGATGTAGCGGGCGGCGGGTCGCCTGGCTGATCGGGCAGCGGGGCCGCGCCCGCTGGCAGCGGGACCGCGCCGGTCCGGGGAAGAAAGCGCCGTAAACCTCCGGTAGACAGATTCTCTTGCCCTGAAAACTACGCCTGTAGTAATGCTACGAGGGACGTCGTAACCATGGCCCGCTCTCCCGATCTGACGACCGCCGAGCTCCGCGTCATGAAGGCGCTGTGGGAGGTCGATCGCGGCTCGGTGGCCGATGTGCGCGCCGAGCTGGCCCGCCGCGGCCAGGAGCTCGCGTATACAACGGTCATGACGCTCCTGGGGAGGCTCGCGGCGAAGGGCGCGGTGGCGGTGGATCGGGCGCGCGAGCCGTTCCTGTACCGCGCCGCGCACCGGCGCGAGTCGGTGCTGCGCGATCGGCTGCGCGAGTTCGTGCGCGAGGTGTTCGACGGCGAGGCCGACTCGCTGGTGCTAAACCTCGTCGAGGACGAGTCTTTGACGCGCGCCGAGCTGCGCGCGATCGAGAAGCGGATCGCGGAGGCGGAGCGCGGCGACAGCGGCAAGGAGCGCAAGCCGTGAGCGCGCTCTTCGAGGCGGGCCTGGTGGCCAAGACCGCGCTCGCGACGCTCGCGATGATGGCGGTGCAGGGGACGCTGCTCGGCCTCGCGGCGTTCGTCCTCGTGCGCGGCGGCCGGCTGCGGCCGGCGTGGCAGGCGGCGGTGTGGCTGGTCGTGCTCGTCAAGTTCGTCTTGCCGTGGGGGCCGGCGCTGGCCTGGTCGCTCGCGGATCTGATCGCGATGGTGCGGGGCGGCGGAGCTGCGGCGCCGCTGCCGGCCGCGGTGCTGGCGCGACCGGTGGCGGCCGCGCCAGCGGGCTCCATCGCGCCGGCGCTCGGCTGGCTCCTCCTCGCGGCGATCTGGCTCGCCGGCGCGCTGGTCGTCGCGCGGCGCTCGCTCGCCGCGTACCGGGGGGCCCTGGCCCTCGCCCGGGCCGCCTCGCCCGCGCCGGCCGAGGCGCAGTCGCTGCTCGCGCGGCTGGCCGCGGGCGTCCGCGTGCGCACGCCGCGGCTGGTCGTCGGCGACGCGGCCACCGGGCCGTACGTCGTCGGCTCGCTCCGCCCGATGATCGTCGTGCCCCCGGCGCTGCTCGACGAGCCGGCGCTGCTCCGGCCGGCGCTCCTGCACGAGCTGGCGCACATCCGGCGCCGCGACGTGCTGGGCCGGTTCGTCCAGGTGCTCGCCCGTGCCGCGTTCTGGTTCCTCCCCGTCGTGCGGATGGCCAGCAGGCGCCTCGAGCTGGCGCGCGAGGCCGCGTGCGACGCGTGGGCGCTCGAGGCCGGCGAGATCTCGCGCCCGGCGTACGCGCGCCTCCTCGTGCAGATGGCGCAGCTGCGCGCCACCGCCGGCGCGCCCGCGCTCGCGGCGCCGCGCACGCTCGACGCGCGCGTCCGGGCCGTGCTCGGCCCGGCGGCGAGCCCGCGCGTGGGCCTCCTGCACCGCGCCGCGCTGCTCGGCTGGATCGCGCTGGCGCTCGGCGGCGCCCGCTCGGCGGCCGCGCGCGGCCAGGCCGAGGTCTGCGTCTACACGCCCGAGGTGGCCGAGGCCCTGCGCCAGGCGCACCCGGACGCGGACATCGACGGCGATGGCTTCCTGACGCGCGAAGAGGCCTGCGATTACCAGGCGGCGCTGCGCCGGCGGATCTCCGCGGGCGAGATCGCCCGAACGAGCGAGAGCCAGCCGGAGCTGCTGGTCGAGCCGCTCTGCTGCAACTGCGAACCGAGCAATGGTGCTTTCACGGCGTCTCCCGGGCCCTCCGGCGAGAGCTGCGACCGAGTCGAAGAAGGAGTGGATCGATGAAGAAGCTTGTCTTGTTGAGCGTGGTGCTCGCGGCGTGCCAGTCCGACACGAAGAACCTCGAGAAGAAGATCGATGATCTGAACAAGAAGCTCGACACCATGATCGCGCGCGGCGGTGCCGGCGCGGCCATGCCGCGCCCCCAGCAGCGGCCCGAGCCGGACCGCGCCAAGACCTACGCGGTGCCGGTCGACGGCGATCCAGCCGAGGGCCCGGCCGACGCCAAGGTCACGCTCGTCAAGGCGTACGACTACGCGTGCGGCTACTGCGAGAAGGTCCGCCCCACGCTCGACCAGCTGAAGCAGAAGTACGGCAAGGATCTGCGCATCGTCTTCAAGCAGCTCGTCATCCACCCCAAGAACGCGATGGTGGGCGCGCTGGCGTTCTGCGCGGCGACCAAGCAGGGCAAGGGCATGGAGATGGATCGGCTGATCTGGGACAAGGGCTTCAACGCCCGCCAGCTCGATCTGACGGACGTGCCGCTCACGCAGCCGGCGCAGCCGGCCCCGGGCCAGGCCGCTCCGGGCCAGCCGCCGGCCCCGGCGCCCGCGCAGACGGTCAAGTGCTGGGATCACCCGGATGGCTGCAAGAACGTCTACGGCTACGCGGCCGAGCTCGGCCTCGACATGAACAGGTTCAAGGCCGACATGAAGGACGAGTGCACGAAGCTCGTCGCCAGCGACGGCCGCCACCTGTCGCAGTTCAGCGTCAGCTCGACGCCGGCGTTCTTCATCAACGGGCGCTTCCTCTCGGGCGCGCAGCCGATCGAGCAGTTCAGCAACCTCATCGACGAGGAGCTGAAGAAGGCCAACGAGCGCATCGCCGCCGGCACGCCCGCCGCGTCCTACTACCAGCAGTGGGTCATGGACAAGGGCCTGAAGTCGCTGCAGCAGTAGCGCGTCTTCGATGAAGATCTTCGTGGTCTTTCCCCTGGCGGTGGCGGCCGCGTGCCACTCCGGCGGGCGGAGCGTCGAGAGCAGCGGCCAGGCGCAGACGCAGGCGCAGGCGCTGGTGCAGGCGGAGGACGCGCGGCGCGCCGAGGAGGCGCGGGCGGCCCAGGCGGCCCAGGCGGCGCAGGCTGCCCAGGCTGCGAAGATCGCCAGCATCGAGGCCAAGCTCGACGAGCTGAACAAGAAGCTCGACACGCTGATCGCGCGCGGCGCCTCGGCGCCGGCGCGCCCGCCGCGGGTGGAGCCGGATCGGTCCAAGGTCTACGCGGTCCCGATCGAGGGCAACCCGTTCGAGGGGCGCGCGGACGCCAAGGTCACGCTCGTCAAGGGCTACGACTACGCGTGCGGCTACTGCGAGCGGAACCGCAGCACCATCGACGAGCTGAAGCAGAAGTACGGCAAGGATCTGCGCGTCGTCTACAAGCAGCTCGTCGTCCACCCCAGGAACGCGATGGTGGGCGCGCTGGCGTTCTGCGCCGCGTCCAGGCAGGGCAAGGGCATGGAGATGGATCGGCTGATCTGGGACAAGGGCTTCCATACCCGCCAGCTCGATCTGACGGACGTCCCCCTGCCGCGTCAGCCCGGCCCTGACACGCCGCTGCTCGATCCGGGGCAGACGACGGTCAAGTGCTGGGAGCATCCGGACGGCTGCAAGAACGTCTACGGCTACGCCGCCGAGCTCGGCCTCAACCCCAAGAAGTTCAAGGCCGACCTCAAAGGGGACTGCGTCTCGTCGGTGGCCAATGACGGCCGGCAGCTCGCCCAGTTTGGCGTCAGCGCGACGCCCGCGTTCTTCATCAACGGGCGCTTCCTGTCCGGGGCGCAGCCGACCGAGGTGTTCACCGCGCTGATCGACGAGGAGCTGAAGAAGGCGAGCGAGCGGATCGCCGCCGGCACGCCAGCTGCCGCCTACTACCAGAAGTGGGTCCTCGAGCAGGGCCAAAAGTCGCTGGCGCCATAGCTCGCGCGCCGTCCCGTCGCCGTTCTCCGCGGGCGCGGTTATCGTGAGGGCCGTGGCGCGCCGCACCGAGATCCCGGACCGGAACTGGGTCAACATCCAGTGGCTCGCGCGGGTGCGCTGGGCGCAGACGGCGGGGCAGGCGGCGACGGTGCTGGTCGGCCAGTTCGTCCTCGACGGCCTCCTGCCGATCACGTCGCTGTTCCTCGTGATCGGCACCGGCCTGGTCTCGAACCTGGGGCTCGAGCTGTACTTCTTCGGCGATCGGCGGCGAGAGGGCGCGCCGACGCGCACGGTCCACGAGTGGCAGCTCGCGCTGCTCATGATGATCGACGTCGCGATCCTGACGGGGCTCCTCTACCTGACGGGCGGGCCGCACAACCCGTTCGGCCTGCTCTACGTCGTGCAGATCGCGCTCGCCACCGTGCTGCTCCGCGCTGGCTGGGCGTGGATCCTCTCGGGGCTGTCGGTCGTGAGCTTCGGGATCCTCCTGGTCGCGCACGAGCCGCTGGTGATCTCCGAGGCCAACCGCGCGATCGGCGCCTGGGTCGCGCTCGGCGTGGCGTCGGCGTTCGTCGGCTACTTCCTGCTGCGCATCACCGGCGCGCTCGCCGAGCGGGATCGCGAGCTGACGCAGGCGCGCGGGCTCGCGGCGCGCCAGGAGCGCCTCGCGTCCCTGGCCACGATGGCGGCCGGCGCGGCGCACGAGCTGTCGACGCCGCTCGGCACGGTGGCGCTCGCGGCGAAGGAGCTCGAGCGCGCGCTCATGAAGGCGAGCGGCGAGGAGGCGGCGGCGCCGGCGTGGACGGATCTCGTCGGCGACGCGCGGCTCATCCGCGAGCAGGTGGGCCGGTGCCGGACGATCCTCGAGCAGATGGCGCAGGGGGCCGGCACCGTCGGCGAGAGCGTGGCCGCGTGCACCGTCGGCGAGCTGCTCGAGGAGACGATGGTCGGGATCCGCCCGGCGCCGACGGTGCACCGCGACGTGGGGGCGGAGCTGTTTCGCTCGTCCTTGCGGCTGCCGCGGCGCGCCGTCAGCCAGGCGCTGCGCTCGCTCGTCACGAACGCGCAGGACGCGTCGCCGGCCGGCGCGTCGGTGGTGGTCTCCGTCTGGGCGTCCGGCGATGACGCGCTCGCGCTCTCGATCCGCGATCGGGGGGCGGGGATGCCGAGCGAGGTCCTGGCCCGCATCGGCGAGCCGTTCTTCACGACGAAGGCGCCCGGCCGGGGGATGGGCCTCGGCCTGTTCCTGGCGCGCGCCGTCATCGAGGGCGTGGGCGGAACCCTGCAGATCGACTCGAAGACGGGGGAGGGGACGGAGGTCCGGGTGACCTTGCCGACCGACGTGACGCCGCGCGAGGCGCCTGCGACATCTTCGCGCAGTGCGGTGCCCCGGTCGGTGGTATCCAAGCCCGCATGAGCAGCGCGGAGCAGAAGCCGTCGATCCTGATCGTCGACGACGACGAGGTCTACCGGAACCGGCTGGGGCGGGCGTTCGTCGACCGCGGCTACGACGTGCGGACGGCCTCCGACTACGACACGGCGGTGGCGGCGGCGACGGAGGACTCGCCGGAGCTGGCGGTCGTGGACTTGAAGATGCCGGGCAAGAGCGGGCTCGAGCTGGTGAAGGCGCTCGCGGAGATCGATCCGTCGACGAAGACGGTGGTCCTGACGGGCTACGGCAGCATCGCGACAGCGATCGACGCGGTGCGGCTCGGCGCGACGTACTACCTGTCGAAGCCGGCCGACGCCGACGACATCATCGGCGCGTTCGCGCGCGGCGAGGCGCCGCCGCTCGAGCCGCGGCCGCCCGACTCCGGCGACTACAAGGCGCCGTCTCTGGCGCGCGCCGAGTGGGAGCACATCAACCGCGTGCTCTCGGACGCGGGCGGGAACATCTCCGAAGCGGCGCGCCGGCTCGGCATCCACCGCCGGAGCCTGCAGCGCAAGCTGCAGAAGTACCCGCCGAGCAAGTAGCGCGCGGGGCCGGCCGACACGTTCTAGGGAAATCGTCGGCGATTCCGCGTCGCAGCTGCAAGCCAGCATCGCAGCCGCAAGCCAGCATCGCAGCCGCCTGCCTGCGTCAACTTGACACCGCGCAGGGCGTCGCCTCGACGCATCCATCGAGCATGAACACTCGGACGTGGCGCACGTGGAAGGTTTTCGCTGTGGGGCTGGCTTCGATCGCCGGGGTTTTCCTGCTCTTGCAGCTCGTGCCGTACGGTCGCACGCACTCGAATCCGCCGACGGTCGCCGAGCCGGCGTGGGACTCGCCGCGCACCCGCGAGCTGGCGGTCCGCGCCTGCTTCGACTGCCATAGCAACCAGACCCGGTGGCCGTGGTACGCGAAGGTCGCGCCGTTCTCGTGGGCCGTTCAGTTCGACGTCGAGGTCGCGCGCAGCGTCATCAACTTCTCGGAGTGGAACCGCCGCTACGCGCTCGATGGCTACGCCGGCCGCCGGACGAGCAGCGGCATGATGCCGCCGAGCAAGTACCGGATGGCGCACCCTGAGGCGAAGCTCACGCCGGCGGAGCGAGTGGAGCTCGCGCGCGGGCTCGAGGCGACGCTCGGCGGGCCGGACCAGGAGTGGGTGCCGTGAGCAGCCACTGGCACCGCTTCGTGAGGGATGTCTCGACGCCGAAGGGTTAGCGGCGGTAGCGTGTGTTACGAGGCGGCCCTGTTGATGGGATTTGAAGCGGCCTGAGCGATGGGCATCGCTTTGGTGCCGGTGCTCCGGCATGCCAGCGATGGGCATCGGCGCAGTGCCGGTGCTCGGGCATGCCAGCGATGGCAATGGAGTCCTGCCGTGAGGACGTCGAACCGAGAGAGCAAGCGAGCGCGGGACGAATGACGCCGTCGCTCGCGCCAGTCGTCAGTCGCGCTCGCGGGTG
>Ga0247790_10000166_pt1 | contig 34702 bp, 22 predicted proteins | sample UWRJS171409R4_FD_179913 | JGI IMG/M metagenome (GOLD analysis project Ga0247790, IMG submission 179913) | Soil microbial communities from Arlington Agricultural Research Station in Wisconsin, United States - UWRJ-S171-409R-4 | ecosystem: Environmental > Terrestrial > Soil > Agricultural land...
CGGCGGTGGTGGCGGCGGCGGTGGTGGCGGCGAGCATCGGGGTCTCCATCGAAGGTGACCCCAGGTTAGAGCCCTCACCTGCTCCCGTTGAGAGCGCGTCGGCCGGCGCGATCGGCGGATCGTCCGGTGGAGCGCGCCGTCACCGCCGCCCGACGACTTTCTCGTAGATCTGGATCAGCGCCTGATCCACCTGGTGCTGGAAGTTCTCCGCGACGGCGGCCTTGGCGTCGCCGTCGGAGTAGGAGTCCTTCCGCGTCCGGTACGAGATGGTCTCGCTGCTCCGGGCGCTCAGCGGGAGCAGGCACTTCACCTTGCCCTCGTCCGCGATGGCGACCACGGCATCGACCGAGCCGCCGATGAACGCCGTGCTGCCGACGGCGCCGGGGACGCGCGTCGTGCGCGGGATGATCACGGCGAACCCGCCCGGGTTGGCGTACTTCGCGAGCAGGTAGGTGGGCCGCGCGCGAGGGCGCGCCGGCTACCAGCTCGCGAGGCTGAGCCGTCGGCGCGCGGCGTCCTCGTAGACGGCGGCGCGCAGCCACGCGCGCGCGAACGCGGCGCGATCCGGCGCCCGATGGGCAGCAGGAGCGGCGTCGTCGGCCGGCGCGGCCCGGCGCGGCGCAGCGGCGTGCGCGAGCGCGGCGAGATCGCGCAGCACCTCGGCGGCGCCGCCGAGCGCGCGCGCGGCCAGCGCCGCGGCCTCGCGCTCGAGCTCGTCCTGCGCCTGCGCGGGGAGCGTGCCGGCGCCGCCGAGCGCCGCGCGCTCGATGCGGCGGCGCAGCGGCGCGAGCAGGTCGTCGCCGGGCGGCCCGGGCGGCGCCGCGGGCGCGCGCGCGTCGCGATCGGGGATCGCGGACAGCGGGATGCGATCGTAGTGGACGTTCGCGCGGCCGTGCCACGGCGCGGGGAGCGCGAGCCGCCGCTCGCCGGGCGCGGGGCCGATCGCGATGAGGTGCAGCTCGCGCGGCTCGCCGATCCGCACGCGGCCGATCGCGCGCACGGCGAGCCCGGTGCCGCGCGAGAGCGCGACGAGGTTGTCGCCGCCGGGGAGCCCGCGGTGGTGCGCGGTGGCGAGCCGGAGCATGAGAGCGGGCTCGGCGCCGGGCTCGGCGTCGGCCGCCGCGGCGTCGGCCGCGGCCGCGCGCGGGACATGCACGAAGACGCCCGCGGCGCCGCCGACGAGCACGCCCTCGACGAACGCGAGGTCCCAGCCGGCCGGGCGCGCGTCGGCGGGCTCGGCGTCGCGCGCGGCGATCTGCGCGAGCTGGCCGGCGAACGGCGCGCGGAACCGCGCGTCGATCGGAGCCTGGTCCCAGCGCGCAGGCTGCGCCACGCGCGTGGCGCGCACGCGGCGGCCGGAGCCGAGGCGGCCGTCGGCGGAGGCGGTCGCGGACTCGACGAGGAGGCGGCCACGCGACAGGACGCGGGGCGGCAGCACGACCTCGCCGAACGCAGCGGGCATGTCGTAGGCGGCGACCGCGTAGGCCGCGTCGCCGGGCGCGACGTCAGCCCGCGTATAGAGCGCGCCGCGCTCGTCGGCGAGGTACGTGATCGCGCCGGCGTAGCCGCTGCGCGCGACGATCGCCTCGGCGCAGACGCCGTGGAGGCGCAGGCCGCCGATCGGCGCGTAGCCGCGGCGCGCGGTGCCGAGCAGCGCCGGATCGGAGTCGCCAGCGGCGAGCGCGTCGGCGACGGCGAGCGCGTCGCGCAGGTCCGCCGCCAGCGCGGCGAGCGCGAACTCGGGGCGGTCGGCGAAGAGATCGCGGATCGAGCGCAGCACCCGCGTCTCGGCGGCGGCGAGCCGGTGCAGCCCCTCGCTGCGGCACGCGTGGATCGAGCGCAGGAGCTCGGCCTGCGCGAACGGGCCGCTCGCCTGGGCGCCCGCGGCGAGCACGGCGGCGACGGCGCGGAACGCGGCCGCAGCGACCTCGGCGGCGACGGGCTTCCGGCGCGACGCGCGCGACGCGGCCGCGGCGGTCACCGGATCCGCTCCCCGATCCAGCGCGCCAGATCGACGGGCGTGAGCGCGGCGACGGGCATGCCGGCGGCGGCGACCTGCTCGGCGATCGGCACGGCGTAGCGCGGCGCGGCGCGCTCGTCGAGCGCGGCGAGGCCGAGGCACGTGACGCCGGACTCCACGAGGCTCCGCACCTCGCCGACGAGGCTGTCGATGGAGTGGCCCTCCTCGAAGTCGCTGACGACGATGGCGATCGTGCGCCGCGGCACCTGCACGAGGTCGCGCACGTAGCGCAGCGCCTGGGCGATGTGCGTGCCACCGCCGACGGAGATCTCGAGGAGGAGCGCGAGCGGATCGCCCGCGTGCTCGGAGAGATCGATGATCTCCGTCGAGAACGCGACGAAGCGGACGTCGAGCCACGGCACAGCCGAGAGGATCGCCGCCATCATCGCGCTGTGGATCACCGACGCCTCCATCGAGGCGGAGACGTCGACGACGAGCACGACGTGCCAGTCGAGGTGGCGGCGGCTGCGCGCCCGCCAGATCAGGCGCTCGGGCAAGAGCCGCACGGCGCCGCGCTCGACGCGCACGCGCGCGAGGTTCGCCGCGATGGTGCGCGGCAGGTGCAGCGCGCCCGTGGGCCGCCGCGTCGCGCGCGCGCCGAGCGCGCCGTGCAGCGCCGGGCGCACGCGGATCGCGAGCTCGCGCACGAGCTCGTCGACGATGCGCCGGACGATCTTGCGGAGCCGGCCGAGCTGCGCCTCGCCGAGGCCGCCGCGCAGGGACAGCACCTGCTCGAGCAGCTCCACCGAGGGCGTGAGCGCGTCGGGCGGCAGCGCGAGCAGCGCGGCGCCGCGCCCCTGCCCCGCCGCCTTCGCCGCCACCTCCTCGTAGAGCTCCTTGCCGAACAGCGCCTCGACGTCCTTCCGCCACTCGCGCACCGTCGGGTAGCCGGCGCCGGGGCCGCCGGGGCCGCCGGGGCCGCCGGCGCCGCCGGGGCCGAGCGACGCGCGCGAGCCCTCGCCGTGGCCGTGGCCGTACAGCTCGTCGAGCGCGCGCGCCGCGACCCGCGCCTGCGGCTGCATGGCCTCGCGCTCGTGGCCGAGGATCAGGCGCCAGCGATCGCGGACGCTGATCGCGTGCGTCGTGGCGGGGGCCGCGGCAGCGGCCGGCGCGGCGGCGGCCGGCGCGGCAGCGGGGATCGCGGCAGCGGGCAGCGGCGCGGCGATCGGCCGCGGGATGCGCTCGATCGCGGCGCGGCCGGCGCGATCCGCCTCGGCGGCGGCCAGGAGCACCGCTGGCGCGACGGCGAGCGAGACGTCGAGCCCCAGGCCCCGCGCGTCGCCCTCGCCGAGCCGATCGCCGAGCACGCGCAGGAGGCGCCGGCGCGACGCGGTCGACAGCGCCTCGAAGCCCTCGCGGAGCGCTGGCGCGCGCGGCAGGAAGTCCGCGTCGGCGACGCGCTCGACGCGCTCGCACAGCCCGCCCAGGAACACGGGCGCCGCCTCGAGCAGCGGCCCGGCGACCGCGATCGCGCCGTGCAGCCGGCGCGCGAGCACGCGGCGGCCCGGCAGGCTCGTGGCCCCGTCGAACCACGCACCGATCGCCGCCGACAGCGCCTCCGCGGGCCGCGCCCCGATCAGGACCTGCACCACCGCGGCCGCGCCGGAGATCAGCGGCGTGCCGGCCTGGGCGAGCTGATCGATCGACCACCAGAGGCGGCCCTCGCCGAGCCCGGCGTGCTCCGGCCGCTCGAGCACGCGCACGAGCTCCGCGAGCGATCGCGCGTCGTCGACCGACTCCGACCCGGCGAGCCCGAGGATCGACGCGACGGCCGCGCCGAGCACGAGCGCGCGATCGATCGGCGGCGGCTCGAACACATCGATCTCGCCGGGCAGCGCGGCGGCCGGATCGGCCGGCAGCCCGACGATGTGGCCGGCGGCGATGCGATCGATCAGCGCGATCAGCGCGATCAGGCCGATCAGCGTCGACTCGGCGAGCCGCGGCCCGGTGAGCTCGGCGAGCCACTCGCGCACGAGGTCACCGGCGCCGGCCTCGGCGCCGGCCTCGGTCAGCCCGAGGAGCGCGAGCGCGCCGAGCCGATCCTCGGCGGCGAGCCGCGCGGCCTCGGCGCGCAGCGAGCCGGCGGCCGCCTGGCGCAGCGTCACGCCGCGCAGGCCGGCGCGCTCGATCATCGCCTCCACCGCTGGCGTGAACCACAGCCGCCACACGGTCGTCAGCGCCTCGACGTCGCCGGCCGCGGCGGCCTGAAACTGCATGCCGTACGAGATCCCGCACGCGCGCATCCGGCACAGCGCGACGTGGCGCCGCCGATCGAGCGGCGAGCGCAGCGGATCGAGGCGCACCTCGACGGGCTCCTCCATCTCCGCGTGCGGCAGCCGCAGCTCGTCGAAGAGCGCCGCGACGTGCGGCCCGAGGCCCGAGCGCGGCGTCCCCGGCGCGAGCTCGCCGCGCCGCCGCCCGACGAGCACCTGCTCCATCGCGCGCGCCACGATCCGGCCGCGCCCGAGGAGCTCGCCGTGCGCGAGCGCCGACTGCGCCGCCTCGACGAGCTCGCGCCGCCCGGGCGCCGCCAGCCGGCGCAGCGACGCGAGCGACCCGGCGAGGGCCGCCGCGGCGTGCGCGTCCGGCACGCTCGCGGGCAGGCCGCGGCTCCGGATCTCGCGCGTGATCTCGACGAGGCACGCCGCCGTGAGGCCGCCCAGATCGCCGCCGCGCGCGAGCGTCTCCCACAGCCGCTGCTGCCACGCCGGATCACGGATGCCGGCGGGGTAGCCGGAGCGCTCGTCGAGCAGCTCGAACGCGTACGGGATCAGCGACGAGACGAGCTCGACGGGCGGGCCGCCGACGCGCGCGGGTGGCGACCACAGCGCCGGCTCGGCGAGCAGCGCCGGGGCGTGGAACGCGCCGACGATCGCGGCGATCGGCCCCGCGCCCGCGGCATCGCGCGCCGGGTACGCGCCGAGCCGCGCGAGCCGGCCGCGCATGTACGCCTCGCGCGCGCGATCCTCGTCGTCGACGCCGTCGCCGCGCGCCGCGTCGAGCCGCAGCGCCCAGCCGTAGAGCAGCGCCGCGCGCCGCACCCGCTCGGGCTCGCCGCCGATGGCGGGCGCCTCGACGAGCCGCTCCCAGCTGTCGCCGCCGCCGAGCTGGCGCTCGATCCGATGCGCGATCCCCAGCGCGCGGCCGCCGCGCCCGCGCCGCCGCCCCGTCGAGCGCGCCATCGGCAGATCGATCGCGTGCACCGGCACGCCGCGCGCGAGCGCCCAGCGGATCGCGACCAGCTCGGGCGAGAAGTCGGCGAACGGGTAGAAGCCGAGCTCCTCGCCGCGCGCGGACACGCCGGCGACCGCGAGCGGCGCCTCGGCCGCGGGGTGCCCGAGCCACGGGATCCAGCGCTCCAGATCCTCGGGCAGCTCGACGGCGACCGCCGCCGGCGCGAGCCGCTCGAGCAGCGGCGGCAGCGCGGCCGCGCACACCGGCGAGTGGTGGCGCACGCCGAACAGCCACGGCGTCCGCGATCCGGCGAGCGCGTCGCCCGCCGCCGCGATCTCGCGCGCCGCCTCCGCCGCGCCGCCCGCGCCGCCCGCGGTCCCATCGCTGCCGGCCATCGCCCGCTACTCGAGCACGCGCCGCAGCTCGTGCAGCACCTGCCACGGCGGCTCGTCGCCCTCGGCCCGCCGCTTGACGGACGCGTCCCAGTACGCCAGGAGCTTGCCGCGATCGCGCGGCTCGTCCTTCATCACGACGCCGAGCAGGTACTCCGGCAGGAGGTGCGCCACGTCGCGGCCGCCCGGAAAGTACGTGGCCGCGAGGCCCAGGGACGACGCCACCGCGACCGCCTCCGCCGTCGACATCACCGACGACGGCCGCTCGACAGGCCAGCCCTCGGCGGTGCGCCCGAGCCGCAGATCGCGGAACACCGTGACGAGCGCCTCGAGCACGGCCTCGTCGACGGCGAGCGGCGCGCCCGCCTCGGCGACGATCTGCGCCGCGCGCCGGCGGACCAGCTCCGTCTCGCGCGCGAGATCCGCGATCGGCGGCACCGTCTCGAAGTTGAACCGGCGCTTGAGCGCCGCCGACATCTCGGAGACGCCCTTGTCGCGCAGGTTCGCCGTGGCGATCACGTTGAAGCCGCGCCGCGCCGGCTCGAGCGCGCCGAGCTCGGGCACCGCGAGCCGGCGATCGCTCAGGATCGAGACGAGCGCGTCCTGCACCTCGGGCAAGCAGCGCGTGATCTCCTCGACGCGGGCGATCGCGCCGCGCCGCATCGCGGCCAGGATCGGCGACGGGACGAGCGCCTCGGTGTGCGGGCCCTTCGCGATGAGCAGGCTGTAGTTCCAGCCGTAGCGGAGGTGCTCCTCGGAGGTGCCGGCGGTGCCCTGCACGACGAGCGACGAGTCGCCGCTGATCGCCGCCCCGAGCAGCTCGGACAGCATCGTCTTCGCCGTGCCCGGCTCACCGACGAGCAAGAGGCCGCGCTCGCCGGCCAGCGTGACGACGCAGCGCTCGACGAGCCCGCGCTCGCCGACGAACTTCTCGCTGATCACGCGCGCAGCCCCGCCGGCGCGCAGCCGCTCGCCGCCCGAGCCGACGATGAACGTCACGACGGCGCGCGGCGTCAGCTTCCAGCTCGGCGGGCGCGGGCCGTCGTCCCACCGCGCGAGCAGCGCGAGCTCGTCGGCGTACACCTGCTCCGGCGGCGGCGCCTGGACGACCTCCGCGGCGGCAACCTCCGCCTCTGGCTTCTTCCTGCTCATCCGTGGGACCGACACGACGGTATCGCGACGCGTCAACGCGCGCCTCTATCTATGGGAAGTCTCCGGGAGTCTCCACGAGCGAGCGCGACGGAAACTCGCTGATGTGTGTAGGCGGCATCGCGCACGTAGCACCTCTGTCAGAGAAAGCCGGCGGTGCCCCTCTATCGCCTTCATCGGAAGAAGTTCACTACGGAGCAGCAGTTTTCCTCAGGAGGCAGCAGTGACCCTTTCTCGTATCTCCACCGGTCTCGTCGTCGCGCTCGGTCTCTTCACCGGATGCTCCAGCTCCGAGCCGGACGTCCTGACCTACGAAGAGTTCTCGGCGCGCGCGCACCAGGAGCCGGACACCGGCCTGCGCATCCTGAACGGCGACGAGCTGGTGGAGACCGAGGAGGCGATGCAGGCGCTCTACCAGGGCTACCTCGACTCGATCTCCGACGCCGCGGCTCGCGAGGAGGGCCTCGCCGTGGTCTCGCAGGGCCTGATCGTCAACACCGTCGGCGGCGCCGACGACAAGTGGGCCGCCAGCACGGCGCAGAACCTCACGTACTGCATCGACCAGGCGAGCTTCGGCGCCAACTACAGCACGGCCGTGAGCGCGATGAGCTCGGCGGCCAGCGCGTGGGAGAGCGCCACCGGCGGCGGCGTGAACTTCGTGCACGTCTCGAGCCTCGACGGAAACTGCTCGAGCCGCACGACCTCGGTCGTCTTCAACCTCCGCCAGGTGACCACGAACCAGTACCTCGCGCGCGCGTTCTTCCCGAGCTCGTCGCGCAAGGGCCGCGAGATCCTCGTCGCGAAGGACACATTCGGCAACATCAAGCCGTGGTCGCCCGCCGGCGTCCTGCGGCACGAGGTCGGCCACACGATCGGCTTCCGCCACGAGCACACGCGGCCGGAGTCCGGCACCTGCTTCGAGAACAGCCAGTGGCGCACGCTCACCGCGTACGACGCGGGCTCGGTGATGCACTACCCGCAGTGCAACGGCTCGAACAGCGGCGACCTCAACCTGACGAACCTCGATAAGACCGGCGCGGCCGCGCTGTACTAGCACCTCGTCTCAGGAGGTCACTTGATCCCGAACGGGCTGCCGACGACGGTGACCTGGTTCGCGGCGTCGGTGACCGAGCCCCGCACGCAGTAGTAGCCGCTCGCCGTCGGCGGCGGGGTCCACGCGAAGCTGTCCGCCCACGTCAGCGCCCCGGCGAGCGTGGCGGACGCCTTCGGATCGGCGATCGGCATCCACGCCGGGTTCAGCAGGTTCGCGCAGCCCGTCTGCGGCTGGCCGTTGGCCTTGGCGTACTCGAGGCGGCCCGACGCGAGCCCCTCGGCGTCGGCGGCGCTCCACTGCAGCATCACCGGCGAGCCCGTCTGGGTCGAGCTCGGCAGTATCCACATGAACGTCGGGCGCGCGTTCGCCGGGCCGCCGCCCTTCGGCGCGCCGCCCTGGATCCAGTTTCCGACCATGTCGCGCTGCGCCTGCGACGGCTTGGGGTCCGAGGCCGGCGGCATGTTCGCCTGCGTGATCATCCGCTGGTACACGCCGCCCTTCATCTCGAACACGCCGCGATCGCCGTTCGCCGGCGGCTCGGGATCCGAGGCGTCGTACTTGTCGAAGCGGTACGCCTCGAGCGAGGCCGTGCGCGCCGGCTCGCCGTGGCACGCGATGCAGTACGTGACGAAGATCGGCTTCACGTCCGCCCACGTCAGCGTCGTGGTGGTGCCCCGCGCGATCGAGACCGGCATGTCGGAGGTGTCGGAGCGGACGTTCATCGGCACGCCGAGCTGGTCGGTCGCGGCGACGCGGACCTTGTACGGGATCGGCTTGCCGGCGGCGTCGGTCGGCGCGACCGACGCCGGGATCATCCATTCGTACGTGCCGGTGTTCGGCAGGCCCCTGGCGATCGTCGCCGCCGCCGACTCGCTGCCGTCGGCCGCGACCGCGAGCAGATCGAGATCGATCGACAGCGAGTCGCCGGCGTCCGGATCGACCGCGGTCCACGCGATCGCGGCCGAGCCGATCAGCGTCTCGCCGCCGTTCGGCGCCACGAGCGTCACCCGCGGCGCCGTGCCGCGCGCGCCGTGATCGACGGTGAGCCGCGGGATCACCGTCCTGCGGGTGCGGTTCTGCGCCGGGTCATCCGCGAAGCCGTCGTCGAGGATCGCGTAGATCTCGAAGTCGCGCTGCGACGCCAGGACGCCGGTGTCGAGCGAGAGCTCGTGCAGGCCGCCGCCGATCGGCGCGCCCAGCGGCAGGTCCTCGCTCTCGGAGCCCGCGAGATCGTGCGCCCACAGCTGGACGATCAGGCCGTCGCCGTCGTCGTCCCAGGCGCGGAGCGTGACGTCGAGCGCCTGGTCGGCGGTGGTCGCGTCCACGGGGACGGCGAGCTCGATCTGCGGCTCCTGGTTCGCGCGCGTCCCCTTCGGCGCACCCTGCTCGACCCAGCGCGTGAGGATCTCGCGCTGCCGCTCGGTCAGCGCGTAGTCCGGCGGCATCGCCGGCGTCTGCAGATCGACCGCGACGCGGAGCATCGGCGCGTCCGCGCCAGCGCCCGCCTGCGCGTAGTCCCAGACGTCGAACGTCGCGGCGTCGTCCTTGACGTAGCGATCGAGGCGGAACTTCGCGATCTTCGGATCGCTCGGCACCGCGCCGTGGCAGCGCACGCAGTTGGCGCGCAGGATCGGCTGGACGTCGTCGAAGTACGTCGGGCTCGCCGGCACCTCGCCGCCGCACGCGCCGAGCCCGAGCCCGAGCCCGAGCCCGAGCCCGGTCATGATCACGATGGAGATCCGGTTCGTCACGGTGGCCTCCTCACAGCGCATAGTGGAGCTGCAGCATCCCGAGGTACGCGTGCTCCGCCGGGCCGATCCGCTGCGCGCGCGCCGAGGCCATCACCTCGACGTGCGCGATCGGGAACACCGCGAGCCAGGCGTCGACGGATTGCCGCACGACGCCGCGGACCTGCAAGTCCTCCGCGAACACCTGGTAACCGGCGCCCGCGTACAGCCCGCGCGCCGGGACGAGCACCGGGCCGGCGTACGCGGCGAGCTGCCAGCGATCTCCCGCGCCCGCGCCGCCTGCGAACATCTGGCGCACGCCGTCGACCTCGGCCTGGAGCAAGAGCCGCGCGCCCTCGATCCAGAGCTTGCCGTGCACGCCCGCCTGGAGCCGCGTGTCCGCCTCGCCGGCGCCGGCGCGCGCCGACGCGCCGACGACGATCGCGTTCGCCGGCCGCGCCTCGAGCAGCGCGGCCCCGCCCGCCTCGCGCCGCGGCGCGCCCTGGAGCGGATCGGACACGAACGCGGTGGCGTGGAGCTCCCACGCGTCGCCGATCCAGCCGCCGCCGACGCCGTACGTCTCCTCGAGCAGGTTGCCGCCGAGGTAGCGGCGCACGTACGCCGTGTGATCGGCGAGGCGCAGCCCGTACGGCGCCGCGAAGCGCCCCGCGCGCGCGTACGGGCCCTCCTCCTTGGGGCGCCACATCACGTAATGCTCGCGCGAGATCACGTAGCTGCCGAGCGAGGGCGCGCTCGCCTCGCCGCCTGGGCTCTCCGCCATGGCCGGCGCGCCGGAGCGCACCACGCCGCGCGCGCCGACGATCGCGACGGCCGACCACGCGCCGCGCCAGGCGGAGAGCGCGAGATCGATCTGCATCGGGAACGCGGCCAGCTCGGCCCCCTCGGAGCCGCCCACGTCGTTCGCGAGCGCCGCGAGCCGGACGTTGCCGCCGACGAGGAGCCAGCTCGGCAGCTGCACCGCGCCGTGGAGGAAGTGGCCGTCCCCGCCGCGCGCGACGGTGTCGCCCTGCTCGTCCTGCCCCCACGGCGTGAGCAGCCCGCCGCCCGCCGGTCCGATGTGGCACTGGCTGCACCGCCCGCTGCCGCTCGACAGCTGGAAGTGCGGGTACGCGCGCGCCTCCGCGCCCAGGCCGAGCGCGAGCACCCCGAGCGCGAGCGCGGCGACCGCCAGCAGGCGCGCACGCGCGCTCATTCGGGCGCCCCCGCCTCGATCCACGCGCGGATCAGCTCGATGTCAGCGGCCGGCAGCGGCGCGTCGGGCGGCATGCGCCGCCGCTCGTCGCCCTCGAGCAGCGACATCAGCGCGCTCGCCGAATCACCCGGCACGACGAACCGGCGATCGATCAGATCAATGTACGCCGCGCGCCGCTCGTCGAGCGCCACGCCCGCCGTCTCGACCCGCGCCGTGTGGCAGCTCGACGTCGCGCAGCTGGGCGCGATGATCGCCGGGTGCAGGTACTCCCATGTCGCCGGTCGGTCTCCCGGCTCGCCGGTGCACGCCGCGGCGAGGGCAGAGACGAGGACGAGGGCAAAGCCAGTGTTGTACGGGCGACGAGACAACATCGGGGGGGAGCGGCGACCCACGATCCGCCGCTTGCCCTGCTCAGTGGGCCGAGGTCCCGGCGAGGTTGCAGATTTGATACGGCTGCCGCACCCGTCACAGATCAGATCACGCGCCCCGTCCTCCCAGAGGAAGGAGCACATGAGGCGGAAACAAAATCGCCCGAAGGCATCGGTACGGAGAAATCACAGTACGCTGGCCGCTACCGCGATCACGCGCCCCCCTCACCGAAAGGACGTTCCGCGCCGGTCGGGCTGGATCCTCCCGCCCCATCAGGCCACCGGCCGGTGTGCGCGCGCCATGCAACGCGCGATGGCGTCCTCGATGAGGAGAAGACCATTGGCTGCCACCATGAAGTGGTTGCGAAAGACTCGTTCCGCACCCGACACGCCTGCATATGTGACTCAACAAGAGGATGATCGGAAGGGGTGTCTCCAACTTCGGATCAGATCGTGTTCTGGACAGACACCCATGAATCGGCAACCGATGGAGACTACGAGGGAGCACTGATAAACACTGTCTGGTCCGAGCGGCCAATCCTGGCGCTCGCCAGACAACTCGAGCGTGCCATCGCACCGAGGTCTGCGGCGTTGGTCAGCTACGTCGCGGTTGTGCAGCGTCCAGTGATTGCGCAGCGTCCAGCGACTCCCAGAACTGCGCCAGCCCGACCTTCCGCAAGTTGTCGTATAGCGCAGTTCTGCCAAGGTTCAGCGCGTGCGCCGCTTCTCTCACGGGAACGATCTGGGTGGGTGAGGGCGCGACGGCGGCGACGCAAGAGGCGACCTCGGCGAGCTCGTCGACATCGTTGGGCCAAGGGTATCGGCGCAGCGCGGCCTGGTGTTCGGCGCTCAGGTGCTCCATGCGCAACGTACTCGCGCGCGCCGCTAGCAATTGGTTGAAGATCTCCGGCAGCTCCTCGAGTCGCGTCCGCAACGGTCGCAGCAGCACGTGCCGCATGCGGCCGACGACCTCAGCGCCGAGCACCCGCCGGGCGACCGCGAGCGTCGGCGCGTGTGCGATCACGCGGATCTCGTGCTTCACCGACATGAGATCATCGACGAACGCAGTCCGCAGCGCGCGCAGCTTGTCCGGCAGTGATAAGAACAGGGTCGAACGCGCAGCGCGCTCGACGAGCGCGTGCTGCTCGGCCGGATCTATCGGAACCTCGGCGGGCAGCTCGGGCGGAACGGTGCGCCGGGGCGAGACGGCATGCACGGCGAGCGCGAGCTCCTGGTGACCTCCTCCGGGTGCTCCGAGGACGAGCAGGTTGCCGTTGCCGAGCGACTCGATCAGCAGCTGATCGAGCGGCAGCTCCGGTGTTCCGCTGCCGTAGACGTTGAACAAGCGACGCCGCGCCACGCGCATGGCTTCGCTCATCGGCAGGACGGTGACCGAGCGTCCGAGCTCGAACGGTTGGCCTGCGGTCACGTCAAAGGACGCGAGGCGCTCGCCGCGGAGCCGGATCCCGTTCTTCGAGTCGGTATCCCGCACCCGGAGCATCGGTGCCCGATCGACGCCACCACGGCGCTCCAAGAGCGCGTGCCGCGACGAGATCTGCGGATCGTCGATCACGATCGCGCAGTCAGGATGGGCCCCGCACACGTAGGTCGTCTGACCGAGATCGAGCTCGTGCTCTTGGTTACCGATCGACGTGCTCCACGCGCGAAGCGCGATCGGCGGCTCTGGATCCTCGAGCCAGCGTTTCTTGCGCGGGGCGGAGGCAGTCACTGTGCGGCGTGAATGCTCGGGCATCCGAACATCAAAGCCATGTCGACGCCGAACGCAAGCGGTGTCTGATCGCGGCGAGAAAATCTCCCGATCCGCAGACAGCGAATCGGTCGCACTGCACGATGCTTCCGTCGAGATTACACATGGTTCTTCGACGTGCCCACTCGTTGGACGTGTCTGAAGATCGAGAGTCTCGATGGCGATCTTCAGACAAGCTGCCCGCAACACGCTTCGGGCTTGCGCGAGTAAACGGTTCCGGTGAAGACTCGGAAGCGTGAAGGAGGATGACTCAGGGATTACGAAAGACCAGAGCGTGGCCGATCGCCGCGTTCCGCCGGCCGCATCGTTCGAGGCCACCATTCGGGAACGGAGCGAGCGCCACGTTCCACCAGCTGCACCGCTCGACGCCACCATCAAAGACCGGAGCGCAATTGATCGCCACGTTCCACCGGCCGCACCATTCGAGGCCACCCTCAAAGACCGGAGCACGGTCGATCTCGACGTTCCGCCACCAGTGTCACCGGCGAGCGAATGGCCGACCTCGCGGCCGAGCGGTTGGCTCACGTGGTGGCTCACGTGGCGCCCGATTGAAAGCTCCACACCGGCCGAGTTGCCGACGGTACCCCCGGCGAACGCGCAGCGAGCGCCGACCGGTACACCGATGCCGTCGCCGGTGGTCACGCAACCCGTCGTTGCATCGTTTGCAGCCAACGTTCGGTCACCGATCACGCGCAGGGCGCGCACGTGGATCGTCGTCACGGCGCTCATCGTTGCCACCCTCGGAGGAACGGTCGCTTTCATCTACGGAGCGACGAACGATTCTGCGACGAACGCGACAAATCTAGACGCGGTCGGAGGCGACCCATGATGTGCAGAGGACCAGCGTGAGCGACAACGGTGAACGCCGAACCGTGACAGCTCCGCCGACGCCGCGACCAGCCGAGGCCAAGGGCGAGCACATCGGTTTATCGATTGTGAAGTACCGGCAGCAGGCTGAGCCTCCGGGGACCGGCTTGGCGTGGCTTTCGAGCACGAGCTCGACGCTGGTTCCAGGCGCCGGCTTGGCGCCGCCCATCGCACCGGACGTATCTCCGAGCGCAGATGACGCGCGGCTCCCCGGGCCGGGAGCGCGAATCGGAAAGTACGAGATCATCCGCGAGCTCGGGCGCGGCGGATTCGGTGCTGTGTTCGCCGCGCGAGATACGAAGCTGGGCCGCAAGGTTGCGATCAAGTTCCTCCATGGCGAGCTGCAACCGGAGGATATCGAGCGCTTCCTTCGGGAGGCTCGCGCCACGGCGCGGGCCTCGCACGAGAACATCGTCGTCATTCATGACGTCGGCGAGCACGACGGGTACCCGTTCATGGTGCTCGAGTACCTCCAAGGAGTGCCGCTCAGCAAGCTGTTGCAAGCTGGGAGGCAGCTGCCGCCCGCGCAGGTCGTCGAGTACGCCGTGCCCATCGTCCGTGCGCTCGACGTCGCGCACCGGCTCAACATCGTCCATCGTGACCTGAAACCGGACAACATATTCGTCCTGGACTCGGGCATCATCAAGGTGCTCGATTTCGGGATCGCCAAGCTTGTCCACGGCGACGCCGAGATTCCGCTCGCGCGGGGCACCGGTGCGCGAATTGCGGTGAGCCTCGACGACCTGGAGCATACGGAGCCAAACCTCACGCAGTGGGATGCGCTGATGGGGACGATACCGTACATGTCCCCGGAGCAGTGGCGCGCAGCGGGCGAAGTCGACCGTCAGACGGATCTCTGGGCGGTCGGCATCATCTTGTGGAAGATGCTCACCGGTCGTCACCCGCTCGGATCACCGCGCAGCATGGAGGAGTGGCAGATCACGGCGCGGCTGGACATCCCGATGCCGAGCATCAGGCAAGCGCTGCCGAGCGTCCCCGACGAGCTCGCGGCGATCGTCGACGGCTGTCTGCGCAAGCCGAAAGATCAGCGGATCGGATCTGCGCGCGCGCTGCTCGAGGCGCTCGAGCCGCTGCTGCCCGGTCGCGAGCTGCGGCGGTTGCGCGCCGACGAGAGTCCGTATGCCGGACTCAACGCGTTTCAGGAGAGCGACGCGGACAAGTTCTTCGGCCGCACCAGCGAGGTGGGCGCGGCGATCGCGCGGCTGCGCGACGCGCCGCTGCTCGGCGTCGTCGGGCCATCCGGCGTCGGTAAGTCCTCGTTCGTGCGCGCCGGCATCGTGCCCGCGCTGAAGGCGTCGGGCGAGTCGTGGTCGACGCTCGTCATGCGTCCGGGCCGCGACCCGATCGCCGCCCTCGCTCACGCATTGACGTCGCTCATCGACGACGCCGAGACCACGTCGATCACGCCGGTCACGGCCATCACCGTGTCGGCGGAGCTCTCGCAACAGCAAACGATGGCGAAGTATCTGAACACGGAGCCTGGCTACCTCGGTGCGATGCTGCGCAGTCGCGCGCGCAGCCGTGGCCGCCGGATCCTCGTGTTCGTCGATCAATTCGAGGAGCTCTACACCCAGACGCAAGATCCCGAAGCGCGCGCCGCGTTCATCGCCTCGCTCGCCGCGGTCGCTGACGACGCGACGAGCCCGCTCCGGGTCGTGCTGTCGATCCGGTCGGACTTCCTCGATCGCGTGGTCGAGCACGCGCAGTTCGTGCACGAGCTCACGCGCGGCCTGTTCTTCCTCGCCCCGCCCGACCGCGCTGGGCTCCGCGACGCGTTGATCCAGCCCGCGGAGATGGCGAGCTATCAGTTCGAGGGCACAGAGATGATCGAGGCCATGCTCGATCACCTCGGGCACACCCCGGGCGCGCTGCCGCTGCTCCAGTTCGCGGCGAGTCAGCTGTGGGAGAATCGCGATCGGTCGTGCCGGCTCCTCACCACGAACAGCTATCACCGCATCGGCGGGATCGCCGGCGCGCTGGCGAGTCACGCGGATGCTGTATTGGCGGAATGCACCGCGCGTGAGCAGGCGCTCGTGCGCGCGCTGCTCCTGCGCCTGGTGACGTCCGAGCGCACCCGCGCCCTCGTCCCGGTCAGCGAGCTCTACGAGCTCTCGCCCGATCCGGACGAAGTGCACCTCGTGGTGGATCGACTCGTGCGCTCGCGCTTGCTGGTCGGCCAGACCGTGACGAGCACGAGCGGCGGCACCGCAGCGGGCGGCTCCGTCGAGCTCGTCCACGAGTCGCTGATTCACAGTTGGCCGCTGCTCCAGCGCTGGCTCGACGAGACGCAGGAGGACGCCGCGTACCTCGAGCAGCTGCGCGCCGCCGCCAAGCAGTGGCAAGCGAAGGGCTACGCGCCGGGCCTGCTCTGGCGCGGCGACGAGATGGCGGAAGCCAAGCTCTGGCACAGCCGCTATCGCGGCGAGCTGCCCGAGCTGCAACGCAACTACTTGAACGCCGTGTTCGCGGCGGCGGCGAAGGCGACGCGGCGCAAGCGGTTCGCGATCACGGCGGCGTTGGCCGTGTTGTCGCTCCTCGTCGTTGCCGGTGCTGTCGCGCTCGTGATGATCCGCGACGCTCAACAAGACGCGACAGCACAGGCCCGTCTGGCAGAGGAGCGACTCAGCCTGACGCAAGCTGCGCAGGTCACTGCCGATACCGAGCGCAAGAAGGCCGACGCCGAGCGCGCCAAGGCCGTCGAGGCCAACACGAAGCTCGAGGGGCAAAACGCTGCACTCGTAGCAGCGGTCGACACAGCGGATCGCGCGCGACGCGACGCCGAGGAAGCCCGGCAACGCGCAGAGGCCGCGAAGCGTAAAGAACAACGGAGCTCACGACGCGCGACCGAATCGGCCGAGGCCGCCCGTGCGGCAGAGGCCGAAGCAAAGCGTGCGGGGGAGGACTTGGAACGGCTACTCGCGCAAGAGCGTAAGCGGGTCAAAGAGCTAGAGGAGCAGACCCGAGGAGCTCAGATCGTCCCGAGCGTGAAGAAGCGAGAGGTGGGAGATCTCAAGTGAAGACAGCGCACACCCGGGTAGCTCTTGGAATCATGATCATCTGCCTGCTTTGTGAGACCGCGTGGGCGCAATCGCCGCAACCGGCGAGCGATTCGGCCGTGACGCTCCGCGAAGAAGACAAGCCATGGAACCGCGGCATCTCGCGCGAGACGCAGGACGCCGCAGAAGCCCTGTTCTTGGAGGGCAACAGGCTTTTTCGCGTACCGCTGTTCGCCCTGGCCGCTGCGAGGTACACCGCTGCGCTGCGCACGTGGCAGCACCCCGCGTTTTACTTCAACCTCGCGCTCGCTCAGCTCAACCTGAGCGAGGACGTCGCGGCGCGCGACAACCTGGAGCGCGCGCTGCGATATGGAGAGGATCCGCTCGGCGCCGCCCAGTTTCGAGAAGGTCAGCATCACCTCCGTGAGCTCGAGCGACAGCTCGGCCAGATCCGCATCACGTGTCAGACGCCGGGGGCCGTGGTCACTCTCGATGGTGTGACGGTGCTCACCGGGCCGGGCAGCTATCAGGGCTGGACGACGGCGAAGACACACGAGCTCACGGCGCGAGGAAACAAGTACCTATCCGAATCCAAGCAAATCGCCGTCGCGCCTGGCGCGCTCGAGCGAGTCGCATTGAAACTCGTCACGTTGGAAGAGGCCGCTGATGCCAATCGGCGATGGGCGACATGGAAGCCTTGGGCGCTCGTCGGCGCAGGCGTCGCGATTGCCGCCGGTGGCGGCGTGTTTCACGCATTGTCGGCCCGGAACTTCGGTCGCTATGACGAAGAGGTGTTGCGGTTGAGCTGCGCGAATGAAGCAATACCTGGATGTCGGGACGAGCAGATTCCACCGAAGCTCAGTGATCGCTTATCCCGAGCGCGGCAACAGCAGACCATCGCGGTCGGTGGGTACATCGTGGGTGGTGTGGCCGTCACCGCGGGCATCGTGATGTTGTACTTGAATCGGCCTCGCCTCGCGGAGCAGCAACGTCCGAGCGCGTCGGGGCGACGCGTCGTCGTGGTGCCCGCGCTCTCGCCCGACGTGCTCGGGATCGCCGTGAGCATCTGCCCATGAGATCAGGAGGCGCCATGCGGAGTGTCCACGGGCAGAGCATCCGACCCGCCGGTCTTCGAATCGCAATATTCGTCGCAATGGCGATGTCGAGCAGCTCCTGCGTGCTCGATAGCTCGTTCACGCGATGCGAGAAGACGGGGCTGAACTGTCCACCGGGATGGGTGTGCTCCGCGGACCAGGACGTGTGCATCAAGGCGGGGAGCTGCGGGAATGGGATCGTCTCCGACGGCGAAGTCTGCGACGACGGCAACAACAAGAGCGGCGACGGCTGTAGCTCGGACTGTGTCTCGGACGAGTCGTGCGGAAACTTCATTCTTGACGTCGCCGTCGGCGAGAACTGCGACGATGGCAACCGGATCGACGGCGACGGCTGTAGCGCGGGCTGTCGGCTGGAACGTTGTGGCAACTACGTCGTCGACATGGCAGCGGACGAAGAATGCGATACCGGTCCAGGCGACTCCGTTGGTTGCAACGCCGATTGTACGTTCCGGCGATGTGGCGACGGCTACGTGAACACCGCGGCGGGCGAGGAGTGCGACGTGCTCGACATGGTCAGCGACACCGAGACCTGCGATGACAACTGCACGTTTCCTGCATGCGGAGACCATCATACCAACCCGTTCCACAGGCCCGGCCCAGAGGGCGAGCCGGAGGCGTGTGACAGCGGTGGAAACACGGCGAGCTGCAACGGCAACGACAACTCCACGGGTAAGGGCAATTGCCAACGACCAAAGTGCGGCGACGGCTACCATAACCCGGAGTTCAAGGTGCCCGGGGAGAACGGGGAGCTCGAGGCGTGCGACGACGGTGAGAATACGCAGGAGTGCAATAGCGACGACAACGACAACAGCACGGCGGAGGGCGAAGGCAATTGCCAGGAGCCCAGGTGCGGCGATGGGTATTGGAACAAGGAGTTCACACCGCCCGGTGACCAGGCGCTGCCCGAGCAGTGCGACGACGCCAGGAACACGCAGAACTGCAATGGCAACGACAACGACAACAGCACGGCGGAGGGCAAAGGCAACTGCCAGAAGCCCAGGTGCGGTGATGGCTACGTGAACACGGAGTTCAAGCCGGCCTGGCCGGCCGCCGGGCCGCCGGAGGCGTGCGACGCGGGCATGGATACGCCGAGTTGCAATGGCAACGGCCCCGGCAATGACGCTGCTAAGTGCCAGATGCCCAGGTGCGGCGATGGCTACGTGAACGCTCAGTTCAGGCCGGCCGGGTCGGCCGGGCCGCCGGAGGCGTGCGATGCGGGTATGGATACGCCGAACTGCAATGGCAACGGCCCCGGCAACGACGCTGCCAAATGCCAGGAGGCCGTGTGCGGAGATGGATATTTCAATTCGACCATGGAGCAGTGCGATCCGGATGCCCCGGATCCACATGGTCCCTGTGGGCAGGGCAAGAGATGCAATCCTCTTTGCATGTGCGTGTTGCCATCATGAATAGATTAGCACTCATCATCATTCTCCTCTGCTTGCCTCGTTTATCTGAGGCACAGCCCGAGCTAAGCCTTTCGCTCAAGGCCGGCCCCAATGCCGCAGCCTGGGACAGCGAGCTCGCCGAGCACAAGTACGGGTTCTCTGGAGGGCTTGCTGGTGATCTTTGGTGGCCGCTCAGGGCCCGATTCTCGCTCGGAGCGCAGATGGCGCTCCTCTACGTGCCTCGGGGTACCAAGGGATTCGACCCAACCACCGGTGAGTTCCTCGCAACATTTCGGCAGCACTATTTCGATACAGCAGTTGCATTTCGTCCAGAGGCACGAGTCGGCTCAGTTGGCGTGTACCTTCTGCTGGGTGGCTCTTGGAGCATTCTGCTGAACGCGAACGCCGTAGACTATAGGGGTAGGAAGGACGATGTGGACCTCCGGCGGCACGATGTGGCGCTGCTAGCTGGCCTCGGGGGCGCGCTTCATCTCCCTTCCCACCGCCTGGGGCCTTTCCGTCTCGATACCGTGTTCCTCGAAGCGCGTTACGACCGAGGTTTGCTCGACTTCATTCCCGATGATGGTTCGCGCAAGAACCGCACTGCGTCGCTCATGCTCGGGGTGTCGTTCGCGCTGGGGTCCAAGGCGGCTGTCCCATTACCAAGCGATCCCCGCTAACGGAGCCAGTGACTCATTCATTGTCGGCTGCCGTGGAGCCGGCTCTCTGCGCGGTGCTGCTGCCGGGGCTGCCGGGGCCGCTCCCGAGGCAATGCAGGATCGCACCCGCGCCGTCGTGGTCGTGCTCGCATCGCTCGCGTTCGCGCTGCTCGACGCGCCGCCACTCTGCGCGATGTCGCCGCCGGGCCACTCGCGCCGCTCGGAGATCGCGGCGCCGCCGAGCCGCCGCTCGCGGTGGGCGCCGCTCGCGCCACCACCGCCGCCGCTGGTCGCCGAGATCCGGCTGGTGGCTTGCTTGATGGCATGTGTCCCCGCTAACCTCTACCGTTCTCAGGTTGCTGTTACCCGCTCACGAGGGCATACGCCCGAGACAACGATCGACGAACGTTATGATGACGGGGTCCTCGGGGCCTTCGGGCAGCCACCCCGTTGGAAAATCGGCGTCCATTAGATCCTGGCCGGCCTTGAACGTCATCTCATCGTTGAAGCAATCGAGGTGATGTGTGATCTGGAGTTCGGTCTCCCAGCGCGCAAGCGCTCTGGCGACCTCTGATCGAGCTTCGTCATCAAGAGGATACTTCCAACCATCTGGGAGAGCGTAGTGTAGTTCGCGAACAAGCTGGTCGCGGAGAACGTGTGGAATCGTGTGGGTGCGGATCGCTTCTTCGACAAGCAACGATCTGATCTGCGTAGCTGCGACCTCGCCTGATCCGAGCTCGTCAGCCAGCGCGATGAGCGAGACGCCGGGGCGATCGCTCGCGTACTGTGTAACAGTCTCAAATCCGCGCTGCTGTACTCGTTCCAGAATGCGACCATGCCAGTCGCCAGACCATGTTTTCTCGTACGACACGATTAGCCTCTCCGATAGGGAACAAAGCGGATTGGAATCTCACGTTCTTTCATCAGCCCTGTAATCTCTTTCATGATCTCGGCGACAGTCATTCGCCGTCGCAGTTTCTTCTCTGCGTTCTCCAGCCTATCTTTCACGAGCTGGTTCCATTCTCCGGGCCAGTGCTTCTTCGCCATCTTCCAGTTGCCGCCGCCGTGCTGCGCTTGGTGATGCGCGGTCTCGAGCTCGACGGTGAAGTTATCAATGTCGAGATCACCCTTGAACCCGCGTTCCTCGAAGAACTTGCGCTTTTCCTGCGGGAGAACGTGATGGCGTGGCGCGCGCGCGGCGCCTGCGCCGGTGGTGTTGGTCACCTTCATCGCGTCGGTGGTCGGGCTCTCGCCGAGCAGGTCCTTCACCAATTGCGGCAGGTCGGTCGCCTGCGCCATCGCCGAGGTGAAGCCGCGTACCCGGAGCGCCTCGGCGGCGCCGACCGCCGAGATGGCGCCGATCTCGACCAGGTGCCGGATGGCCGCGATCCATTCGGCCGATACCACGACCTGGCTCATCGTCGCGGCGCCGCCGCTCGCCCCCGCGATCGCCGGCATCGGGAACGACATCGCGGAGGGCGGCCCGCGCATCGCGAACAGGCCGCGCAGGCCGACCGCGAAGGTCAACACCTCGGCCACGAGCTGGACTCGCAGCGCCCAGCGCTGGGTCTCCTCGGCTCGCTCGATCTCCGCGATCATCTCGTCGAAGGCCGTAGCCAGGACGGCCACGCGCCCCGGCACGGACGCGCTTGCCATGGTGATCTCGTCCGGATCGAGTCCGGCGAGTTGCGTGAACACCGCCTGTACGCTGCGCTGCTCTCGGTCGAGCACGCGATAGCGGTATTCGAGCTGTAACAACGGCAGCATCGCAACGCGGTCGTGTAGCTGAAGGAACGCGCACCACGGCTGAAGGATGGAGAGCCCGACCCGTGCGGCCTGTGCGCGGGTGGCGGCCATACCGAGCAGCGCGATGCTGGACTGACCGCTGGCGCTCGTCGCGAGCTCGATGTAGCTGTTCCCTGCACTCGCGGTGTCGACCACCCAGATGAGGCGATCGACTGCTTGCTCGAGGAACCGCTCGGTGACTGGATGGTTGCGGAGACCGTCTCGGCTCCCGGCGAGTTGCTGGAGGACCCCGGCGAGCTCCTGCGCCCCGGTGGTGGCGTCGCGGATCAGCGTCCGCACGGCGTCGCGATCGAGGGCGCCGGTCGATCGCCCCCGCCGGGCCGACTCGGCAGCGAGCACAGCGAGGTTCTCGATGGCGACCTCGCGATCGGTAGGGGCAAGGTCTGTGCGATCGCGCCGCTGGATCAGGTACTCGATCGTCTGCTCAAGCGCCTCGTCGCCAAGGTCGCGCGCGAATGCCTCGCCAATGCACTGGGTTTCGGCGTCGCCGACGATCGGGAGGTGCCCGCCGCTTCCTTCGCTCAACGACGTCCCCGCGTGCCATGGATCCGCGAGCAGGAAGCTCTCTGTAGGCGAACGCTGGCCCTGCGCGCCTGCGGGCATCACCGCGCCGTTCCCGACCGGAAGGTCCATTGGGCGGTCCCCTCCCTCCGCGCGACTATCACCGCCATCGCGCGCCGGTGCCCGCGGTACGTTGGAGGACTGGAGCCCCTCGGTGAGCGTGCGCTTGCCCGGCACAAGATCGAGGGAGCGGCCGCCGTGCGCATCGGACCCAGAGCCTACACTTCCAGCTTGCTTGCGTGCATCTCTCAATCCACCACCTCCGCTGTGAACAGGCTCGGCATCAGACTCGTGCGAAGTTCGGGCACTTCGCATGCCGCCCGGCACCGCAGCGTGGTTGCGAAAGACTCGTTCCGCACCCGACACACCTGCATATGTGACTCAATAAGAGGATGATCGAAAGGGGTGTCTGCAACTTCGGATCAGATCGTGTTCTGGACAGACACCCATGAATCGGCAACCGATGAAGACTACAAGGGGAGCACTGATAAACACTGTCTGGTCCGAGCGGCCAATCCTGGCGCTCGCCAGACAACTCGAGCGTGCCATCGCACTCAGACGAGCGATTGCAGACGAATCGCTGTTGATGGGGCGTCGGTACGCCGCCTCACGGAGTGCATGTGTTCGGCCGGTCCTGATGTTCCGCGGCAATTCCGCGGTGTCGAGACGCCCGTCACGCCGTCACAGCTCGTCCGCTCTGCCCGCAGGCGGAAACGAAAAACGCCCGAAGGCATCGGTACGGAGAAATCAAAGCGCGCTGGCCGCTACCGCGATCACGCGCCCCCCCCTCACCGGAGGGACGTTCCGCGCCGGCCGGAAAATGCCGCAGCCCATGGTGCGCTTGCCGCCCAGGCCCAAGACCTGGAGCTTCAGGCTGTCGTCCATGGAGAGGCCGAAGACGCGCACCGAGTGGCCGAGGATCCGCTGCTTCGCGACGCGCAGGCTCTGGCGCCCGCTCAGCTCGAGCTCGCCGCAGATCCCCAGCGCGGCGAGCTGGCGCCGCGCCTCGGCCAGGAAGCGCCGCTCGAACACAGCACGGTCGAACGGCTTGGCGATCCCGCCCGTGAGCCGGATGACGACGAGCCGCGCGTCGAGCACCGCCACCGGCGGGAGCGCGTGGACCGTCGGCGCGCCGATCTGGATGCGGTGCCCCGCCACCTCCAGCGTGGTGCCGACGAGCGCGAGCAGCTCGGCGATCCTCTGCGCCGGCACCCGCACACGGAGCACGCCGGCCGACTCGAGCACCATCGTCTCGGCGTCGAGCACCCAGCCGGAGAAGCCGTGGATCGCGATCCAGTCCGCGCCGTGGATGCTCGGGAGGCACCCGCTCAGCGCGCTGTAGAGCGCGTACCCGTGATCCCGCGGGACGGTGCGACCGCGAGCGGAGAAGGCGATGTCGACGTACTGCGAAGCATCCATCACGAGTCTCTCTACGCGCTCCACGAGTCCTCCTCGCCGGCGTCGAGCAGCCGGACCTCCACGAGCCGGCCGCGGACCGGAAAGTGGATCCACGTCGACGCGATCGGGGCGCCCGTCGCGGCGCGCAGCGCGGCCGCGTATGCGGCGAGCTGGCCCGAGTAGCCGAGCGCCCGCTCGGCCGCGGCGTCGGCGGCGCCCGGGAACGTCTTGTGATCGATCACGACCACGCCCAGATCGCCGACGAGCACGAGATCAGCCGTGCCCGCGACGAGCGTGCCCGAGGCGACGCGGTGGCTGATCGGCCATTCCCGGTAGATCCGCGCGCCGCGGAACCGGGCGGCGATCCACGCCCAGAGCCGGCTCCCGGCGGCGACGACGTCTGCCGCGACGACGTGCTCGGCGACGCCGTACGCGGCGAGGAGATCCTGCGCGAGCGCCAGCCGCTCGGCGCTGGCGGCGGCGGTGTCATGCGCCGGGGCTCCCGCCGGCTCTGGCCGATCGATCGCGAGGAAGCCATGGATCGCATCGCCGATCGCCTCCATCTGCGGCACGCCGCGGATCCGGAGCCGCGGGCCGAGCGCGACGACCTCGCCGAGCGCGCACGAGACCGGCGGCGCCGCCGACGGCGCCCGGCGCGCGGGCACATACGGCGCGTGCTCCCGCCCGATCGTCACCGTACCCGGCTCCGGCGGGAGCCGGGCCGGCGGCGCCGGCTCACACGGCGCGACGCGGACGGAGACCTCGACGCCCGCCCAGCGCACGCGCGCGACGCCGCCACCGCCGCCCGACGCCGCCACCGCCACCGCCGGCTCGTCGAGCGGCGACGGCGCCAGCGCTGGATCGAGCGCCGCCAGCGTGCCGAAGACGCCGCCCAGGAGCTGGCCGCGCCGGGCGGCGATCACCAGCCGATCGCGCGCGCGCGTCCAGCCCACGTAGAGCAGGCGCAGCGCCTCGCGCTCCGCCCGCCCGACGAGCGCCGCGTGCGCCGCCGTCGCCTCGATCGCGTCGCGCACCGCGCCGCCCTGGTTCGCCGTGCCGTACGGGTTGGGCCAGCAGCGGATCCAGCGGCCGCCGAGCGGATCCGCCAGATCGAGCTCGCCGCGATCGCACAGGACGTGGACACCGTACGAGACCGGCTCCCGCACGCGCTCGAGCCCGAACAGGACGACGATCGGCCACTCGAGCCCCTTGGCGCGGTGCCACGTCGAGACCGTGACGGCGTCCTCGCCGACGAGCACCGCCTGCCGATCGGCGCGGACCCGCTGCCAGGTGCCCCCGACGGCGGTCAACCCGTCGAGGTACGCGACGAGGCCGGCGATCGTCGGCGCGCTGCCGCCGCCGCCCGGGCCCGCGCCCGCGCCCGCGCCGCGCGCGTACACCGTGGCGTGCGCCCGCAGCGCGTCGAGGTTGCCGAGCCGCTGCGCCGCGTCGCCCCAGCCCGCGCACAGCTCGCGCAGCCCCGTCGCCGCGATCACCGCGTCGACCGCCGCGACCGGCCCCAGATCGCGCGCCGCCTCGCGCGCCGCGAGGACGCGCGCCACGCACGGCTCGCCGTGGAACGCCGCGCCGCGCGGCGCCTCGAGCGCGCGCGCGACGAACGCGTCGAGATCCGCCGGGTACGCGACCAGGCGCGCGAGCTCTGCCGCCGCGAGCCCGTCGCGCGGATCGACCCACAGCGCGAGCCCCGCGCGCGCGGCCTGCCCCTCCGCCGTCGCGAGCAGCGCCACGCGCGGGACCACCGCGGCGACGCCCAGCGCGCCCAGCGCGTCCGCCACCGCCTGGCACTGGCTGTTGGTCCGGCACAGCACCGCCACGTCGCCGCGGCACGCCGCGCGGATCGCGCCCGGAGCTCCCCCGCGGGCGCGCACCGCCGGCGCGCGCCCGAGCAGCGCGCGGACGCCCGCCGCCACCGCCGCCGCGCGCCCCGCCTCGTTGTCCGTGCCGCGGGCGCGATCCACGTCGAGCGGCCAGTGCTCGAGGATCTCGCCGAGCCCCGCCGGCTCGGCGACGTCCGCAGCCGCGAGCCGCGTCCGCTCCTCGGGGATGCCCTGGTGGGCGAACGCGCGCGCGAAGATCTCGCTCGTCACGCCCACCAGCGCCGGGCGGCTCCGGTACGACGTCCCGAGCGCCTCGATCCGCGGGCCCGCGATCGCCCGCGCCGCCTGCTCCCCGAGCCACGGCTCGGCCGCGTGCTCGGCCAGCGACTCGGCCGCCGCGTCGACGAGCGCCGGATCCGTCCCGCGGAACTCGTAGATCGCCTGCTTCGGATCGCCGACCCAGATCGACGCGGTCGCGAGCCGCGCCAGCTCGAGGAACACCGCGAGCTGGATCGGGCTCGTGTCCTGGAGCTCGTCGACGAGGAACAGATCGATCTGCCCCGCCAGGGCCGCGCGGACGTCGGCGCGGCGCAAGAGCTCGAGCGCGAGCGCCTCCAGATCGACGAAGTCGACGGCGCCGTGCGCGCGCTTGTGCGCCTGGTAGGCCTCGAGCCCCTGCGCCGCCGTCTCGAACAGGATCGCGATCAGCGCGCGCAGCTCCGCGCGCAGGCGCGGGTGCGCCGGGTGGCGGCGCGCCGCCTCCTGGACGGCGAGCGCGCACGCGGCCGATCGCTTCGCGGGCCCGCGCTTGGCGAGCCACGCCCACGCCCCCCACGGCAGCTCGCGCGACCGCGAGAGCTCGGCCGCGTACCCGCCCACCCGCGCGGCGTACTCCGCCGTCGCCTGCGTCGCGTCGGCGCAGACCTCGATCGCCGCGAGCGCCCCCGCCATCGCGCGGGCCAGCTCGCCGTCGAGGTCGCCCGCCGCCTCCGCGCCCAGGCACGCGTCGAGCTCGCGGATCGATCGCTCGGCGCACGCCCCGAGCGCCGCGCCGCCCAGGCCGTTCGTGCGCGCCGCCTCGACGATCCGCCGGACCTCGCCGCGCCAGTCGCGCTCCGGCTCGAACCGCGCCCGCAGCCGTTCGAGCTCGCTCGCGCGCGCCTCGGTGACCACCCGCGCGAGCGCGCGCCGCAGCTCCAGCTCCGCCGCCGCGTCGTCGAGCACGCGCACCGCCGGGGACAGCCCCAGCTCGAACGCGAACTCCTCGACGAGCATGCCGCACACCGCGTGCACCGTGCCGATGCGCGCCGCGAGCAGCTGCTGCGCCTCGCGCGCGCGCCCGCCCATGAGCAGCCGCGCGCGGGCCCGCTCGATCAGCTCGACCGCCGCGTGCGTCGTGAACGTCGCCGCCACGATGCCCTCGGGGCGCGCCCGCCGCGCGGCGATCGCGGCGTCGAGCTCCTGCGTGAGCCGAAACGTCTTCCCCGAGCCCGCGCTCGCCGTGATGATGCGGACGTTCACGCGCGCCCCCGCCGGCCGCACAGCCCGTCGAAGCCGCAGTACGCGCACGCCGGCTGGACGCGCAGCTCGCCAGCGCCGAGCCGCGGGGGCGGCGCCTCGGTGAGCGCGCCCGGCGCGACCAGCTCGCCGGCGAGGAGCTCGCCCAGCCGCCGCTCGAGCGCCCCCAGGGCGCCGCGCAGCATGTCGCCCGCGCTGTGCCGCGTGGGCTCGATCGCGCCCGGGAGCGCCGTCCCCCGCGCCGCCACCAGCCGCTGGGAGCGCGCCAGGAGGTACGCCACTCCGGGCAGGTCCGGTCCCCGGCGCGCGAGGCCCGCGTAGAGCGCGAGCTGGACCGCGGCGCCCGCCACGAGCTCGGCCTCGTGCCGGGCGCCGCCCCACTTGAAGTCGATGACGTGGTCCGGATCCGCGAGCAAGAGATCCGCGCGGCTCGCCAGGGACGCCGGACCGATCCGGCCCTCGAGCATCACCTCGGCGCCGCGGACCGTCGCCCCCGCGCGCGCGATCGCGTCCGCCGCCGTGCCCGCCGCCAGCGCGACCGCGCGCCGCACCGCCGCGCGCTCTGCCTGGTGATCCGGGAGCAGGAGCGTCTCGGCCAGCCGCGGCAGCTCGGCGTCGACGATCGACTCGGCGCGGCGCGCGGCCGCCGCCGGCTCGAGCGCGCCATCTGCGAAGACCCGCGCGAGCACGTGGTGCAAGAGGTGGCCGTACAGCTGCGGTCCCGGCTGCGCCGCCGGCTCCCAGAGCCCCGGCCGGAGGTCGGCTGCGTACCGCAGCACGTAGGCGAGCGAGCACCCGAGCAGCACCTCGACGCTCGAGGCCGAGTCCTCTTCGCACAGCCCCAGCGGGCGCGGCGCGCGCGCCGCCTCCAGCGCCACCGGCGCGCGCCGCGGCGCCGCACGCACCCGGCGCGCCGCGATCCGCGCGCCCGGCGCGCCGCCGACACCGCCCACCGGCAGCACCAGCTGCGCGGCCGTGAGCCGCGCCGCGAACGCCGGCTCCGGCATCGCCGCGACCAGCTCGTCCCAGAGCGGGTGCGGGTGCGCCGGTTCGCCCGCCTCGTCGACGCGCGGGCAGATCAGCACCAGCGCCTCGGCCGCCAGCTCGAGCGGCCGCCGCCAGCGCCGCGCCTCGTGCGCCATGATCGCGCCCGCGTCCGGCGCCGTCACGCCGCGGGCCGCGAGGGCGGCGCGCTCGCCAGCGGTCAGCCGGAGCCGCGGCGCCCGCGGCGCCCGCGCGCGCAGAAAGTCCCACCACACGACGACGCGCGGGCTGCCGAGCAGCGCGCCCGGGCCCCCGATCGCCGCGAGCCCCAGCTCGGCCGGCGCGCCGCGGACCTCGGCCTCCTCGAGCTTGCCGAGGAGCGTGCGCAACGTCGCGAGATCCAGCCGCGCGCCGCCCAGGCGCGCCAGCGCGACCAGCCGCTCCGCCGCCGCGATCACGCCCGCGAGGCCCGGCGCGCCCGCGAGCCGGCCGCGCGCCCAGTCGGCGAGCACGCGCATGCGCGCAGCCAGCTGATCGATCGAGAGCGCCGCCGTCCGCTCGGCCACCGGCTCGAGCAGCGCCGCGATCCGGGCGGCGACCGCCGCGCGGCGGTCCTCGTCGATCGCGGCGAGCCCGCCCGCGAGCGCGCCCTGCCACTCGGCGCTGCCGCGGCCCGGGAAGCGGGCCAGCGCTCCGGCGAGCCGCCACGCGATGCGGCGCGGCACCGGCCCCGGATCCACGCAGAGAAGCGCGTGGAGCGCCGCGGCGTCCACCGGCTGGAACGCCGCCTCGACGCACAGGCGCGGGAGCTGGGCCGTCCCTGGCGCGGGGACGCGCGCGCCCACCCGGGGCAGCCCGTGGTGCGCGAGCGCCGCGTCGAGCACACCGTCGGGGCTGACCACGACCACACCGGACAGCGCTGAGCACGCCGCCAGGCAGGCCGCCACCTCCTCGGCCGCCGCGAGGACGCCCTGGGGCCGCACGAGCTGCAGCGATCCGTCGCCCGCCGGCGTGAACCGCCCGACGCGCGCCGCGCCGAGATCGCCCGGCGAGGTGACGCGCGGCAGCGGCAGCTCCTCGATCCGCACGCCCGCGCGGCGGAGCCCCCCGAGCACCTCCTGCCAGAGCGGCGGCAGCGCGGCGACCGGCTCGCCCAGGTGGATCGTCGCGATCGTCGCCAGCTCCGTCCGCCGCCGGGCGAGCGCCAGCGCGACGCGCTCGAGCCGATCCGGGAGCCCCAGCCGGGCCGCGCTCGTCGCCGACCACAGCGCGGCCAGGCGCTCGCTCGCGGACTCCCCGCGCCAGCCCCACAGCCGGAGCGTGTCGTGCTCCGCGAGCAGCCGCTCGGCCGTCGCGAGCCCGTCCGCCGCGAGCGATCGCGACCAGAACCCCTCCCGGCTCGCCAGCGAGCGCGCCAGCTCGACGGCGCGCTCGAGCGGCTCCGGGTGGCTCCGCCCGAGCCCCAGCTCCAGCTCCAGCCGGGCCAGGAGCCCCAGCGGGCCGAGCCACACCTCTCCCGCTGGCGCGCGGCCGGGGCCTGCGCCTGCGCCCACGCCTGCGCCTGCGCCTGCGCCCGCGCCCGCCCCCGCCCCCGCCCCCGGCCAGGCGCCCGCGTCGATCGCCCAGTCGAACACGACCTCGAGCCCGACCTCGGGCCCGACCATCCGCGATCCGGGATTCATGAGTGGCAGTCTTGAGCCCGCACCAGTCCATTGTAAATGGCATGTCTGTACAAACCAGTTCTCTCGAGTGAGGTATTCTCGCGAGACCGCCTCACGGGCCCGATTTTGGCCTCGTGAGATCATCAAGTCATCAAATCAAGAGACAGGGAGCCTCCAGCCTCGCTTCGAGCGCCGCTCGAATGCTTTCTATATAAGGATCAAGATCCGATCAACGAGGTGCTCGCTTCGAGCCACGATGACGTAATACTGCCTTGGCAAAACTCGCTCTCTCAGCTATGCAAGTCTGCGCTCGTGACCAGCACCAAGAAGTCCAGTGTCAGACGTCAGGAATCGCAGCAGCTCGTGCGGCAGTGGGCGCTGCTCCGCCTGCTGTGCGAGACCGACGAGGGGCTCTCCGTCAAGGATCTCGCAGACAAGTTCGGGGTCAGCAAGCCCACGATCGAGCGCGACATCGCCACGCTCCAGCACGACTTCGCGATCCTCGACGAGGAGGCCGGGAAGCAGAAGCGGCTGTACCGGATCGATCAGCAGATCCGCGCGCTCGAGACGCTCCGGTTCGGGGTCGGCGAGCTCCTCGCGATCTACGCGGCGCTGGCCGGCTCACCCACGCTCGCCGGCACCCCGATCTACGACGATCTCCAGAGCGTGCTGCTCAAGATCCGCGGCTCCCTCGGCTCCGGCCACAGCGGCGGGCTGGACGCGCTCCAGCGCGTGTTCGCCGCCCATCCCCGCGCGTTCGTCGACTACGGGGCGCACGGCGAGCACATCGACGAGCTCACCGATGCCATCGCGCGGCGCCGCGTGTGCAAGCTCAGGTACCACGCGGCCTGGAAGGGCACGACGCGGACGTACCTGGTGCTGCCGCTGCGCCTCGTGTGGCACCGCTCGTCGCTCTACCTGCTCGCGTGTCTCGGCGACCCGCCGAGGCTCACGACGTTCGTGGTCCATCGCATCCAGCTCCTCGAGAAGACCGAGGACCTGTTCGAGCCGCCGCCCGGGATCGACGTCGACGCGCACGTCGCCAAGGCGTTCGGCATCTTCGTCAGCGATCTGGAGGAGGAGGTCGAGATCCTGTTCGACGCCGAGATCGCGTGGCGCATCGAGGAGCAGATCTTCCACCCCGACGAGAAGAAGCACCGGCTCTCCGACGGGCGGCTCGTCTACCAGATCCGGACCAGCGCGCAGTGGGAGATCATCCCGTGGGTCCGGAGCTTCGGCGCGCTCGCCGAGCTGGTCGCGCCGCGGGTCTGGCGGGACATCCTGCACGACACCCTCGAGGCCGCGATCGCCCGCTACCGGAAGAGCCGCGCACCTGATCAGGCGCAGCCCGGCGGCTATCGGAAGGGCGAGCCACGCACCTGATCAGGCGCAGCCGGCGGCGCCGTCCGGCCGGGGCCGAGCTCGCACGGCAGTGAGCGCCATCACCTCGCAGACGCGGTCGCAGGCGCGGTCGCCGCCGCCAGGGCGCGGAACGCCAGCGTCGCGCACGCGCGGCGGGACCGGAACCGCCGCACGCCCGCGAACGCGGTCAGCTCGCCGAGAGCGGTGGTGTCCGGCGCGGGCGCGGCGGGCGTATCGGGCGGCGCGTGGATGAAGGCTTCGAAGGCGGCGGCGAGCGCGCGGGCGTAGGCGAGATCGCGGCCCGCGAGCATCGTCGAGAGGATCGAGGCGGCCGCGCGCGACAGCGAGCAGCCGCGGCCCTCGAAGGAGACGTCGCGGATGGCGCCGTCCTCGATGCGGAGGTGGAGCGTGACGACGTCGCCGCAGAGCGGGTTGTCGGCGGTCGCGTCGTGCGTGGCGCCGGCGAGCGGGCCGTGGTGGCGCGGCGCGCGGTCGTGCTCGACGATCACCGCCTGGTAGAGCTCGTCGAGATCGCTCATCGCAGCACCCGGCGGACGTGCGCGAGGCCGGCCGCGAGCGCGTCGAGGTCGGCGTCGTCGTTGTAGAGGGCGAGCGAGGCGCGCGCGCTCGCGGCGACGCCGAGGCGGTGGTGGAGCGGCTCGGCGCAGTGGTGGCCGGCGCGGATCGCCACGCCCTCGCGGTCGACGATCGTGGCGACGTCGTGCGGGTGCGCGCCCTCCACGGCGAACGCGACGACCGCGGCCTCGGGGGCGCCGAGGACGCGCACGCCGGGGGTGGCCGCGAGCTCTGCGCGCAGCCGGGCGTGGAGGCGCGCCTCGTGGGCCCAGATGGCGGCGCGATCGAGCGAGCGCAGGTACGCGAGCGCCGCGCCCAGGCCGATCACGCCGACGATGTCCGGCGTGCCGGCCTCGAAACGATACGGCGGCTCGCGGTAGCGCGCCGCGGCGGCGGTCACGGAGGCGACCATCTCGCCGCCCGTCTGCCACGGCGGCATCGCCTCGAGCAAGGCGCGCCGCCCCCACAGCACGCCGGCCCCCGTCGGCGCGTAGAGCTTGTGGCCGGAGAACGCGTAGAAGTCGCAGCCGAGCGCCGCGACGTCGACCGGCAGGTGCGCGACCGCCTGCGCGCCGTCGACGAGGACGAGCGCACCGGCGGCGTGCGCGAGCCGGCAGATCTCGGCGATGGGCGCGAGGGTGCCGAGGACGTTGGACAGGTGCGAGACAGCCACGAGCTTGACGCGGCCGGGGCCGGCAGAGCTGAAGGCGGGGCTGGGGTGGGGGCTGGAGCTGGGGGCGTGGCTGGAGTTGGGGCTGGGGGCGCGGAGGAGAGCCGCGAGGGCCTCGAGATCGATCCGGCCGGTGTCGTCGACCGGCGCGGTCGCGAGCTGCGCGCCGCGCTCGGCGCACAGCGCCTGCCACGGCACGAGGTTCGAGTGGTGCTCGAGCGCGGTCGCAATGACAGTGTCGCCCGGCCCGATGTTCGTGCGCCCCCAGCTGTGGGCGACCAGGTTGATGGCCTCGGTCGTGCCGCGCACGAGCACGATCTCGTCGGGGGACGCGTTGACGAAGGCCGCGATGTCGGCTCGCGCGCGGTCGAAGGCCACGGTCGCGGCCTCCGAGAGCGCGTGGACGCCGCGGTGCACGTTGCCTGCCTCGTGCGTGAAGACGCGCACGACGGCGTCGATGACGGCGCGCGGCTTCAGCGTCGTCGACGCGTTGTCGAGGTAAGCGAGCCGCCGGCCGTGGACCTGGGCGTCGAGCGCCGGGAAGTCGCGCCGCAGGGCGGAGGCGTCGAGCACGGCGCCAGCGTACCCCGGCCAGACACCAGGCGCATCGCGCCGCGACGGCGGAGCGGGCCGATGCGGAGCGAAGCGGCGCGGCGCGGTGCGGTGGAAAGGAGCCGAGGGGCCAGAATGGGCGCGAGGCGGCCAGAATGTCGAGCGCTCGTATCGTTGGGCCGCTTTGCCAGCCGCGAGGGGACCAGAATGGGCTCGAGGCGGCCAGAATGGGCCCGAGGCGGCCAGAATGGGCCCGAGGCGGCCGCTCAGGCACAAGCCGGCAGCGCGGGCCCGAGTCGCCAAGTGCGCCCGAGCGGGCGACTTTCCGAATGCGGGCACGTCGTCGAATGCGAGCGCGTCGCCGAATGCTTCCTCTGTGGCGAGCTGACGATGGACGCGCTCGACGGCACGTCGCGGAATGCGAGCTCGTCGCCGAAATGCGAGCTCGAGTAACCCGAGCTGGCTCGAGTCAGCAGGAGCCGCCTTGCTCGCCCGGGCGGCCGCTCGGAGCTGCCAGCATGCGCCCGGAGGGCCGAAGCTCCCGCCTCGCGACGACGGGCCTCGCCCTCGCGCGCTCCGCGCTCGTCGCCGCGCCGAGCGCTTGTGGAACCGTGCAATCGCGAAGCACCGCCGCAAAGCTAAACGTTCGGGAGAACGCGGACGCGTGGTGCAGCGCGCTCGGCACGGGCCGAGCGCGTGGCGCGCTGACGGGCGAGAGGCCCGCCGCCGCTCGGAGGCTCCGGAGCTTGGGGTATCGCGTGGATTCCCGTGCCATGCAGTGGACCCGTGCAACATGCAGGTGCGTCGCGAAGAACAAGCCAGATACCGCAGCATGAATCGCGGATGTCCAGCGGCGTATCAGGTTGAAGCTTCAATGCGTGAGCGAGCCTGCCAAGACTGGCATTCATGTCGGGCACCGGACGGATACACACACCAGCCTAGATCAAGTCAGCACATTCTTCGCCAACTCGCCATTTCATCGCTTGACGAGGAGTGATTGCAGAGTAAGCTTTGACGGTTCAGATCAGAGTAGTCGTTCATTGCGTGGCGTGGCGCTGTTCCGGTGCCAGAGCGATCTCTACCTGAGTTGCCGTGGGTACATATGGTGCTGACGGCAGAACCAATAGCACACGGAGTGAGCGGTCACGTGGGAGCGAAGGCAGCGAAGAACAGGCCAGCCATGTCAAACCTGCTGTTTCAGGGTGGCGATGCAATCGACGGAGATGCCGTGGCAGATGTGGCAGATCGCTCGAGCTCGTGGGCAAACCACGTGGCCGCAGCCGAGGCGTGGGAGCGCCAGTACGAGGCAGAGTGGGCGAGAGTGGACCAGAAGCTCCGTGGCATCGCCGCGCGGCGGGCTGCGCTCGATGCCGAAGAGGCGAACCTGCTGCGCTACGCCGAGGAGCTGAAGCTCTGGCGTGCGTACGGTTTCGGCTCGCTCGTCGAATACATGGAGCGTGCGATGGGCTACGCGCCGCACACGGCGGCGGAGCGCCTTCGTGTCGCGCGTGCAATCGCCGAGCTGCCCCTGCTCGCAGAGGCGCTCGAGCAAGGCGAGCTCGCGCATTCGGCCGTGCGCGAGCTCTCTCGAGTCGCCGTCCCTGATACCGAAGCAGCGTGGCTCGAGGCGGCGCGCGGCAAGAGCTTGCGCGAGGTCGAGTCGCTGGTGGCAGGTCACAAGCCCGGCCACCTGCCCACCGACGACACCGAGCCGCGCCTTCACCGCAAGACCCTCACTCTCGAGGTCTCGCCCGAGACCTACGACATCTGGCGCAAGATGCACGCGCTCGCCGCCGAAGAGCACGGCCAGCGGCTGACCGACGACGAGCTGATCCCGTCGTTATTCCGCAGGGCGTACGGGAACG
>Ga0247790_10000167_pt1 | contig 34690 bp, 21 predicted proteins | sample UWRJS171409R4_FD_179913 | JGI IMG/M metagenome (GOLD analysis project Ga0247790, IMG submission 179913) | Soil microbial communities from Arlington Agricultural Research Station in Wisconsin, United States - UWRJ-S171-409R-4 | ecosystem: Environmental > Terrestrial > Soil > Agricultural land...
GACTTCGCGGGCTTCGATCCCGAGGCGCTGCCGCCAGCGGCGCGCGGCATCACCTGCTACTTCTGTCACAACGTCGAGCGAGTCACGAGCACGCACGACAACGGCCTCGTGCTCGCGAACGATCAGACGATGCGCGGCGGCGTGAAGGACGCGGTCGACACGGCGGCGCACCACTCGAAGTACGACCCGCTGATGGACGGGACGCGCAACCAGTCGGAGATCTGCGGCGCGTGCCACGACATCGTCGTCCCCGCGAGCTTGAACGGCCGCAAGGACGTCGCGCTCGAGCGCACGTTCGCCGAGTGGCAGGGCACGTTCTTCGCCACCGAGGGCGATCCGTTGCTCCACCTCACGTGCAGCAGCTGCCACATGCAGACGTCGGCGCGCGAGCCGATCGCCGACGCGCCGGGTGTGGGCGCCCGCCAGAACGCGTTCCACGATCACAAGCTCGCCGGGATCGACGTCGCGCTGACGCCGTTCCCCGAGGCGGAGGCGCAGCTCGCCGCGGTGCACGACATCCTCGATCCGTCGGTCCGCATCATCGGGCCGGCGCCGCTCAACCCGTCGGCGCCGCACCCGGGCGGCATCTGCGTCACGCCGGAGGAGGGCGGTCTCATCACGGTGCGCGTCGACTCGATCGGCACGGGCCACTCGTGGCCGAGCGGCGCCGCGCAGGATCGCCGCGCGTGGCTCGAGGTGATCGCGTACGACGCGGGCGGCAACGTGGTGTTCCAGTCCGGGGTCGTGCCGGCGGGGATGGATCCGGAGGTGGCCGCTCCGGGCGTGTTCGGCTTCTGGGATCGGACCTTCAAGGCGGACGGCACGGAGGCGCACTTCTTCTGGGAGGTCGATCGCGTCGACAGCCGGCTCTTGCTCGCGCCGTCGGTGCCGAAGGAGGACGTCTCGAAGACGGCGCGGTTCCTGGTCGGCGCGACCTGGTTGAGCGTCGAGCGCGTGACGGCGCGCTTCCGGTTCAACCCGCTGCCTTACGCGCTGATCGACGCGCTGATCGCCTCGGGCGACCTCGCGCCCGCGATCCGCGATCAGGTGAAGACGCTCGAGGTCGGCCAGCCGACGGTCTGGCTGAAGACCTCGGCCGACTTCGGCAAGTGCGGCCCGCCGGGCTGAGCCCCGAGTCTTCGAGCTATCGACTCGTCTTGAGCTGAAATCAGCTCGGCAGGCAGAACCGGAACACGACGCGATCCCGCTGCGTGCCGCCGGTCTGCGCGGCCTCCGCCTGGATCGTGACCTCCCACAGGCCCGGCATCCACAGGTTCACGGGCTCGAGCTGGTACTGGCCGGCGGTCATCGGCGTGACGAGCACGGTCTTGCCCGAGCCGTGCGAGTGATCCGGCATGAACGGCGTGACCCGCAGCGTCGCGTCGGAGACGGGCGCGACAGGCGCCGCGATCGTGCTCACCTCGAGCTGCCACAGGTTGTCGCCGCGCGCCGGCGGCGCCGGGTCCGCCGACAGGAGCTTGAACTCGTAGACGCCCTGCTCGCCGGGCTTGGTCAGCCCGAGCACGAACTCGTCGGCGCGCGTCTCCTCGAGGCAGTTGTACGACGTACCATCGTCGTCGTCGCCGTGATCGTCCGAGCACGCGCCGGTGACGGCGGCGGCTGCGGCGGTGACTCCGAGGATCATGATCTGGCGCATGCGGCTCCTACGCGGCTGTGTCGGGACAGGTTACCCAAAGTACGGCCGGACGGTGGGCGCCGGATCGTCACACGGGCTAACGAGCCGAGAATGCGCGGGATCGATTGCGACTGCGACCGCGACTGCGACTACAGCTCAGGTCGCATCGAGGCCCGACGTCAGCAGCACCACGGTGTCCTTCGACAGGCCGGGCCCGCTCGGGAGGCCGGTGTAGCTGACGCGGGCGAGCGCGTCGCCGCCGCCGAGCGACCAGACCTCGGCGAGCTGCGCCTGCGGCCGGAGGAACGCCGTCACCGTCGCCTTGCCGCTCGGGCCGTGGCCACCCACGGGCTCGACGAGCAGCTGCAGCGCGAACTTGCGGATCGGCAGATCGCCGGACGCGCCGGGCCCGGTGATGCGCAGCGCCCGGCGCTGCACGATCCGCGTCGACAGCATCCACGCCTCGGGGGTGGAGCGGCGCATCGGCTCGAGCGTCGCGGTGAGCGCGGCGATGCGCGCGCGGAGCTCGGCCACGTCGTCGGCGAGCTCGTACCACGCGCGCAGCGGCACGAGGTGGCCCTGGTGCGGGCCGCGCAGAAACAGCCGGTACACGATCGGCGTGTCGTCCTCGTCGCCGAGCTCCTCGACGACGAACGCCACACCCTCGGCGCGCGCGACGCCGAGCACGCGCATGCGGTGCACGCGCTGCGCGGGCCCATGGGCCACGCACGCGGTCGCCGTCATGAAGCCGAGCGAGCTCCGCAGGGTCGGCATCGGCGCGCCGCGGTGCAGGTACGCGTGCGCGAGCGCGCGCTGCAGGCGGCGCGTCCGCGCGAGGGCGATCAGGGCGGACGGGGTCTTGGCGTTGCGGTCCACGGCGGCTCTCGGCGGTCTGTACGGATAGAACGCGCGAGGGGGGCGCAGGTTGCACCTTTGCGTAGCGTTTGCGTGATCGCGCGCCGCACGCCGCGCCGGGAATAGCGCGCCGGGCGCGGCGGTTCGATACGCCCGGGCCGGCCGGGCTCAGGGCGTCTCGTACGTGATCGTCTTCACCGCGCCGGCCTTGTCCGTGCGCGTCCACGTCCCCGCGCGCCGGCCGGCGGCCATGTTGCCCTCGAGCACCACGCCGCCGACGAGCTGGCGCCACGGCCCGTCGAGGACGCCGTCCTTGTACGTCGCGATGAGCACCACCGCGCCGTCCTCGCCGACGTGCGTCCACGTGCCGGTCCGGCGATCCGCGGCGAGCTGCCCGGTCACGGACGGCTTGCCGGCGCGCAGCTCCACGTACGGGCCGTCCGCCTTGCCGGCCTCGTACGTGGACTGCACCGCGAGCCTGCCGTCGGCGTACTTCTTCACGATGCCGTCGAGCTTGCCGCGCTTCCAGCTCTGCTCGAGCAGGAGGACGCCGTCGGTGGTCCACTCCTTCCACAGGCCGTGCTTGAGGCCGCCCTTGTACGTGCCGTCGACGACGACCTTGCCGCGGGGCGTGAGCTCCTGGTACGGGCCGTCCTCGACGCCCTTCACGAGCTTCTGGCGCGACGCGGGCTTCTTGTTGGCGTGGAACGTCGTCATCGTGCCGGTGCCGCCGGGGATCGTGAACTTGCCGAGCTCGCGGCCGCTGTAGTCGTAGTACGCGAACTCGCCGTCGGGCGTGCCGGCGGTGTACACGCCCGAGAACAGGAGCTTGTCGTCGGCCCACTCGGTCCACAGGCCGTGGCGCTTGCCGTCGGCGTAGCTGCCCTCGCGCTCCTTCTTGTTGTCGCGGTCGCGCCAGATCCAGGCGCCGGTGCGCTTGCCACTGGCGTACTCGCCCTTGACGCGCGCGACCTTGGGCGTGCGCCACACCGTGTACGGGCCGTGCAGCCGGCCGCGCTGGTCGTAGGTCTCCTCGACGAGCAGCTGGCCGCCCTGCCAGATCTTGCGCGGGCCGGTGCGCACGCCGCCGGCGTACTTCTCCTCGATGCGCAGCGTCCACTGCGTGCCGACGACGCGCGGGCCGTGCAGGACGCCGCCGGCGTAGCGCGTGACCTCCATCGGCGCGCCGTCGCGCGCGTAGAGCCGCGTGACGCCGTGGCGCGCGCCGCCCTTCAGCGAGAGCTCGCTGTACGGCGCGCCGCTGTCGTGCCACCGCTTCTCGACGCCGGTGCCCGCAGCGAGCTCGTACTCGCCGAGCGCCGCGCCGGCCGTGCTCGTCTGCGTCCAGCGGCCGGTCTTCTTGCCGGCGGCGTACGCGCCCGCTTCGGCGAGGCCGCCGCCGGGGTGCTTGCGCTGCCACGGCCCGTCGAGCGCGCCGTCCTTGTACGTGCCCTCGATCTCGATCGATCCGTCGGGGAGCAGCGTGACGAACGGGCCGTGCTTCGTGCCGTCGGGGCGCGCGCAGTACCACGTCGGCTCGGGCGCGGGGGCGGGCGCCGGCGCGGTGCCATCCGCGCAGACGAGCTTCGGCACGGGCGGCGCGTCCGGCACGGCGGCATCGAGCGCTGGTGTCACAGTGACGAGCGGTGGCTCCACAGGCGCGACCTTGGGAGTCGTCGAGCCAGAGCCACAAGCTGTGGTCCACGTCAAGGCGAGGGCCACCGTGTGGAAACGAACCACACCTCATTGTGACACGGTCGATCGAAGCGACCCAAGCCCTCGTTTAGGATTGGGCGCATGAAACTTAGCACCGCGTTATTGCCCCTCTTGCTCGTGGCCATCTTCGTCGGAGACGCCGACGCGCGCCGTGGTCGGCGCATCGGCGGCCGGCAGTACGTCGCCAACGGTACGTTCGGCCTTGGGCTCGAGCTCGGCGGACCGACCGGCCTCAACGGCAAGTACTTCCTCTCCGACAGCGGCGCGCTCAACTTCGGCCTCGGCGCCAACGGGTACGGCCGCAGCCGCGACGGCATCCACCTCTACCTCGACTACCTCTGGCACCCGGTCTCGCTCGCGAACCCGCCCGAGTTCCAGCTGCCGTTCTACATCGGCATCGGCGGCCGGCTCTGGGACTTCGACGACAACGACGATCGCTTCGTCGATGAGGGCACCGCGTTCGGGATCCGCGTGCCGGTCGGCGTCGCGTTCGACTTCAACAACATCCCGCTCGACATCTTCATCCAGGTCACGCCGACCCTCGACTTCTACCGGGGCTACCGCGACGACCTCGGCTTCTGGTTCGACTTCTCGCTCGGCATCCGCTACTGGTTCAACTGAGGTCGCCCGAAGGCTCGGCGCGCCGCGGTAGTGTTCGATCGCGCGCGGGCGGACGCGGTCCGGAAGCTTCGGAGCGCGCCGCGCGCAATTGAGCCGGCCCTCGTCTGCCACGGCTTGACTTGTGCGCCGCCGGGCGGATCATGGAACGCGCTGTGGGTGCGCTCGCGGACGGGGCAGATCCTGTGCTGGTGGAGGGCACTCGCGTCGGCGACCTCCGGATCAGCGGGCTGCTCGGCGAGGGCGCGATGGGGCAGGTCTACCTCGCGCAGGACGTGACGCTCGGCCGCCGGGTCGCGCTGAAGATCATCAAGCGTGCGGTCATGCAGGGCGAGCGGGGCGACGGCGCCCGGCGCTTCCTCGAGGAGGCGCGCGCGACCGCGAGCTTCAACCACCCGCACATCGTGACGCTCTACGCGGTCGGCGAGCACGACGGCCGGCCGTACCTCGCGCTCGAGTACCTCGACGGCGCCTCGCTCCGCGCGCGCCTCGCGTCCGGTCCGCTGCCGCTGCGCGAGGCGCTGTGCACCTGCCGCGCCGTCGCCGACGCGGTCGCCGAGGCGCACCGGCGCGGCCTCGTCCACGCGGATCTGAAGCCGGAGAACATCGTCCTCCCGCGCGATGGTCGCGTCCGGGTCGTCGACTTCGGCCTCGCCCGGCTCGTGCTCGATGCACCCGACGCGGCGTCGGGCACGCCCGCGTACATGGCGCCCGAGCGCTGGCGTGGTGCGTCACCGACGGGCGCGATCGACGTCTGGGCGCTCGGCATCATCTTGCACGAGCTGGCCATCGGCAAGCGCCCGATCCCCGACGCTGCCCTCCGGCACTTCATGTTCGCGGCGGACGCGCACGCGCTCGAGCGCGCGCTCGCCGGCCTGCCGGACGCGCCGTGGATCCGGCTCGTGCGCGACTGCCTCGCGCTGGATCCGGCGGTCCGGCCGACCGCCGAGGCGGTGGCGCGCCGGCTCGCGGCGCTGATCGAGCAGTACACGGAGCAACTGGCCGAGCGTGACCTCGCCAGCGCGCGGGACGACGGGCGGCGAGCCGGCGCGCTGGGGGCGGTGACCGGAGCTGTGACCGGGGCGGTGACCGGAGCTGTGACCGGGGCGGTGACCGGGGCGGTAACCGATACGCTGACCGATACGCTGGACGATGGTCTCGTCACCACGAAGCTGCAGCTCGGTGGCGCGCTCGAGTCCGTGCTGCCCGACGCCGAAGAGCGCGCGGCGATGCTCCGCCTCGGCGCGGTCTCCGTGGAGCTGCTCCGCCGCTATCGCCGCGTGCTCCACGCGTTCCACGCGACGAGCCTGCCCGATCTCCCCGCGCTCGGCGCTGCGGCGCGCGCGATCGTCGCCGAGGATCCCGCGTGGGCGCACGCCTACGCGCTGCTCGCGGTCATCGAGGGCCAGACCACGGACGCCGCGCGCGACGTGCTCGCGACCGCGCGGGACGCCGCCAGCGCGGCGCGCGATCCCTCGGGGATGCGGCTGCTCGGCGCGATCGAGCTGAGCGCGCGCGGGGAGCCCGAGGCCGCGTTCCGGGCCGCGGGCGACGTGCTCCAGCAGGACCGCACCGACCTGCTCGCGGCGCAGGTGCTCGCGAGCTCGGCCATGCCGGCGCGGCGCAACGAGGAGCACGGGGCGATCTCCCGGCACCTCCACGCCGCGTTCCCCGAGCTCGCGTTCGGCGTGGACGTCGCGGAGGTGCTCCGCTCGGAGGGGCGCGACGGCGATGCCGATCGGGTGATCCGCGAGTGGGCCGCGGCGACGCCGGGCAGCCTGCCGGCGCGCGTCGAGCTGGTCCGGATCGAGGCGAACGCCGGCCGCCTCGCCGAGGCGCGCGCGGGAGCGCGCGAGGTCGTCGCGATCCACGGCCACCGCGACGACGCGCTCCCCGATCTGTTCGAGGCGCTCGTCGCGAGCGACCAGATCTCGGAGGCGCGCGGGATCGCCGATCGGATGCTCGCCGGCAGCGCGCTGGCCCGGGCGCGCGGGCGCTACCGCGTCGCCGTGACGTCCTTGTTCGAGGGCAGGTTCGCCGCCGCCTACGACGCGGTGCGGCGCGCGATCGCCGAGCACCGCGCGTTCGGGATGCAGTCGGAGCTGACGCAGTGCCTCGAGCTGGCGCGCTCGCTCGCGCCGCTCGTCGGCGACGTCCACGCGCAGCGCCGGTACACCGACGAGCTCGCGGTCGCGCTCGGGGCGGTGGTCGGGGACGCTGGCGCGGCCGCGGCGCTCCGGTTCGAGCTCGCGCTGCTCGATCGCGGCGACGCGGCGCCAGCGATCGACGCGTACCTCGCGGGGCTCGAGGACGGGCCGGTGCGCGACGTCGCGCGGCGCCGCATGCTGCGCGTCGCGGCCCTGGCGGGCGCGGGCTCGGTGCACGACGCGGTGGCCGCCGGCTTCTCGACGTGCGAGGAGAGCACCGCGTCGCTCGTCGCGCTCGGGCTGTGCGCCCGGCGCGTGCGCGAGCTTCCGCTCGCGCGCCGGAGCTTCGAGCGCGCAGCTCGGTCCTGGTCGAGCGTCACCAGCAACCAGAGCTCGCCGTACCACGCCGTGCTGGCGCGGTTCCACCTGGCCGGCGTGCTCGACGAGCTGGGCGAGCGCACCAGCGCGCGCGGGGCCTACGAGGCGTTCTTGCGCTGCTGGGCGGATCCGGATCGGCCCATCCCGGAGGTCGCGGTCGCGCGCAGGAAGCTGGACCTCGCCACGCGGCCGGGCGTGGTGCTGACGACGAGCGTCGCGTCGATGCGGCACCCGGGCCGCACCACGTCACCGCCGCCGATCGCCGAGGAGATGCTCGCGGGCCACGACGTGGCGACCGGGCTCGCGCCGATGGGCGCCGCGCCGGGTGGCGAGGCGCAGCCGCTCGAGGTGCGGCGGGAGACGCTGGCGGCGCTCGTCCACAGCGGCTGCGCCGCGCTCGCGGCCCGGACGCCGATGCTCGTGACGATCCGCGGCCATGCCGGGATCGGCAAGACGCCGCTCGCGAGCGCGCTCCACCGGGTCATGGCGCAGGCGGTCCCGGGCGCGCGGGTGCTCGCGTTCCGCGGCCTGGATCCATCGGTGGGGGAGGTGGACGGGACGATCCGGGCGATCCTGCGGGGGCTGGTCTCGCCGGTGGGGGCGGCAGGCGTGGCGATCGAAGCGCGGCCTGAGGCGCGCGCGCGCCTCGAGGCCCAGCTCGGCGATGTGTGGCCGGCGGTGGCGCTGACCCTGGGCTGGATCGGGCGCGACGCGCCGGAGCTCGAGCCGCTGGCGCAGGCGCCGGGTGCCCTGCGCATCGCGACGGTCGAGGCGACGGCGCGGCTGATCCGGCGCGCCGCGGAGCGGGCTCCGCTGTGCATCCTCGTCGACGACGCCCACCAGGCCGACGCGACGGCCCTCGACGCGATCGAGCTCGCGACGCTCGCGCGGACAGCGGCCGTGCCGCTGTGGATCTGCGTGCTGGTCCGGCCGAGCTTCGACGAGCTGCGGCCGAGCTGGGGCGAGCGCGCGGAGCGAGCGGAGTCGCTCGACCTCTTGCCGCTGCCCGACGCCGCCGCCCAGGAGCTGTGCCGGGCGCTGCTGCACCCGGCCGAGAATCTACCTGCCGAGCTCGTGGCGATGATCACGGAGCGGGCCGACGGCAACGTGATGCTGCTCGGCGAGCTGTGCCGCGCGCTCAAGACAGAAGGGATCATCCGCCAGGAGCGGACCGGCGCGTGGATCCTCGAGTCCGACCGCCTCGAGGCGTGGCCGCGCACGCCGCGCCTCGCGTGGCTGGCCTCGCGCGAGCTGGGCCGCCTCCCGCCTGAGCTCGTCGGTCACGCGCAGCTCGCGGCCTTGCTGGGCCCGAAGTTCGCCGTGCCCGATCTGATCGGCGTCCTCAAGGCGCTCGAGGCGTCGCCGGTGGCGCCCCGGTTCGCGCTCGAGCCGGCGGACGCGCTGGCGCAGCTCGACCGCGCGCAGCTCCTGCGCGTCCGCGGGCGCGGCGAGTGCGAGCTCCGCAGCGCGATGCTGTGCGAGGCGATGCGCGCGACGATCCCGGAGCCGCTGCGGCTCGAGCTGCACCGCGCGGCGTTCGAGCACTACCGCGATCGCAGTAACCTCCCGCCGGAGCGCCGCCAGCCGCGGCTCGCGCTCCACGCGGCGGAGGCGGGCCTGCGCGAGCCGGCGGCGATGGCGTACGAGGCGCTCGCGGCGGAGTATCTGTACCGGCACCGCTACGTCGAGGCCGAGCGGGCGTTCTCGCGCATGCAGGGGCTCGTCGAAGCCGAGCCGCAGCGGCTGGCCGCGCTCCACGGCCGCGGGCTCGCGCGCTACCGGACGGGGCGCTACGAGGACGCGCTGGGCGATCTGCGGAAGGCGCGCGCGCTGGCCGAAGGGCTCGGCGATCGGCGCGCGCGGCTGGCGATCCTCCTCGACGAGGCGACGGTGCTCGACTGGCTGTCCAACCATCGTCGCTCGGCCGAGCTGGTCGGCGAGGCGACCGCGCTGGCCGGCGATGACTCCGACCCGGTGATCGCGGCGCGGATCGCGATGGGGCGCGCGCGGTCGCTGTGGCGGCTCGGCAAGGGCGTGGAGGCGCGCGCGAGCCTGCGCGAGGCGATCGCGCGTGCCGAGGTCGCCGGTCCCGTCGCGTACGAGAGCCTGATCGTCACGCTGCTCATGCTGGGCACGGTCCTGGGAGAGCTCGGCGAGATCCGGGAGGCGCGCGAGGTCTTCGATCGGGCCCTCTCGATGGCGTGCGCGCAGGGCGATCGCCTCCACGAGATCTCCGCGTTGAACAACCGGCGCCTCGTGTGGATCGCCGAGAAGGACGTCGCGCGGGCGGCGGCCGATCTCCACGCGATGCTCGATCTCGGGCGCACGCTCGGCCTGGTGCTCGTCGAGCTCATCGGCACGTACAACCTCGGCGAGCTCCTGTACCAGGCCGGCGACGTCGATGCCGCGTGGCCGCACGTCGAGCGGGCGGTGGCGCTGGCCGCGCGCCGGCCAGACCTGATGCCGCGCCCGATCGTGCGGCTGCTCGAGCTGCGCCTGCTCGCCTACGAGGGGCGCTGGCAGGAGGTGCGCGCGCTGGGCGCGGCGGTCGCGGAGCTGCAGCGCGCCGCGCACGCCCAGGGCCGGGCGGAGGAGCAGCTGCTCGCCAGTGAGGCGCTGCTCCTCGAAGCGCTCCAGCTCGCGAGCGGGGACGGGAGCGGGCCGTGGGCCCAGGCGTGGGCCGCGGTGAGGGCGCGCTCGGAGCGCTGCGCGGAAGAGCAGCAGCCGATCGAGATCATCGAGATGCAGGCGCTGGGAGCGCTGCGCGAGGGAGATCTCGCTGGTGCGAGGCGATGCCTCGGAGAAGCGATCGATCTTGCGCGAAGGATCCCTAACGTCATGGAAGCGAGGCTGCTTCACAGGCTGTCTTCGCTCGATGCCTGAGCGCTGGCGCCCGATCGGCCCGCGGCTGTGACGCAGGGACGTTCCTCCGCAAAATCTCAAGTCGTCATAGCCGCTTAGATCCTAAAGCTGGCAGAGCGATTCGCCTGGCCGCGCGACCGTGCGGCTACGCCACATGTGCCGCGCGCGGCTGTGATTTGCGCGCTCTCACGAACTGGGTGCGACACCCTGCGGCACCTAAAACAGGCCGTTCTGACAGAAGTTATGACGCATTGCAATAATGTATTTTCGGACACTAAAATTATCGTAAATGTTAGCTGCAAGTAAGTTATCATCACAGGCGAACCTAACTGTAGGCTGGAAGCTCCATATGGAGACAAAAGACCTGAGTGCTAGCTTACTAAACAAAAGTCATATGATAGTTGTGTAAAATCACAAATATTAATTAACTTATTGAATTTAATATTTTTTCTGGGTTGGTGCTGGAGGTAGGCAAAGGTCTGGCTAAGCTATTGCACCAGGATTTTCTCGTAATGCACAACACGACGAAAACCAACCCTGATGCATCTCGGATCTCTGCGATCATCCCGGGGGATTTCCTCAGCACCGGAAGGGTTTTCTCGAAGCTCCTCGTGGCCAGCTGCTGCCTGGCCGTGGGGTGCGAAGGCATCGTCGAGCAGCCGGAGCCTCAGGATCAGCCTGAGATCCAGGCCCCCAAAGCTACGGTTGTCCCAGCGGCCGAGGGACTGACCCTGAGCGTGACCCCCAGCGGCGTGAGCCTGAACGGTCTGTCGCTGAACGGTCTGTCGCTGAACGGCCTGTCGCTGAACGGTCTGTCGCTGAACGGCCTGTCGCTGAACGGCCTGTCGCTGAACGGCCTGTCGCTCAATGGCCTGGCGCTCAACGGCCTGGCGCTGAACGGCCTGTCGCTGAACGGCCTGTCGCTGAACGGCCTGTCGCTGAACGGCCTGTCGCTGAACGGCCTGTCGCTGAACGGCCTGTCGCTGAACGGCCTGTCGCTGAACGGCCTGTCGCTCAACTCGATCAGCCTCGGCGCGCGCCGCCTCAACGGGCTCACCGTCAACGGCGTGGAGCTCAGCAAGGTCAGCCTCGGCGCGGTCGGCCTCAACGGGATCCGCCTGAACGCGCTCTCCCTGAACGGGATCAAGCTCCAGACCGCCAAGATCGACGGGGCTCCCCTGAGCAGCACGCAGCTGAGCAACCTCAAGCTCGCGCTCTCCTACGTGGCCAAGTGCGCGCTGCCCTCCGGTCAGTGCGTGACGGTGACCGAGGCGGACGGCGTGACCACGTACTCGATGTGTGGCGAGTCCGGTCTGGACCCGAACTGGAACACGGACCTGCGCGCGTCGGCCGACAACGAGCCGACGGTCACCCAGTGCGTCATCGACATCGGGACCCACGACCCCGCCTACCCCAGCAACACGATCACCCATACCAACCGCGAGGCGGCGATCGTCAAGGACTTCTTCACCCACGCCACGTACTGCGCGCTGCCGTCGGGGACCTGCGTCACGTCGACCGACATCGATGGCTCCACGTACCAGTCCTGCGGCTCGCAGGGGCTCGACCCGGCCTGGCAGACTGGGCCCGCAACGCAGGGCTCGGTGTCCACGCAGGTCGCCACGTGCGTGCAGACGCAGGCCACCGCGCACGGTGACTCCTGGTTCGACTTCCGCAACCGGTTCAAGAACGTCCTCAAGTACGCGACCGAGTGCGCGCTGCGCCCGGATCAGACGATGTCGGTCACCGACTGGGACGGCTCGACGCTGAACTGGCAGGGCGCGCTCAGCCTCGCCGACTGGTGGCACGGCGCGCCGCTCAATCCGGCGCCCGCGCCGAAGGCCGCCGCTGCCGGCGAGGAGCTGGTCTCGGCGTGCCTGATGGCCCGCAGCAACGCGCTCGGCAAGAGCGTGAGCGTCTCGCTGCGTGCGCGGCCGGAGCTGTCGCCCAGCGCTGGCGAGGCGGCGTCGTACGGCCGGCACGAGGGCGCGTTCATGGGGAACATCTTCAGCTCCACGCCGACGGCGAAGTCCTGCTCGAACGCCGGTGGCACCTGGATCTGGGACGCCAACACGGGCGCGGGGATGACGGCCGGCCGCCAGTGCGCCGAGGGCACCAGCTGCGGCTTCGAGTACGTGGGCGCGTGCACCTCGGTCTGCAACGTCAAGCCGGGCGTCAACGGCGAGACGCTGTTCGACGACTGCAGCGGTAACGGGAACGTCGTCAACACGTTCCTCTACTCGGTGACGACGTTCTCGGTCGACGACGTGAACCGCACCACCTCCACGGTGACCGGCTCGGACGACGCGCCGGTGGTCGCGACGGCGGACTTCAACAACGACGGCAACCTCGACCTCGCCATCGAGAACAACTACAGCTCGGTCATCGTTCGCCTCGGCAACGGCAACGGCGGCCTCAGCGCCGACGTCACCTACAACCTCGGCACCGGCATCCGCGCCCGCACGGTGGTCGCGAAGGATCTCAACAAGGACGGCCGGGTCGACCTCATCACGGCGAACCAGACCTCGCTCAGCGTGCTGCTCGGCGTGGGCGACGGGACCTTCGGCGCGGCGACGACCATCCCGGTCACGAACGCGGCGGGCCTCTCGGCGTCGGTGGCGGTCGCGGACTTCAACAACGACGGCAAGCTGGACCTCGCGGCGAACCTGACGACCGGCGTGGGCGTGTTCCTCGGCACCGGCACGGGCACGTTCGGCGCGCAGACCTCGTTCGGCAGCACCACCTCGCACCACTCGCTGACCGCGGCCGACTACAACGGCGACGGCAAGCTCGACCTCGCCAGCGCCAGCTCGACCGCCGCCTCGGTGTACGTGACCTGGGGTCTCGGCAACGGCACGTTCGGCACGACGACCACGGTGACGGTCGGCACGACGGCCAACGGGCGTCCCCGCTCGATCACGACGGGTGACTTCAACAGCGACGGCAAGGCCGACATGGCGGTCGCGGTCGGGGTCGACAACATCGTCAAGGTGCTGCTCGGCCAGACGAACGGCACGTTCCTGGGGACCACCTACTCGGTCTCTGGCTCGGGCGAGGTGAAGTTCGCGACCATGGCCTACCTCGACGGCGCCGGCCCGCGCGACCTGCTGGTGGTGCGTGGCTCGTCGGTGGTCGTCATGACCGGCAGCGCGAACGGCACGTTCACGGCGGGCAGCTCCTTCAACATCGGCACGACCGCCAGCTACGTCCTCCCCGGCCACTTCAATGGCGACGCGACCTGGCGCATCGACCTCATCGCGTCCGCGGACACCGGCGGCCTCGTGCAGATGAACGGGATTGCGCTGTGACCGCGAGCGCCGCGCTGGTGCCGTCCACATGCACCGCTGGCCGCTCCGCGAGCGAGACGGAGATCTCCTCGGCCCTTACGAAGAACGCTGACGACGAAGAGTGAGGCTCCTCCCACGCTTGGAGGTGCACGAAATCTTAAGCTTGATTCAGGGGAGGTAACCAACTAACCTCCTGATTTCATAGTGACATGGCGCGCGAGGACGAGGAGCTGAGCGACTCGACAGACCCCACGAGAGTCCTGGGGCGAGTCATTGCGGTCACCGTGGCGGATGTACTCCCGGTGAGCCACCCCGTCGGCGATTACACGGTCGACGCGGTCCTCGGCGACGGCGGCTTCAGCACGGTCTACGCGGCCCACCACAACACGACGGGGCACCAGGTCGCCCTCAAGGTCCTGCACCGGCGCTGGTGCCTGGTCCCGCAGATCGTCGCCCGGTTCCTGCGCGAGGCCGAGGTGGTGCGGCAGATCGAGAACCCGAACATCGTCGCGCTGTACGAGGTGGGCTGGATCGACGGAGATCGCCCGTACCTCGTGATGGAGCGCCTCGACGGCACCTCCCTCGGGAAGATCCTCTCGCAGCGCGGCTCGCTCACGATCCGCGAGACCCTCGACTACTTCGAGCCGATCTGCAACGGGCTCGCCGCCGCGCACCGCTCCGGCATCGTCCACCGCGATCTGAAGCCGAGCAACGTGATGGTCTCTCACCCGGGGCAGCCGTTCTGGCTCAAGCTCATCGACTTCGGCATCGCGAAGCTCGTCGCCTCCGACGGCCCGCGGCTCACGCGCACCGGCTCGCAGGTCGGCACGATGACCGCGATGTCCCCCGAGCAGCTCCAGGGGCTGCCGGTGGACTGGCGCGCCGACATCTACTCGCTCGGCGTCCTGCTCTACCAGTGCGTGACGGGCCAGCGGCCGTTCATCGGCTCGTCGGTGACGCTCGAGCAGATGCACCTGCACGCGCCGGCGCCCCGCGCGAGCCGCATCGCGCCGGTCGGCTCGGCGATCGATCGCGTGATCGTGCGCTGCATGCAGAAGGATCCGGATCGCCGCTACCTGTCCGTGGACACGTTCCTGATCGATCTCCGCTCCGCGGTCCAGGAGGCGGGGGCGGACGCGCCGTTCTCGATCGTCCCGGGCGGCCCTGGCAGCGACTCGGCGGGGCTCGCGGTCCCGATCACCGTCCCGGTCATCGGCCTCTACGCCGAGGTGCTGGTCGACGGGCAGCCCGCCAATCTCGACGCGCTCGACGACGACATGCTCGACGAGATCGAGGACGTCATCGAGCTCGTGGTGGCCCGCACGCAGGCGGAGGGCCACGTGGTGGCGATGCGCACCGGCACCTCGGCCATGGCGTGCCGCGTGCTCGGCGAGGACACCGGCGATCAGGTGACGATGGACCGGATGATGTCCGCCGCGCGGGCGCTCGCCGGGGAGATCCGCGACCGCGCGGGCGGCAGCGGCCGGATCGAGCTCGCCATGTACCTCGAGCTCGGCGAGGCCCTGCGCAGTCGCGCGGGCGACGCGCAGACGCTCTCCGGCCCGTTCATCGAGACCCGGCCCTGGCTCGCCTCACCGCCGGTCCCAGGCACCTGGATGAGCCGCACCCTCGTCGAGACCGTACTGAATCTTTCGTGCGAGACCGCGTGGTGCCGCCTCCACGATGACTGAGTGATGCCTGGGCGATGCCTGGGCGATGCCTGGGCGATGCCTGAGCAATGACTGACCGTTGGGGCGGGCGAGGCGCGCCGACATCGCGGTAAGGTGCGGGTGAACCGTGGTGCAAGAGTGTTACCCTACAGCATGCGGGAGCTGACGCCCGGCCCGGCCCTGGAGGCCTCGGACGTGCCAGCGGTTTTTCCGAACCCGGACCCGGAGCGCTGCCTCACCTGCGGCCGGCGGTTCCGCGGCGAGCACCCGGGGTGCGCTGTGCGCCCGCTGGCGTCGGATGACGAGCGCGCGGCCGAGAGCGCGCTCTCGGCCCTGCCGCGGATCCCAGGCTACGAGGTCGAGCGCGTGCTCGGCGTCGGCGGGCACGGCGCCGTGCTGCGCGCGCGGCGGCAGGCGGACGGCCTCCTGTGCGCGATCAAGATGGCGCGCGCGGACGCGGCCTCGGGCGCGCGCCGGCTGCGCGCCGAGCGGCGGGTGCTCGAGGCGGTGCCTCCGCCGCACGTGCCGCGGCTCATCGAGGCGCTCGAGGCGGGCGGCGCGCTCTACCTCGTCTTCGAGCTGATCGGGGAGCCGACGCTCGCCGCGCGCCTGGCGGGGCTCGCCGCGCCGATGCCCGAGGCCGAGCGACAGGCGATCGCGCGCGCGCTCTTCTCTGCGGTGGAGGCGATGCACGAGCGCGGCTTCGTGCACGCAGACCTGAAGCCGGAGAACGTCTTCGTGCGGGCGAGCGGCGAGGTCACGCTGATCGATTTCGGCACCGCGCGCGGGCCGGGGATCGCGGTCGCCGACGAGGGGCCGGTCGGCACGGTCGAGTACATGGCGCCCCAGCAGCTGTCCATGGCGCCCGAGCAGGTGTCTGCGGCCGGGCCCCTGGACGTGCGCGCCGACGTCTACGCGCTGGGCGTGCTCCTGTTCGAGCTGTGGACGTTGCGCGTGCCGTTCTGGGGGACGTCGGCCGAGGTGCGCGTGGCGGTGGAGTCGCGGCGGCCGCCCCGCCCGTCGAGCTTCGGGCCGATCGCGCCGGCCGTCGAGGAGGTCATCCTGCGCGCGCTGGCCAAGAGCCCTGGCGATCGCTGGCCCAGCGTGGCCGCGCTGCGGCAGGCGCTCGAGCGCGCGTTCGAGGAGCAGCGGGCACCGGCCGCAGCAGCATCCGTCGCCGCGGCGGCACCGGCCGCGCCATCGCCCCCGGCGGCTGCGGCGGTCGCCGCGGTGCCCGGCAAGGACACGCGCGTGCAGCGCAACCTGCCGCTGATCGCGTTCGTCAGCCAGCAGTCCGACGCCAAGGCCGTGGAGCGCGAGCTGGCCCGGCTGGACGCGTTCGTCACGTCGGTCTCGGGTGCGAGCTACGTCGCCGTCGTCGACTCCGAGTCGAACGAGACGCCGCTCGACCACGCGCTCGCTGCGGCGCGCCGGATCGTGATGCTCGGGATCGCGCGCGGTGTGCTCGTCGACGTGGCGCCGGTGCGGGTCCGGCTCGGCGGGCCCGTGCGCCGCTACCACAGCGCGGCGCTCGCCCTGCTCGTCGCGCGGCTTGGCGGCGCGCACCGGGAGGGCGTCGTGCTGACGGCCGGCGTCGCGGCGATGATGCACGCGGGCCGCACGCGGCCGCTGGGGAGCGAGGAGTTCCAGCTCGTCGATCCCGAGAGTGACCTCTCGCTGGCCGAGCCGCCGTCGCTGGTCGCCGAGGCGCTGCCGTTCGTGGGCCGGGACGAGGAGATGACCCGGCTGGTCCGCGGTGGCGAGGCCGCGTTCGCCGAGCGCGTCCCGACGCTCGTGACGATCCGCGGCGACGCCGGGATCGGCAAGACCCGACTCACGACGGCGCTCCGCCAGAAGGTGGGGCAGGTGGTCCCGAGCGTGCGGGTGCTCGCGTTCCGCGGCCAGGATCCATCGGTCGGCGAGGTGGACGAGACGCTCCGGGCGATCCTGCGGCGGCTCGTGCTGATCTCGGGCGCGCCGACGCCGGGCCCGGAGGCGTGCGCGCACGTGCAGGCGCAGGTCGGCGACGCGTGGCCGGCGGTGGCGCTGACCTTGGGCTGGATCGGGCACGACGCGCCTGAGCTCGAGCCGCTGGCGCAGGCGCCGGGCGCCCTGCGGATCGCGACGGTCGAGGCGACGGCGCGGCTGATCCGGCGCGCCGCGGAGCAGGCCCCGCTCGGCATCATCGTCGACGACGCGCACCAGGCCGACGCGACGGCCCTCGACGCGATCGAGCTCGCCACGCTCGATCGCGCAGGCGCGGTGCCGCTGTGGATCTGCGTGCTGGTCCGGCCGAGCTTCGAGGCGCTGCGGCCAGGCTGGGGCGAGCGCGCCGAGCGGGCGGAGTCGCTCGAGCTCTCGCCGTTGTCGCAGGAGGCCGCCGAGGAGCTCTGCCGGATCCTCCTGCAACCCGCCGAGAACTTGCCGGCGAAGCTGCTCGAGGTGATCACCGAGCGCGCCCACGGCAACGCGATGTTGCTCGGCGAGCTGTGCCGCGCGCTCAAGAACGAGGGGATCGTCCGCCGAGAGCGCACCGGCGCGTGGATCCTCGAGACCGATCGTGTCGAGGCGTGGCCGCACACGCTGCGCCTCGCGTGGCTGGCCGAGCGCGAGCTGGGCCGCCTCCCGCTCGATCTGGCCAGCCACGCGCAGCTCGCGGCTCTGCTCGGTCCGAAGTTCCCCGTGCGCGACATGATCGGTGTCATGCGGGTCCTCGAGACCTCGCTGGTGGCGCGCCAGTTCCCGCTCGACGCGAAGGTGGCGCTGACGCAGCTGGAGCGCGCGCAGCTCCTGCGCATCCGCGGCCGCGGCGACTGCGAGTTCCGCAACGCGATGCTGTGCGAGGCGATGCGCGCGACGATCCCGGAGCCCTTGCGGATCGAGCTGCACCGCGCGGCGTTCGCGCACTACCGCGATCGCGGCACCGCGGCCGACGAGCGACAGCGGTCGCGGCTCGCGTACCACGCGGCGGAGGCCGGGCTGCGCGAGCCGGCGGCGATGGTGTACGAGGCGCTCGCGGCGGAGGATCTCTACCGGCACCGCTACGTCGAGGCGGAGCGCTCGTTCTCGCGGGTGCTCGGGCTCGTCGACAGCGCGCCGCAGCGGCTGACCGCGCAGCACGGCCGCGGGCTCGCGCGCTACCGGCTCGGACGCTACGAGGACGCGCTGAGCGATCTGCACCAGGCGTACGAGCTGGCGGCCGAGCTCGGGGATCGGCGCGCGCGGCTCACGATCCTCCTCGATGAGGCGACGGTCCTCGACTGGCTGTGGAACCTGCACCGCTCAGCCGAGCTGGTGGATCAGGCGACCGCGCTGGCCGGCGACGACACCGAGCCGGTGATCGCGGCGCGCCTCGCGATGGGTCGCGCGCGCTCGCTGTGGCGGCTCGGCAAGAGCGTGGAGGCGCGCGCGAGCCTGCGCGAGGCGATCGCGCGGGCCGAGGCCGCCGGTCCGGCCGCGTACGAGAGCCTGATCGTCTCGCTGGTCATGCTGGGCGACGTCCTCAGCAACCTGGGTGAGATCCGGGAGGCGCGTCAGGTCTTCGATCGGATCCTCGCGATGGCGCACGCGCAGGGCGATCGCATCCACGAGCTCGCCGCGCTGAACAACCGGCGCCTCGTGTGGATCGCGGAGAAGGACGTCGCGCGGGCGACGGCGGACCTCCAAGCGCTGCTCGAGATCGGCCGGACGCTGGGCCTCGTGCTCGTCGAGCTCGTCGGTACGTACAACCTCGGCGAGCTCCTGTACCAGGCCGATGACGCCGCGGCCGCGCGGCCGTACGTCGAGCGGGCGGTGGCGCTGTCCACGCGCAGACCGGACCTCTTGCCACGCCCGGTCGCGCGGCTCCTCGAGCTCCGTCTGCTCGCGTTCGAGGGGCGCTGGCAGGAGACCGAGGCGCTCGGCGCGTCGCTCGTCGAGCTGCAGCGCGCCGCGCAGGCGGAGGGGCGCTCCGACGCGCAGCTCCTGCCCAGCGAGCTGGTGCTCCTCGACGCGATCCGGCTCGCGAGCGCGGGCGGCACCGCCGAGGCGTGGGCCGAGGCGTGGGCCGACGTGCGCGAGCGCTCGAAGCGCTACTCGGAGGAGCAGCAGGCGATCGAGGTGATCGAGATGCAGGCGCTCGGCGCGCTCCGGGTGGGCGACGTGGCCGCCGCCCGGCGCTCGCTCGGCGAGGCGCTCGAGGTCGCGCGCGCGATCCCGAACGTGATGGAGCCGCGGCTCCGCCACCGGCTGGCGGCGATCGAGGCGCGCTCGGCCTAGCCCGCGGGCGGTCGCACGTGCGTACAATCGGCGCGATGCTGCGCGCCCTCCTCGTCGGACTCCTGGCGGCCTCGGCCGCCGCGTCGTGCAGCGGAGGCGAGAGCGCGCCGAAGGTCGCGCCCGGCGCGGTCGCGGGGCGGGTGCTCGAGGCATCGGGCAAGGTCGCGGCGACGCGCCAAGGCTCGTCGCGCGCGCTCGGCAGTGGCGCCGAGGTGTTCGCGGACGACGTCGTCGACACGGCGAACGGCTCGGTGGTGATCCTCCTGCACCACAACAACGCGCGGTGGTCGGTCGAGGGCAACGCGGCCGCGCGCGTCGATCAGTCGCTCGCGTGGACGCTCGCGAAGCAGGACGGCGCGGCGGGCGCTGTGGATCACGCGTCGTCGGCGGCCGGTCGCGAGGGCGAGCGGACGGCGGCGGACACGCGCGCGACGACGGAGCGCGGTGAGCGCGGTGAGCGCGGTGAGCGCGGTGAGAACGTGCGCATGCGCGGCACCAGCGGCGCGGCGGAGAGCGTGCCGATGCCGGCGGCGGACACGTCGCCCGCGCCAGCGGCGGCCGCGTCGCCCGCGCCAGCGGCGGCCGCGTCGCCCGCGCCAGCGGCGGCCGCGTCGGACCCGGCGCCGACCGCGCCGTCACCGGGGCAGGCGATCACGCCGTCGACGGGGACGTCGGGCAAGCCGGACCCGGGCGGCGGGGGCGGCGGGGGCGGGGCGGGCGATCGCGATCCGGCCAGCAGCGCGCCGCGCGCGCCGGCGGCCGCGAACGAGAAGAGCACCGGCCCGGTGGCGGGCGGGAAGGCGCCCCAGCCGGGGCCGTCGCCCGCGCTGGTTCGGCCGCCGCTGCCGCCCGAAGCTCAGCTCCGCGGCGCTCTCGAGGCGCGGCGCGACGAGCTCCTGCGCTGCGTCACGGGCAAGCTCGCGCTGACGCTCGTCGTGCGCGTCGCGAGCGGCGCGCCTGCGATCGAGCTGACCGGCGGCACCGCGCCCGCGTCCGTGCGCCCGTGCCTCGAGCGCATCGTGAAGCAGATCCCGCTGGCGGGGCTCACCGCCACAGCGTCGATCCAGCTGACGCGCTGACGCGCCGCCCCCGGCGGCTACGCGCGCGCCGCGAGCCGCACCGCGCCCGCCTCGAGGCCGAGCTCGACGCAGATCGCGTCGGTCGCGGCGCGATCGATCCCGCGCCACTCGAGCGCCTCGGCGCCGCACTCGATCGGGCAGTCCGTGCGCAGCGTTGCGAGCGTGCGGTACAGCGCCGCCTCCGCGCGGTGCTCGCGCAGCGTGGCGGCGAGCTTGTCGGCGCCGCGCAGCGCGATCGTCCACCGCGCCGCGTCGTCGGGGATCGCGTCGATGCGGCCGTACGCCGTCAGGAGCTTTGCCGCCGTGCTCTTGCCGAAGCCCGAGAGGCCCGGGATGCCGTCGGCCGTGTCGCCGACGAGCGCGAGCAGGTCCGGGATCGACGCGGGCAGGACGCCGTGCTTGGCGAGCACGGCCGGCTCGTCGAGCGTCACGTCCTTGAACCGGTCCCAGCACACGACGCGCGCACCGACCACGCACTGGCACATGTCCTTGTCCACCGCCGTGATGCGGATCTGCTCGACCGCTGGATCGGCGCACAGCCGGTGCGCCGCGGTCGCGATCGCGTCGTCGGCCTCGAACTCGATCATCGGCCACACGACGAGGCCGAGCGCGCGGGCGGCGCGCTCGGCGAGCTCGAACTGCGAGACCAGGGCGTCGGGCAGCCCCTCGCCCGTCTTGTAGCCGGCGAACAGCTCGTTGCGGAACGATTCGATCACGTGGTCGAACGCGACGCCCGCGTGCGTGATCGTGCCGCGGCCGATCAGCGCCGCCAGGCTGCGCACGAGGCTCCGGACCGCGCCGACCTCGCGGCCGCCCGCCTGCGCCGGGGGGGCGCCGAACCACGCGCGGAACAGCTCGTAGGTGCCGTCGATCAGGTGGACCTGCACGGCCGCAAGGCTACACGGTACAACCGGTCCATGCGCGCCGCCGTGCTCGCCTGTCTCGCGCTCGCCTGCGCGTCACCGAAAAAGCCGCCCATGACCACGAAGTCCTCGCCCGTGCCGCCATCTACCCTGCCGTCGCCGCTCGCCGCCGATGCCGTCGCTGGCGTCGCCGACCCCGCGCTGCGCGCGGTGCTCGCCGATCACTGGGAGTACCTCATGCGGTGGTCGCCGACCTACGCGACCACGCTCGGCGATCACCGCTACGACGACCGGCTCGCCCCGCGCGACGCCGCCGCGATCGAGCAGAGCCTCGCGGAGCGCCGGGCGCTGCTCGCGCGTCTGGTCGCGCTCCCCGGCGCGCTCCCCGCCGCGGGCCTCGGCGAGGGCGACGCGCTCACGCACGCGCTCCTGCGCGGCCACCTCGAGGCCGAGCTCGGGCTCGACGCGTGCAAGCTCCACGAGTGGACCGTGGACTCCGGCGGCAGCAGCCTGCTCGGCGAGCTGTCGTACCTGGTCGAGCAGCACACCGTGAAGACGCCCGACGACGCCCAAAACCTCGTCGCGCGGATGCGCCAGGGCGCCGCGCTGATCGACGCGACGATCGCCAACCTCGGGCGCGGGCTCGCCGCCGGGCGCGTCGCGTCCGCCGAGAAGGTGCGGCGCGCGATCGATCAGCTCGACGCCGAGCTCGGCAGGCCCGCGGACAGCTGGGCCATGGCGCAGCCGCGGTGGGCGGCGCCGCCCGCCGCGGACACGCCCGATCCGTGGCCCGCCGGCGCGCGCGCGCGCGTCGCCGCGGAGCTTCGGGCCGTCGTCGCCGCGGAGCTTTTGTCGGCGCTCGTGCGCTACCGCGACTTCCTGCGCGATCGCGTCCTGCCGGCCGCGCGCGGCGAGCGCGAGGGCCTCGCCGGCCTGCCCGACGGCGAGGCGTGCTACCGCGCCGCGATCCGCTACCACGTCGGGCTGCCGATGACTCCCGCCGAGCTGCACGCGCTCGGCCTGCGCGAGATCGCGCGCACCGACGCCGAGATCGCGGCGCTCGGCCAGCGCGTGCTCGGCGCGCCCGATCTCGCGGCGACGATCGCGAAGCTGCGCGACGATCCGGCGCTCTACTTCCGCTCGCGCGAGGAGATCCTCGAGGCGGCGCAGCGCGCGCTCGATCGCGCGAAGGCCGCGCAGGCGCGCTTCTTCTCGGCCTTGCCGAAGGCCGACTGCGTGATGCGCGAGATCCCGGCGTACGAGGCGCCGTACACGACGATCGCGTACTACCGCCAGCCGCACTTCGACGGCACGAAGCCCGGCGAGTACTTCGTGAACACGTACCGCCCCGAGACGCGGCCGCGCTTCGAGCTCGAGGCGCTGACGTGGCACGAGTCGATCCCCGGCCACCACCTGCAGATCGCGCTCGCGCAGGAGCTCGGCGCGATCCCCGCGTTCCGCCGGCTCGAGGGCTCGACGGCGTTCGTCGAGGGCTGGGCGCTCTACACCGAGCGGCTCGCCGAGGAGATGGGGCTCTACACCGCCGACCTCGATCGGCTCGGCAAGCTCAGCTACGACGCGTGGCGCGCGTCGCGGCTCGTCGTCGACACCGGCCTGCACGCGCTGGGCTGGAGCCGCGCTCAGGCCGAGGCGTTCATGCGCGAGCACACCGCGCTCACCGAGGTGAACATCTCGAACGAGGTCGATCGCTACATCGGCTGGCCCGGGCAGGCGCTCGCGTACAAGGTCGGCCAGCTCGAGATCGTCAGGCTCCGCGCCGAGGCCGAGGCCGCGCTCGGGCGCGCGTTCGAGCTGCCCGCGTTTCACGCGGTCGTGCTCGGCGCCGGCGCCGTGACGCTGCCGGTGCTCGGCGCGCGCGTTCGCGCGTGGATCGCGAGCGTGCGCGCGTGAACGAAGCGGAGCCCGAAGCGAGGATCGATCCGTCGACGGGCCTCGTCCGCGGGCTCGGGCCGTGGGCCGCGGCGTCGCTCGTCGTCGGCACGATCATCGGCACCGGCGTGTTCCTCAAGACCGCGCAGATGGCCGCGTACGGCCCGTCGGCCGGCTGGATCCTCGCGGCGTGGGGGGCAGCCGGCCTGCTCTCGCTGTTCGGCGCGATGACGTACGCCGAGCTCGGCGCGATGTACCCCGACGCGGGCGGCGAGTACGTCTACCTGCGGCACGGCTACGGGCCGCTCATGGGCTACCTCTACGCGTGGAACCGGTTCTGGATCGCGACGCCCGGCTCGATCGCCGCGTACGCGGTCGGCTCGGCGATCTTCCTCCGCGGCGTGCTCCCCGCCGAGGCGATCGACGCGATCGGCGGCGGCAAGGGGCTCGCGATCCTCCTGATCGCCGTGTTCACCGCGATCACGTGCCTCGACGTCCGCTCGGGCGGCGGCCTGCAGGCCGCGATGACCGTGCTGAAGGTCGCGATGATCGGCGGGCTCGCGCTGGTCGCGCTGCTCGCGCCGCGCGGCGACTGGGGCGCGCTTGCCGAGGGCGCCGGCTTCCCCGGGGGGAGCGCGTTCGGCGCGATGGTGCTCGCCGCGCTGTGGGCGTACGACGGCTGGAACAACCTGCCGATGGCGGCGGGCGAGGTGCGGGACCCCGCGCGCAACCTGCCGCGCGCGATCGTCGGCGGCGCGCTCGTCGTGTTCCTCGCCTACGCGCTCGTGAACGTCGGCTACTTCCACGCGGTGCCGATGTCCGAGATCGTGGCGTCGGCGCCGAACGTCGACGGCGCGCCGTCGGTCGCGCAGAAGGCCGTGACGCAGGTGTTCGGCGCGCTGACGCAGGCCGCGTTCGCGGCCGCGATGGCGTTCTCGGCGCTGTCGGCGATGAACGGCTCGATGCTGACCGGCGCGCGCGTGCCGTACGCCGTCGCCGTCGACGGCCTCGCGCCGCGGCAGCTCGCGCGCCTGTCGAAGACGACGCGGATCCCGATCACCGCCGCGCTCGTGCAGGGCGGCCTGTCGTGCGTGTACGCGGCCGGCGGCGGGTTCGGCGACCTGACGGACGCCGTCGTGTTCGCGTCGTGGATGTTCTACGCGCTGAACGCCGGCTCGGTCCTGCGGCTGCGCCGCCGCGCGCCGGATCATCCGCGCCCGTTCCGCGTGCCCGGGTTCCCGATCGTGCCGGTGATCTACGTCGCGTTGTCGGTGCTCCTGCTCGTCAGCACCGTGTACGAGAAGCCGGTCGTGAGCGCGATCGGGATCGGGACGACCGCGCTCGGCGCGCTCGTGTACCTCGTGTTCTATCGGCGGCGCTGATCGCTCAGGCGCGCGCGCGCGCGCGTCACAGGCTCAGCCCCACGCGGCGCCGCGCCGTCAGGCAGTGCGCCGAGCCGAGCGTGAAGTCCCGGCACGTCCGCGGCCGGTCCTCGTAGATCGCGCAGCGGTAGCGCGGCTCCTCCGCCGTGCCGCCCAGGAGCGCGGCGCAGCGATCGCCCGCGCGCCGGAGCTCGAGGTACGCGCCGCGATCCTCGATGTACGCCGGCTGCGCGCGGACGACCGGATCGCGCCGCGCCACCTCGACGGAGTGGTACGCGGCGCGGCAGCACGCGCCGCACGCCTGGCAGTCGAGCGCCGGCTCGTAGCGCTCGCACGCGCGCCACGCCGGGTCGACGTTCGCGTCCGCCTGGCGGCAGCGCGCGCCGCCGCGGTGATCGCGGCGCCACGCGCACGTCGCGCACGTCGCGTCCGCGTCACCGGCCGGCAGCCCCGTCGGGTGCGGCGCTGGCGTCGGCGCCACGCCGCGCCAGAGCGTCGGCGCCCCGGGATCGGCCGGGGCGGCCGCGCCCGCGAACCGCGCGGCCTCCGCCGCGATCCGCGCCGTTGCGGCGAGCGCCTCGCCGAGCGCTGGCGCCCACGGCGGGTGCTCCGCGCGCCGGATCGCCGCGATCGCGGCGACGACCGATCGATCGCTCCGATCCGCGAGCACGTCGCCGGAGAGCCCGTCCCAGAACGCGCGGTAGTCCGTCGTCGGCGCGAACACCGCGCGCAGGCCGTGGCGCCCCGCGAGCACCCACTGCGCGCGCAGGCACGCGTGCTCGCGCCAGTCCTGTGCGTCCTCGGTGCTGTCCATGCCCCAGTCCATGCCCCAGTCCGGGCGCGCGAACGAATCCTCGCCCTCGACGAGCGAGTGGCACAGCTCGTGGAAGATCATCTGGCCGAGGCTGTCGTCCGCGTCGAGCGTCGCGTCGTCGCCGAGCGCGAGCGTGCCGCGGCCGTCTGTCGTGGCGTACGCGTCGGCGGTCCGCACGACGGACAGCCCGATCCGGCGCGCCGCGCCGATCCAGACCTGCGCGAGCGGGTCCACGTAGCGGTGGGTGACCTGCCGTGCCACGCCACAGCGTCTAGCACGATCCCGTCTCGCTGCGCTGTCCGGAAACGGCCAGTCGTGCCGCCCCGGCCGTGGTACCTCGTCATTCGTACGATGCTCACCGACGACGCGCGCTACGACGCCCTCTCGGCCCGCGATCCGCGGTTCGACGGCGTGTTCTTCGTCGGCGTCTCGACGACCGGCATCTACTGCCGGCCGATCTGCCCGGCGCGCACGCCCGGCCGGGCGCGCTGCACGTTCTACGACACGCCCGCCGCCGCCGAGGCCGCCGGGTACCGCGCGTGCCTGCGCTGCCGCCCCGAGCTCGCGCCCGGCAATGCGGATATCGACGCCGTCGACCAGCTCGCCGCCGCCGCGGCGCAGCGGATCGCGGAGGGCGCGCTGAACGACGCTGGCGTCGACGAGCTCGCGGCGGAGCTCGGCGTATCGGCGCGCCACCTGCGCCGCGCGCTCGAGGCGCGGCTCGGCGTATCGCCGGCCGCGCTCGCGCAGAGCCGGCGGCTCGGGCTCGGCAAGCAGCTCTTGCAGGACACGGCGCTGCCGGTGACGCAGATCGCGTTCGCGGCCGGGTTCGCGAGCGTGCGCCGCTTCAACGCCGCGTTCGCCGCTGCATTCGGCGCGCCGCCGTCGCGGCTGCGGGGTGCGCGTGCCGAGCCCGCTGCAGATCCCGCCGCGCTCGTGCTGCGGCTCGACTACCGGCCGCCGTACGAGTGGGCGGCGACGCTCCGGTTCCTCGCGGCGCGCGCGATCCCCGGCGTCGAGGCCGTCGCTGATGGCGCCTACCACCGCGTCGTGCACGAGGGCGCCGCGCGCGGGACGATCAGCGTCCGGCCGGCGGACGACCGGCCTGCGCTCCTCCTCGCCGTGGCGCCGTCGCTCGTGCCGGCGCTGATGCCGCTCGTCGCGCGCGTGCGCCGGATGTTCGATCTGGACGCGCGGCCCGATCAGATCGCGCGCGTGCTCGGCCGCGATCCGCGCCTCGCGCCGCTCGTCGCCGCGCGGCCCGGCCTGCGCGTGCCCGGCGCCGTCGACACGTTCGAGGCCGCGGTGCGCGCGCTGCTCGGGCAGCAGATCTCCGTCGCCGCCGCGACGACGCTCGCCGGCCGGTTCGCGGCCGCGCTCGGCGAGCCGTACGCCGCCGGCGCCGGCGCCGGCCCGGCGCACGGGCTCACGCACCGGTTCCCGACCGCGCGCGAGGTCGCCGCCGCCGGCCCCGCCGCGATCGCGCGGCTCGGCATCCCCGCGGCGCGCGCCGCGGCGCTGCACGGGCTCGCGTCCGCGATCGCCGCCGGCACCGTCCGCCTCGACGGCGCGCGCGAGCTCGAGCCGTTCGTCGCCGAGGTCACCGCGCTGCCCGGCATCGGACCGTGGACCGCGCACTACCTCGCGATGCGCGCGCTGCACCTGCCCGACGCGTTCCCTGCCGGCGATCTCGGCGTGCGCAAGGCGCTCGCCGGCCCGCCCGGCGCGCCGCTGCCGTCCATCCGCGACGTCGAGCGGCGTGCCGAGGCCTGGCGCCCGTTCCGCGCGTACGCCGTGCTCCACTTCTGGACGTCCCTCGGAGCCCCTACATGATGACGATGCCGACGATGCCCGCGATGCTGACGATGCTGACGATCGACTCGCCGCTCGGCCCGCTGCGCCTCTACGCCGCGGGCGACGCGCTGACCGGCCTGTACCTGCCGCGCCAGGCGGCGCCCCCGGCGCCCCCGGCGCCCCCGGCGCCCGCGGGCGCGCCTCCCGCGCCTCCCGCGCCTCCTGCGCCGGTGCTCGCGCGCGCCGCCGCGCAGCTCGCCGAGTACTTCGCCGGCGCGCGGCGTGACTTCGACGTGCCGCTTCTGCCGCGCGGCACCGACTTCCAGGCGCTCGTGTGGCGCGAGCTCACGAGGATCCCCTACGGCGAGACGCGCACCTACGGCGAGCTCGCCCGCGGGCTCGGCCGGCCGTCGGCGAGCCGCGCCGTCGGCGCCGCGAACGGCAAGAACCCGATCTCGATCCTCGTGCCGTGCCACCGCGTGATCGCCGGCTCTGGCGCGCTGACCGGCTACGCCGGCGGCCTTGACGCGAAGCGCTGGCTGCTCGCGCACGAGGCGCGGGCGCACGCTGGCCTCTTCGCCCGGGCCGGCTGATCGCGCGCTTCGCCGCTTCGCCGCGCGCCCGGGTGCTACGGTGCGCTCGTGGTCGAATGGTACTTCCTCGGCGGGCTCGCGGTCGCGTTCGCGTTCCTCGCGACGCGCGGCGCGGTGCGGCGGCGCGGCCAGGACGCCGCGGCCGACGCCTCGGGCCTGTCTCCCGTCGGCGATCTGACGCACCTGCCCGCCGCGCTGCAGGAGACCGCGCTGTGGCAGCTCGCCGACGGCGGCTTCGAGCGCCGCGCCGTCCACGGCGTGCTCTCGCGCGGCGCCGAGGACGTCGACGTCACCGCGTTCGATCTCGAGACCTTGCGCGAGCGGCGCGGCGAGTGGGCGTACCTCCCCGTCGAGCCGCCGTTCCGCATCGGCGGCGTCGTCAGCGTCGTCGCGTGCGAGGTCGATCGCGCGCTCCCGCACGTGCTCCTCAAGCGGGTCGGGCGTGGCGACGACAACGCCGACGACGATCTGCTCGAGCGCGCCGGCTCGATCGCGAAGGTCGCGCGCGACGGCCTCGGCATCCCGCGCTCGTACGCCGCGGAGCTGCCGAAGACGCTCGCGCCCGCGCCGCTGCCGCTCTCGCTGCCGGCGCAGTGGCGCGCCTACGGCGATCGCGCCGCGCTCGAGGCGCTGCTCGCCGCCGGCCTCGGCCCCGCGCTCGAGCGCGCCGGCCGCCGCGATCTCGTCGTCGAGCTGCTCGGCCCGCTCGTCGTCGTGTACCCCGCGGCGCGCGACGTCATCGGCGCCGACGCGTTCGCGGACCTGACGACGACCGCGCTCCTCGTCGTCGACGGCGTGCTCGCGAGCTCGCCGCGCCTGTCGCCGCGCGGCGTCGAGGCCCAGCAGCCATAAGCAGCCATAGGCCGGCCTCGGGCCGCTCGCTATCGCTATATAAAGGAGCGACGCGGCGCGGCGCCGCACCTTCGCCCGCTTCTCCTGCCTTCTCCCACCTACAGCCGCGCGCCGCTCACTGCACGCGGATCGCGTCGGCGACGACGACGCTGCCCGTCGCCTGCCAGCGCGACAGCACGACCTTGTTCCAGCCCGCCGTGAACGCGTACGTGCCGAGCGTGTTCCACGCGCTCCCCGCCGTCTGCTGGTTCTTCGCGACGCGGCCGATCTCGGCGCCGCTCGCGTCGTGGATCGTGAACGTCGCCGCCGTCGAGCGGTTCGTGCCCGCGACCCACCAGGCGTCGATCGTCCGCGTCCCGGCGGCCGCCAGGTAGAACCAGAACGTCGCCGGCGCCGACGTCGGCTCCGTCGCGGCCCACCGGTAGTCGGTGGCGTGGTAGCCCGGCGTCGCCGTCGCCGACGTCCAGGTCCCGACGTACTCCACGCGGGCCTTCGCCGCGTCGTTGTTCGCGTTGTCGCTGTCGACGACGAACACCGTGCTCGTCCCGCCGCCGACCTTCACGACCGACGCGCCCGGGTAGTAGTGCGTCATGATCCAGGTCGCGTCCTTCGCGCTCTGGCTCGCCCAGCGCTGGGTGCCCCACTGGCAGGTGCCGCGGCCGTGGCCCTGCCGCGCCAGGCCCGAGCACAAGGGCTCGGAGACCCCGTCCGCCGTCGGGTTGCTGTTCTCCGCCGAGTACTCCGCGAACAGCGGCACGCCGTTCTTCATCACGTACGTGCTCGCCGTGGCATCGACCGCCGCGTCGGTCACCGCGTAGAACTCGTCCTTGTAGACCTGCGAGGCCGTCGTGTCGTCGAGATCGGCGCACGTGTACTTGCCGCCGTTCATGACCCAGTTCGCGGCGTAGGTCCGGATCGCGATCGCGCCGGCGCGCAGCGACTCCGTGTGCCAGCTGCGGATCCACTCGTGCGGGAGGACGCCCTTCACGTACTTCTCGAACGGGATGACATCGACGCGGCCCGAGCACGAGGCCGTCGAGCCATCCAGGCCGCGCCGCCAGACGCGGATCGTCGCCGGCGGCGTCCACGCGAACGCGATCGACTCGGTCGGATCCTCGCCCTCCTCGTGCATGCGCATCAGCTCCAGCGCCTCGGGGCGGAGGTCGCCGGTGCGATCGTCGTCGACGTCGATGCCCGTCCGCCACCGCTCCGGCACCTCGCCCGGGGCGACGCCCTCCTCCACGCCGCCTGGCGCGGGTGGCGCGTTGCAGGCCGCCAGGCTCACGAGGCCCGCGGCCGTGAGTGTGCACACGATCGATTGCAGGCCGGTGCGGGCCGTCCCAGGGAGGTTGCGTGTCGTAGCGGGGTTCGAGCGAGGTCCGAGGTGCATCCGCGGCCCTCGTGCATCCAGTGGACCAGCGATCCGGAGGCAAGTCGGCGGCAACAAGCAAGACATTTCCTTGTCACACCGGACCGATCCATGTTCGGACCCGATCCATGTTCAGACCGATCCATGTTCGAACGACCGCATGATCCGGAGGGCCGAGGCCGCATCATCGGCGGATGCAGTCTGTCGAGATCACGGAGCCTGGGTGCGATCGACCGTGCTGGCGCCGGAACACGCCGTTCTGGGGCGTCCACGTCGCCGCCGTCATTGGCCCGCTCTGGATCGGCTGGAGCTGGGCCGCGTTCGCCTGGCTCGCCGGCGGGTACGCGGTGCGGATGTTCGCGATCACGGCCGGGTTCCACCGCTACTTCGCGCACCGCACGTACAAGACGAGCCGCGCGTTCCAGTTCGTGCTCGCCCTCGTCGCGATGAGCGCGGCGCAGCAGGGCCCGCTGTGGTGGGCCGCGCACCACCGGCGGCACCACAAGCACTCGGATGCGCCCGGCGACGTCCACTCCCCGCGCCAGCGCGGGTTCGTCTGGTCGCACCTCGGCTGGATCCTCGGGATGCGGCACACGCGGACCGACTTCGCGCGGGTCCAGGATCTGGCGCGCTACCCCGAGCTGCGCTTCCTGAACCGCTTCGACGCCGAGCTCGTCGTCGCCTCCTGCGTCCTGCTCTACCTGATCGGCGGCCCGCTCGCGCTCGTCTGGGGCGGGTTCGTCCCGCTCGTCCTGACCTGGCACGCGACGTTCTGCATCAACTCGCTCGCCCACGTCTGGGGGCGGCGCCGCTACGCGACCACCGATGACTCGCGCAACAACTTCGTGCTCGCGCTGCTGACGCTCGGCGAGGGCTGGCACAACAACCACCACCACTACCAGCGCTCCGCGCGCCAGGGCTTCTTCTGGTGGGAGGTCGACATCTCGTACTACGTCCTCAAGCTGCTCGAGCGGCTGCACATCGTCTGGGACGTGAAGGGCGTGCCGCTCCACGTCCGCGATGAGCTCCCCGCGCCGGGCGACCCGGCGCTCGCGTCCGGTACACAGACGTAGCGCGGCGCGCGCCCCGCGGCGCGCGGCCCGCGGTCAGCCGCAGAGCGTCGCGCCCAGCTGCAGGATCTCGAGCGTGATCTCTGCGCCCGCTGCGACGAGCGCGTCGACGAGCGCGCGGTCGCGCTCGACGGCGAGCCGGATGAAGCTGGGGCGTGTGGGATCGGCGTGCGCGCGGCACGCGTCGAGCAGCGGGCGCGCGAGGCCGGGCCGCGCGGCGCAGAACACCGCGGCGCCCGGGAACCGCGGATCGAACGCCGCGCACCCGGCGGTCGCGCCGTCCTCGCGGAGCGCGAGCATCACCATCCCCGGGCGCGCGCGCAGGCTCGCGAGCCGGCCGGTGTCGAGCGCAAAGCGCGCGGCGATCCCCGCGTCCTCGTCGGGGCCCGGCGCGTACGCGACCGCCGCGGCGCCGTCCGCCGCGGCGCTGTCCGCCGCGGCGCCGTCCGCCGCGGCGCTGTCCGCCGCGAGCCCCTCGATCTGCGCCCAGGCGATGCGGAGCGCCCACGTCTCGTGCTCGACTGCCATCCCGTGCTGCTCGTAGAGCCGGCGCGCCGGCGCGTTGTCGCGCTTGACGTTCAGGTACCACCGCGTGCATCCCTCGGCCGTCACCGCCTCGCGCACCGCCTCCATCAGCGTCCGGCCCACGCCGAGCCGCCGCACGTCGGGCGCCGCGACGACGTGCGCCACGTGCGCGGTGGGGCCGTAGATCCGCCAGTGCGCGTAGCCGACGACCTCCGCGTCGCCCCCGCCGCGACACGCCACGATCACGCGCGGCAGCATGCGCTCCGCGAGCTCCGCCGCGTCGGGCGGCGGATCCGGCACGCCCAGCTCCAGGAACAGCCGCTGGATCGCGGCGAGATCGGCGGCCGTCGCCCGACGCGTGGTCCACACGGCCGCGCAGCGTACCAGACGAGGACGCCATCGCCGCCGCCGCTATCCGCGGGCCCGGGCGGCCATTGGCCACCGCGGCAAGTGCCACTCGGACACATCGACATCGCGCCCATTCGCGCGGGCTCCGCGCGGCCCATTTCGCCATCGAGGCAAGCGCCACTCGACACACCGCCATCGCCGCCATCTGTGCAGGCCCCGCGCGAGCCGTGCCGTTCGAGCTCGGAGTCTGGTGTCAAAACTCCAAGATCGAGGATCTATCGGTTACCCGCGGCACCAGCCTCTTGGTACAGGTCCCCAGCGCTGTACTCCTGCGGGGTAGGCTCGGATCAGCGCGGAGGGCCAGGGACGTCTCGCATGCTGATCGGCCCAGCCTTGCGCCAGCCCACCTTCAAGAGCCACGTCTTCGGACGGCAGACGGAGAGGCGCGGATAATCGGGCGCCGGGTAGAGGAACGGCGAGTCATCGAGCTCCGTCCAGCCATCGAAGCTGGGGCCGCTGGAGTAATAGTCGACATCCCAGAACATGGTCTCCATGCCCTGATCGAGGCCGTGCCGGCGCCAGTTCGAGAGCACATACGAGATGCAATTGCGGGCCTGCGTCGGCGTCGTGATGAGCCGCGCATGATAGCGATCCTCGAAGACCTTCCCGGTACGCTTCGTTCCCGTGGCGAGCGAGATGGCGCGATTGAGCCGCTGCGCGGCCGAGGACTGAAACGTCTGCATCCCTTCTCCCAGCGCCTCGTGATTATCCGCTTCGACGATCAGGTGCAGGTGATCGCGCTCGATGGCGATGTGGACAATGCGAAAGTCGCTCCGGTCGACGACGGTATACATCGCTCGGCGGATCGCGTGATATGCATCCGGTCGCCGGAGCGTCGCGATGGGGGCGATCACGCGCAGCGTGACGTGGGCCGGTGTCGGTCCGGAGAATCGCGCACGAGGCTTGTGCGGCTCACTCGACCTACGCCCTTGGGGCGGCCGCCCGGCACCTTTGCGCTTCCCACCCCAGGTCCTGAATTCGAATGACTGCTGCCCGCGTCGCTTGGCTGTCACTCTCAATGGATAGGGGGTGTGGCTAGAGTGTCAATGTGTGAGTGGTGTTTAACTGCGAGGTGACTGTTCAAGTACCGGCATGCCTGTGTGACGCATGGCGCAGATCTTCGCCGGCAGAATCTCTTGCGACGTGGCGAGAGGGTGTGGTCCTGTGAGCCCTTGTGGATTGCAGCGCAGTCCCACAACGGAGCGCGGATCCCTCGCCACCGAACGCGAGCTCGCGGCTCATGCAGGAGCGGTAGGGCATAAGCCAGTACGCGTCATCCTGCGGCCTGGTTGGGATGTGAGGTGGCGGCCTTCGCTCACGGCGAATGCAAGAGACCGGCGGACTGTCGGCGGTATCCAGGTGACGGGGCGACGGGGGGGGGCGCACGGTTCGGTCGCCGATGGCCGCGTACAGCCGCGCGGCGAACTCGAGCTCATGGGCGAGCTCGCGGCGTATCGCCGGCCATCTGCTGGTTCAGCATCTTCAGCGCGATGACGCGATCGATCGAGATCCAACGCGCCTTGTGGACGACGCCCATTCCACCTTCGCTGGATGCGTGCCTGGATCTCGTACCGGCCGTCGATGACCCTTCCGACGAAGGGATCCGTCATTTGGGCGCCGGGACGAACTTGACGTAGGGGTTGGCGTCGATCTGACCAGCGGTCAGCTTGGTCTTGCCGCGGATGCGCGTCTTGTCGATGCTGATGATCTGCACCTCGCCGCCGGACACCGCCTCGTCCTTGGGGTCGGGGCCGCTGACGACCATCGCCCGCCAGGCCTTCGTGATGCCCTGGTCCGAGCCGGCGCCGATGCGGAGGAGCAGGTCGCTGGCGTCCGCCTCGCGGCCGATGATGCGCCCGACGATCGGACTGGCCGGGGTCGAGCAGTTCGAGTTGTGATCCGGGGCCTCCTCGATGCATGGCGGGAGCTTGTCCGGCGTGCCTCCATCGCTGTCGGTGAGCACATCGAGGTGCGCCTCCCCTCCATCTGGGGTATCTGGCCAGGCATCCGGAGGGCGCTTGGGTTGAGCGGACGCTCGCGATGGCTTCGAGACCCCGGACGGGGAGGCATCGCCTGGAAGGGGCGGGGCATTGCTCTCGGCAATGTCCGACACCGGCCCATCGACTGCAGGAGGCCATCCGGCGGCAATATCTGGCGTCTCCTGATTTGCCAATCTGCTATCTGCAGGCGCTGTTGGCCGTGAGGCAACGTCGACGATCCGCCAGGCGGTAAAGCACAATAATACTGCAACTCCTATCATCAACCCGTGGCGCTCTTTGTTGCGGATGAGCTTGTAGCGATCCGTCAGATCGATGATCTCGCTTTGATATCGACTCTCATGGAAGGGCTCCTTGAGCTGTCTCGAAAAAGCGAGCTTGTCGAGGGTCAGCCCAAGGCCTCGCTGGAGCGTGTCTTGCTCTCGGTGCGTCCTGTAGTCGAGGACCAGGCACAAACACACAACACCTATCATCGCGATCTGGGTCACGACCGGCAGCCCGGTGTTAGCGAGCACGTCCTCTGATGGAGGAGATCAATTTTTGAGGCAGGCTGATTGATGGGGTTCACCTAGCGAAGCCTCGGGCGCGGGGGGCCAGTCCGGTGTCGGACCGCTGAGGTAGAAGCCGG
>Ga0247790_10000169_pt1 | contig 34499 bp, 24 predicted proteins | sample UWRJS171409R4_FD_179913 | JGI IMG/M metagenome (GOLD analysis project Ga0247790, IMG submission 179913) | Soil microbial communities from Arlington Agricultural Research Station in Wisconsin, United States - UWRJ-S171-409R-4 | ecosystem: Environmental > Terrestrial > Soil > Agricultural land...
CCCGGGAACACGTGCCACGCGACCGACACGACGCGGAGCGACATCTCCGCGACGATCCGATCGAGCAGGCCGAAGACGGCCGACCGATCGCGCAGCCGCGCCGGCGAACAGCCATGGCCGTCCACCAGCCACTCGATGCCACCGTGCACGCCTCGACGATAGATGGCCGCGCCGCGCCGCTCAAGCCCCGAACGCGGCCGCGTGATCTCGACGTGACGCCGCCGTGGCCGCGCCCGCCGCGGCTACCGCAGCTTGAGCCGCCGCTTCTGGGGTGTCGCCAGCTCCCAGACGCCGTTCAGGCGGACCAGGATCTTGCCGCCCGCGAGCCCCTCCTCCTGGGGAAACCGGACGCCCAGCTCGATCGAGGCCCAGGTGAAGAACTGGAAGCGCGCGCCGCCGCCGATCATCAGCTCGGGCCGCGGGCCGCGCCGCTCGCTCGGCTCGGCCTCTGCCTCGAGCCGCGTGGACCACCCGATGTCGGCGAGGAACGAGCTGCGCGGCCAGGTCGGCGGCCGGAGCTCGAGGCCCGCGATCGGGCGGAGCACTGGCTCTAGCTCGAAGTCGCCGAACGCGGCCGCGATCGCCATCACGCCCGCGTGCAGGCGGACCACCGTCAGATCGCGGCTCGCCACGAGGTACGCCTCGGTGACGCGCGGCTCGTCGAACACGCCGAAGCCCGGCGTCGCGAACGTGTTCTTCACGCCGAGCGCGAGCGCCGGCATCCCGCGGAACCCCGTGTCCTGGGGCGTGCCCATCCGGAACGACGCGCGCGGGAACCACCGCGCGTTCGCCGGCCGGTCGCAGCTCGTGCACGTGCGGACCTCGGTGTCGACCGACAGCTCGAGCGCCGCGAGGCCGCCCAGGCCGTAGCCGACGATCAGGGCGCCGTCGTCGCGGGCCTCGACCGACGGCTCGAACGCCACGCTCGCCGTCACCGCGCCCGCCGGGGGCAGCCACGCCGTCGGCGCGGTGAGCAGGCGCGCCTCCACCGGGTCATCGGCGGACGCGACCCGCCCCGCGCAGAGCCCCGCGAGGAGCGCGATCTTGGCGAGCAGCGTAGGTGCGTGGCGCATGGCGGTAGGTGCGATTGAAGCGCGGTCGAGAGGAACGGTAGCCGGCGGAGCCGCCCCGGTTAGCGGAGGCCCTCGATCGCGCGCTGGAGCGCGCGCGACGTGAACGTGACCTGGCCGAAGATCTGCGCGTCGAGGAGGTTCGCCTCGCCGATGTCCGGGACGCGGACGCCCGACTCGAGGCGCATCCAGTCCGCGACCTCGTAGCGCACGCCCCACGACAGGGTCGGGCGCAGCCGGATCTTGTTCACGTCCGGCGCGCTCCCGCCCGCGGTGCACTGGTAGCAGAACTCCGGCGACCAGCCGAGGTCGACGAGGATCTGGGACTTCGGCAGCGGCCGCAGCTCGATGCCGCCGAACGCGCGGAGCTGCTGCGTCACGTCGTTCTGGCCGTGGAGCGTGATCTCGCGCCGCGCGGAGACGTCGTCGTCGTCGAGATCGCCCTCGAGCGAGGCGTCCCAGAACGCGCCGCCGAGGTGGACCGCGACGTTCGGCCCGAAGTGCTTGCTCGCGACCAGGGTCAGCTCCGCGATCCGCGTGCGGAAGTTGTCGTGGTTGCGCTCGAACGACTTGCGGAAGCCGAGCGTGAACCCCGGCTGGCCCAAGAACAGCCGGTTCTCCGCGATGCCGAGCCGGAACGACGCCGTGATGTACGGCTGGATCCGCGTCGCGCGCGCGTCGTCGTCGCCGTCGCGCTCGCGCACCGCGTCGGTGCTGGCGAGGCCGAACTCCGCCACGTCGCCGAGGCCGACGCGCGTGTCGGACGAGACGCCGCCGCCCGTGTCGAGCGCCGTCTTCGAGTAGATGACGCCCGCCGGCAGGAGCCAGCCCGTCGGCGTCGTCAGGACCTCTGGCATGAAGATCGGCGGGAGCTGCCGCTTCGGCGCCTCCGCCACCGGCTTGACCGGCGCGTACGGATCGCCGAAGTCGGGCGGCTGCTGCGGCTGGCCGTCCGGCCCCGGGGGCGTCGTCGGTGGCGCCCCGGGATCTCCGGCCGCGGGTTGGCCCCCGGGCGGCGTCGGCGGGGGCGCGATCGGTACGTCGGGGGCCGGCTGGGCCCGCGCGATCGCGCCGGTGAGCATCACCGTCGAGATGAGGATTCCGCTGGCACGTGACATGACTTCCTCTTCTTTCCTCGCGCGGCCCGCTAGTCGCAGAACACCCCGACGGCGCGGCAGGCCAGCGCGCCCCAGGGCAGGAACACCTCGGCGCCCAGCCGGATGTCCCATTGCACGATCGCATCGAGCGTCGCGACGTCCGCGACCCGCCCGAACTCGGTCTGATAATTGATGCTGCCGTCGATGATCAGCGCCGGCGTGACGGACCACCGCAGCCCCAGCCGCCCCAGCACGCCGTAGCCGATCGCCGGCTGCGTGTCGGGGCCCGGCACGAACGAGAACCGCGGCGCGAGCGCCACCTCGCCGACGATCTTGGCGTACTTGTTCATCGCGATCTCGTAGCCGCCCGTCGGCAGGGTGAGCCGCCGCTCGGCGAGCGTGTTCTCGGTGCCCTCGCGGTCGCCGAACAGCTCGATCTTCGCGCTCGAGATCCGGGCGCCGCCGTGCAGGGTCAGCCACGGCGCGAACGAGAACCGCAGCCGCCCGACGAGGTAGAGGTCGGTGACCGCCTCCTCGATCACGGTGTCCCCGAGCTTCTCGGTGCGCGGCACGCCGAGCCGGAACGCGAGGCCGAACACCGGCAGGTTCTTGCGCTCGGGGAGCGGGACCTTGATCTGCACGCCCGCGGCCGGCAGCGGCGCGTTGACGCCGGTGACGCTGATCGCGGAGGTGTGGCGGTACTCGAGCTGCGCGATGTCGCCGAAGCCGATCGAGAGCACGCCGGCCGAGCTGAGGACGCCCGCGTCCTGGACCAGGCTCGCGTCGCCCGAGAGCGTCAGCATGTACGCGCCGATCACGTCCGCCGTCGGCATCGAGAACAGGCGCGACGTCGAGAACGGGCCGCGGAAGACGCGGGCCAGGGACAGGTTCTGCCGGCGGATCGCCCGCGTACCGTCGTCCGGCGGCTCCGGCGGTCCCGGCGGCGGCGCCGCCGGCGTGGGGTCGGCGTAGGGATCGTCGGCGGGCGTCGCCGGCGCAGCCGGCGCGGCGGGCGCAGCCGGCGCGGGATCGGCGTAGGGATCAGCCGGCGCAGCGGGCGGCGCAGCGGGCGCAGCGGGGCCGCTCGCCGGAGCCGGCGCGGGAGCCGGAGCCGGCGCGGGAGCCGGTGGCGGTGCTGGCGTCGGCGCGGGCGCCGGCCCGATCGGCGCCGGAGCTGGCGCGGGCGCCGGTGCTGGCCCGAAGGGCGCGGGCGCGGGCGCGGGCCCGATCGGCGGCTGCGCCGGTGCACCCGTCGGCGGGCGCGACTGCGCCGCTGCTCCGCGAGGACTCGCGAGCGTCGCGGCGATCGCGATCACGGCCAGGACAGCGAACCGGTGCACACCATGGTTGTGCACTCCGGTCGCGTGATCCGACCACTGCCATGCCGTGAGATCCTCGTGATCGCCGATCACTGCCACCTGGTAAATCCCGACGTTACCTCGGGCGGTTGCGTCTTTGCCGCTCAAGTCGAGTACGTTTCCGACAAATGGTGGACGTTGCCAGGCTCCGGCGGGTGGCGTCCGCGCGTCCGGCGCCCTGGGGTACCGGCTCCCACGATGAAGAATCGCGCGCGTACCTGCAGGCGCGCCTGACTTTGTTCACGAAGCTGATGTTCACCGCCATCGCGACGCTGATGGCGTTCCTGTTCGTCATGTACGCCGCGTATCCGATCGCGCCGCGCCACAACGATCTGATCTTCGGCGGCGCGAGCGCCGAGCTCGGCGTGATGGCGCTCATCTGGCGCATCCTCCTCGTGCGGCGGACGCTCTCGGTCGCCGCGCTGTACCGCATCGATCTCGTCTACGCCGTGTTCATCGGCATCTCGTTCGGGCTCAGCGCCGCGCTGTCCGAGGATCTGCGGCCCGCCGCGTATGCCGCGCTCGTCTACGGCTCGTTCACCGTGTTCACGCGCGCGCTCGTGGTGCCCAGCAGCGGGCGGCGCACCGCGATCACCTCGACGTGCACGTGGGTCCCGATGCTCGCCGCCGCGATCTGGCTCGGCGCCACCTCGGAGCAGGAGCTCCCCGGCCCCGCGTTCGTCCTTGGCTGCGTCGTGTTCGGCGCCGTGGCGATCGTGCTCGCGACCACCGGGTCGCGCATCATCTATGGCCTGCGCCGGCAGGTCAGCGAGGCCATGCAGCTCGGCCAGTACACGCTCGATCGCAAGATCGGCGAGGGCGGCAACGGGGCCGTGTACCGCGCGCGGCACGCCCTGCTCCGCCGCCCCACCGCGGTGAAGCTGCTCCTGCCCGACAAGGTCGGCGCCGAGAACCTCGATCGGTTCGAGCGCGAGGTGCAGCACATGAGCCAGCTGACGCACCCCAACACCGTCGCCGTGTTCGACTATGGCCGCAGCCCCGACGGCGTCCTCTATTACGCGATGGAGTACCTGGCCGGGGTCGATCTCGAGAACCTCGTGCGGCTGCACGGCGCGCAGCCGTCGTCGCGGGTGATCGACATCCTCGTGCAGGTGTGCGGCGCGCTCCAGGAGGCGCACGACGCCGGCATCATCCACCGCGACATCAAGCCCGCGAACATCATCCTGTGCGAGCGCGGCGGCGTGGCCGACGTCGCGAAGGTCGTCGACTTCGGCCTGGTCAAGGAGATCACGCGCGACCCCGGGGCGTCGTCGCAGATCATCCTCGGCACGCCCGCCTACGTCGCGCCCGAGGCCGTGACCGATCCGGCGCGCATCGGCCCCGCCGTCGACATCTACGCCCTCGGCTGTGTCGGCTACTTCCTGCTCACCGGCCGCCGCGTCTTCGAGGGCAAGACCGCCGTCGAGCTCTGCATCCAGCACGTGACCGCCGCGCCGCGCCGCCCCTCCGAGGTCGCCCCGGCCCCCGTGCCGCCCGCGCTCGACGACCTCATCTTGCGCTGTCTCGCCAAGGATCCCGCCGCCCGCTTCGCGTCCGCCTCGCAGCTCGTCGAGGCCCTCGAGGCCATCCCGCGCGCGCGCGACTGGACGCGCGCCGACGCGCGCAGCTGGTGGGCCGACTTCCGGGCCCGCCAGGAGGCGCCCCCCAGCGCCGCCGCCCCGACGCTGACGATCACCGTCGACCTCGGCGACCGGGCTGAGCGCGCCTGAGCGCAGGCAAGGACACGCCCCGACGTGCGAGTTGCGACGTGCGACGCCCGCGCCCAGGCGGCGCGCGGTCTCGCCCCGTCGCCTGGCCGCCCATCAGCTCGGACCCAGCCTGCGGTCGCTCCTCGGACCGTGCAACAGGCTGGGTCGTGCTCACACTCCCGTTTAGCCAGCCGTGGAGACTTTGCTTGCACGGGAACCGAGTGCGGCGCTCTCCGAATCCACCTCCTGTGTCCACCGGGGACATGTCGCCGCGGTCTGCTCGCTACAAACGCCGATGGATTTCTCATCAAACGTGCCGAACCGAGGCGCGCTCGACGCAGCGCTGCCGCTCGCACCTGTGGCGAGGGCCGCGCGCTCACTTGAATGGGCGGAGAATTGGATTGCAGAGGCCGAGTCAATCTTTACGCAATATTATCTTCAAAATCGACGCGACTAGCCATCTGGCCAGTAGATATCTATCCTTGCTCCTGATAGATTCTCCGCTCATTCAAGATCACGCGGCCAGCAGGCAGGCGCGATCAGGGAGCTCGCGGTTCATGGGCACGGGACGTGTGAAACAGCGGCAAGTCGCCATGGTCTTCCGGACCCACGGCGGCAAGCGCCGGGGCGCCGGGCGCAAGCCGAAGGGCAAGCGACCGGGCGCATCGCACGCGGCGCGGCCCGAGCACAACCCTCGGCATCCGGTGCACGTGACGATGCGGGTCGTCGGCAGCGCCTCCGGGCTGCGCCGCAAGGACACCTACCTGGCGCTCCGCGAGGCGACGATCGTCACTGCCAAGCGCGAGGACTTTCGCATCGTTCACATGTCGATCCAGCGCGACCACGTCCACCTGATCGTCGAGGCCGACAGCAGGCGCGCGCTCTCGAAGGGGCTGCAGGGCTTCTCGATCTCCGCGGCCCGGCAGCTCAACAAGGCGATCACCGAGCGTGGCGGCGACCGGCGCACCGGCAAGGTCTTCGCGGACCGGTATCACGCGCGCCCGCTGACCTGCCCGCGCGCCGTGCGCAACGCCATCGCGTACACGCTCGGCAACTGGCGCCACCACGGCGAGGATCGCGCCCACTTCGCGCAGACCTGGAAGGTGGACCCGTTCTCGAGCGGCGCGACCTTCTTCGACTGGAAGGAGCTCGAAGACTCGCCGGTCCTGTGGCCGCTGCCGCCCACGTACCAGCCGCTGCTCGTGTTCCGGCCGCGAACCTGGCTCCTCCAGAGCTGGCACGAGTTCCACCCGCGGATCTCGGTGCGCGAAGCTCCGGGACACGCCTGAGCCTGGTCGGCGCACCAGAGCCCGAGCCGGAGCCCGAGCGCAGGATCAAACGACGTCATCGGCAGCGCCAGCGCTCGGGTGCTCCACGTGTACGGCGTCCCACGGCGCGCGCGGATCGAGCAGCACCAGCGCCTCATACCAGCTGTACAGGTGCTGCTCGTCATCCCCTCGGAGTCGCGTGGCGCGTTGCTTGCCCATCAGAATCCTCGGTGCCGTGTCTACGCAGGCCACTGCCCGTAGGCACGCCGCAGTGGTGCGCTGCTCCCCCATCAGACAGGGACTTCGGCCAGCCCAGGAGTGACCGGCCAGATCAATCGAACCACATAGCCAACTGATCGAAATAATCCGGCTTTCGGTCCATGGATCATCCATGGATCACTTGATATGAGGCTCCGGCTGCCTCTGGCCGAAGTCCCTGTCAGAGCGTCGGCACCGATGCCTACGTCAAGAAGAGCTTATTGAACCAGGTAAGGAACGCCTCGGAGGCTGGCGTCGACCTCAGCTCGAGGTTGCGGACGAGGTGGCCGTAGCCGCCCGCCGCGCTCGCGTCGCGCCACAGGCTGCGGACCTTGAGCGCTGCCTTGCGGGCATCGCCGGCATCGTACTCGGCACCGTGCTCGTCCTTCGCGACACGGCACGCCTCGCTCGCGTAGGTGACGATCGACGTCTGCGGGATGATGCCGGTGACGAAGTCCTCGAGCGCCCCGTGGCTGACGTTGTCGGGCCACATCCAGACCCCGTAGCGATCACCGACGATCGCGCCCGCGGCCGGCGGGCCATCCCGCGTCTCCATACCCAGGCGGCGCAGCACGGCGGCCACCGCGGGCCACTTGTCGTTCGCAGCCTCGTCGCGATCGACGATGAGGCCCACGCGGGCGCCCGGCCGCTCGGTCGCGATGTAGCGCTCGAATTCGCCGAGCGCCCACGCGTCACCGCCGCCCTCCTCGCGGGTGCGCACGAGGTGAGGGCGCCTGGCCAGATCGAGCCCCAGCGCCTTCTTCACGAGCGCGTTCACGAGGGCGCCATCGTCGGGGCCCTCGACGAACAGCGCGTCGATCCGCGCGTCGATCACCCGCGGCATCAGCGAGCCTCGAGCTCCATCTCCACGTACTCCGTGATGCGGCTCGCATCGAAGCGGACCGACGTCTCGCGCCCCGCCTCGAGCCTGTGCACGCTGACCTGCGCGGCGAGCGCGGGGTGCTCGCGGTGGAGCCGCGCGAGCCCCTCGAGCCAGTCCTTCGAGTGCGTGGTCGCGAACACCTGGACGTCGCGGGCGAGCGCCGTCTCGACGAGGAAGCGCCAGATCTTCGGCATGACGGACCAGTGGAGGCCGTTCTCGATCTCGTCGATGAACAGGAAGCCGCCGCGCGTCAGGGCCAGGTGGAGCGCCACGGTCAGGATCCGGGACACGCCCTCTCCCAGGGTCCCCAGCGGCACCGGCTCCTCCGCACCACGCAGGAGCACCTTCGCGATCGTCTCGTCACCGTTCGAGATCGCGATCCGCTCGATCGCCGGCTCGATGAGGCGCAGCGCTTCGACGGTATGCTGCTCGCCGGGGGTCAAGACGACGTTCGTCCAGAGGGGCGCCAGCTCTCGCGGAGAGAGGCGATCCGTCGTCACGAACCCGACCGGCGGCTGCAAGCGGAGGCCGGCCGTGCCGAGCTTGGACGGTGAGCCGATGTCGAGCCAGCCATCCTCGGAGAGATCGAACTGGAGCTCGTAGGGTGTCTCGGTCCACAGCACGATCTCCCCGGCGGAGAACGGGCGGGGAGCTCCGGACACCTTTGGCGCATCGACGATGTGGCGCGAGATGGAGAGCTCGCGGTCTCCACCTCCGGTCGCGTGGATCTTGAACGAGGCGCCGCGAGCGAGGCGGTGGCCGTGGAACCAGTGGCGAGGATCCAGCTCCACGCCTGTCTCCTCCGACTCCTTTCGTCGGCGAAACTCTCCTCGCTCCATCGATGCGCGGAACAGGCAGGAGGGGCTCTCGCTGGACACGACCGCCTCGATGGCCTCGAGGAGCACGGTCTTCCCGGAGTTGTTCGCGCCCACGATGAGGTTCACCCGCGCCAGCCCGTCTACGCGCAGCTTCTCGAAGCAGCGGAAGCCCTCGAGCTCGACCGAGGTGATCGCGGCCATGCCGTATCCTACTGGCAACGCGCAGAGCGCACGTGCCGGAGGGGCAGCGGAGCGATACAGGTCCTCCTTGGCATGCGATCGCCAGCCGGCATCGCGACTGCGGCGCACGGTCGTCCGGCGCTCGGCATTCGTGCGGCCGGCGGGATCGATGACCCGTCGATCGCACCGGACGGCAACCGCGGATGTGAGCGGCGATCACGCCGCACACGCGCGCAATGTGAGCGGCGATTACATCGCAGCCATCTCCTGAATCGCAAGGAGATGCGCGCCCTTCCGCAACGAGCCGAACGTGATCGCTGCTCACATCGCGGCGGCTGCCGCGCCGGCTCCGCTCAGGCGGCGGCCGCACCGCCGGTGCTCGCGGCCGCCGGCTGATGATGCCGGGCGATCACCGGGACCGCGACCGCGGCGAGCCACGGCTCGACCACGTAGATCCGCTCCTCCGGGGCCTCGGCCGGCGCGACCTCCGGCGGCGCGATGACCGTCACCGGCGCGTTGATGCCCAGCTCGCGCAGGCCGCGGGCGATCGAGCTGCCGCGGCAGCCGGGCGACGGCTCGTCCACGACCAGGAGCCCGATCGGGGGCCAGACGGCCCGGGCCGGATCGAGGATGACGTCCGCCAGCTCCTGGACCAGGTGGAACCCGGTCGGGCGGGCGACGACGCGCCAGCCGAGCTGGCCGAGCGATCGCGTGAGCTCGGCGCGGAGCGCCTCATCGCGGATCGCGGCGTAACAGGTGAGCGGTTCCATGGGCGTGCGGGTCTGGGTCTGCGTCTCGGCGCTCATCCGAATCCTCCCGATCTGGGTCCTCCTGAGGTGGGGCGCGGCGGGGCTCCCTGCTCTGGCTTCGATAAGCGCTTCCTCATGACTGGCAAGGGGGGGCCCCCTTGCGCGGTTTCCCGACCGGATCCATCTCCGCCGCCATGATCCTCGTTGACGGCAACGATCCTGTCGTGGAAGCCCTGAGCGCCGCGCTCGAAGCGGCCGGGCGCGAGCATCGCCGTGTCGACGCGCTGAGCCACGAGGCGGCGGTGTCGGCGCGCGCGAAGACCGTCGTGCTGATCGAGCCCCTGCCCCGCTTCGACGCGTCCGCGCCCCCGTCCGCGTCCGCGCCCCCGCCCCCGCACGAGCACGAGCGCGGTCTGCGCGCGCTGATCTCGGCCGCCAACGCTCCCGGCGTCCGGACGGCCATCATCGTCACCGCGCGCCCCGACGCCGACCCCGAGCTCCGCGCCGTGCGGCGCTCCGGCATCCCCTACACGATCCTGCGGCCGCTGCCGCTCGTCGACCCGGTGCGCGAGCCTGCGCGCCGCGTCCTCGTCCCCCGCCAGGTCGCGGCTGAGCCGGCCGCCGCTGTCACGCACGACGTCGTGACCGCCGCCGTGCTCGACGCGCTCGACGGCGCCGCCTGCGGCCAGACCCTCGAGCTCGCCCCGCCGCCGAGCGCGACGTGGCTCGACGTCCTCGAGCGCGCCGGCGCCGCGCCCCGCGCCGTCTCCGGCTGGCGCGCCCGCCTCGGGCGCTGGTTCGGCGCGCACACGCTCGATCCGCGCCGCGCCGCCCCCGACGCCCGCTCGCCCGCCGCCGCGTGACGCCGGGGCGCCGGCCTGGCCATCGTCGTCGAGAGCTCTTGCGGTATGCTCCGCCGGCATGGTCGCTGAGCTGCTGCCGCGCTTCGCGCCGACGCCGTCGTCGGTGGCGGAGATCGCGAGGCAGCTCCCGGCGGGTGAGCAAGCCCAGCTCCAATGGTTCCCCGATGCCCTCCGGGCCGGCTTCATCGAGCCGCTCGCGAACGCACGCCACGGCGAGCTCCACGCGCGTGTCGATGAGCGCATGGTGGACGCCGTCCGGATCGTGCTGCAGCTCGCCGAGAGCATCGGCGTCCTGCGCGAGCGCATCGAGCTCGATCCGCTCACGCGCGGCCTCGAGCGCGAGGAGCCTCGCCGCGCGTGTCACGATCTCATCCGGCAGCACGTCGAGCCCATCGCCCCCGCCGCGTCCGACGATCTGCGCGAAGCCTACGAGTGGCTGCGCGAGATCTCGTCGACCATCTCGATCACGCTCCACACCGCGCCGCGCGAGGGTCACAAGACGCTCAGCGACGAGGAGATCCAGCGGGCGCTGGTCGGCGAGGCGCGTCCGTTCTTCCGCGGGCTCCTCCTGGCCATCGGCGCGCTCGATCTCCTCGAGCGCGACCGCGTCCCCGCGGCCATCGCGGAGTGGTGCCAGCTCGCGCTGGACGAGCTGCAATTCACCGCGAACGCGCTCCGCGCGGCGGGAGCTGCCGTGCCGAGCGAGGTGCAGATCCCGGGGTACACATCCGCCGCGTGGCGAGAGCGGCGAGCCGCCCAGCGCGATCGACGCCCGCCTCCCCTCCTCGACTTCACACCTCGCGCCGCCGCCTGCCCGCCCGGCATCATCGATCACATCGCCCGGGTCCTCGCACCCGAGCAGATCTGGCTCTTCGGGAGCCGCGCCCGCGGGACCGCGGGACCGGAGAGCGACTGGGACCTGCTCGTGGTGGTCCCGAACGCAACGGCGATCCCGCTGGACAACGACTCCTGGTTCGCGCTCCGCGACGTGCGCCGGCAGCGGGTCGAGCTCGTCCCCATTCGGCGAGACGAGTTCGAGGCCGATCGGCGCGAGTTCGGTTCGCTCGCGCAGGTCGCCACCACCACCGGGCGGCTCATCTATGGGTGCTGATCCGCCGCGTCCCACCCGCGTCGTCCAGGCGTACCTCGATGACGTCGAGGCAGAGCTCCAGGCGTTCGACGCCCTGTTCGCCGTGCATAGCAGGTTCGCCGCGTTTCACCTCGAGCAGGCGGCCGAAAAGCTGATCCGGGCCGTCCGGATCCATCGCCGGCTCCAGGTCACGAACACGCACGATCTGATCCTGCTGATCGAAGGTCACCAAGACGACCCGACCCGCGAGCCGCGGCCCTTGCCTGAGGACGATCCGTGGCGAGCGCGCCTGCTCGAGCACGAGTGGCTCTCGAAGTTCGCGACCGCCTACCGGTACCCGACCAGCAGCGGCCGCCGCGACCACGGACCGACGGACGAGGAGCTGCGGAGGGGCAAGCAGAAGCTGACCGAGCACCTCGCGCTCGCGCGCCGCGAGCTGCTGGGCTGAGTGTCAACGCGGCTGGCCTCTGCCCGCCCGCTGCCGCGATCGGACTGCGCCCGCCGCGGCCGGTATCGGATCGCGAGAATGCCTCGACGGCGTCGGAGCCGGCCTCGAGGCTGGTCTCGGTGACGGTGGCGCCGCGGCCCAGCCGCCAGGCGGCGCGCTTGAGGAGCAGACGGCGCCGGAACCCCGCCGGCGCCCCACTCGTCGGTCCGCCTCGTTCATCCGAACTTGCAGCTGGCTGGAGCGGCTTCCTGGATAACATCATGAGGTTCGGAGCGAGCAGAAGGAGGGTTCGACCAAACGCCATGAGTGACAGCGATGATCCTTTACTCGTGAGCAGTACATCAAAGGCACTACCCCGCACGCCTGCCGGCAGTGGTGTCTCGGACAACAACTCGCTGGCCATCCAACCAACCATCCCGGCAGCACAGGAAACAAGACCAGTATGGCAACCCGGCATTCGCATCCACCACTACGAGATCATTAAGCTTCTTGGCGAAGGCGGGATGGGGCAAATTTTTCTCGCCCGCGATCTCCGACTTGGCCGGCGCGTCGCGATCAAGCTTCTGCACACTCACCAGTCCGGGCAGATCAAGGGGCTCCTCACCGAGGCGCGTGCGACCGCACGCTGCCGCCACGACAACATTGTGGTCATTTACGAGGTCGGTGAGCATGCTGGCGTGCCTTACCTCGTCCTCGAACACCTCGATGGAAAGCCGCTCACTGCTCTGCTCGAGAGAAATCAGCACCTTCCGTACACACGTGCCATCGAAATCATGTGCTCGATCGTGCGCGCGCTTGCGTGTGCACATGAAGCGGGGATCGTGCATCGCGACCTCAAGCCCGACAATGTCTTCGTGACCGAGTCGGGCGCCATCAAAGTGCTCGACTTCGGCATCGCCAAGAAATTGCAACCGCCGCCCCCGGGGCCACAACCTCACCGCGAGCCAGTCACTGACTCGAAGACGTGGACCGATAGCTTCTCCAGCGGGCAAGGAACCGACAGTACAATCGCGGGCACGCTGCAATATATGTCCCCAGAACAATGGGTGCGCGGAGGTGAGATCGACCCTCTGAGCGACATCTGGGCGTGCGGCATCCTCTTGCACCAAATGCTCTGTGGGCGTCACCCGCTGTCAACGAATCGGATCATCACGACTCCGGCACTTGAAATACCCATGCCTTCGATGGCGGAAAGCGCGCCGCCCAATGTCCCCCACGATCTGATCCAGCTCGTCGATCGGTGCCTCTTCAAGAAGAAGGAGGAACGTTGGCAAAGTGCCACCGAGTTGCTAGAAGCACTCGAGTCGTTCTTGCCAGGGCGCCGGACACTCGACCCCCAGCTCGATGAGCAGCTATCCACCGGACAACCACCTTCCAGGAAGGACGACGCGGCCGAGCTTGGTGATCGCAACGACGAGATCGCGGCGGGGACGCGAATTTATGGGCGATCGCAGAGGTGGAAGCTTGGCCTCGGCGGCGCCGCAGTGCTGATGCTCGGAGTGCTCATCAGCAGCATGACGGCCGGTACCAAGGGGAGCCGCGAGTTCGAGTCCATGGTCGCCAATGAATTGCATGCTGCGACGGTCGCCCACGATGCAGCACGGGAACAGGCCAAGCAACGGGACGACCTCCGAAGCCAAGCTTTCGAATTATTCGATACGCAGGAGTGGACAAAGGGCCAGAATCTGATGTCCGACGTCGAGACACTCGCGTCGCAAGAGGAGCGCCAGTATCGCATCGCTTCAGATCATATCGAGAAGGCATTGGTCCTCGAGCCGACCCGAGCAGATCTTCGCGCTCGGATTGCGGACCTTACGTTCGAGCGGCTGTTGCGTGCCGAGCAAGATCGTCGTCCCGACCTCGCCGGTGAGCTTACCCAGCGATTAGTCGCGTACGACAACGGTCGCTATAAAATGAAGCTGGGCGCCAGCGCTCGCATCGAATTCGAGTCCCTGCCGAGGCGAGCACGGGTGTGGAGCGAGCGGCTCGGCACCCCTCGCCAGCTTTTGGGTGAAGCTCCCCTGTTACCGCTAACGCTGCCGCCCGGCCCCGTGATCCTGTCATTCGAGGCGGCAGGACATGTCGCAGCGCGACTGCCGGTGCTGCTATCGCGCGAGCAGGAGTTGAAGCTCCTCATTGTGCTGCCGGAAACCGTGTCGGCACCCGCAGGAATGGTCTACGTGCCGCCCGGACGGTTCTTGTTCGGTAGCTCGGACATCCGCGAGCTTCGTCAAAATTTCTTTAACACGACGCCACTCCACGAGGTGGAGACTGGCGGCTACTTCATCGGTCGGAACGAGGTCACCTTTGGCGAATGGATAGAGTTTCTCGACGACCTGACGCCCCAGGAGCGGCGGCTGCGCTGCCCGAACGCGGTTGGCCATCCGTCCTCGCTCAAGCTTACCGAGATCGCTCCCAAGCGCTGGCGACTCGAGCTCGCGCCGACGGAGGCACGAAAGTACATTGTGGAGACTGGCCAGCGACTGCGCTACGAGCGTCGGACGCGACGCGCGGAGCAGGATTGGGCGAAATTCCCCGTGGCCGGGGTGTCATACGAGGACGCGAACGCATTCGCCGCGTGGCTCGATCGCACCCGGCGTCTCCCGGGAGCACGGCTATGCGACGAGTATGAGTGGGAGCGCGCGGCCCGCGGCGCCGATGGGCGCGTGTTCCCCAGCGGCAACGCGCTAGCTCCCGACGACGCCAACTTCGAAGCGACGTATGGGCGAGAGCCGCTCGCGCGCGGCCCCGATGAGGTCGGCTCGCATCCGGTCTCTCGCAGCCCGGTCGGCGCCGACGACATGGCCGGAAACGTGTGGGAATGGGTCCGGTCGATTGAGACTCCGAACGATTCGATCGCTCGGGGCGGCAGCTGGTTCACGGACACCTTCACCGTTCAAAGTATGAATCGCGAGCGCGTCGCGCCGACCCTACGCCATCCCACGATAGGAGTGCGCTTGTGTGTCTCTGGTCGCCAAGGTCCATCGCGTAGCCGGTAGACCGAACCCCGACGCGCTCGGCAGGGCCTGCTCGCGCGCGATCTCGCCGACGAGAAGCGCAACGGGCCGTTTGACCGTCATCGCTCCGGCGGCGTGCGCGCTCTCAGCGCTCCGCCGTCAACACGACACTCGCTCGACACCCTCGGCTCTCATCGCCGGTCGATCTCGGCACCGACTCCAACGCGTGGCGCCCTGGTCTCGTAGCAACGCGTCAGCGAGCCGCGTAGCGGTGAGCCGCGCTAGGCGCGACTCGCCAGCGCGCGCTCCCACTCGATCGGATCGCGCGATGCCGGCGCGCACCAGGCGGCTGAAGTGGAACGAGCTGAGCATCGCCCGCGCCGCCAGCACCGGGGCCGTCATGCCCGGCGCATGCCCGCGTCCGCCGCGGCGCGCTTGACCGGGATTGCTGCGGCGCTCCAGGCTCGCCTGCGGACCCTCAGCGCCCGCCCGCGGCCCGTCAGCGGCCGCCCGCCGCCGCGTGACGCCGGCGGCCCCGCCAGCGGCTCGTCAGCGGCCGCCCGCGGCGACCGGGCACGCGAGGTAATAGCCGCGGCCGGGCATCACCGCGAGGACGCCGTCGGCGCCGACCTCGGCGAGCACGCTGCGGAGGCGGCGCACCACCTGGCGCACGTTCTCCTCGTTGGCGTACTTCGACTGGAACGGCAGATCGCGCGCGAGCTGCTTGGTCGCCACGCAGCCCCGGACCGCGGCCGGTGAGCCGGCCTCCTCGGCGGCCTTGGCGCAGAGCGTGCGCAGGAGCTGGAACTCGAGCGGCGGCAGCGCGCGCTCGGTCCACGCTTCGGCCCCGGCCGCGCGCGCGAGCAGCGCCCCGCCCCCGCCCGCGTCGCCGCCGCCGACCGCGCACAGCTCGCCGCCCGCGTGCTGGAGCGTGAACCGCACGAGCCCGCCGCCCGCGCTGCCGGTCTCCATCGCCGGCGCGGCCACCGGCTCGTGCACGACGTCGGCCAAGAACCACAGCGCGACGTCGCCGACCTTCAGCACCACGCGCGCGGGGAGCGCGACGCGCCCCTGGCACCGCGCCCCGTCGACGAACGTGCCGTTGCGGCTGCCGAGGTCGCGCACCTGCCAACCACCGTCCACCTTGCGCAGCTCGGCGTGCTCGCGCGAGACGCTCGCCGCGAGCACCACGAGCGCACCCTCGTGGCTGCGGCCGATCGTCGACTTCTCCCCGACGGCGTGCGCCGCGCCGAAGCCGTCGACGAGCCACGCCTCGGCGTCGGTCAGCGCGACCGCCGAGCGCACGTGATCGGGGATCAACCCCTCGCACGGCGCCACCGCCTGCGCGCACGACCGGCACAGCGAGCCGACGTCGGTGCGGGCACCGCAACACAGGCAGCCCATGACGGGCCCGATCGAACCACCACCCGGCGCGCCGCACAAGAGGTGCTATGATGGCGCGTGCTCCGGGTGGCCACAATCTCTGATGACACCGAGGCCGAAGGGCCCGGCCGGCGCTGGGCGCTGTGGCTCCAGGGCTGCCCGATCCGCTGCCCGGGCTGCTGCAACCCCGAAATGTTCGACGAGCGCGCCGGCACGGCGTGGTCGCTGCCAGACCTCGAGGCCCGGCTCGCCGCGGCGGCCGAGCGCGGCGTCGAGGGGATCACGCTGCTCGGCGGCGAGCCGTTCGCGCAGGCCGCCGGCGCCGCCGCCGTCGCGCGCGCCGCCAAGGATCGCGGGCTCACCGTGATGGTGTTCTCCGGCTACACGCTCGCGGAGCTCACGAAGCTCACAGAGCACGCGGAACGCGCGGACGCCGCGCCGCTCCTCGCGCTCACCGATCTGCTCGTCGACGGGCCGTACGACCGCGAGCGGCCCGAGCCGCCGCCGCCGCTCGGCCGGCGCTGGATCGGCTCGACGAACCAGGTGATGCACTACCTCACGGCCGCGTACTCGCCCGACGAGCCGCGGATGCGCGCGCCGAACACCGTCGAGCTGCACTGGCGCGACGGCCGCCTGCTCGTCAACGGCTGGCCCGCCGGCGCGGACGTCCTCGCCGCGAACCTGCGGCGCGGCCGCGGCCAGACACCGTCCTGAGCCGGTCCCCCGAGCCACCCGAGCCCTCCGAGCCCCGAGCCCCGAGCCCCGAGCCCCGAGCCACCCGCCATGACCACCGAGCTGGATGCCGAGGAGCTCGACGTCGACGACCTCGAGGAGATCCCGCAGGTCGCCGCGAGCGAGCACGACCTCATCATGATGGCGCGCACGCTCGTGATGGGTCCCGCCGCGCAAGACGACATCTGGACCCTGCTCTGCGCCGCGCGGCCGTGCGCGCCGCAGATCGGCCCGACGTGCGCCGCGCTCCTCGAGGACACGCTCCGCCACGCGTGGCGCGCGCTGTGGATGCGAGGCGGCGCCCGGCCCGCCGCATCGATCTCCATCTCCGCGGCGGCGCCACCCGCGCCGCCCGCCGCGCCCGGCGCCCCCGCGTGGGCCAGCGCCAGCTCCCGCACCGTGACCATCACCCGCGGCCGGCTGTGGGAGCGCCACGCGCCCGCCCCGCTCCCGTTCACGAGCGCGAGCCTCGTCTTCCTGCGCTGGCTCGTGGCGACGCCGTTCGCCGCCCCCGCCTCGACGCTCACGCAGCTCGCGGCGATGCCGCTCTCGATCGGCGATCAGCTCCTCGTCTACCTCGCGCTCGACGCGGCACGCACCACGCCCGCCGTGCGCGTGCTCGCGGCGCAGCCGTTCGTGCGCGCCGCCCCGCTCGCCTGGCTCGGCCACGCGCACGCGCTCGCCCGGCGCGGCGCCGCGCCTCCGAGCTTCGGCCCGCTCACCGAGGGCGTCGGCGCGATCGTCGTCGAGGCGCTCGCCGGCGAGCTCGCGCGGCGGTGGTACGCCGTCGAGCTCGGCAAGCGCGCGATGTTCGAGCCCGAGCCGCTGCTCGATCTCGGCGCGGCGCAGGACCAGACGCTCACCGGCTTCATGACGGCCTGCGAGGCGGCCGCCCGGCGCGACCTGGCGGCGTTCGTCCTCGACGCGGCGGCGCCGCTGCTCCTCCGCAACGTGATGCCCGCGCCGCTGCAGCTCGATCCGAACACGACGCTCGCGGTCCGCGCGCAGGCGCGGCTCGCCGCCGGCTCGCTCGTGCGCGCCGTCGTGCGGTGGGGCGAGTGGGACGGGCTGCACCGCGGCGTCCGCTACTTCGACGACGACTACCCGGCCGCCCAGCTCCTGCTCGAAAGGTTCGAAACGATTGGCCCCACGGGCCTCGGGCGCGCCCGGCACTGGCTGACAGAGCTCGCATCGCTGGTGCCGAGCCCGACGGCGTCGGATACAGTGACGGCCCCGTGAGTCGCGCAATCCAGATCCGAGTGTCCGAGTCGGTGGTCCGCACGGTCCACGTCGAGGACGGCGTGCAGTCTCAGCTCGAGATGCTGCCGATCCTCGCCCGCGAGCGGCAGGCCGAGCTGCTCGCCACAGAGCTCGAGCGGCAGGGCTTCGTGCGCGACGGCAAGACCGCCCGCCGCAAGGACCCCGACGGCCTCGAGATCACCGTCGAGCTCGAGACGGCGACCGTGACGGTGCGGCTCGCCGCCGACGCCGAGCTGGCCGAGTCGATCGAGCGGCGTGCCAACGTCGGCGTCGAGCGCCAGAGCGACGCCGAGGCCGCGCTGCGCGACGACGTCATGCGCGATCTCGACGAGCGCCTGACGCAGCGCACCGAGGCCCTGCGGCGCGAGGTCACGCAGCGGCTCGAGCGCAAGCTCGGCGATCTGCGCAAGGAGCTCGACGAGGCCGTCGGCCGCGCCACCGTCGCCGCGCTGACCGAGAAGGCCGCGAGCCTGGGGCACATCGAGTCGGTCGTCACCGACGAGGCCGGCAACGTGGCGATCAAGGTCAAGCTGTGACGGCCGCGCTGCCGGCGCGCGCGCTCGCCGAGTCCGAGCTCCCCGCGGAGCTGTCGCCGTTCGGCGCCGTCGACGCCGCCTACCCCGCCGAGCTCACGCGCTGCTACGAGGCGCTGCGCCGCCGGCTGCCTGTGCTCATCGAGTGCGAGAAGGAGCTCGCGCCGTTCCTCTACCGGAGCCTGCGCGACCGGCTCAAGGTCGAGGGCGCGCGCTGCCTCTACCTCGACGGGCGCGCGTCCGCGGACCTGCCGCCGCCGCCGCCCGGCGCCGGCCTCGTCAGCGCGATGATCCACCAGATCCGCGAGGTCGTGCGCGGCGCCGTCGGCGAGCGCATCATCGTGCTGCCGCACCTCGACGTCCTCACCGCGAGCGGCGGCGCCGGGGGCCTGGGCGCCGAGGCGCGCGAGGTCATCCCGCTGCTCTACGAGAACCCCGAGGTCCTGTGGCTCGGGTTCAAGGATCCGGCGTTCCCGCTGCCCGCGCCGATCGTGAACCTGTTCCCGCACAAGGAGACGATCATCGGCGTGCCGCGCGACCGGCTGCGCTTCCTCATCACGCAGCGCGAGGCGCGCAAGCTCGGGCGCGCGTTCGATCCGTACGAGCTGTACAAGCACGTCTCCGGCGTCAACGCCGTGCGGCTGCGGCGCCTGCTCGCCTCGCTCACCGGCGAGGACTACCCGAGCGAGCCGGGGGCCGCGTTCGCGCAGCTCCGCACGGCCACGCTCGGCACCGACGTCGAGCTGCCCGCGGTGAACCTCGAGCAGGACATCGGCGGCTACGGCGAGGTCAAGGAGCGGCTGCGCGCCGAGATCCTCGCGATCCTCGCCGCGAAGGACCGGCTCGCCGATCCGCAGCAGATCTCGCGGATCGAGGCGCTGATCCCGCGCGGCATGATCTTCTGGGGCCCGCCCGGCACCGGCAAGACGCTGTTCGCCAAGGCGATGGCCACGGCGCTCGGCGCCGCCGTCACCGTGGTCTCGGGCCCCGAGCTCAAGTCCAAGTGGGTCGGCGAGTCCGAGGAGAACCTGCGCGCCGTGTTCATGCGGGCGCGGCAGTGCGCGCCGTCGGTGATCGTGTTCGACGAGCTCGACTCGTTCGCGTCCGCGCGCGGCACGTACACCGGCTCGGGCGTCGAGCACTCGATGGTGAACCAGCTGCTCACCGAGATGGACGGGTTCCGCCGCGAGGAGCTCGTGTTCGTCGTCGGCACCACGAACTTCGTCGAGTCGCTCGACGCGGCGCTGATGCGCCCCGGCCGGTTCGAGTTCGTGCTCCACATCCCGTACCCAAACCGCGAGGATCGCCGCGCGATCCTCACCGTGCACGACCGGCGGCTGGGCATCGAGATGACCGAGGCCGCGCTCGATCACGCGTGCAAGCGCACCGGCGAGCCGGTGCCCGGCCCGAGCGGCGGCACGCCCTACTCCGGCGATCACCTCCAGGCGCTGTGCCGCCAGATCGCGCGCACGCGGCTGCGCGAGGGCCGCGTCGAGCCGACCGAGCCCGCCGACATCGATCGCGCGATCGAGCAGTACCTCGATCTGCCGAAGCTGCTCGCCGCCGAGGAGAACGTCGTCGCGACGCACGAGGCCGGCCACGCCGTGGTCGCGCTCCTGTGCAAGCACGCCGCGCCGATCGATCGGATCAGCATCCGCGGCGACATCGGCGGCGCGCTCGGCTACGTGCAGCACGCCGATCCGGCGCACCGCTACGTCATCACGTACGCGCAGCTGCGCGACCGCATGTGCACGCTGTTCGGCGGCCGCGAGGCGGAGATCCTCCTCCTCGACGACGTCTCGATCGGCTCGGCGAGCGACCTCGAGTACGCCACCGCGATCGCGCGCTCGATGGTCGAGGAGTACGGCGACGGCGGCGTCGAGCTCGGCGTCGGCCGGTGGGCGCACCGCAAGGGGGACCACAGCACGCCGACCTCCGAGCAGGCCCGCGCGCGCGTCGACAACGCGATCAAGTCGATCCTCGAGCGCGAGCGGGCGCGCGCCAAGGCGCTGCTCGAGACGAACCGGCCGCTCCTCATCGCGCTCCGCGATCTCCTGCTCGAGAAGAAGGTCCTCGATCGGACCGCGTTCTCCCACCTCGTCCCCTCGGAGGCTGCCCGTGGCTGATCTCGTGCTGCGCTTGCGTGTCGATCCGGCGACCGGCCGGCGCGAGGTCGTCGTCGACTACCACTCCGACTCCGACGCGCTGCCGATCGAGCACGAGGACGAGCACCGCCGGCTCGCCGGCAAGGTCGTCGAGGGCGGCCTCCACAGCGGCGTGGTCTCCGTCTCGCGCGAGCAGGAGGCCCCCGTCGCCGAGGCCCCCGCCTCCGGCGATCAGCCGGTCGCCGAGCCGACGCGTAGCCGCGGCTAGCCGCGCGGCGCGGCCCGCGGCCAACGCAGCCGTTCGTCAGCCGCCGTTCGTCGCCCGCAACGAATGCTTCGTTGCTCGCGACGAGCCGCCGGGGCGCGGCGAGCGCGAATCGTCGGGAGCCAGGGCTCGCGACCGGGTCCGATGCGCTACGCTCCGTGCGGTTTCATGGCACTCGCGTTCCGCGATGACGAGTCACTGCGGGTCGTGCTGACCTCGGGGCTGTGCCCGCCGGAGGTCCAGGCGCGGAGCGCGCGCGTCGCGCGGACGGCCGACGGCGCCGTGATCCTCGCGCCCGATCAGCCGCTGCCGGCCGCGGCGCTCACCGCGCTGCGCCGCGCCGGGATCGACATGGACGCGAAGCTCCCCGAGGGCGCGCGCGCCGTGCGCTGCTGGGCCGAGGCGATCGCGCTCGTCCGCGTGCCCGTGGGGCAGCTCCCCGCGCTCGTCCTCGTGACCACGCCCGACACGGCCGGCGTCGTCGAGCTCGCGGCCGAGCTCCTGCGCCTGGGCTGCGAGCGGCAGGAGCTGCTCGTCGGGCCGGCGGGCGGCGTGGTCCGCGTGACCGATCCGCCGACGTACACGATGATGCGCGCGCTCGATCGCGACGCCGGCCTCCGCGCGTACGCGCCGGATCCGCCGGGCCAGGACGCGGTGTTCACCGAGCTCGGCTACCGCCACCCGCTCGCGACCCGGCTCGCCGCGGAGCCGGGCCACCTCCTGCTCGTCGGGCCCGACGGCTGGCGCAGCGTCGAGGATCGCGGCTGGCGCGGCCTCGACAGCGCGCTCGCCCTCGTGATCCCGGCCGATCCCATCGAGCTCGGCACCGCGCCGCTCGCCGAGCGGCGGCAGATCGAGCTCCGGCTCGCGCCCGGGCGCCGCGAGGCGCCGAGCCTGTGGGTGATCCGCGGCGGCGGCCTCGCCGCGATCGATCGCATGCTCGCGTACCTCCCCGAGGAGGTCGTCGGCCGGCTGACGTTCGCGGCCGCGGCGCCGCCGCCCGGCTCCGATGCCGGCCCCGCCGCCGGCCCCGACACGCGCGTGATCGTCATCCGCGCGCGGACGAGCCGCCACCCGCCGCCGGACCTGTCGCTCGACGCCGAGGTCTACGCGCCGCTCGCGCACCTGCCCGACGTCTACGCGCCCGCCGGCGCGATCGTCGAGCCGCCGCTGCGCCGCGAGCGGCTGCGCGCGATCCTCGGCGTCGAGTCCGGCCAGGTCGCGTGGCTCGCGCCGGCCGGGCCCGAGCCGATGCGCGGGCCGTTCCGCGTCGAGCGGATCAGCGACGGCGCGTTCGCGCCGCTCTCCGAGTGGGCCGAGTACGTGATCCACGCGAGCGCGAGCGAGCTCTTGCCGTGGATGCGCGCGACCACGTTCGACTTCGCGCCGTTCGTCTCGACCGGGCTCGAGTGGGCGTCGGCCCCTGCACCGAGCCGCGACGAGCCGGCCCAGGACGCGCGCGGCGGCCGCCGCCCCCCGCGCCGCCGCGCCCAGGCCTCCGCCGCGCCGGCCCCGGCCCCGCAGCCCGTCCCCGTCACCGTGCCGCGCGAGGCCGCGCCGCCAGAGCCGCGCGAGACCGCGTCGCGCGTCGAGGAGGTGACGATCGATCCCGAGCTGGTCCGGCTCGAGAACGAGTTCGTCGCGATGGACGCGCCCGCTGACGCGCCGGAGCGGCTCGAGCTCCTCGAGCAGCTCGGCCGCGCCTACACGCGGCTCGGCCGCCGCCGCGACGCGGGCCTGTGCTTCGCGCGCGCCGTGTGGGAGCGGACCGGCGCGGACGCCGAGGCGCGGCTCGACACGTGGATCGCCGCCGAGGTCGGCCGGATCAAGCTCGCCGACGCGCTCGATCGCGCGCTCGCGCAGGCCCAGCCCGCCACCGACGACGTCCGCCGCGTCGCCGCGATCGCCGCGCGCGCCGCCGACCCGGTGCGCCGCGATCCGCACCGCGTGCAGCGCTGGCTCGACGATCACGACCGCGAGCTCGACGCGCGCTCGATGTGGCTCGCCCGCGTCGGCCTCGCGCGGCTCGCGGGCGGCGACACGCTGGGCCTGGCGACCACGCGCGACCGGATCCTCGCGCGGCTCGCGGGCGGGCTGCCCGTCGAGCGCGAGCTGCCGTCGTTCCTGCGGTTCGCGGGCAGAAGCGGCGCGCTCGGCAACGCCAGCGGCGAGCAGCTCGGCGCGGCGCTCGAGCGGCTCGCCGAGCGGATCCAGACCACGCGGCGCAAGCGCTCGCCCGTCGAGGCGCCGACCGCGTACACGACCGCGTACGTCACGCTGCAGCTCGCGCACGGCTTCGCGCGGATCGGCCAGCACGAGCGGGCGCGCGCGCTCGTCGCCGAGGCGCGGGCCGCGCTCGCGGCCGTGATCAGCGATCCGGTGCACGCCTACCTCGTGGCGGCGTTCGCGGCGCGCGTCGAGCAGGCGATCGCCGGGCAGCCGCCCGAGACGCCGCTGCCCGAGGCGCTCGGCGCGCAGCTCGCGGGCCTCGATCGCGTCGCGCGTTACAAGGTCGACCGGCTGCGCGAGGCCTCGAAGATCCTCGAGCCGATCGAGCAGCTCGACGCGATCGTCGCGTTCTCGAAGAAGCACGAGGACGGGCGCGGCCCGGAGTTCGCGGCGCTGCGCGCGATGGGCGATCCGGCGGTGCGCGCCAAGGAGGTGCGGCGGCTGATCGACGTCGCCGCGGCCGTCGAGGACACCGATCAGCGCGTCCAGCTGCTCGACGGCTGCTTCGACGTGATGCTCGAGCTGCCGGAGGCGCTCGCGGTGCCGATCCTCGTCGCCGCCGTCCCGATCATCGAGCGCCTGCCCGAGCCGCGGCGCGCGGTGCTCTACGCCGAGGCCTTGGTCGTGGCCGGCCACTTCGGCCGCACCGAGCAGATCCCGAACCTCCTGAGCGCGCTCGGCGCCGCCGTCCGCGTCGTGTCGGCCACCGAGCTCACGCGCGTGCTGAACCAGAGCCTGCGCGCGCTGCGCCGGATCGGCCTGCGCGACGAGATGGCCGAGCTGCTCGCCGACGCCGAGCACGCGCTCGCCGCCGCGGCGACGTTCGAGCACGGCACCGAGCAGGAGCGCCGCGATCACGATCACCAGCGCCGCCTCGCGCGCCTGGCGCTCGCCGGCGGCCTCGCGTTCCTCGGCGACACGGCCCGCGCGCTGCCGATCCTCGAGCAGGCGCGCAAGGCGCTCGGCGACGAGCGCACGCCGATGCACCGCATCGAGCGGATCCGCGCGCTCGCCCAAGCGTACTCGCAGGCGCCGCTCGGCCACGCGCTCGGCGGCATCAACGAGCTGTCCAGCCAGCTGCGCGACATCTCCGACAGCTACGGCACGAACAGCCACTACTGCCTGTCCGTGCTCCACTTCGTCGAGTCGCTGGTCACCGGCATCACCTCGGACGATCTCGCGCCCGGCGAGGTCGGCCGGCGGTTCATCGAGGACGACGAGCACCTGATCCGCCGCCGCCTGCACCGCGATCTCGGAGGTACTCATTGACCGCGCCCACCACCTCGGCCTCAACTGCGCCTGCGCCTGCGCCCGCCCCGACGGCCCTCGACTCGATCGAGCGGGCCGCCGCCGCCAGCGCCGATGACCTCGCGCGCGAGGCGTCCGCGCTGCGCGACCGCATCAACCGGTTCCGGCTCGCGCTCGGCCGGTTCTTCGTCGCCAAGCAGCCGCTGATCGATCTCATGTGCGTGGCCGCCGTGGCGCAGGAGCCGCTGCTCCTCGTCGGGCCGCCGGGCACGGCCAAGAGCGATCTCGTCATCAAGTTCAAGGACGCGCTGCGGATCCCCGACGGCGAGTACTTCGAGTACCTCCTGACGCGGTTCACCGAGCCGTCCGAGGTGTTCGGCCCGATCGACATCGCCGAGCTGCGCGAGGGCCGCTACCTGCGGCGCGACCGCGGCAAGCTGCCGACGGCGCGCCTCGTCTTCCTCGACGAGATCTTCAAGGCGAACTCGGCGATCCTGAACTCGCTCCTCACCGTCATCAACGAGCGCAAGTTCTACCAGGACGGCCAGCCCGTCCCGGTGAAGCTGCGCGTCCTGCTCGCGGCCACGAACGAGCTGCCCGAGAACGCCGAGCTCGCCGCGCTCAAGGACCGGTTCTGCCTCAAGGCCGCGTGCCGCTCGGTGCAGGACGATCACTTCCTCGAGCTGATCGACGCCGGCCTCGACGCGTACACGCACCGCGAGCTGAACCAGAAGCCGTGGATCGAGGACCACGCGAGCCTCGAGGACTTCGTCAAGGCGCACCGCTGGCTGACGCACGTGCTCGCGCGCCGCACCGTCGGCCCGGACGGCCGCGAGCTGCGCGACCGCGAGCTGTACTTCTCCGACGAGCTCCTGCGCGAGCTGCGGCGCGTCCTCAAGACGCTCGTGCGCGAGGACGGCGTGTTCGTCTCCGATCGCAAGGTCGTCAAGCTCTACCGGCTGCTCCGCACGCACGCGTGGATCGTCCACGGCGGCGCCGTCGAGCGCGCCGACCTGCGGCTCCTGTCGTACCTCGGCGAGACGCGCGACGAGATCGATCTCCTCGAGGAGAAGGTCCCGCGCCTGCTCGGCCTGGCGTAGGGGGAGCGATGTCCGCCTCGACGCCTTCGCCCTCGTCCTCGCCCTCGCCCTCGCCCTCGCCCCGCACCGAGCTCCGCGCGCAGGCCGACGTGGCGAGCTGGCTCGCCGCGGGGCTCGTCCTGCGCCGCGTGCCCGGCGAGGCCGAGGACGACGTCACGGTCGCCGGCTCGATCCTCGCGTGCGCGTCCGAGCTGGCGACGATGCCGCCGCCCGGCGTGATCGCCGACGTGGCGACCTTGCTCGGCGGCGCGCGGCCGCAGCTCGAGCCGCCGGCCGGCGCCGGCGAGGCGCTCAAGCAGGCGCTGCGCGCGTACGACGACGACGTGCTCGGCCGGCTCGTGCAGACGCCGCGCTTCGACGACGTGCTCGCCGCGTACGCGCACCTGCCGGCGACGCAGCGGCCGCAGGCGATCGCGCTCGTCGTCGGCGCCCTGTGCGAGCGCGCCGGCTTCGCCGGGCTCTCGGTGAACCCCGCCACGCTGCGCCGCGCCCTCGCCCGCCCGCGCGAGGAGCGCGAGACCACGGGCCGCGCCGAGCTGCGCAGCGCCGCCACGGCGAACCGCCTCGCGGAGGCGTACCAGCGGCTCGCGCGCGGCGCGCGCCAGAGCCGCGCGCTCGTCGACGATCGCGAGGTGTTCGCGATCGATCACCTGCAGGTGCTCGGCAGCTTCGCGCGCCGGATGGCCGCCGATCACATCGGCGCCGCGGCCGAGGAGCTGACGCGCACGCTGCCGCGCCGGCTGCCCGCCGGCCGCCAGCAGCGCGGCGCGCGCGACACGCAGCTCGCCGACGAGGACACGTACCCGGCCGGCGGCTTCACGGCGATCACGCCCGGCGGCTCGTCGGCGAACATCGAGAACCTGGTCAGCTCCGAGCTCGTGTACATGGAGGACCACCAGGCGGTGGACCTGTTCACGCTGCGCTACGTCGAGGGCGAGCTCTTGTTCTACACGCGCGACGAGAGCGTGTTCCGGCGCCACCGCCACCTGATCACGTTCCTGCTCGGCACCGATCTCGACGACGCGCGCGTCAAGGACCCCGACGTGCCGTGGCAGCGGCTCGTGCTCGCGCTCGGCCTCCTCGTCGCGGCGATCCGCTGGCTCACCGATCAGCTCGGGCACGAGGCGCTGGCCGTGCGCCTCGCCTTCCCGCCGCGGAGGCTCGTGGAGGAGCGCGAGCTGGTCGCGCTCCTGCTCGAGGGCGAGATCACGTCGGGCATCGTGCAGGTCGTCGAGGAGCCGGCCGGCGCCGCGATCCGGGCCGCCGAGGCCGCCGGCGCCACGGCGATCTCGGACCTGGTGCTCGTCTCGCTCGGCCCGGTGCCGCCGCTGCCCCGGGGCCAGCGCGCGCTGCACCTCTCGCTCGCGGCCGCCTGGCCCGCCGCCTACGAGCTGGCGCCGCGGCGCGGGACCCCGCTGCCGCCGGAGCCGGGCACCGACGCGTGGACCGAGTGGGGCGAGGTCGCCGAGGACCTGCTCCGCTGGCTCGTCTGAGGATTACGCTACTTGTCCCGGTTGCTCGCGAACGGAGATGCAATCCAGGAATGCATCGAATGACGCGGCGATGACCGTCACGTTCTGCCATTTCAGATCCGATGGAACGGGCAGATCGTCCTCGACGTAGTCCTCCTCATCCCATTCGTTATTGTGATCCCAGTAGTAGATCGTACCGCTGTGATCCCCACCCACGAGCATCGCGATCTGATTGCCGCCACCGTCGCCAGCGATCGGCAGGAAATGCTCGGGCATGCGCGCGCGATACAGATCGAGCATTCCGCCTAGATCGTTGGGATGATCGGCAGCGGCACCGTAGAGCACGTCGACAAAACCGCGCCCATCGCTCGAGACCGACGGCGGCAGTCGCCGAACCGGAGAGAACTCGACGATCTTCCGAAAGCTCGAAGCGCCGAACGTCAGCAGGAAGCTGCGATAGAACGGGGGAAGTGCACCGCCGACCGCACCCTCGAGGCTAACGATCTCCGCCTCGGAGAGCGGGTTGAAGTGATCTCCCTTCACAGGAGCGAGCCCTCCCACCCTGTCGAATCGTTCTTGCAGCGTCATGGTGTTGCTCCAGGGATCGATCGCACGATCGTGGCTCAATTGTTCCGCAGCTCGAAGGCTCCACCGGTGTGACGAATACCCCCGTGCAGCTTAGTGGGTATGAGTTGCACAGTATCACCGCCTGCATGGTGGGGAGTAAGTCCACGTTCGCTGAGCCACTGCTTCGCCTGTGTCTGGTTGGCCAAGTTCAGATCTGGTCTTTGGTCGGCTAGAGCTTGCCAGATCTTGGACATGTCGTCTTTGTGGACGCCCGTCATTCCGGAGACGGTGAGGTCGGATCCCTCCTTCCAAGGCGAGAAGTCGGGGACTCCGCGGCGGTACTGGATCGTGTCGCCAACCTTCAGTCCCAGACTCTCCGGGTTATTCGGCCTGAACACGGAATCGCCCACGGTGCCGCTCCAGGTCCCATCCTTCGGCAGGCGCCACCCCTTGGGCTTCTCCCACGGCGGCTCGGTTCCACCTTCGGGGAGGCCTTTTTCACTGGTCGTGCCGAGCTTGTGAGTGCTCGCGAGCAGAAAGACGTCATAGACGCTCCCCCGGGGCTCGGCTTCGTAGCCCTTGATCCAGCTGTAGCGTGACCTCAGCGCTCCGAGAGATATGGCGATCGCCGGCCCGGGGATGTGGCCGGCGTCCTCAGCCCTGAGGATCGCCTTCGAGATCGTGATCGCCTCGGCGAGCTCCTCGAGCTTCTGTGCCTCCTTCTCGGCCGCGGTCGAGCCCTCGCGCTGCTTGCCCTTGCCCTCGGTCTTGGCGCCCGCGGCGTCCTTCTCGGCCGCGCCCACGACGTCCTTCTCGGCGGCCTTGACCGCGTCGCCCTCCACGGCGTGCGCGGCGACGTTGTCGGCGGCGCCGGCCTCGCCGCGGAACTTGGTGAGGATCTCGTCGGCGAACTCGCCGAGCTTGGTGCCGATCTCCCTGAACGCGCCGGTGACCTCGCGCAGCGCACCGGCGCCCGCCTCGGCGATCATGCCGCCGAGGCTCTTGAGGCCGTCGAGGATGTAGCCGCCGAGCTTCTTGAGCGCGGCCATCGCCTCGCCGAGGAGCTCCATCGGCCAGTTGAGGAACTTCGCGATCGACGACAGCACGCCCATCGCGCCGGTCCACGTGCCGGCCGACAGGTAATCGAGCAGCGCCTGGAACGCGATCATGCCGACCAGGTACCCGATCGTCTCGCCGACATCCGCTTCGGCGGAGTCCTGCATCAGGAAGTCGCAGATCATGTTCGCGACCTTCCCGCCGAGGCTCGCGATCGCCCCCTTCGCAGCGCTCCACACCTTGCCGAGCTTGGCGATCAGATCGTCGAGCGACGTGCCCTTGCCCGACGAGAACAGCTCCTGCACCGCCGGCCAGAAGCCGGTCGCCACCCGCTGCCCCGGCCCGGCCAGCTCGCCGGCCATCCGGCGCGCCTCCTGTCCGAGCGCCCGGTGCTGACTCGCCTTGTCGGCGGGCACGGCTGGAGCGCCGGCCGATGTCGCCGTGGGCTGCGGCGGCCGGTGCGCGTTGAGCTGCGAGACGATGCCGCCGACGACCGAGGACGCCTCCTCGGGGCGGATCACCGCTGGCGTGCCAGGCAGCGCGGGCTTGTCAGCGGTCGCTGCCGTGCTCGGCGTGCCGGACGCGGCTGCCGCCGGTGCATGCTTCGCGGCCTTCTTGTCGGCGTCGCCACCGAGCGCGACGAAGAAGTCGCCCGCGGAGCGGATGCCCTTGGCGATCAGCCAGATCGCCTCGAACGGCATCTTGATGCCGTCCCACACTCCCTTGAGCAGACCCTTGGCGAAGCCGAGCAGGAACATCGGGCTCGCGCCGCTGATGATCTTCGCGAGCTTGTTCGAGACCTTGATCTTCGTGTTGGGATCGCGCGCGCGCAGCGCGTGCAGGAAGCCGAGGATGCCCGACTTGAGCAGCGGCCACAGCGGGCCGAGCAGCGGCAGCATCGGCATGCCCTCGAGCACCGCGATCACGGCATCGAGCAGGAGATCGATCAGCGGCGGCTTGATGCAGTCCGGCAGCCAGCGCCACGCCCAGCCGGCGAGGATCATCGGGATCATCGTCGGGTTGACGACCGCGAGCGCCACCGAGCTCAGCACCTCGGCGTACGGCTTGATGAAGTCGGCGACCCGGTGGTAGAGGCCCTCGAGCGAGGTCGCCGCGCTCGTGAGCGTTCCTTGTGCCCACGTCTGCACGCCCTTGATGCCGTCGACGAGCTTCTGGACGAAGCCGCGCGCCATGCCGAGCAGCGGAACGCCGGTGATCGCCCCCAGGAGCTCGAGCGCGCCGCTCGCGAACGCGGTGGTCTTCTCGACCAGCCACGACGCGCCCTGCTTGACCTTGCCGGTGAAGCCCTGGCCGACCTGCAGGATCTTCGGCAGGATCGATTTGCCGACCCCGCCCGGGTTCTGCTTGACCGCCTCGGGGTTGTTGCGGTTCGTCCACAGCCACTGCACGGCCTCGACGAGCTCTGGGCCGTACTTCACGATGGCGTAGATCTGCGGCAGGCCCGTGAACATCAGCAGGACGCCGCCGACGACCTTGAGCGGGCCGAGCACCGGCTGCAGCGTCTGCTTGATCTGCTCCCAGATCGCCGCGGCCTTCGCCTTCAGCCACTCGAGCAGGCCGCCCTCGCCGGTCCCGCCCGAGAACCCGAGCTTCTTGGCGACCCAGTCGAACACCTTGCTCGCGATGTTCTTGACCGTCTGGAGCCAGCCCTGGATCGTCGAGGCGACGCCCTGGATCGCGCTCCACGCGCCGCCGACGAACGTCTTGAGCACCTCGAAGGCGGGCCCGATCACCAGCTTGGTGACCGTGCCGACGACCTCCGAGACCCTGGTGAAGACGCCCTTGAGCGCGTCCATCACCGGGTTGTTCATGAACGCGTGCGCGATCTCGCGGATCGCGTTGATGCCGGACACCAGCGTGTCGCAGCACTTCGGATCCCCGGCCTTCGCGCCCTGCAGCACGGCGAACGCCGCGGTGAACGAGCCCTTGAGCTGACCGGCGACCTTGGCGACGTCGACGCCGCCGGTCACCGTGCCGATCCAGCTCGAGATCGCTGGCTGGATCGCGTCCTTGATCAGGCCGCCGGGGCCCTCCTTGATCAGCTTCGCCAGCCCGGGCGCGACCTTCGCGACGAGCGACGCGATCTTGTCCTCGCCCCAGTCCTTGATGTCCTCGAGGCGATCGCCGGCCCAGTCGGCGGCGTCGCCGAGTATGTTCGCCGACGCGCGCTTGCCGGCGCGCGGCGCGTCGTCCGCTGGACCCGACGCGCGCGGCGCGGCCGCCGGGCCGGGGCCCTCCGCGACGACGCGCGCGGCGGACGGCGGCGCAGCTGGAGGCTCGCCGCGTCGCGCGACCGGAGCCGCGGCGGCGATCGCGCGCGCCTCGCCGACCCGCGCCTCCATCGCGCGCGCCTCGCGCTCGGCGGGATCCGACGGCGATGACAGCTCGACACCTGCGCCGCTCGGCTGCGGCAGCCGGCCCTGATCGTGCTGGACCACGTGGGTCAGCTCGTGCAGCAGGAGCCGATCGCCGGCCTCGCTGCCGGGCGCGAACTGACCGTGGTTGAAGTAGATGTGCGAGCCGATCGTGAGCGCGCGCGCGCCTGCCGCCTGCGCCGCCTGCGCCGCCGCCGCATCGGTGTGGATCCGCACGTGCGCGAAGCGATGGCCGAACAGCGACTCCATGCGCGCGCGCAGCGCAGCGGGCAGCGCAGCGCCGCCCGCCGTCGAGAGCTTCGCGAGCTCGTGCTCGACATCGCGCTCGGCCGCGCGCTCGGCGTACGCCATCGCCCGGCGCGCCACGCCGTCGGCCCAGCCGCGCGCGCGCGCCGTCCACTCGCGCGCCGCGCCGCCCGTCCACGCGTCCGCGGCGGCGAGCGCGCGCTTGCCCACCGGAGCGAGCGATGAGCGCGCGAGCCGCCGCGCCGCGCCGCGCCCGAGGTTGTGCCCGGCGATCGTCAGCGCCGCGCCGAGCCCACGCACGTTGTCGCGCCAGACGTCGACCGGGTGCGGCGCGAGGATCGCCCCGTCGTGCAGCGCGGCAGCGACGGCATCGGCCAGCCCCGGCGCGCCGTGCTGCAGCGCTGCGCCGAGCTCGCCCGCGCGGTGCAGCCGCACGGCCTCGCGGATCTGCGTCGCCCGATCTGCGTGGCGCAGCGGACGCACCCACGCGGGCGCGCGGCTCGCGTGGTCCACCGCGGAGCCGCTCCCGTCGGGCACCTTCGCCAGTAGCTGTTTGCCTGCCCTTTCCAGCTCGGCCAGCTCGGCGAGCTCGGCGCGCTCGGCGCGCTCGGCGCGCTCGGGCCGCAGGCTGTCATCGTGCGCGAGCCCGCGGGCCAGATAATGACGTGCCCACCGGAGGTCTTGCTGCAAGGCGATCGCCGCCATCCGTGCCGCGAAGTGATCGTGCGACGCGAGCGCGTGCTCGAGCTTGGACCGCGCGGCTTGGCCGCCGCGGATGTACCGGCGAAGGAACCCCAGCGACGCGGCCGGTGTGGATGCGTCCGAGCTCGAGACGGCCTCGCTGGCGACCAGCGTCGTTCGGCCTGGAGCACGCCCCACGCCGAAGTACGCAGGACCCGCCGCGCGCGCCAGCCGCTGCGCCGAGCTGCCCCGCCCGGGATCAGCGAGCACGGCGCTGGCCCAATCCTGGCTCGCCGCGGCCTCGGTCTGCGTCCACTTGAACGGAGCCGGGCCGAGCTGCCCACCACGCTCGGCGATCCGGCTGGCCATCTGCGCGAAGCGCTCGCGCACCAGGGCTTCGTCCCACAGCCCGTCGTGGCGAGTCGCGTCGTTGCGCACACGCTCGTAGAGCGCGATCGAAACATCGGGAGCCAAGCCGTACCGGCGGCCTTCGGCGATCGGATCGAAGTCCTTGCGGCGCGAGCTATTCCGCTCACGATCTTCGCCCCGAAACAGCCATTCCTTCATCGCCCGCCTTCCACGCCTTACATCGGTAACACTACTCGCCGAGTCCTCTGATCGCCACCTCCTATTGCAGGGTCAGTCTCAGCGAAGCTCGTGAATGAGCTCCCTGTGAGCCCGCTGTGGCCGGGGACCATCCGCTCGCGTCCGACCGACGACGTCACCACGATCACAACGTCGCCAAACCTTGTGTAGATCCTGGACAAGAGTGATTGAGTGCAGCATTTTGCGGCACTCAGACTTTTCACCACTCGCTCGATCGCCCCTGGTGATATCCATCCGTTGACGGACCCGCGGGAGGCTCCAGGCAGCTGGTCTCTACGGTCTCTACTGGTTCGTCTGATCCGCGGCTCGATCCGCGGGCGTCCGGGCTCCGGCGCGCTCACAGCGTCTTCAAGTACTCGACGAGCGCCCAGCGATCGCCATCGGCGAGCTGCGTGCCGTACTCGTGGCCGCGGTTCGAGTTCCCGGGCACGCGGGTGTCGAGGACGAAGGGGACCCCACCGTCGCTGACGTAGCCCACCTTGCGAGGCTCGTACTCCATGCGGCCCACCGCGAACGTCGCGGGCCGCTCGGCCGGCGGCAGGAGCAGATCGTAGAGCGTCGGCACGGAGCCGTTGTGCAGGAACGGCGCGGTGGCCCAGATCCCGTTGAGCGGGCGCGCCTTGTAGGCCATCACGTCGGCGAGCGGGCTCGCCTCCGTGCTCTGGGCGTGGTCGCCCTGCTTGGCGGTCTTCCCGATGCCGTGGAGCTTGGCGTTCGCCACCGCCGCGAGCGCCGCGGCGGGCTGCTGCGCCAGCGAGCGGCCGACCAGATCCACGAGCAGGGCGAGCGGGCTCGCCTCCGCGCCGTAGCGATCGCCCTTGGGCGAGATCGCGCCTTGCAGCACGCCGGTCGGCACGCGCGCCTCGACGATGTTCCGGGCGCTCCGGTCGTCGGTGCCGACCACCTCGGTGCCGGTGATCATGGCGACGACCTTCCGCCGCGGATCGTCGCGATCGATGGCCGCGTGACACGACTGGCAGTGGGCCTGGTACAGCGCCGCGCCGCGCGCCGCGAGCTTGCGATCGATCGGCGGCAGGATCGCCTCGGGCCACTGCGGCGACTCGAGGCGGCGCAGGGCCTCCTCCATGGCGACCATCTCGCCAGCCGCGATCGACGATCGGTACCCCTGCTTCGCCGCCTCCTCCGTCTCGTAGTGCTTGACCTCGACGCGCCCGAACGCGCCGATCACCTCACCGGCGTTGCGGCCGACCGAGCCGGCGTCTGCGTTCGACGAGAAGCCGGTCCACTGGACGTAGTCGTGGCGCGGCGCGTCCCACAGGAAGGGGAAGCTCGTGGGCGCGTTCGGCTGCAGGCTGTTCTCGGCACCGCTGGTGAAGCGGATCACCTGGTTGAAGATGCGGCCGACCGCGTCGGTCCGGCCGAAGCCCTCCGCGACGGTCGAGTGGTTCGCGGCGTTGTAGCTCTCGAACCAGCCGAGCGTCGCGGCGAGGCTCTGCTTCGCGGCCTCGCGCCGGGCGCCCGCGTCGCCGCTTCCAGGCACGGCCGCCGCGAAGCGCGCGAGCTTGGCGTCGTCGGCCAGGGTGGCCGCGAGCGCCGCCTGGACGGCGCGGAGGAATCCGTCCATGTCCAGGAGGGTCGGCGCGCCGTCGACGCGCATCGCCGTGCCGCGGTAGTTGATCTGGGCGGTGTGGCAGGCCGCGCAGGTCAGGCCGACCTGGTCGCCGTGGCGCGCGAGGCCGATGGGGAGCGCGTCGGGGTTGTTCGGCGTCTTGTGCTGGTTGAGGAAGCGGAAGCGCGCCATGTGCTCGGGGCGGAGGAACGGCTCGACGCTGCCTGCCTGCTCGAGGTGCAGCAGGGTGTCGTACGGCATGAGCACCGAGCCTTGATCGGCGTGGTAGTACCAGACCGTCT
>Ga0247790_10000170_pt1 | contig 34443 bp, 21 predicted proteins | sample UWRJS171409R4_FD_179913 | JGI IMG/M metagenome (GOLD analysis project Ga0247790, IMG submission 179913) | Soil microbial communities from Arlington Agricultural Research Station in Wisconsin, United States - UWRJ-S171-409R-4 | ecosystem: Environmental > Terrestrial > Soil > Agricultural land...
CTTGACCAAATGCGCCAAAAAGGCGCGTCCGTCTTTATCTACCTGATCTTCGGCTTCTTGATCGTGCTCTTCGTGATCAACATTGCGCCGTCAGGGAACCAGGGGAGCGGTGGGTGCCGCGGGACGAGCAACGTGATCGTCGACGTGGATGGCGAGCGCGCCCCGGAGAACGCGTTCAAGATCGCCTACTCGAGCCCGTGGAACCAGTACCAGGGCAAGGGCAAGATCTACCACGCGCTCGACACGCTGATCCGGCGCGAGCTGCTCGCCGCCGAGGCGCGGGAGCGCGGCATCCGCGTGAACCGCGAGATGGTCGATGAGGAGGTCAAGAAGGGCTACTTCTTCGTCGGCGGCGAGCGCAAGCCGCTCGACCAGATGATCTTCGAGGTCCACGAGGACGGGGATCGGACGTGGAGCCTCAAGAAGTTCCGGGGCCTGGTCCAGTCGCTGGACGTCTCGCAGAACGCGTACCTCGAGGAGCAGGTGCGCGGCCTGCAGGCGACGCTGGTGGCCGAGCTCATGGCCAGCGGCGCGCAGGTGTCGCGCGACGAGGCGCTGACCGACTACCTGTTCGATCGCAACACCGTGACGTACGACTACGTCTCGTTCCAGCCGGCGGAGTACCGCAAGGCGATGCTCCTGACCGAGGCGGACATCGAGCGCTTCCTGGGCGCGCACGAGGATCAGGTGAAGGCGCGCCACAAGGAGCGGGAGCGCGAGTTCCTCGATCGGAAGCCGGAGCTGAAGCTGCGGCAGATCTTGATCGAGAAGGCCGAGCCCGCCGCCAAGCCCGCGGACAAGCCGGAGGAGAAGAAGCCGGACGACAAGGCGGACGACAAGAAGGCGGACGACAAGAAGGCCGACGACAAGGCGGTCGACGCCAAGGCCGCGGACGCCAAGAAGCCTGCGGACGCCAAGAAGCCCGCCGACGCCAAGAAGCCCGCCGACAAGAAGGCCGCGCCCAAGGCCGCCGATGCCAAGAAGCCTGCCGACGCCAAGAAGCCCGACGACAAGCAGGCCGGGGCCCCCGAGCCGCCCAAGCCGGCCGGCATGCCGGCCGCCGAGGCGAAGGCCAAGCTCGAGGCGCTGCGCGCCACGATCGGCTCCGACAAGCAGAAGTTCATCGACGCGGCCAAGCAGCTGAACACCGATCCCGTGAGCCGGGCGAGCGGCGGCGACGTCGGCTGGAAGACCGCCGAGAACGCGGGCCTGGGCGAGAAGGTCGTGAGCGACGCGGTGAAGGACCTAAAGCCCGGCGAGATGACGCAGGTCATCACCGGCGAGCGCGGCGTCTACCTCGTCTTCGCCGAGGCCCGGCGCGAGAAGAACCTGACCTACGATCAGGTGAAGCACGAGATCGCCGCCGATCTCGCGCGCGAGGTGTGGAGCAAGGAGGCCGCGAAGCGAGCCGCGATCAAGGCCCTCGCCGACGCACGCGCGAGCGGCAAGAAGCTCGAGGAGCTGTACACGCGCGAGGCCAAGCCGGGCATGGACCTGCAGGAGCTCCAGCGCCGCATGAACGATCCGAACCTCGATCCGCAGATCCGGCAGATCCTCCGGCAGCAGTTCGAGCAGCAGATCCAGCAGCAGTTCAAGCTGCAGATACCGGGCGGCAGCGAGCAAGGATCGATCGTGATCGAGTCGCCCGATGTGCCCGCCGCGTGGAAGGCCGGGGACGGCCAGCCGGCCGCGCCAGCCCCCGCCGCCGGAACGCCCGCCACCCCCGCGCCCGCGCCGGCAGCCGGTGCCCCCACGGCCGGCAGCGCCGCGCCCGCCGCCCCTGCTCCCGCCGCCGGGACGCCCGCCACCCCCGCGCCCGCCGCCCCGCCCGCCCCGGTCGTGGCGTCGGACGACGTCCTGCCCGCCTTCCAGGAGGTGCCGGCGCCCAAGGTCCGCAATGAGGGTCCCCACCCGCGGCGGAAGCGCCTGCCGGGCCTCGACACCGACGGCGTCAAGGCGCTGTTCGACGAATTCAGCAAGGGCGCCCTCGCGAGCCGCGTGTTCGAGGCCGACGGCAACTACACGCTGGTCCAGGTCACCGACAAGACCGAGCCGGACGACAAGGAGTTCGAGAAGGACGCCCCCCGGATCATCGAGGAGATGCGCAAGCAGCGCGGCGAGCAGCTCGTGCGCGACTGGATCAAGTCCCGCTGCGAGGAGCTCACCACCGCCGGCAAGATCAAGCCGCGGGCCGACAAGACGGCCGAGTACGACGACAAGGGCAAGCCGGTACCGACCACCTACCGGCCCTGCATCACGCTGCACTAGCCCGGACGAGCCCGCACGAGCCAGGATGACTCACCACGACGTCCGGCGAGGATCTCGCCGCCCGTGAGCCCCCCGCGGCAGCCATGCCCGGTCCGGCGGCGGATCTCCGCCCGGCGCCTGGCCTCGTCCGACCCCGCGTGGACGCTGCCCCGGGATCGCGCGCGCGCGGCCGTTTTTGGGTACCTTCGATCGCGTGCTCGCCGGGGGTAGCTCCAGCCCGAGGCGCTTGCCGTTCCGCTTCCAGGCGCACGGCAACGTCGGCCGCCTCGCGCTGTCCGAGCTAGGCCTCGGCCCGCTCGTCGTCGATCGGCTCGAGCTCGAGGTGACCGAGCTCTCCACCGTCCCGGGCACCGCCGTGGCCGAGCGCTTCCAGCGCCGGCGCACGCACCTCCGCGCGCTCGCCGTCCGGATCACCGGCGAGGCGCTCGACGCGCGCGTCGAGGAGATCCGCAAGCAGCTCGCCGGCCTCGGCATCACCCAGCTCTCGGCGAAGCTGAACGACGGCTTCGTCTCGGTCCGCGCGCGCGCCGCCGACGGGCTCGCCGCCGCCGACCTCAGCTTCCGCATCCTGCTCGTCCACACCGGCGTCCACGTGCGCGCGCTCGCGAGCACCGTGCGCGTCCACGGCCACCTGCCGACGCCCGGCCCGGTGATCGCCGACCGCATCCAGTCGGCGCTGCTCGGCGTGTTCGTCCCCGTCGAGCCCGAGCGCACCGGCCGGATGGCCGCCATCGAGTCCGAGCGCACCGGCCGCGTCCACACGAGCGATGTCGAGCGCAGCAGCGCGTTGATCCCGCTCACCGAAGCCGCCGCCGCCGCGCTGCGGCGCGAGCCCACGGAGCGGCCGTTCGCGCGCGGCCTGTGCGACGTCGAGGTCGATCTGGTCGGCGGCGTCCTGTGGCACCTCCTGCCGCCGAGCGGCTGGCGCCTGCCCGCCGTGGGCGAGCTCGAGCTCGTCACGCTCCGGGTCGGCCGCGCCGGGATCGAGATCGCGTTCGGCCCCGCCGGCACGCGCACCGGCGAGCTCGGCGTGCGCCCCGCCGCGCACCAGCTCGCCGCCGCGCACGACCTCATGCACTCGGTCGATCAGCACCTGCGCGAGGGCCTGCTCGAGGACGGCATGCGCGGCTACCGCGCGCTGCTCGCCGCCGGCGGCCCCGATCAGCCGCTCCTCCTCGAGCGGATCCTCGCGCTCGCCGCGGCGCGCTCGGCGTGGTTCTTCGATGGCATCGAGCTGGCCCGCCAGGCGCTCGGGCGGTGGCCGGGCTTCCCGTCCGCGCACGCGGCGCTCGCGTCGATCATGCTCGCCCAGGGCGACGCGCGCGAGGCCGCCGGCCACCTCACGCACCTCGCGCAGCTCGCGAGCGCCGAGGGCGACGACGATCAGGCCGCGCTCGCCGCGCTCGCCGGCGCGCGCCTCCTGCGCGTCCTCGAGCCCAAGGCCTCCACGCAGCTCTTCCAGCTCGCGCTCGAGCACGATCCGGACTCCGCCGAGGCGGCAGACTCGCTCGCGGACCGCTACGCCGACGAGCAGCGGTGGTCCGAGCTCGTGCGGCTGGTCCGCGGGCGCGCCCAGTCCGCCACCGACCCGGCGCGCGCGGTGCAGCTGCGGCTCCGCCTCGCCGACGTGCTCGTGCACAGCCTCGGCGATCCAACCGGCGCGCAGCAGGAGCTCGCGGCCGCCCGCACGCTCGCGCCCGAGGATCCCGCGGTCCACGAGATGGCCGCGGCGATCCTCATGTCGCGCGATCGCGACGCCGCCGCCGTCGAGTGGCGCGCCGTCGCCCGCCTCGCCGAGGCGCGCGGCGATCACCGCACCGCCGCGCGCGCGTGGGCCCAGCTCGGCGAGCTCGTCGCGGCCGGCGCGCCGGGCAGCGGCGAGACCGCGAGCGCGGCGTGGCAGCGCGCGCTCGAGCTCGATCCGCTGCAGTCCGACGCGCTGGCCGGGCTCGCCGCCGTGGCCGCCCAGGGCGGCGATCATACGACCGCCGCCGAGTCGTACGAGCGGCTGCGCGGGCTCGGGCTCGCCCAGAGCGTCGCCGCGCGCCACGAGCTCGCGCTCACCCGCTCGCTGATCGCGCTCGGCCGCACCGACGAGGCCCGCTCGAGCCTGCGCCGCGCGGCCCTGGCCGGCGGCGAGACCGCGGCCGAGGCGCACGCGATCCTCGCCGAGCTCGCCGAGGTCACCGGCGACGCCGAGCTCGCCGCGACCGAGCTCGACACCGCGATCGGCGCGTACGCGCAGCTCGCCGCCAGCGACCGCGACGGCAGCCCGCGGCTGCTCGCACGCGCCGCGGAGCTCGCGATCGCGCGCGCCCGGCTGCTCGATCGCCTGCGCGATCTGCTCCCGGATCGCGAGCGCGCGACGGCGGACTGGCAGCGCGCGCACCACCTCGCGCAGCCGCACGCGCCGGAGCTGGCGCGGACCGCGGCCCGCACGCTGCTCGAGCGCGCCACCGATCCCGCCGAGGAGCGGCGCTGGATCGACGCCCTGCTCGCGACGCGGCCCCCCGCGGAGGAGCACGCCGAGCTGCTCGTCCGGCGCGCGGACGCCCGGCGCCGCGAGCGCGCGCCGGAGCTGCCCGCCGCGATCGCCGACCTGCACGAGGCGCTGCGGCTGTCCCGCGATCTGCCCGGCGAGCGCGCGCTCGAGGCCCGGCGGCGCGCGTTCCAGCTCGAGGCGGAGCTGCGCGCGCAGAGCGGCGATCAGCGGGCGCGCGCGGAGGCCCTGGCGGAGCTCGCGCGCATGGTCGATCGCGCGCCCGGCGACGCGCCCGGCGACGCGCCCGGCGACGCACCCGCCGCCGCGCCCGGCGATGCGACCGCCAACGCGCCCGGCGACGCACCCGCCGCCGCGCCTGAGGCCGCGACCGGGGCCGCGACCGCCGACGCGCAGAAGCCCGCGACCGCCGCGACCGAGGCCGCGACCGAGGCCGCGACCGCCGAGGCCGCGACCGCCGAGCGGCCCTCGCGGACGCAGACGATCGATCGGGTGCAGGTGGAGACCGCCGCCGCGGCCGCGTGGCTCGCCGCCGATGAGCCCGCCGCTGCCCTGCCCCACAGCGTGCGCGCCCACGCGGCGCTCACGCCCAGCGTGCCGGAGGCGCTGCGCCGCGAGACGCTGGTCACGCTCGGCGAGGCCGCCTGGCGCCAGCGCTCGTGGCCCGACGTCCTCCGCGCGTACCAGGAGCTCACCGAGGACGCGAGCATCGATCCCGCGCGCGCCGGCGTGTTCCGCTACCGCCTCGCCGTGGCCGGTGACCGCACCGGCGAGAGCGCGCGCGCGCTCACCGCGCTGCGGCCGCTCGTCGAGGACTCCGAGGCCGCCCGCGCGCTCTTGCCCGAGCTCCGGGGCCTCGCCCTGCGCCTGTACGCCGACCTCGCCGAGCGCGCCGGCGAGCTCTCGAACGCCGCGGCCGCGCTCGAGAGCTTCGCCGCGCTCGCCGTCGAGAGCTCGACCACCGCGCGCGCCGACGCGATCTACCGCGCCGGCGAGCTGTTCCGGCGCGCCGATCGCCCCGACGACGCGATCCGCTGCCTCGAGGCGACCCTGCGGATCTCCGAGACGCACCTGCCCGCGCTCGACTCGCTCGAGACGATGTGGCGCGAGCGCGGCGATCTCGAGCGCGTCGCGGCGATCCTCGGGCGCAAGGTCGCCGCCACCGCGCGCCACCCATCGCGCCAGAAGCCGCTCCTGTCGCGGCTCGGCGATCTGCAGGCGCAGCTCGGCCGCCCCGACGTCGCGCTCGCCACGCACCAGCGCGCGCTCGAGATCGATCCGTCGTGGCGGCCGTCCCTGCGCTACGTGACGCTCGGCCTGCGCGACGCAGGCCAGGTCGTGGCCGCGGCGGGCGGGCTCGCGCAGCTCGCCGGTGAGCTGCCCGGCGACCCGGGCGGCGACCTCGCCGTCGTCACGCGCGAGCGCCACCTGGCCGCCGCCGAGCTCGCGAAGCTCGTCACCGGGCTGGACGACGCGCAGATCGATGCCGTGCGCAGCGTCGCGCTGCCGGCGCTCGAGCGGGCCGCGCTCGAGGCCGCCCCGCGCGGGACCGACGCCGCGGCGCCCGGCAGCAGCGGGCCCACCGACGCGGCGCTCGCCGCCGCGCTCGCGCGGCTGCACGGCGAGCCGCTGCCGAGGCCGCAGGGCGCCGACGAGGAGACCCCGGGCCAGCGGCGAGCCAACACGGCCAGGACCGCGCGGTCCCTGCGCGACGTCGCCGACCGCGAGCGCGCCGAGGGCAAGCTCGAGGACGCGCTCGCCTCGCTCGAGACCGCGAACCACGTCCACCCCGGCGACCCGGATCTCCTGCGCGACCTCGTCGACGTGGCCGTGCAGCTCGGCGATCACAACGCCACCGCGCGCCACCTCGCCGAGCTGACCCGACTGCTCACCGGAGGGCGCCGAGGCGACGCGCTGCTCGAGCTCGCCGACGTCTACTACGACCACCTCGACGACGTCGAGCGCGGCCGCGCCGCGATGCGCGACGCCGCCGCCGCGTTCGGCTCCGGCGCCCGCCGCGACGCCGCGCTGCGCATGCTCGCCGCCGAGGCCGCCGCGAACCTGGCGTGGGACGTCGCCGTCGAGGCGCTGTCGGCGATCGCGTCGCCGCGCCGCGGCAAGGCCGACCTCGCGGCGCTCGCGAACGCGCTCCGCCGCGCCGGCCACGACGCCGACGCGATCGCGCTCGTCCGCGAGGCCACCGCCGCCGGCCGCTTCGACGACGGCGGCGAGCTGCTCGGCCAGCTCGAGGCCGAGGCCACGCGCAAGGCCGCGCTCGCGCGCTCGCTCGAGGACCGCGCCCGCGTCGCCTCGCCCGAGGACGCGTCAGAGCTGCGCGCCGAGGCCCGCGAGCTGCGCCACGCGCTCGGCGCCCCGCCGCTCGATCGCATCACCATCGACGACCCGGACGCGAACCGCCTGCGCACGAAGACCGATCGCGGCCTCGGCACGCGCGAGAAGGCGCCGGCCTCGGTCGAGGCGCGCGACGCGCGCCCCGATACGCGCACCGAGCCGCCTGCGCGCCCGTCCGGGACCGCGATCGGCCGGATCAAGCTGGTCACGATGCCCGCGCGCGTGGTCACCGAGCGCAACGCCGCGTTGCCCGCGCCAGCCGTGACGCCCGCGCCCGCGGCCCGGCCCGCGACCCCCGCGTCGATCCCGCCGCCCCCGCCAGCCCGGCCAGACCGGCCCGCGGCGGCAACAGCAGACGAAGCCAACGAGTGGGCGACGGCCGCCACCCAGCCGCAGATGCAGCCGCCGCGGCCCCCCGCCGCCGACAGCGATGACGCGGCCGCCGAGTACACGCAAGGGCAGGTCACGAAGCCCTCGGTCGTCATCTCCGGCAGCGCCGCCGAGACCGCGATGGCGCTCGCGCTCGCCGCCGCCGCCGCCGATCGCAACCAGCTGATCGCCGCGTGGCGCGGCAGCCCCGACGATCCCGCCGTCCTGCTCGCCCTGCTCGCCCACCTGGGCGACCGCGAGCCCGCGCTCCGGCGCGAGCTCCTCGAAGAGGCGAGCCGCACGAGCCATGGCCGCGCGCTCGCGATCGCGCTGCACGAGCTGGCGCTCCTCGCCCGCGAGGCCCGCGAGCCGTCGCGCGCCGCCGCGCTGTGGACGCGCGCGTACGACATCGACCTCACCTACGCGCCCGTCTGGATGATGCTCGCCGACGCGCTCGCCGGCGCCGACGACATCGAGCCCGCGCGCGAGCTCTACGAGAAGATCGCCGCCTCCACCGAGTACGACGCCGCCGGGCGCGCGCTCGCCAGCGAGCGCGCCGAGGCGCTGGGCCGCGACGAGGCCAGCGGCGTCGTCTCCGGCGAGATCCGGCCGCGCGCCGCCGTCGAGCTCGAGCGCGCGAAGGAGCTCGCCCGGGCCGAGGACTGGCTCGGCGCGATCGCGGCCGCCGAGCGCGCCGCCGAGCACGCGCCGCCCGGCGACACCCGCGCGCTCGAGCTGCTCGAGGAGCTGTTCCTCGAGAACGGCGACGTCACGGCCGCCTCCGAGTCGATCGGCCGCCAGCTCGTCGTCGTCACCGAGGCCGACCGCCGCGCCGCGCTGTGGCGCCGGCGCGCCCGCCTCTACCGTGACGCGCTCGGCCGTGACGCCGAGGCGTACCGCTGCCTCAAGGAGGCGCAGGCGTGCTCGCCCGCCGATCCCGAGATCGCCTACCAGCTGCGCGTCGCCGCGATGGTGCGCGGCGAGTGGGCGCTCGCCGCGTCGCTGCTCTACCGCGAGATCGCGGCCGCCGCGAACCCGCGCGACCGCGGCGCGCTCCACCTCGAGCTCGCGCTCATCTACGAGGAGCGCCTCGCCGATCCCGCGCAGGCGCAGGTCAACTACGAGCAGGCGCTCGCGTTCGACCCGGCGATCCCAGCCGCGAAGCTGCCGCTCGCGCGCCGCTACGACGCCAGCGGCCGCCATGAGGAGGCCGCCCGCCTGTACGAGGAGTCCGCGGCCACCGCGCGCCCCGCCGACCGCGCCGCGCTCCTCGAGTCCGCCGCGCGCGCCCGCGCCGCGGCGGCCGGCACACCGCAGCCCGATGTCGCCGCCCAGCTCGAGCGCGCCCTCACCTCCGGCGACGTCGATGCCGCGCAGGGGCTCGCGCAGCTCCTGTGGCGCGAGCAGGCCGGCCACCCCGTCGCGTTCCGCGTGCTCGCCGACCTGCACCGCGCCGCGGGCGATCTCCCGGCGCTCACGCAGCTCGTGTCGGTGCGCGCGCGCCGCGCCGCCACCACCGACGAGCGCGCCGCCGCGTGGCTCGAGGTCGCGCGGCTCGCCGAGGAGCTCGGCGTGGACGATCAGGCCGCCCGCGCCTACGACCTCGCGCTGATCGAGGATCCCGGCCTCGCCGTGGCGCTCGACGCGCGCGGCGCGCTCGCGTTCCGCACCGGCGACTACGCCGCCGCGGACCTCATCTACCGCGATCTCACCGTCGGCGAGTCCTCGCTCGCCGAGGACGAGCTCGAGCTCCGCCGCTCGATCATCTGCGAGCAGCTCGGCCGCGACACCGAGGCGCTCGCGCACGCGCAGGCCGCCGCGCACGCCGCGCCCGCCCGGCGCGAGCTCCTGGCGCGCGTCCAGGAGCTCGCCACCCGCGCCGACGACCTCGCGACCGCGATCGAGGCCGCGCGCAGCGTCGTCGAGCTGGTCGCGCTCGATGACGACGAAGGACAGCTCGCCGCCCGGCTCGCGCTCGTCGAGCTGTTGCGCCAGGCCGCGGACACCAGCGGCGCCATCGCGGAGCTCGAGCGCCTGCTCCGCGATCACCCGATCCACGCGGGCGCGCTCGAGGCGCTCGCCGAGCTGCACGTCGAGCGCGACGACTGGTCCGCCGCCACGCGCTGCCTCTATCAGCTCGTCCCGCTCGCGCCGACCGCCGCGCAGCGCGCCGACCGCCTGTACCGGCTCGGCGACGCCGTGCTCGTCCACCTCGGCGACACCGATCGCGCCGACGACGCGTTCCTCCGCGCGTCGGACCTCGATCCCAGCCACGTCCCGACGCTGCGCCGGCTGATCGACGTCTACTGGCGCGCCGACGATCCGAACGCGCTCGTCGAGGTCGCGGCCGAGCTCGCCGACAAGGGCGCGCTCGGCGCGAGCGCCACGCCCGGCCCCTCGCTCGCGCACGCGCTCGTGGCCGCCGCGCTCGTCGGCGACGCGCAGCTCGCCGGGCGGATCGGCGCCGTGCTCGGCGAGGACGCGCCGCGCCGCGTCGCCGAGGCGCTCGGCGAGCTCGACGGCCGCCGCGGCAAGCTCCAGCTCGCGGCCGCCGGCGCGGCCATGGCCGACCTCGGCCGCCGGGGCCTCCTCGATCTCGGCAAGCTCCGCGCCGCCGCCTCCGGCACCCCGGCCGCCGCCGCGCTCCCCGGCGCTGGCTGAGCGCCCGCGCGCCTGAGCGCCCGCGCGCCGCCTGCGACTGCCCTCGTGACTCTCACCCTGGGAGCGCCGCTCAGCGCGCACCACGCGATACGCGATCGACTGGCACTTGGCACTCTGCCGCAGCGGTGCGCCCGCCCTCTGTATCCGCTGCACGGCCTGTTTGGGACCGTGCAGCGGATACGTCCCGCCGTCCACGTCCTGGCTTACGCAACCGGTGTGCCCGGTCCGAGCGGGGCCCAACTCCAGGAAATCGCTTCCAGCGAGCGCGCGACAATCCGCGCGATGCTGTTGCGGGTTGCACTGCGGTTGCACGCGCCGGTTGCGCGCGGCGCTACCTACAGGCGATCTGGCCTGCGAGGCCGCATCGCATCGACATCGATCTGGAGCCGCTTGCACCACTTCTGGACCTGCTGCCGGTGCTTGCCCATCTCCCGCGCGACCTCGGCGACGTTGCCGCCATGCTTGTGGAGGCGCTCCAGGAGCTCGCGCCGCAGGGCCTGCTCCGGCGCGGCGGGCGCGCGAAGCACCGTCGGCGGAAGGGCATCGATGCCGATCTCGCTGGTCGCCGACAGCGCCAGCGCGTACTCGATCACCTTGTCCAGCTCGCGGATGTTGAACGGCCACTCGTGGGTGAACAGCGCCGCAGCGGCCTCCCGCGACAGCGGGCGCAGCGCGCGGGGGCCGCGGCGGAGCAGCAGGCTGCTCAGGAGGAGGCCCATGTCCTCACGCCGGTTGCGCAGCGCGGGGAGCTGCAGCGTGAAGCCGTTCAGCCGGGCCCACAGGTCATCACGGAACTCCCCCTTGGCGACCATCGCAGGGAGATCGCGATTCGTCGCGACGACGACCCGCAGATCGAGCCGACGCGAGCGCGTCGCCCCCAGCGGCCGGACCTCGCCGCTCTCGAGGACGCGCAGGAGCGATGCCTGCATCGTGAGCGGCAGCTCGCCGATCTCGTCGAGGAACAGCGTGCCGTGCTCGGCCGCGGCGATGAGCCCCTCGCGATCGTGGGTCGCGCCCGTGAACGCGCCCTTGGCGTGCCCGAACAGCTCGCCCTCGATCAGGCTCGCCGGGATACTGGCGCAGTTGATGGCCACGAACGGCCCCTCACGGCGCTCGGACAGCTCGTGAACCGCCTGGGCCACGCGCTCCTTGCCGGTGCCCGTCTGACCGAGGATCACGATCGAGGACACCGAGCGCGCCGCGCTCGCCAGATCCGCGAAGCGACACTCGAGCTCCGGCGACATCGTCCGGATCCCTTCGGGCCTCCGCGCGAGGTCGTCGAGCCCGCTCGGCTCGAGCCGCTTCGGCAGCGCCACGTCGCGGAAGACGAGGAAGGTCCCGCCGATGGCGATCACGTCGCCGTCGGCGAGCACGGCGCGCTCGACCGCGGCGCCGTTGACGAGCGTCCCGTTCGTGGAGCGCTGGTCCTCGATCGCCCAGGCACCACCCTCACGGCGCACCGCCGCGTGCCGCGCGGACACCAGCGCGTCTGGCAAGCGCAGCCGCAGCCGCAGGCGCGCCTGGTAGATCTGATGCTCCGCGCTCAGCGTCCGATCGCTGCGCCCGATCGAGACCTCGTCGGCGTCGTTCAGCCAGTACCGGCTCGGCGCGTCGAGCGGCCGCGCCCCGTCGAGCGCGACGATCAGGCACGGAGCACGGATACTGCCGCTTCGTGCCTCCAACCTCGCCGGCAACGTCCCCCCAGGCTCGAGCGTGTGCTCCACCGCGCGAGCATAGCCCATCGCTCGAGACCCTCGAGCGCACGCAGCAGGCCCGACCAGGATGCGCTCGGCCGCCCGCGCGCGCGCGCGCGATGCACTTTTGGAAATCGCCGCGCCGGATCGCCGCCGGCGGACTCCCCCCCCGGCACGCGACTGCGCATCTGGATTATCCGCAGGGAGCGGGCCCTCCCCTTGCGAGGACCTCTCAGTGAGCCCACTCTTGCGCGCGCGCAGTAACTGCGCCCTGCGACTGAAGGATTGACGCTGTTGTAAGCGTAGTTACGTTGGCCGCCGCCATGAAGCTCGACAAGCTGACCGTGAAAGCGCAAGAGGCCGTCGCCGCCGCCGAGGACGCGGCCGTCCAGCGTCACCACGCCGAGATCAGCCCGGAGCACCTGCTCCTGGCGCTGATCGATCAGAACGAAGGCGTGGTGCCGCGGATCCTCGCGAAGCTCGGTGCCGACCCGCGCGTGGTCCGGACCGATCTCGAGCAGGCGCTGCAGAAGCTGCCGCGCGCGCACGGCAGCGCGCTCGACGTCGGGATCGGCCGGGCGTTCAAGGACGTCTGGGAGGCCGCGATCAAGGAAGCCGCGGCGATGAAGGACGAGTTCATCTCCACGGAGCACTTCCTGATCGCGCTCGCGGGCGCCAAGTCCCCCGCGGGTGACGCGCTCCGCCGGGCCGGCGCCACCAAGGAGCAGATCCTGGAGGCGCTCGTCGCGGTGCGCGGCAACCAGCGCGTCACCGATCAGGATCCCGAGGCCAAGTACGAGGCGCTCGAGCGCTACACGCGCGACCTCACGCGGCTCGCCCAGCAGGGCAAGCTCGATCCCGTGATCGGCCGCGACGAGGAGATCCGCCGCACCATCCAGATCCTGTCGCGCCGCACCAAGAACAACCCCGTGCTCGTCGGCGAGGCCGGCGTCGGCAAGACCGCCGTCGTCGAGGGCATCGCGCAGCGCGTCGCGCAGAACGACGTGCCCGAGTCCCTGCGCGACAAGCGCATCTGCTCGCTCGACCTCGGCGCCCTGATCGCGGGCGCCAAGTACCGCGGCGAGTTCGAGGAGCGGCTGAAGGCCGTGCTCAAGGAGGTCGCGACCGCCGAGGGCGCCGTCATCATGTTCATCGACGAGCTGCACACGCTCGTCGGCGCCGGCGCCGCCGAGGGCGCGACCGACGCGGCCAACCTCCTGAAGCCGGCGCTCGCGCGCGGCGAGCTGCGCTGCATCGGCGCGACCACGCTCGACGAGTACAGGAAGCACATCGAGAAGGACAAGGCGCTCGAGCGCCGCTTCCAGCCCGTCCTGGTCGAGGAGCCGTCGGTCGACGACACGATCGCGATCCTCCGCGGCCTCAAGGACAAGTACGTCGTCCACCACGGCATCCGGATCCGCGACGCCGCGCTCGTCGCGGCCGCGAAGCTCTCGCACCGCTACATCACGTCGCGCCAGCTCCCCGACAAGGCGATCGACCTCGTCGACGAGGCCGCCTCCCGCCTCAAGATGGAGATCGAGAGCGTGCCGACGCCGATCGACAACCTCGAGCGGCGGCTCGTCACCCTCGAGGTCGAGCGCGCCGCGCTCGAGCGCGAGAACGACCGGCGCGCCAAGCAGCGCCTGCCGCAGGTCGAGCGCGAGATCGCCGAGCTCAAGGAGCAGAGCTCCGCCATGAAGGCGCAGTGGCAGCGCGAGCGCGAGCTGATCGCCGGGCTGCGCGCGAAGCAGGAGAAGCTCGAGGCGCAGAAGGCCGACGCCGATCGGCTGCAGCGCCAGGCCGACTTCGCGCGCGCGTCCGAGCTCCGGTTCGGCGCCATCCCGGCGCTCGAGCGGGAGATCGCCGAGTCCACCGCGCAGGTCGAGGAGCTGCGCGCCAAGGGGAGCTTCTTGCGCGAGGAGGTCACCGAGGACGACATCGCCACCGTCGTCGCGAAGTGGACCGGCATCCCCGTCGAGCGCATGCTCGAGAGCGAGGTCGAGCGGCTCACCAGGATGGAGTACCGGCTCCAGAATCGCGTGGTCGGCCAGGACGCCGCCGTCACCGCCGTGGCCGCCGCCGTCCGCCGCGCGCGCGCCGGCCTCAAGGACCCGAACCGGCCGATCGGCAGCTTCCTGTTCCTGGGGCCCACCGGCGTCGGCAAGACCGAGCTCGCTCGCGCGCTCGCCGAGTTCCTGTTCGACGACGAGCAGGCCATGATCCGGATCGACATGTCCGAGTACCAGGAGAAGCACACCGTGTCGCGCCTGGTCGGCGCGCCTCCCGGCTACGTCGGCTACGACCAGGGCGGCCAGCTCACCGAGGCCGTCCGCCGCCGGCCCTACTCCGTCGTCCTCATGGACGAGATGGAGAAGGCGCACCCGGACGTGTGGAGCGTGCTCCTCCAGGTGCTCGACGACGGCCGCCTCACCGACGGCCAGGGCCGCACCGTCGACTTCCGCAACACCGTCGTCATCATGACGTCGAACGTCGGCTCGCAGCACCTCCTGCGCCTGACCCGCGAGAACCGGGGCGAGATCGAGCGGCTCACCATGCGGGAGCTGCAGGGCACGTTCCGGCCCGAGTTCCTGAACCGGATCGACGAGACCATCTTCTTCGAGCCCCTGGGGGAGCAAGAGCTCGGCCAGATCGTGCGGATCCAGCTGCACCGGTTCGAGAAGCTGCTCGCGGAGCGCCAGCTCACGCTGCACCTCTCCGACCAGGCGGTCGCCCGCGTGGCCGAGGCGGGCTACGATCCCGTGTACGGCGCGCGCCCGCTCAAGCGCGCCCTGCAGAAGCTCGTGATCGATCCCCTCGCGACCCACCTCCTGGCTGGCGAGTTCTCGCCAGGCGACCACATCGAGGGGGACCTCGCGGGTGACAATATCGTGTTCCGCAAAGCCGTCAGGGGAGCCGCCGCATAACCATGCCGCCGCAACAGATCGACTTCGATCCCAAGGCCGACTACTACAAGTCGCTCGGCGTCGAGCCGAAGGCCACCGCCGACGAGATCAAGCGCGCCTACCGGAAGCTGGCCAAGCAGTACCATCCGGACTCGACCGGCGGTGACAAGGCCAAGGAGTCGCGCTTCAAGGACATCTCGAACGCGTACGACGTGCTCGGAGATGCCAAGAAGCGCGCCCTCTACGACCAGATCCGAGCGGGCGGTGGCGCACAGTCTGGGTTTCCCGGAGGCGGCTTCCCCGGAGGCGGCTTCACCTACACGACCTCGTCGGGGGGCGGGCCCGGGATCTTCGATCTGGGCGATCTGTTCAGCCAGGTCTTCAGCCGCGGCGGCGCCGCCGGTGGAGGCCGCGGCCGCGCGCGCGTCGAGCACCACGACGCGCGCGACGAGGCGGTCGAAAGCAAGGCCCGTGCGAGCGACGGGTCGTGGCTGCGCGTCGAGGGCAGCGACGTCCACTCCGACGTGCGGATCTCGTTCGATCGCGCGATCCTCGGCACCGTGGCGACGGTGGCCACGATGGACGGCAAGGCCGAGGTCAAGGTGCCTCCCGGCACGTCGAGCGGCAAGAAGCTCCGGCTCCGCGGAAAGGGCCTGACCGATCGTGCGGGCAAGAACGGTGACCACTACGTCACGATCCACATCGACGTGCCAGGTGAGCTCGACGACGACGCGAAGAAACAGCTCGTGCAGCTGGTAACTCGCTTGCGCAAACGCGGGCACGACGACTGAAAAGTCGTAGACTGCCCAGAGCGATGGCGAAGCACACCGAGACCGCTGGTCAGTACCCCGTCATCCCGCTGCGCACCGAGGTCCAGCTGCCCGGCCACGTCGGGCCGCTGGAGATCGGCCGGGAAGCATCCGTGCGCGCCATCGAGGCCGCGACGCGGGACGACAATCTGATCGTCATCATCCCGCAGAAGAACCCGGCCGTCCGCGATCCCGGCCAGCGCGATCTGCACGAGGTCGGCGTGCGCGCCGAGATCGTGCAGGTCGTGAAGCACTCGCCGGGCCGCTTCACGTGCGTGATGCGCTTCCTCGAGCGCGTGCGGATCGACGCGCTCGTCGCCACCGAGCCGTTCCTCGTCGCGAGCGTCACGCCGCTCACGTCGACCACGCGCGCCGCGCCGGAGCAGCTCGTCGCCACCACGACGAAGGTGCGCGACTACCTCGTGGCCGTGGTCACGGACGCCCAGGCCAAGGAGGCCAAGGGCGAGCCCAGCAAGGAGGGCTCCAAGGAGCCCAGGAGCGAGCTGACGCGCGCGCAGGTCCAGGCGATCGTCGATCCCGACAAGCTGGTCGACGCCGCCGCGCCGTTCCTCGAACTCGAGCGCGACGACCTGACAGCGCTCCTCATCGAGACCGACACGATGAAGCGCCTCGAGCGGATCATCCCGTCGCTCGAGCGGCAGGCCACCGTGCTCCGGCTCAAGGCCGACATCGGCGCCGAGCTCGAGGGCGAGTCGAGCCGCAACCACCGCGAGCGCGTGCTGCGCGACCGGATGCGGCAGATCCAGGAGGAGCTCGGCGAGCAGGACGACAACGCCGAGATCGACGAGCTGCGCAAGAAGATCGAAGACTCGAAGATGAACGACGAGGTCCGGGCCGTCGCGAAGAAGCAGCTCTCGCGCATGAGCCAGATGGCGTCGTCGTCACCCGAGTACAACATCGCGCGCACCTACGTCGAGAACCTGCTCGAGATCCCGTGGAACCAGTTCACGGACGACCGACTGGACGTCTCGGCCGCGCGCGCGATCCTCGAGGCCGAGCACTCGGGCCTCGAGAAGGTGAAGCGCCGCATCCTCGAGTTCCTCGCGGTGCGCAAGCTCGCGCCAAACAAGCACGGGCCGATCCTCCTGCTCGTCGGGCCGCCCGGCGTCGGCAAGACATCACTCGGCAAATCGATCGCGAGCTCGCTCGGCCGCAAGTACGTGCGCATCTCGCTCGGCGGCGTGCGCGACGAGGCCGAGGTCCGCGGCCACCGGCGCACGTACATCGGCGCGCTGCCCGGCCGCATCGTCGCAGGCCTCAAGAAGGCCGGCTCGATGAACCCGGTGTTCGTGCTCGACGAGATCGACAAGCTCGCGGCCGACATGCGCGGCGATCCGGCGGCGGCGATGCTCGAGGTGCTCGATCCCGAGCAGAACAAGGACTTCGTCGATCACTACGTCGAGGTGTCGGTCGACCTGTCGAAGGTGATGTTCATCTGCACCGCGAACACCACCGAGACGATCAGCCAACCGCTGCTCGATCGCATGGAGATGGTGGAGCTCTCGGGCTACACCACCGTCGAGAAGCTCGCGATCGCCAAGGACCACCTGGTGCCCAAGCAGCTCGGCGAGCACGGCATCACGCGCGAGCAGCTCGAGATCGCCGACGAGGCGCTCCAGGAGATCATCCACAGCTACACGCGCGAGGCCGGCGTGCGCAACCTCGAGCGCGAGATCGCCGCGGTCTGCCGCGGCGCGGCCGTGAAGGTCGCCGAGGGCCACACGGCCGTGAAGTTCGGCAAGGTGCAGCTCGAGGAGCTGCTCGGGCCGCCGCGGCACGTCTCCGACTCGGCCGAGCGCAAGCCAGAGGTCGGCCTCGTCACCGGCCTCGCGTGGACGCCGGTCGGCGGCGACATCATGTTCATCGAGACCCGCACGTACCCCGGCAAGGGCGACGTGAAGCTGACGGGCCAGCTCGGCGACGTCATGAAGGAGAGCGCCCAGGCGGCGTTCTCCTGGGCGCGCTCGAACGCGGCGCGGCTGGGCATCGATCAGGATCAGTTCTCGTCGCGGGACCTCCACATCCACCTGCCGCAGGGCGCGATCAAGAAGGACGGCCCGTCGGCGGGCGTCGCGCTGACGTGCGCGGTCGTGTCGGTGTTCACGAACCGGCCGATCCGCAACGACATCGCGATCACCGGCGAGATCGATCTGCGCGGCCACGCGCTGCCGGTCGGCGGGATCAAGGAGAAGGTGATCGCGGCCCACCGCGCCGGGATCAAGATCGTGTTCCTGCCGGAGCGCAACCGGAAGGACACGATCGATATCCCCACGGAGGTCACGAAGGAGCTCGAGCTCCGGTTCATGACGAAGATCGACGACGCGCTCGCCGTGGCGCTCGGCGACCTGCCGCCGACTCCGGATCCAGAGCCGGCGATCCCGCCGCCCACCGCGCCCACGGGCCGCGGCTCGGTCGGCGAGCGGCTGCCGTCGTAGCGGCTGTCGCCGCCGCCGGTTGCGGCCAGATGCGCTGCGGCCTGGCCAGAGAACGCGAGCGTGAGTGCTCGCGTGGAGACGCGCGGCTGCCATCGCGCGCGGGGTGTCCCGCGGCTTGCTCGCTCGGGTTGGTACATTCCTCTGCAGTAAGGTGGTTGCCCGCACGCCCGCCCACCGTTGGTGCTCGCACGACCGATCGCCGCCACTCGCTGCGCCGCGGGACACCCCTGGCGCGCGGGCGCGCCGCGCGTTCGCGTAGAGCGGAGCCCGCGCTCATAACGCAGGGTTCGCGCGAAGCAGCTCCCGAGCACGCCTCGCCACGGCTCGCATCAACGGGAGCCTCGCACGCCTTGGGCTTGTCGCGATTCCACGCGGCAACGGCGCCACGAGCGCTCATCGGGCCAGTCCATTCGCATGAGTAGCAGCGGGACTTCACAGACTCGACTGCTCCACATGGCAGACAGACCATCCATCGAGTGTGGGCTGAGACAGCCGCCCAGCCCCACCGACGGCGTGCGAAGGGTCCGCTTCACTGCGAGCCGACGGACGCGATTCCGGCGCCCACGTGGGCGCAAACGATCCGATACCCGCTTCCAGAGAACTCGACGCCGCGGATGCAACTGCCGAGCTTGCCCTGAGCACACTGCTCGAGACCATAAGCGCATTTAACGTGCCCGATCCAGACGCGGCAGCCGGGCTCGACTCCGGCGCTGCAGCCGCCCCCCACGCGCGCGCTGCCACCGACCTCGACTCCGGCGCGGCAGCCGACCTCGACTCGGGTGCTGCGGCCGCCCTCGGCGCGAGCGCTGCCACCAAGCTCACCTCTGACGCAGCCGCCGGCCTCGACTCAGGCGCGGCAGCCGGCCCCGACTCGGGCGCGGCAGCCGGCCCCGACTCTGGCGCGGCAGCCGGCCCCGACTCTGACGCAGCCGCCGGCCTCGACTCGGGCGCGGCAGCCGGCCTCGACTCGGGCGCGGCAGCCGGCCTCGACTCGGGCGCGGCAGCCGGCCTCGACTCAGTCGCTGCAGCCGGCCTCGACTCAGTCGCTGCAGCCGGCCTCGACTCAGTCGCTGCAGCCGGCCTCGACTCAGGCGCTGCGGCCCTCGGCGCGAGCGCTGCCACCGAGTTCGCCCCTGACGCTGCAGCTGGCTTCGACTCAGGCGCAGCGGCCGGCCTCGACTCAGGCGCTGTGGCCGGCCTCGACTCAGGCGCGGCAGCCGACTTCGACTCCGGCGCGGCAGCCGGCCTCGACTCAGGCGCGGCAGCCGGCCTCGACTCAGGCACTGCCGCCGACTTCGACTCCGGCGCGGCAGCCGACTTCGACTCAGGCGCGGCAGCCGGCCTCGACTCAGGCGCGGCAGCCGGCCTCGACTCAGGCGCGGCAGCCGGCCTCGACTCGGGTGCTGCGGCCGCCCTCGGCGCGAGCGCTGCCGAGTTCGCCCCTGACGCAGCAGCCGGCCTCGACTCAGGCGCTGCAGCCGCCCCACACGCGCGCGCTGTCACCGGCCTCGACTCAGGCGCTGCAGCCACCCCACACGCGCGCGCTGTCACCGACCTCGACTCAGGCGCTGCAGCCGGCCTCGACTCGGGTGCTGCGGCCGCCCTCGGCGCGAGCGCTGCCACCAAGCTCGCCCCTGACGCTGCCGCCGGCCTCGACTCCGGCGCGGCAGCCGGCCCAGACGCGGGCGCTGCCGCCGGCCTCGACTCAGGCGCGGCAGCCGGCCCAGACGCGGGCGCGGCCGCCGGCCTCGACTCCGGCGCGGCGGCCGACCCAGACACGAGCGCCGCGGCCGGCCCAGACGCGGGCGCTGTGGCCGGCCCAGATGCGGGCGCTGTGGCCGGCCTCGACTCAGACGCTGCGGCCGGCTTTGGACCGGGCGCTGCGGTTGAACTCGTCCCAGACGCAGCGGCCGGCCTCGTCTGGGGCGCAGTGGACGAGATCGACACGAGTGAGCGGCAGGAAACGGTGGATACAGGAGATGAAAGCGGGATAGGAGCAGAGGGCTCATCGTCGGTGACGTTGCGCCGATCTCGAGGCTTGCGAAACTCGAATATCAGCCGGTCGGGCGCGGTGCCGCGAATGATGAGCTTTCCATGGTGGACTGCCCGGTGGTGGAGATCGCAGATGGTCGTGAGGTTCCTCAGATCGTGGCCGCCGCCGCGGCTCTGGTATTCGATGTGGTGCAGATCCAGCCCGACGTTCCGGCGACATCCGGGCACCGTGCAGCCGTGGCCGTCCCGCGCGAGCACCTGCTCCCGCTTGCGAGCCGTGACTGTCGTGGTCGTCCGCTCCGGCACCGAAGCATCGAGCGAACCGAGATGCATGGCGTCGCAGGCGGCGCACTCGGCCACTGCGCGGTCGACTTCGATGTCTCTCCCGCCGCTGTACTGCCACGCACGCTTGCAGTCCGGACATTGCTTGAGCGCGATCTTGTAGGCGGGTGTGTCGCCGCGCGGACCGCGCCCCTCATCGCGACCGTTGCCGTATGCCCTGCGAAACAAGGCCGGGATCAGCTCGTCATCCGAGAGCCGCTGGCCGTGCTCCTCGGCAGCGAGCGCGTGCAGCTTGCGCCAGAGATCGTACGTCTCGGGCGAGACCTCGAGCGTGAGCGTCTTGCGGTGCAGACGCGGCTCGGTCTCGTCGGTGGGCAGGTTCCCGGGCCTGTGCCCGGACACCATCGCCTCGATCTCACGCAGGCTCTTGCCCCGCGCCGCCTCGAGCCACACGGCTTCAGTATCGGGCACGGCCACGCGCGACAGCTCGCGCACCGCCGAATGCGCGAGCTCGCCCTGCTCCAGCGCCTCCGCGATCAAGGGAAGCTCGGCTATCGCGCGGGCCACGCGAAGACGCTCGACCGCCGTGCGCGGCGCGTAGCCCAGCGCGCGCTCCAAATACTCGAGCAGACTCCCGAAACCGTACGCCCGCCACAGCTTCACTTCCTCGGCGTAACGCAGCAGGTTCGCCTCCTCGGCATCGAGCGCGGCTCGCCGCGCCGCAATGCTGCGGAGCTTTTGGTCTACTCTCGCCCACTCCGCCGCGTGCTGGCGCTCCCAGGCATCGTCTGCTGCCGCGTGATCTACCCACCAGCCAGCACCACGCGCCCACGCACCGCGACTCGTCACGCGATCTCCGTCAGGGCGATTGCCTGCATGAACCTGCTGATTAGACATATTGATCAACTCACTCCACGACACCGAGCTTCAATCAACCAATGATCTCCACTACACCGACGCATCGGTTCACAGAACCTGCGTCATGCACTACCACGCGCGACATCGAAGCTCACACGCACCAATAATCGCAACGTACCAGCTTAATCTCTAGCGTCAAGCAACTATCCAATCAAGAAATCAACAAGAAGAGGGCTTGTGGACCCGACTCTTCGTTTCGGGGGGGGTGACTCTCTTCCCGACTCACACGGCCACCCAGACCGATTTCGCAGCGGACGCCGGACGCAATGTGAGAGCCACTGCGCCCGCCAGAGGATCGCCGTGGCAAGCGCGCAAGAGCTTCAGCACGCGCCGCGCTCGCTCCGCCAGAGGTAATACCTCCACACGGCCGTCCCGGTGCGTCACGCTCTACTTCTGAACGACGCGAGCGCGAGCACACGGGCGGGGCGAGCGCGAGCACACGGGCGGGGCGAGCGCGAGCGCATGGGCGGGGCGTGCGCGAGCGCATGGATGGCTCCGGTGGCTCCGCTCTTGCTGCCGTCGCTCTCGCAGCAGACGCCGCGGGCGAGCGCGAGCGCATGGATGGCTCCGGCGGCTCCGCCGGGCTGGCGACCTGGTCGCCGGTGCATGGCCGTGGGTCATCGAGCCGACCAAGATGGCAGGCTCGGTCGCTGTCACGGTAGACGCGGCCCGATCATCTCGCGACCCATCATCCGCACCCGCGGCGCCCGACTTGCTCGGAACAAGGACGACGCGCTCACCGTCGAGGTCGGCGCCCACACGAGGTCAGCGCGCCCTGCCGGATCGACACCACGCAGGCAGGCCTGAGCGTGGCGTCCGGATCATTCAGCCGCGGCGTACGCGCCACCGCGGCTTCCGTCACGAGACGAGGCCCCGAGCCTCCGCGCGGTGAGCGGAGGCTTCGCCGGGACGCACCGGCACCGGCGCCGGCGCCGCCGGCGGCAGCGTCGCCAGCACCGCGGCCAGCGCCCGCGGCCACGTGATCACCGGCAGCGCCCAGGCTGGCGCCGGGCGGGTCCGCCAGTCGGCGCCGAACAGGTACAGGTGCGGCACCTAGTCCGCGCAGGTGCTCGAGGACGTCGACGCGGTCGTCGATGAAGTGGGTGATCGCCAGCTCGCGGCAGTGATCGGCCTTCTGCGGCCGCTTGAGGCAGAAGCGCAGGTGATCGGGCGCGATGCCGGTGACGTCCCAGAAGCGCCAGTGGGCGAGCCAGCGGCGGGTCTTGGCCTGGACTCCGGCGCCGCACTTGGAGACGAGCCAGACGTCGCCGCCGAAGGCGCGGGCGAGCTGGGCGATGCTATCGAGCGCGCCCGGGGCCGGCGGGGTCTGCATGGCGCGCTCGACCGTGCCCGACAAAAACGACGTGTCGGCGCGGCCGTGGTCGTCGACCGGGCCGATGATGACCCGGCCGATGTCGATGCCGAGGATGGGGCGAGGGGGCTGGGTCTTGGTCATGACAAGACCGTACGCGCTGATGAATACTTCGAGAACTATTAGATTTCGATAGTCTATAATCAAACGGCTATGAAGCTCGAATGGCTCGAGGCGTTCGTCGCGTTCGCGGAGCGGCTGAGCTTCACCGCCGCCGCCCGCGACCTGCACATCTCCCAGCCGGCGCTGCACGTGCAGATCGCCCGGCTCGCCGACTCGCTGGGCACCGCGCTGTACCGGCGCGAAGGACGCGCGCTGGTGCTGACGGCGCAGGGCCGCGAGACGCTGCGGTTTGCCCGCGAGCTGCGCGAGCGCGCCGCCGAGCTGCGCGACGTGGTCCGCACCGGCAGCAGCACCCAGCCGGTGATGCTGGCCGCCGGCGAGGGCGCGTACCTGTACCTGCTCGGCGAGGCGATCTCGACGTTCACCGCCAAGGGCAGCGCGCCGCTGCGGCTCTTGACCCGCGACGGACCCGGCACCGTCGCAGCGCTCGAGTCGGGCGAGGCCCACCTCGGCGTGGTCAGCCTGCCCGCCGCGCCCGCGGGCATCGACGCCGAGCGGCTCGTGGATGTGCCGCTGGTGCTCGCCATGCCGGCGCGCCACCCGCTCGCCCGGCAGCGGCGGATCGAGCTCGCCGCGCTCGCCGGAGCGCGGCTGATCGTCCCGCCGGCCGGGCGCCCGCTACGCACGATCCTCGACGGCGCGCTGCTGTCGGTCGGCGTCTCCTGGGAGCCCGCCGTCGAGGTCGGCGGCTGGCCGCTGATGCTGCACTTCGTCCGGCGCGGCGTCGGGCTGGCCATCGTCAACGCGTGCTGCGATCTGCCGCGCGGCGTGGTGGCGCGACCGGTGCCCGCGCTGCCGGCGGCGCGCTACTGGCTCTTGCGCCGACGGCGCGGCGGGGCCGCCGACGAGCTGGCCAAGATCATCCGCGCCAACGTCTGGCGGCCCTGAGCCGCGGACGCGCCGCTGGCGCGCCGCGCTGGGGTCACCCGCGCGGCACGAGCTGCAGGATCTCGCCGGTCAGCTTGACGATGTAGATCTCGCCGTCGTGATCGACGCCGAACGACGAGATCTGCGTCAGGAGCGCGCGGCGATCGATCGCCGCCTTCCAGTCCCAGTGCTCGCGGATCCAGCCGGGCGCCGTCGGCGACGCTGGATCGCGCGTCCACACGAAGCTGCGCAGGAGGCCCGTGCAGTAGTCGGCGTAGAAGTACCGCCCGTCGAGCACCGGCAGCACCTTGCCGCGGTACGTCACGCCGCCCGTGACCGAGCAGCCCTCGTCGTGCGAGTACTCGGCGACCGGCGGCGTGAAGCCCGCGCGATCGCAGGCGCGCGCGTTGTAGCAGTGAGTGCCCTCGACGATGTTCCAGCCGAAGTTGCGCCGGGCGCCATCGGTGCCGCTGACGGCGAAGACGTACTCCCACAGGTTCTGGCCGACGTCGCCGATGTAGAGCGTGCCGTCCTTGGCGTCGAACCAGAACCGCCACGGGTTGCGCAGCCCCATGTGCAGGATCTCCGGGGCCGGCGCCGCCGCGTCGACGTCGAACCGCAGCATCTTCGCGAGCAGCATCTTCGGGTTTTGCCCGGCGCGCTTCGGATCGCCGGCCGAGCCGCCATCGCCCATGCCGGCGTAGAGCTTGCCGTCGGGGCCAAACAGGATGCCGCCACCGTTGTGGTTGGAGTACGGCTGATCGATCTCGATGATCTCGCGCCGCGTCGCCAGATCCACCGCGTCGGGATCAGCGGCCGACACCTTGTACTCGACGATGTGGGTGTCCATGTCGTCGGCCGTGTAGTTCACGAACAGCCGGCCGTTCTCGGCGAACCGGGGGTGGAACGCGAGGCCGAGCAGGCCCTCCTCGTTGCCCTGGGACAGGCCACCGATCTTGAAGAACGGTTTTGGCAGGAGCTTGCCGTTCTCGAGGATCCGGATCCGCCCGACGTGCTGCTCGACGATGAACAGCCGCTTGCGCGGATCGCCCGGCGCGAACGTCAGGAGGACCGGCCGATCGAGACCACGCACGACCTCGCGGAGCTCGAGCTTCGCGGCGATGTCGGCGGGCACCGAGACGAGCTTGTCGGTGCCGGGCGGCGGATCGACGCGCGCGGGCGCCCCGCCGCCGGGTGGGCCGCCCCCACCCGCGCTGCCCACGCCCGCCCCGCCCCCGCCGGCAGCGCCCGCGCCACCCGAGCTGCCTGACCCAGCCGGCGCCGTGCCCGCGGCGCCCGGCTCGGCCGCGCCAGTCTGCGGCCCCGCTCCAGGCGCAGGCGCCCCGGGAGGAGCATGAGTCTGAGCGCGGTCGGGGCCGCGGCCATCACCGCGGCATCCGGCCAGCACCGCGATCGCGATCGTCGTGCGCAGCCACATCCAAGGCACGTCGTGCCACGGCTGCCTTCGTTCGCCAAGATGAAGGCGGCACCGATGAACTGACGATCGGCGGCCACAGCAGTGGCCAGCCGCCGCGCGCCGGCTCGTTCGCCACGATGAAGGCGGCGACTACTCCTGTAGCCGCGCTCGTCGCGCCCCGCGTCGCTCGCTCGATGGCCGGGCTCCCAAGTCATCGATCCGAAGCCGATTCGCCCTGGCCTGGCCGACGGCGCGTCCCTCATGCCTGCTGGCACGATGTCTGCTCGTCGCATCACGCACCGATGCTGGCCACCTCTGTGTCCCTCTCTGGCTACGCGACCGCCCGCAACAAGGCCGACCTCCGCCGCTACTTCGAGCACACGCTCGAGCACCCGGTCGGCAACATCGAGCTCGAAAGCGAGGGACGCAAGGCGATCCCGTTCGGCGAGTACCTCGTCGAGCAGGGGTTGATCGATCGCTGCCAGCTGCTCCTCGCGCTCCAGCTGCAGGACCAAAGGCCCGGCCTGCGGCTCGGCGAGGCCGCCACGGCGCTCGGCTTCGCGACCCGCGGCACGATCGAGCGGATGTTCGCTCGCTTCCGGGGGCTTGGGACCGTCGACTGAGCGGCTGGCTCAGGCCATCGCGCGGATCACCGCGTCGGTGTACCCGGCCGTGTTCCCCTTGCCGCCGAGGTCGCCGGTGCGCGTCGCCGGATCCGCGAGCGCGGCGTAGATGCCCTTGCGCAGGCGCGCCGCGGCCTCCTTCTGCTCGACGTGATCGAGCAGCATGCACGCCGACAGCATGAGCCCGGTCGGGTTCGAGATGCCCTTGCCGGCGATGTCGGGCGCCGTCCCGTGGACCGCCTCGAACATCGCCACGCCGCTCGTCTCGTCGAGCGAGCCGATGTTCGCCGCTGGCGCCACGCCGAGCCCGCCGACGAGCCCGGCCGTCAGATCGCTCAGGATGTCGCCGAACAGGTTCATCGTGACGATGACGTCGAAGCGCTCGGGCGCGATCACGAGCTTCATCGCGGTCGCGTCGACGATCATGTCCTCGAACTGGATCTCGGGGTACCGCTTGGCGATCTCCTTGCCAGTGTCGAGGAACAGCCCGTTCGACATCTTGAGGATGTTCGCCTTGTGAACGAGCGTGACCTTCTTGCGCCCGTGCCGCCGCGCGTACTCGAACGCGTAGATGATCACCCGCTCGCTGCCGAAGCGCGTGATGATCGCGATCGACTCGGCCGCCGTGCGCCGCGGATCGACGTAGTGCTCGACGCCCGCGTACAGATCCTCGGTGTTCTCGCGCACGATCACGAGGTCGACGCCCTCGTAGCGCGACGGCACGCCGGGGATCGTCTTCGCCGGCCGGACGTTCGCGTACATGTCGAACTGCTGGCGCAAGGTCACGTTCACCGAGCGGTAGCCGCCGCCGCTCGGCGTGGCGAGCGGCCCCTTGAGCGCGAGCCGGGTCCGCCGGATCGAGTCGATCGTCGCCTGCGGCAGCGGATCGCCGTGCTTCTGCACCGCGCCCATGCCGGCGTCGACGCGCTCCCAGTCCAGCGCGCCGCCAGCGGCCTCGATGGCCCGCACCGTCGCGGCCGCGATCTCGGGCCCGATGCCATCTCCTTCGATCAGACTCACGGTGGGGCGCTGGCTCGTCATGCGCTGGGCTCTCTTCCTTGCTCGGGGTGCGGCACCGGCCGCGGATCGACCTCGATCTGACCGTCCGCCACCCGGACGTTGTAGCTAACGAGGCAGTACTCCGATGCCTCGTCGTGGCAGCCGGTCGCGGTCGAGAACCGCCAGCCGTGCTGCGGGCACACCAGGTGGCCCCGCGCGATGATGCCCTCGGCGAGGTCACCGCGGCGGTGGGCGCACCGGCGCTGGAAGGCGAAGTAGCGATCGCCGTCCCGCCCCAGCGCGATCTCTTGCCCCTCGGCCACGACCGCGATCACGTCTCCCGGGCGGAGCTGCCCGACCCGGGCCACGGCGCACCAATGGTCTGCCATCGGCTCGACTCTACTCGACCGGCGGCGCCTCGTCTGCACCTGCCCATCGGCTCGACGCGGCGCGACGCCGCTCGGCCGTCAGCCCCTCGCCTGCACCTGCCACGGGCTCGGTGCTAATCGGACGTCGGCGTTCCGTCGGCACCGAGTCCGTACGCCTTCATCTTCGTATAAATGCTGGCGCGGCTGATGCCGAGCCGGCGGGCGGCGTGCGCGGGGTTGCGGTCGCGGCGCAGCGCGGCGGCGATCGCGGCTCGCTCCACCGCCCGGATCGCGCGATCGGTCAAATCCTTCAGGCCCTCGCCGTCTCCCAGCCGCTCGAGCTGGATCGCCGGCAGCTCGACCCGATCGATCTCCGCCGCGGCGGCGATCGCCGCCGGCGACGCCCCCGCCGGGTGATCGAGCCCGAGCAGGTCCAGATCGTGGCTGCGGATCGTCTCGCCGTCGCACAGGATCGCGGCGCGCGACAGCACGTTCTCGAGCTCGCGGATGTTGCCCGGCCAGCGGTACGCCTGCAGCCGCGCCAGCGCCTTCGCCGTGATCTGCGTCGGGTAGCGCGTCTCGCTGCCGCCGAAGCTCTTCGCGGCGCCGCGGCGGCGCGCCAGGATGTGCGCGGCGAGCTGCGGGATGTCCTCCTTGCGCTCGCGCAGCGGCGGCACCTGGATCGGCACCACGGCGAGCCGCCAGTAGAGGTCCTCGCGGAACTGGCCGCGCGCGACCAGGGACTTGAGGTCCTTGTTCGTCGCCGCGACGACGCGGACATCGATCGCGACCGGGCGATCGCCGCCGACCGGCTTGATCTCGCGCTCCTGCAGCACGCGCAGGAGCTTGTTCTGCACCGTCGCGTCGATGTCGCCGATCTCGTCGAGGAAGATCGTGCCGCCGTTCGCCTCGCGGAACAGCCCGCGGCGGGCGCGCGCGGCGCCGGTGAACGCGCCCTTCTCGTGGCCGAACAGCTCCGCCTCGATCAGGCTCGGCGCCAGGGCCGAGCAGTCGAACGCCACGAACGGGCCGTCGCGTCGCGGGCCGACGCGGTGGATCGTGCGCGCGAGCAGCTCCTTGCCCGTGCCGCTCTCGCCGACGATCAGCACCGTCGCGTCGGAGGCCGCCACGCGATCGATCATCGCGAGCAGGCCGCGCATCAGCGCCGACTCGCCGATCACCTCGCCCAGGCCCCGCGCCCGCTCGACCTCGCCGCGCAGGCGGCGCACCTCGCGCGCCAGGGCGCCGTGCGAGATCGCGCGCTCCACGACCGAGCGGATCTCCGCGACCTCCGCGGACTTCTTCAAGACGTCGAGCGCGCCCGACCGCATCGCGCGGACCGCGAACTCGACCGTCGGCTGCGAGCTCCATATGACGACCACCGGGTCCGGCGCGATCGTCCGGAGCCGATGGAGGAGCGCGAGGGCGCCGTCGTCCTCGTCGAGCAGCCCCGGATCGAGCAGCACGGCGTCGAACGCCGAGCCGACCACGCGCTCGAGCGCCGCGGCTGGCGTGGCCACCGCCTCGACCTCCATCCCGGCGAGCGCGCCGGTGCCGTACGCGACCGTCTGCGGATCGGCGTCGACGAGGAGCACGTGGCGGATGCCGTTCTGCATGCTCGGTCCAAGAGTCTAGACGGTGTCCAATGCTCTGGACAGTAGCGATGCCTGGATCAGGGTTAAGTATCCAGGATCCTTTGTCCCAGCGCGTGGACTGGGTTGGCCCAGCCGATGCGTATTGGGGTTTCCATCAGAACTTCGGACGGTTCTTCGGCGCATGGGTGTCGCCGGGGCCGCCCGAGGTCCACGAGGAGGGCTCGATGCAGCACCTGGCAACGGAAGGCGATCTCGATCGGACTCGGGCGTACGTGCGGTCGGTGGCGATGAAGTACATCCGCAACGAGCAGGATGCCGAGGACGTGACGCAAGACGCCATGTTGCTGGCCCACCGCTACCGCGACTCGTTCCGCGGGGAGTCGCGCTACTCGACGTGGCTCTACCGAGTGACGGCGACGGCGGCGCTCATGTTCCTGCGCAAGCAGCGCCGGCTCTCGCGGGAGATCCCGGCGAGCGGCAGCGTCGACGAGGACGGCACCGCGCTGCTCGATCGGCAGCCCGCGCCGTCGGACCTGCGCGGCGAGGTCATCGCGCGCGCGGACCTCAGCACCGTGTCCGAGGCCGTCGCGCGGCTCGGCGCGAAGTACCCGGCCGTCTTCTGGAAGCGCTATGGCGAGGGCCGCACCGAGACCGAGATCGCCAAGGAGCTCGGCCTCTCGGTCGCCGCGGTGAAGACGCGCGCGTTCCGGGCGCGCCAGGCCGCGCTCGCCGCCGCCGCCCGCTGACGGCGCCGCGCTGACGCCGCTGCGGCTGGCGCCGATGCAGCGCGGCGGTCGCGCGGCCCAACGATCCGAGGGCTTGCGCTGACAGCGCCGCGCTGACGGTGCCCGCTGAAGCTTCACAACGCTGCGCTGCTGCTTCGGCGCCGCTGCTGCCGCTGCCAGGCGCGGTCACGCGCTCAGATCTCCGTCAGACAACGCTGCGCTGCTGCTTCGGCGCCGCTGCTGCCGCTGCTGCCGCTGCTGCTGCCGCTGCCGCTGCCGATTCGCTCAGCGATCCACGCGCGCGGATCTCATGCGCCGATCCCTGTGCGGCGCTCGTGTGCGGACGAGCGTGTCCCGGCGCGCGGCTGCCGGCGTGGGCCCCCGCCCACGTCGGCTCGCAAGTGTCCGAGGCCGTGGCGGTTCCGAGCTGGTCCGCGAGTTGAATTACCTCCGGGCATGATGGCCTGGCTTCCCTTGATTGCGGTCGCGGCGGGCGCCTCGAGCGCGCCGTGCGAGGTGGTGACGCCAGCGCACGTCGCCCAGGCACGTCTCGCAGAGACGCTCGCCGACGCCGATGCGATCGAGTCGATCACCGTCTCGAGCGAGGAGCGAGGAGCACTGACGGTGACGTTCTCGGTCGTGCGCGACGGCGAGCAGCTGCTCGTCGCCGCGACGACGGCCGCCAGCGGCGAGGTCTCAGCGCTCACGATCGGCCGTGCCGGTCCGGCGGCTCCCGAGGGCCACGGGCTCACGTGGCTCTCCGTCGAGCTCGCAGACGCCTCGGCGGTCGTGCGGCTCACCGCTGCCGATCGCGGCGCGGTGCTGCTATCGACCCGCGACGGCCGGCGCTACCTCGTGAGCCCGGCGCGCGCGCCGCGCACCGGCAACGAGGCCGTCGAGGCGCGCTGGGGCGCGGCCTGGACCAAAGGCGCCTGACGCGCCCGGACGCGGCGCACGAGCGGCGCTACAGTGCGTCGCGTGGGCAAGCCGCCGCGCGATCCGCGCACCGATCCCGACGTCCCGCGCGGGATGTCGATCGAGCTGCTCCAGGACCTGCACCTCCTGACGCGCGAGGGGCAGCTCAACGCCGACGCGCGCCGCAAGCTGAAGCAGATCCGGCACCTCGTCGGGCTCCTGCGACCGGCGCTCGACGACGCGATGGCACGCAGCCCGGCGCCGCTCGTCGTGGACTGCGGCGCCGGCAAGAGCTACCTCGGCGCCCTGCTCTACGAGCTCGTGCTCGGCCCCGCCGGACGCGGCGAGCTGCTCGCGATCGAGGCGCGGCCCGAGCTGTCGGAGCAGGCGGCCGCCCGCGCCGCGCGGTTCGGCCAGGACCGGTTCCGCGTCGCGACGGGCGCGATCGCCGCCGCCGCCCTGCCCGGCCGGCCGCAGGTGGTGACGGCCCTGCACGCGTGCGACACCGCCACCGACGACGCGCTCGCGCTCGCGATCGCCGCGGGCGCCGATCACGTGGCCGTCGTGCCGTGCTGCCAGGCCGAGGTGGCGCGGCAGCTCGAGGGCAGCCGGCCCGCCGACCCGGCGGTGGCGACGCTGTTCGCGCACCCGCTACACCGCCGCGAGCTCGGCTCGCACCTGACGAACGTCGTGCGCGGGCTCGCGCTCGAGGCGCACGGCTACAAGGTCACGGTGACCGAGCTGGTCGGCTGGGAGCACTCGGCGAAGAACGAGCTGATCCTCGCGCGGCGCGTCCACCGGTTCGACGAGCCCGCGCGGGCGCGCCTGCGCGCCGTCCTCGAGCGGTTCGCGATCGAGCCGGCGATCATGCGCGAGCTCGCCGCGCGCGACCTCGATCCGCGCGCCCCGGCGCCCGCCGTTCGTTGACAGCGTCAACCAACTGGTAGACGCTGTCCACCATCGATGGAGCGCGAGCTCGTGCAGCGCGTCGCGAAGGTCCGGGCGTTCAACCGGTTCTACACGCGCCTGATCGGCGTGCTCCGCGAGGGCCACCTGGCGAGCCCGTTCTCGCTGGCGCAGGTGCGGGTGCTCTACGAGCTCGCGCACCAGGACGGGCCGACGGCGAGCGCGCTGTGCGAAGGGCTCGCGCTCGATCCCGGGTACCTGAGCCGGATGCTGCGCGATCTCGAGCGGCGCGGGCTCGTGACGGGGCGCAAGTCCGCCGACGACGCGCGCCGCCGCCGGCTCGCGCTGACCGCCAAGGGCAAGCGTACGGTCGAGAGCCTCGAGCGCAAGGCCGACGCGGCGATCGCGGCCGTCCTGGCGCCGGTGCCGCCCGGGCGCCAGGACGAGGTCATGCAAGCGATGCGGCGGATCCGCGCCGCGCTCGAGCCGGAGGCTGCGGCCGAGCCGGTGGCCGCGGGGGCCGCGCCGAGCGCGGAGGCCGCACCGAGCGCGAGGGCCGCGCCGGCTGCTGGCGGAGCGCGCTCGGCCTCTGCCGGATCCGCGGGCGCGCCGTTCCTCCTGCGCGCGCCCGTGCCCGGTGATCTGGGCTGGGTCGTTCACCGCCATGGCGTCCTCTACGCAGAGGAGCAGGGGTGGGACGCGCGGTTCGAGGCGATGGTGGCGCGGATCGCCGCGGACTTCGTCGAGCGCTTCGATCCGGCACGCGAGCGCTGCTGGATCGCCGAGCGCGCCGGCGCGATCGTCGGCTCGGTCTTCCTCGTGGCGAAGTCGCAGGCGGTCGCCCAGCTCCGGATGCTCTACGTCGAGCCGGACGCGCGCGGCCTCGGCCTCGGTCGCCACCTGGTCGCCGAGTGCACGCGGTTCGCCCGCCAGGCGGCCTACCGCAAGATCATCCTGTGGACGAACAGCGTCCTCGCCTCGGCGCGCCGGCTGTACGTCGCCGAGGGCTACCGGCTCGTCCGGGAGGAGCCAGACCCCGTGCTCAGCCCCGGGCGCGCGCAGATCTGGGAGCTCGCGCTCACTCGGGCGTCTCCACGCGCCAGCGTACGATCGACTCGTCCACGTCGATCCAAGCCGGCATGATCGAGCGGATCGGCTGTCCCGCCGTCCACGCGTAGACGCGGCCGGTATACACGCCGAGGTGCAGCACCTGCACCGAGAGCGTCCCCTGCGCGCACGGCGCCGACGACGAGGTCGGCACGCCCGCCTCGTCCGCGAGCTCAAGCGCGATCCGGTGCGGCGCGCCGCACGCGGCCGGCTCCCACAGAACGACGATGCGCGGGCGCTCCGACGCCTCGTATGCCGGTGGCTCGTCGAGGCACGCGGCCAGCGCGGCCGCGCAGACGATGGAGCGGAGGACGGCGGGGACGACGGAACGCGAGTGCGAGGGCGAAGGGTGCATGCAGACCCCACAGGCACGCGGCGTGCCCGCGCTAGCCACGCGAGATCACACGCACCCCCGCCCGCTTGTCCGGCGGACGTCCGACCCCACCTGTCCGGCATTCGGACAAGCTCGCCGGCGCCGCCCCGGGCGTTCGCGGCCTTGCGCGGCCGCCCTCGCCGGAACGCCGCTTGATTCCACGACCACCATGCCGCCGCTCGAGCACGGGGCCGCCCATTACGACGGCGAAGCCGCGGGCGCGCTGGCTCACGGCCGCCTCCCCGCCTCTTGTCGCCTACGTATCCGTTGGCGATTCCTCGGCCGGCAGCGCTGCGGCGCCGACTCGCGTGAGCTCGAGCGCCCGGCAGAGCGCAGCACAACCACGCAGGCGATCCACGCTCTCCGCAAAGGACTTCTTCACCTCGTACGCCTCGCTCGCCGGAAACCGGCTCGTCGCCAGCTCGAGGTTGAACACCTTCCCCAGGCACAGCTCCTCCTCCGGCGCCGACAACTCGTCGAGCTCCGCCCGTCGCTGCTCCCAGCTCTGCAGCTTGGTGACGTGCGCTCCCTGGTGCTCGCGATTGCAGATCTCCGTCGCCGCTCGAAGGTTCTGGTAAAGCCAGGCCTCGATGCTCCGGAACGGGCAGATCAAGAGTAGATGCTCGAGATGCAGCGGGCGGTGGCGCCGTCTGCGCGGTCGCTCGCCCACGCGATTTGCCGCCGGGGGCGTTCGCGCGACCGCGATCGGCCACCTGCGGCAGGACCGCCCGAACCATCCGCTCGAACTTCTCGGTGTTCTCGCTCGTGTGGCGCTCGCTCCAGACCCGATCTCCGTCGACGTGAAAAAGCACAAACGTATCCGGCAGTGAGAGCTGCCGAGCCATGTACCGGAGCAACCGCACGCGTTGCCCGTAATCCTGTGGATTCTTTCCATCAGTCTTCCAGATGCTTCCACGCATCCCTTCCTCCTCGCGCTCATCACGAGGCACGAAGCGGATGCGATGACTCCCGAAGCCAGAAACGACGAGATGAAGCATCTTTCGAATGAGCACCTCGACGGTAGGACGGCCATCCTCGCCGCTGTCCTCCGTCAGGATCACGATCGAGAGGATCGCGTTGTTCGCGATCACCACAGCCCTCGTGACTGCAGGATCTCGCTCACGTGCTCGATACCCACCCCGTAAGCGCTGAAGAGCTCCTTGGCGTCCTCCTCGCTCATGTTCTCCCAGATCCACCCAGGTCGACCCTCGCGTGGCTCCCCGCGGCAGAGCACAAAGCTTCGTCGCACTTCCTCCGCTGAGGTGATCGGAACATAATCGAGGAGAAGCGGGTTCTGACTGGTCAAGAACGCCTGCCGCTGTCCGATCGCCTCGATGGAGGCCGTGATCCAGCGGTGATGCAGGCCGTTCACGAGCTCATCGGCGATCACAACAATCGGGTTACAGGCGAGGTAATAGAAGAAGCTCACAAGGCGCTTCTGGCCATAGCTCAGCTGATTATGAGTAACGAATGTGTCATCTTTCCACCAAAAGCGGAACAATATGTTATTAACCTGCACGCTCTGAATTCGGCGCGATTGCACCGCCACGTCCATTCGAAGATCCGACGCGGAAAATCCCATCATCTCGTTGAGGGCAGCGAGAAAGCTCAAATCCGACTGCATCAGCGAATAGTCAGGTTTCTTGGGATCATACGCGTGTTCTAGTTTTTCCACGACGTGACCTGGGATAAACAGAGGTGCGAAAAAACTTCGGACCCACCTATCATCAGACAGGGACTTCGGCCCATCCAGTGGTAGAGGATCAGATCACTCGGACCGGCCGTGCCTCGGCGGCGGCGGCTCGACGACGAACCGGAGCTGTCGGCCATCGCGGCGCAGCTCCCGGCG
>Ga0247790_10000171_pt1 | contig 34419 bp, 25 predicted proteins | sample UWRJS171409R4_FD_179913 | JGI IMG/M metagenome (GOLD analysis project Ga0247790, IMG submission 179913) | Soil microbial communities from Arlington Agricultural Research Station in Wisconsin, United States - UWRJ-S171-409R-4 | ecosystem: Environmental > Terrestrial > Soil > Agricultural land...
GGCCCCGGCGCCTGCCGACGCGCAGCCGGCGGTCGCGCTGCCCGCGATCGACGCCGCGCCGCCAGCGCTCGCGACGCTGCAGATCAAGAACGACCTCTGGTGCAACCTGACGATCGACGGCGAGGACCACGGCCGGCTCACGCAGAGCAAGACCGTGCGGCTCCCGCCCGGGCGCCACGTGGTCCGCTGCGAGCAGCCGAGCACGGCGCTGCGCTGGCAGCGAGACGTCGATCTCCTGCCCGGCCAGACGTTCGTGATCGACGAGGCGATGATCCGCGAGGTCGAGCTCGTCGTCGCGACGCCCGGCGATCGCGTCATGATCGACGGCGCCCCGGCCGCGCGCGGCGCGACCGTCCGGCTGAGGCCCGGCCAGCACCGCGTGATCGTCCTGCGGGGGGACAAGGAGCTCACCGCCGGGTGGGTCACCGTCCCGCGCGCGCGGACGTGCCGGCTGCGCGACGCCGACGGCAAGCTCGTCTGCGATCCGTAGCCCGCCGCGGGCCGCGGGGCCAAAGCCTGACACCCGTGTCGCGATCCGCGCCGCGCGCGGCGGCAGGCCGTTGATGATTCCGCCGGTTGTGGGTGGCAAGATGGTTGCACCCTGGGTGACCTCGTGAGGGCTGCCGTTGCTCGTATCGCCGTCGCGGGCTCGCTCGCCGCGTCGGCAGGGTGCTTCTACGTCGAGCCGATCAACCAGCGCCCCGCGCTGGACATCCGGCCGGCGTCCGACGATCCGGTGTTCCGCGGCGCGACCGTCACGCTCGAGGCGGTCGCGAACGATCCCGAGGGCCAGATCGTCGCGTTCCAGTGGCGCGTGTACGCCTGCACCGACGCGACGTCGATCGAGGCCTGCGATCTCGAGCCGATGTTCACCGGTGTCCAGCGCGAGGCCACGTTCCTCGTCCCCGCGTTCCGCGCCGATCCCGACGGCGAGGAGGGGCCAAAGCCGGGAGCGCCCGTCGAGTCCTTGCGCGTGGTCCTCGAGGGGCGCGACGATCTCGGCGCCGCGGCGCGGCCCGATCAGGAGCTGATCCTGCCGGTCTTGAACGCTCCGCCCAGCGTCGCGCTCCGCGTCGCGTCGGCGCACGGCACCGTGATCACCACGCCGATCGACGTCTACGCGCGGTACGCCGACGCCGACGACGCGCCCGCCAACGTCACGCTCGAGTGGACCGCGTTCTCGCCGTCGCAGGTGCCCGACGCGCTCACCCTGCTCCTGGTGCCGCCCGACGGCGACCCCGGATTCCGCCAGGAGGGCCGGCGCTTCACGCCGCAGGTCACCGGCAACTGGGACTTCCGCGTGATCGCCACCGACAAGGCCGGCGCGCAGACCGAGGAGCACCTGACCATCACCGTCGCCGAGGACGGGCCGCCGTGCCTCGGCGCGTGGGCGCCCGTGGCGAGCGCGCAGCCCACGCCGCTCACCCAGCCGACGCTGTTCCGCGTGCTCGCGGTGCGCGACGACCTCGACGCGTTCCCGCGCCTGTCGGCCGCGTCGTTCGTCGGCGAGCCCGAGTTTCAGTGGTCGCTCAAGGTCGGCGCGGGGCCGCGCCAGCTCCTGCCGAACGCCACGAGCTCGCTCGCGATCGATCCGCTGACGTACGACGCGGGGACCGTGCTCGATGTGCGCGTCGAGGTCTTCGACCGCAAGCGCACGGCGATCACCTGTGCCGACGCGCAGCAGACGTGCTCGGTGATCTCGCAGCCCGCCTGCATCCAGCGCCAGACCTGGCGCGTGGAGGCGCGATGAGGCCCGCGCGGAGATCCGCGTGGCTCGCGCCACGGCCCGCGCAGAGATCCGCGTGGCTCGCGCCACGGCCCGCGCGGAGATCGGCGCGGCTCGCGCAGCGGCTCGCGCTCGCGGCCGCCGGGGTCGCCGCGGCCTGCGCCGGCAGCCTGGACTCTCCTGGCGACGACGGCGGCGGCGGGGACCCAGACGGCGGCATCGGGTGCTCCACGTTCCTCGGCTTCGAGCCGGAGGCGCCGGTCGCCTCGCCCACCGCCCCGGTCCGCGTGAACGCCGGCGTCGTGGGCGCGCCCGGCGTCCTCTCGTACACCTGGTCCGTCAGCTTCGGAGGCCAGACCGTCGCGCACGCGCTCGCGCAGGCCGACGGCTCGGCGATCGCGTTCCCCGCGACCGCGCCCGGCGTGTACAGCGTGCAGCTCGCCGTCGGCGCCGTCGTCGCGTGCCCGACCGCGCAGGCGCAGCTCAACGTCCTCGCGCCGGGCGCCAGGCAGTCGCAGGTGCGCCTGCGGATCACGCCGCAGCCGGGCGCGAACCTGAGCGCGACCGTGCCGCCGTTCGAGAGGCTCGTCACCGTCTCGGGCGGCGCCGACTTCACGGTCGGCACCATCGCGCTCGATCCGGGGCTCACCGCCACCGCGATCGTGCAGAGCGGCGCGGCCACGGTGCCCGCGTACCTGCGCTTCGCGCCCGTCGTGGCGCGGGAGGCCACCGTCGAGGCGGTCGCCAGCGGCGGCAGCTTCGTCGCGCGCCTCCTGAACCAGCCGCACGACGTGCTCGTCGTGCCGGCCGTCCCCGGCTTCGCGGCGCGGCTCGTCCGGGACTGGAGCCCGGGGAGCGGGACGATCGATCTCGGCACCGGCACCACCGTCAGCGGCGTCGTGCGCGATCCCACCGGCGCGCCGCTCTCCGGCGCGAAGGTGCAGCTCAAGGTCGGCGAGGTCCCCTCGACGCTCGCGACCACGTCGGCCACCGGCGCGTTCTCGGTGCTCGTCGCGCCTGCGCCCGGCGCGGTGATCGCCGTCGACGTGACGCCGCCCGATGGCAGCGGCCTGCCGCGGCTCCTCGCGCAGTCGGCGACGCTCCTCGATCTCGCGCAGCCGTTCCAGATCGACTACGCGTCGTCGCTCGCCCTGCGCGATCTCGGCGGCGCGACCGTCCGCCGCGGCGGGCCCGCCGCTGGGGCGAAGGTGATCGTCGTCGGCGACCTGGCGGCGATCGGCACCGTGACCGCCGGGGGGACGCCGGCCGTCGCCTCCGGCCTCGTCCGGATCGCGGCCACCGCGGGAGGCAACGGCGCGCTGCCGCCGACGCTCGCGCCCGCGCGGGCGCTCACCGCCGTCATCGAGGTCGCGCCGGGCGACCTCGCCGTCACCGCGATCGATCTGACGTCGGCCACGCCCGCGGCGATCGACGCGCCGCCCGCCGTGGCGATCGCGACGCAGCTCCGGCGGCCGGACGGCACGTCGATCGCCGAGGCGGTGCTCGACGCCATCCCGGCCGGCGCGCTCGCGCAGGCCGGCGTCACCTCGGCGATCCGCGCGCGCTCCGGCACCGGCGGCCAGGTCGCGGCGAGCCTCGCCTCGGGCGGCCGCTACGACCTCCGCGTCCACGATCCGCTGCTCGCGCGCGGCGCGCCGCTCGTCGTGCCCGACGTGGCGGTCACCGCCGTCGCCGCGAGCTACACGCTGCGTCCGGCGCTCTTGGCGACGGGCAAGCTCATCCTGCAGGGCAGCCCATCGCCGGTCAGCGGCGCCGTCGTCCAGATCCTGTGCGCCTCGTGCACCGGCCTCGAGCGCAGCCGGCCGCTCTCCGAGAGCACGAGCTTGCCGGACGGCCGCTTCACGCTCGTCGTCCCCGATCCGGGGACGAACTGACATAGGATCGCCGCGCCGCATGCCGATCCATCGCCGAGCTCGCCTCCGCGCGGCGTCCGCCGTCGCGGCCTTCGCGGCCGTCGCGGTCTTCGTGCTCGCGGTCTTCGCGCTCGCCGCCGGTGCGGCGCCGGCAGCCGCCGCCCCCGGCGCCGGCAGCGCGGACAAGGCCAGCGCGCGGCCCGCGCCGGCGAGCGGCGCCGTGGCGCTCTTGCCGCTCGACGCTGGCGGGCGGCTCGAGATCTACGGCCAGGCCGTGGCCACCGAGATCGCGCGCGCGCTGACCGCCGGCGGCGTCGAGGTCGTGGTCGTCGGCGCCAGCATGGACGTGCCCGCGGCCGCGCGGCTGATCGTCGCCGGCACGCTCGCCATGGACAAGGGGCTCGTCTCGCTCTCGATGCTCGTGCGCAACCCCATCGACGGCACCGTGCTCGAGACGCTGACGGCGACCGCGCCGAGCCTCGCGCAGATCGACAAGGCCGCCGCCGAGCTCGCGGCGCGCGTCGTGCCCGTGGTCCGCGAGCGGCTCGCCGCGCTGGCCGCGCGCCCCGCCGGCGAGCGCGCCGCGCCGCGCCCGGCGCCGATCGGCGCAGCGCCGCGGGCCTTGCTCGTCGCGATCGGCGGGGCCGAGCCGCTGCGCGCCGCGCTCGCTGGCGCCGCCGAGCGGTGGGCGCTCGCCGCGCGCCGCGAGCTGCGCGCCACCCCGCCGCAGGAGCTGGCCGGCGGGCTCGGGCCCCGGGCCGTCGCGGCCGCGAACGCTGAGCGCGCCATCGGGTTCGAGATCGTCGACTACTCGGTCGTCGCGGCGCGGGGCGCGCGCGACGTGCCGCTCGCCCGCGCGCGCGTCCGCGTGCAGATCTCCGACGCGAGCGGCGTCGTGTTCGATCGCGTCGTCACGACCGACTCGATCGTCGGCGAGCGCCGGATGCAGCCCGCCGAGCTCGCGGCGCGCGTCGCGGACGAGGTGCTCGCGATCCTGCGCCCGCACGTGCGCAGGGCGGTGTCGCCGTGGCCGTGAGGGCGCTGCCCGCGAGCGCGCTCGGTGCCGCGCTCGCCGCGCTCGCCGCGCTCTCCATTGCGCTCGCCGCCGGCCCGGCGGCAGCGCAGCCCGCGCTCGCGCCGCAGGCAGCGCTCACGCCGCAGGACGCGCTGCGCGAGGCCAACGACGCCGCCACCGCCGGCGACTGGGCCCGCGTCGGCGCGCTCGTCGGCCCGCTCGTCGAGCCGCGGCGCGCGAGCACGCTCCCGCCCGCCGATCTCGCCGAGGCGTACCGGCTCTCGGGCATGGCGGCGTTCTACGGCCAGCGGCGCGACGTCGCGGAGGCGCACTTCCTCGCCTACCTCAAGATCGATCTCGACGGCCGCCTCGATCCGGCGCTCTACCCGCCCGAGGTCGTCGGATTCTTCGACGAGGTCCGCACGAAGCACCAGGGCGAGCTGCGCGCGCGGCGGCCCAAGGCGCGCCGCTACTGGCTGCTCAACCTCGTCCCGCCCGGCGGCCAGATCCAGAACGGCGAGCGCGGCAAGGCGTGGGTGATCGGCGGCCTGATCGGCGCGTTCGCGATCGGCAACGTGACGACGTACCTCGTGCTGCACTCGTGGTGCACGCGGGTCTCCGGCGACGGCGGCTCGAGCGTCACGTGCGACGAGGGCACCGATCACGCGCGCAGCGCATCGACGCTGCGCGGGATCAACATCGTGACCGGGATCGGCCTCATCGCCACGTACGCCTACGGTGTGTACGACGGGGCTCGCAGCTACCGGCGCAGAGAGACCGTGCAGCCGTTCGTGGCCGGTGTATCCGGCGGTGGCATGCTCGGGATCTGCGGCGCGTTCTGACGCGCTGCGCCCTCATTATTATCCTCGCCATCCTCTCCGTGGATGAACCTGCTCTGTAGCAGGAGTTGGCTGGGGGATATAGACCAGGGGCTATTCACCATGCGACCCCCTCCTGGTATAACCAACTGTCGTCGCTTGACCGAGGGATATTCCCCCCTTCTTGGTTGGGATCTTTGCGCCTGCTCAGCTACGATTCGGGCCGAGTGAGACAACCGGTCCCGTTCGGCAAGTATCTGCTGCTGGATCGCGTCAGCGTCGGCGGCATGGCCGAGGTCTTCAAAGCCAAGTCGTACGGCGTCGAGGGCTTCGAGAAGATCATCGCGATCAAGCGGATCCTGCCGACGATGGGGGAGGACCGCGACTTCATCAAGATGTTCATCGATGAAGCGAAGATCGCCGGGCAGCTCGCGCACGCGAACATCTGCCAGATCTTCGAGCTCGGCCGCATCGACGGCTCGCACTTCATCGCGATGGAGTACATCTGGGGCAAGGATCTGCTCCAGATCCAGAACCGGCTCCGCAAGCTCAAGCAGCAGATGCCGGTGCCGATGGCGTGCTTCACCATCGCCAAGGTGCTCGAGGGGCTCGACTACGCGCACCGGAAGCGCGATCCGCTCGGCCGCCCGCTCGAGATCGTGCACCGCGACTGCTCGCCGCAGAACGTCCTCGTTTCGTACGAGGGCGAGGTCAAGGTGATCGACTTCGGCATCGCGAAGGCGACGTCACGCAACTCGCGCACGATGGCCGGCGTGCTGAAGGGCAAGTTCGGGTACATGTCGCCCGAGCAGGTGCGCGGCCTGCCGCTCGATCGGCGCAGCGATCTCTTCGCGCTCGGCACCATGCTCTACGAGTGCCTGACCGGCGAGCGCCTGTTCCAGGGCGAGACCGACTTCTCGACGCTCGAGAAGGTGCGCAACGTCGACATCCAGCGCCCGCGCGAGCTCAACCCGAACATCCCGGAGTCGGTCGAGCGCGTGATCCTGAAGGCGCTCGCGAAGGACGTCGACGATCGGTACCAGTGGTGCAGCGAGATGCTGGCCGATCTGCAACAGTACCTGATGAGCCAGGACGTCGTGTTCACGGCGAAGTCCTTGTCCTCCTGGCTCAAGGAGATGTTCACGGCGGAGATCGAGCGCGAGCGCCAGCAGCTCGAGCAGTACAAGCGCGTCGGCCGCGACGGCCTGATCGCGGGCGTGCCCGCCGCCGAGGCCAAGCTCGACGTCGTCGCGACGCTCGGCGAAGCGTCGCCGCCCGAGGGCGATCCGACGGTGCTCGGCGAGCCGACGTTCGACGACCTCGAAGCCGCCGTCGCCGCGGGCGCGGCGCCGCAGGTCGGGCCTGCGCCCGGCTCGCCGGCGGCGCGCGGCCCTGCGCCCGGCTCGCCGGCCGCGCGCGGCCCCGCACCTCCCCCCGACGACGGCGACGGCGATTTCGGCGAGGAGGCTCCGACGGAGATCTTCGGCGAGATCGACAGCGGCGTGGTGCCGCAGGGAGTCCTCGCAGCCGCGGCGGGCGCGCCCGCGCGTTCGCCCGGCGGCGGGCCGGCTGCTGCAAAGGCGCCGCCGCGCCCCGGCACGAGCCGCACGCCGGCGCCGGCCTTGAACGGCGCGGGCCCGATGCCGCCGCCAGGCCAGCCTGGCGTGCCGCTCCGCCCCGCGGGCTCGGGCACGCCGGCCCCGGAGCTCGGCTACCCGCCGTCGGCGCAGGCGTCGCCCGTCGGCGGCTACCCGGCGCAGGGCTATCCGGGGATCGCTCCGCACGCGGGAGGCGCGCCGTCCTCGCAGCCGCCGTCCGCGATCCCGCCGCCGGGGCAGGGACAGGCCAAGACGCTGCTCGGCGCGGCGGCGCCCGTCGGGCTGCCGAACTACGCGAACTACCCGTCGCACGCGATGTCGGCGCAGCAGCCCGCCGTCTATCCGGGCGGGTATCCGCAGGGCGGAAATCCGTCGCAGCCGCCGATGCCAGGCATGCCGTCGGCGCAGGGGATCATGGCGCAGGGGATGCCCGGTGTGCAGGGGCCGATGGGGAACGTCCCGCCGGGCATGCCGTCGCAGCAGATGCTGGGGCAGATGGGGCCGGGGATGGGCCCGATGACCGGGCAGATGCCGGGGCAGGGCATGGGCCCGGGGATGGGCCCGGGGATGGGCCCGATGAGCGGGCAGATGCCGGGGCAGATGCCGGGGCAGATGACCGGCCAGATGCCGGGCCAGCCGCAGATGCTACCGATGGGCGCGATGCAAGGGCAGGCCGGGTACGGCGGGGGGCCCGGTCAGCCGTATGGCCAGGACCCGTACGCGACGGGACCCGCGCAGGCGCTCGAGCCGGCGCTGCCGGCCGAGGGCCGGCGCCGCGCGTCCATCGCGCGCGACATCGCGATCGGCGTGGCGATCGCCGCCGTCGTCCTCGGCGGCTTCCTCATCGTGAAGTTCTTCGTCCTCGACTCCGACGAGCCGGCGGAGGAGGCCTCCGCGAGCCCCGCCGACCTGATCGTCTCGCTGTCCGGCAACGTGCAGGCCGAGCTCTTCATCGATGACAAGCGCCACGCGACCGTCAGCGACGGACTGAAGGTCCAGGTGCCGGCCGGCACGCACGAGGTGAAGCTCGTCGGGCCCGGCGACAAGCAGTGCAAGCAGGACATCACGCTCGTCGCCGGTCAGCCCACGACGATCACGTGTAACCTGCAGGCCAGCGCGGGCTCGGGGAGCGCCGGCTCGGCGGTCGCCGTGCCGACGGCCACGGGCTCGGGGAGCGGGGGCGGCGCTGGTGCGGGCTCGGGGAGCGCGACCTCGGGGAGCGCCGACGCTGGCAGCGCGGCCGGCTCGGCGGCCTCGGCCTCGGCCGGGAGCGCAGGCTCGGGGAGCGCGGGCCCGCAGGTCGCGACCATCGACAAGGCGGCTGCGGACAAGGCAGCCGCGGACAAGGCGGCCGCGGACAAGACGGCCGCGGACAAGGCGGCCGCGGACAAGGCAGCCGCGGACAAGGCGGCCGCGGACAAGGCGGCCGCAGGCAAGGCGGCCGCGGACAAGGCGGCCGCGGACAAGGCCAAGCTGGCGGCAGCCGAGAAGGCGGCGGCGGCCGAGAAGGCCCGGCTGGCGGCCGAGAAGGCCCGGAAGGACAAGCCGCCCGTCGACGACAACCCCGCCGATCGCGCCGGGTCGGTGCCGTCGAAGGGCTGGGTCGTGCTCACGAGCAAGCCGAGCGCGAAGATCCTCGTCGACGGCAACGACATCGGCATGTCGACGCCGATCACCGGCAAGTCGCTGTCGCTGGCGGCCGGCAAGCACCGCATCACCTTCCAGATCGGCGGCGACAAGTTCACCTTCACCGTCACGGTGGAGGCGGGCAAGACCGTCACGCTCGACAAGCAGCTGCAGTAGCTCCCGCTCGTCGAGCAGGGCACGAGCTCCACGCGCCAAGCCTCTGCGGCAGGGCATCGCGGAGCGCGCGGGCGCGCTTACTCGACGCGGCGCTGCCCTTCGTGCGCCTCGAGCTCGCGCAGCTTCGCCTCGAGCTCCTCGATCCGATCGGCGAGCGTCTTCACGTCCTTGTTGATGCTCGCCCACGGCGAGATGGTCTGCGAGATGTTGTCGATCGTGCTGCGGATCTTGCCGTCGACCGTCTTCTGCCACTCGTCGAGGCGGTGCCGCGACTGATCGACCCACTCGCGCAGCGACGCGAGGCTGCGCTTCTTGACGATCGCCTCGTCCGCTGGAGCCGTCGCTGACGCGTCCGCTGCTGGCTCGGTCGCGCCCGCGCCCGCGCCGTCCTCACCGTCCGCTGGGGCCTCGCGCTCGGCGTCGTCCTTCCGCTTGCCCGGGAGGATGCTCTGCACGCGGCGCTGCGCCTCGGCGAACCACTCGCCGCCGCTCTGGATGATATTTCGCATCGCGTTGAGCGGCAGGAAGCTGCGTTGCTTCTTCTCTTCTTCGAAGATGATCTGCGCGAGGGTGACCGTGGTCAGGTCTTCCTTCGTCTTGTTGTCGACGATCTTCACGTCATCGCCGTTGCGGATCATCTCGCTGATCTGATCCAGCGTGACGTACCGGCTGTGCTCCGTGTCATAGAGCTTGCGATTGGCGTATCGCTTGATGATCCGGGGCTCCGGCATCGCTCGCTCCTTCGTTGCCGCCAGCGACGGCGAGATGGAAAACCAAATTATCACGCACCGCGCCAAAGTCTCAACGCAACACGCCAGGCTCCTCCGCTGCAATGAAAGTTATAACGGTACGTGTGGAGCCTGAGCGCCTGGTCGCTCGCCTGCGTGCCATCCGGGAGCCCCGGATGCGTGTGTGCGCTCTGATCGAGGCGCTTGGCGCGGGCGATCCCGGGGCCTGGGTGCAGGCGCTGGCGGTGCTGATCACCCGCGCGCACCAGAGCGACGATCCCGGGCCCGCGCTCGCGGTGCAGTGCCTGGCTCACGCGGCCGCCGATCCGGCGCTGCCCTACGCGACGCGCCAGCGGCTGTACGAGGCGGCGATCGAGCGCGGCCTGCCCGCGGTGGCGCGGCTGCTCCTGGCGGCGTCGCCTCCGCCGCGCTCCGGGCCGCCGGCGCAGGCCGCGCGGCAGCGCGCGCAGCAGCTCGCGCCGGAGCGCGCGCTCCGGCCGACCGGCCGGCCGCTCACGCTCGGCGAGCGCAAGGCCCTCGCGCGTACGCACGACCGCGAGCAGATCCTGCTGATGCTCCGCGATCCGCACCCGGCCGTCGTGGCGATCCTGCTCGAGAACCCGCACGTGACCGAGCCCGACGTCCAAAAGATCGCGTCGGCGCGGCCGGCGGTCCCCGAGGCGCTCGCGCGGCTGGCGGCGCACCCGCGGTGGTCGGTGCGCCACGCCGTGAAGCGCGCGCTCGTGCAGAACCCGTCGACGCCGCTCGCCGACGCGATCCGTATCGCGACGACGCTTCCGCCCGGCGAGCTGGCCGAGCTCTCGCGCGACGCGGCGCTGCCGGAGCCGCTGCGCCTGCACGCGGCGCAGCTCCGCGCCGCGTCCGGCGAGCCCTGACTCGAGTCGTCGAGGGAGCGCGCGCGATCGTCGCTGCGACGGTATGCGACGGGATCGCGACGGGCATCGCGACGGCGTCGCGACCATTGACTCGAGCGGCGCGCGGCCGCCAGGCTCGTCGAGATGAGGCCGATGATCTCGGTGCGATCGCGCGTCTTGCCGCGCGTCCTGCCGCACGACTTGCTGCACGTCTTGCCGCATATCCTCGCGTGCTCCCTTCCGTGCGCGTGGCTGCTCGCGTGCGGCCGCGACGCGCCGCCGCCCCCGGCCGCGCCGCCGCCTCCGCCGATGGTCGTGGTGAACCAGCCTGCGCCCGCCGCACCGGCTCCGTCCGGCCCAGCGCCGAATGCCGGCGCGGCCGCCGCGTGGCTGCGCGCGCACTACACGAAGTACGAGTATCGGATCCCGATGCGCGACGGCGTGCGCCTGTTCACGAGCGTCCTCGTGCCCAACGACGCGTCGCCGGCGAAGAAGTACCCGCTCCTCCTGCGGCGCACGCCCTACTCGGTCGCCCCGTACGGCGCCGATCGCTACCCGAGCATGGGCGGCTCCGGCGAGCCGTTCGTGCGCGAGGGCTTCATCTTCGTCGCGCAGGACGTCCGCGGGACGCACATGTCCGAGGGCACGTTCGAGCACGTGCGGCCGATCCGGCCCGCCGGCGCGCCCCCCGCCGCCACCGACGAGTCGACGGACACGTTCGACACGATCGCGTGGCTCCTGCGGACGCTGCCGCACCACAACGGCAAGGTCGGCCAGTGGGGCATCTCCTACGACGGCTTCTACACGTCGGCCGGCATCATCGACGGCCACCCCGCGCTCGTTGCTGCGTCGCCGCAGGCGCCGATCGGCGACTGGTGGATCGGCGACGACCTGCACAGGAACGGCGCGTTCGCGCTGCACGAGGCGTTCGCGTTCCTCGGGCGCGTCGATCGGCCGCGGCCGCGCCCGACCTCCGAGCGCGACGGCTGGCCCGTGCTCGAATTCGGGACGCCCGACGCCTACCAGTATTTCCTCGACGTGGGCCCGCTCGCCGAGCTCGGCCCGGCGCAGTTCGGCGCCGAGGTGCCGTACTGGAAAGATCTCGTCGCGCACCCCGACTACGACGACTTCTGGAAGGCGCGCAACATCCTGCCGCGGCTGCGCGGCATCCGCGCGGCCGTGCTCGTCGTCGGCGGCTGGTACGACACCGAGGATCTCTACGGCGCGCTCGAGACGTACCGTTCGATCAAGGCGCAGAACCCCGGCGCGCGGAATTCACTCGTCATGGGGCCGTGGAAGCACGGCGGCTGGATGGGCCCCGGCGACCAGCTCGGCGACAGCGAGTTCGGGTTCCCGACCGGGCCCGGCTTTGTCGAGCTGATGCTCGCGTTCTTCAAGCACCACCTGAAGGGCGGGCCCGCGCCGAGCCTCGCCGAGGCGCTCGTGTTCGAGACCGGCGCGAACCGCTGGCGCACGTTCCCGGCGTGGCCGCCGCGCGAGGCGCGCGAGGCCGCGCTCTACCTGCGCGAGGGCGGCGGGCTGTCGCGCGAGGCGCCGCTCGCAGGCGGCGATCCGGCCGCGGCGGCGGACGAGTTCGTGAGCGATCCGGCCCGGCCGGTGCCGTACACGCAGTCGCCCGAGACCAGCTACTGGTCCGCCGAGTACATGAGCGAGGACCAGCGGTTCGCCGCGCGGCGGCCCGACGTCCTCGTCTACCAGACGCCGCCGCTCGAGGAGGACGTCACCATCGCGGGGCCCATCGAGGCGGAGCTCTACGTCTCGACGACCGGCACCGACGCCGACTGGGTCGTCAAGCTCGTCGACGCGTCGCCCGGCAAGCTCCCCGGCTGGACGCGCCGCGACCTCGAGGACGGCAGGCCTGACAAGGGGGCGCGGCAGCTCCTCGTGCGCGGCGAGCCGTTCCGCGGCCGCTACCGCGACGGCGCAGATGCGCCGCGCGCGTTCGTCCCTGGCCAGGTCGCGAAGGTCGCGTTCCGGATCGACGACGTGTTCCACACGTTCCAGCGCGGCCACCGGATCATGATCCAGATCCAGTCGAGCTGGTTCCCGTTCATCGACCGGAACCCGCAGACGTTCGTGCCGAACATCTACCGCGCCCAGCGCGCGGACTTCGTGAAGGCCACCCACCGCGTCCATCGCGGCGGCGCGGCGGCCAGCAGGCTCCTCGTCCGGATCTTGCCGGCGGCGGACGCGGCGCCGAAGTGACCCGCCGGAAAACTTACGACTCGTTCGACGACGCCGACTTCTTGCGGCGGCGCACCACGACCTCTTCCCACTCGCCGTCCTCGGCCTCGCCGGACGCCTCGAGCTGCTTCTGCGGCTTGCCGGCAGCGGCGGCGGCGGCAAGCTGGCCGGCCGGCTTCTTCTTGCCGTCCTCGAGCGCCTCGTCTTCGTCCTCGTCGACCTTCGACGAGCGCTTGAAGTTCTTGATGCTGCGACCCAGCGCGTCACCGATGCTCGGGAGCTTGTTGGCTCCGAACACGACGAGGACGATGAGGAGGATGATAACTAGCTCGCCCATTCCAGGCATGGCGTGCTCCGTGACTGACTGCGTGCAGCCTAGCACTGTTGCCGCCCGAGGGTGAAAAGGGCCTCGAAAACTTGGTCCTCCCGCGAAACGACGCCTATGTTCGGGCCATGCGACGAGTCGCCGCGGCTCTCGGTTTGCTCTGCGTGGCGTGGTGTGCGGGCGCCGCCGCGGACACCGCGGGCGCCGCGGACGCGCCGATCCATGCTGGCGTCCAGCCCGCGCCGCCGGTGCGCGCCAGCGCGCCCGAGCTCCCGCAGCGGCTCGACGGTCGCCGCGCGGTCCGCGGCTGCCCGGCCCCGATCCGCGCGCCCGGCGAGCCCACCGGCACGCCGCCCGGCGCCGCCGACGAGCTGTCGTGCGGGCGGATCAGCGAGGCGCTCCGCGAGCTCGAGCTCGAGCGGTTCCCGCCGCCCAGCCAGAGCCCCTGGCTCGACGAGCGCGCGCCGCCGCGCAGCCACCTCGAGGCCGGCCCGCCGCGGCTCGTCAAGCGGCCGAGCGAGCTGCGCCCCGACGCGCCGTGGCTCGATCAGCTCGCGCCGTCCGATCTGCCGGTGCGCTGGAGCCAGCGCCTCGTCGAGTACCTCGTCTTCTACCGCGACGATCCGCGCGGCCGCGCGATCATCAGGAGCTGGTTCGTCGCGCAGGGCCGCTACCGCGAGCTGATCGTCGCGCAGCTGCGCCGGGCGAAGCTCCCCGAGGATCTGCTCTACGTCTCGATGATCGAGTCCTCGTACGATCCCACCACGCGGTCGTACGCGGGCGCGCTGGGGCTCTGGCAGTGGATGCCGGCGGCGGCGGAGATCTACGGTCTGCGCGGCGATCGCTGGATCGACGAGCGCCGCGATCCGTACCGCTCGACGATCGCGCAGCTCGACTACTTCCGCGATCTCTACCAGCGGTTCGGCGACTGGCACCTCGCGCTCGCGGCGTTCAACGCCGGCTACGGCGCGGTGCTGCGCTCGATCGCCCGCTACAACACGAACGACTTCTACCAGCTGTGCGAGTACGAGAACGGCCTGCCGTGGGAGACCTGCGCATACTCGCCGAAGGTGCTCGCGACCGCGATCGTCGGCCGGAACCGCGCGGTGTTCGGCCTCGACAAGATCACGCCCGCGCCCGCCGAGGTCTGGGACGAGGTCGCGGTGCCGGCGTCGATCCCGCTCGGCGTGATCGCGCGGGCGGCCGGCGTGCCGGAGGCCGAGATCCAGCGGCTGAACCCGCACCTGCGCCACGGCCGCACGCCGCCCGGCGAGCCTGGCTACGTCGTGCGGGTCCCGCCCGGCAAGCAGGCCGAGGCGCAGCGCCGGCTCGCCGAGCTGCAGTCCGAGTGGGACGGCTACGACGCGTACGTCGTCGCGCACGGCGAGCGGTTCGAGGACGTGGCGGCCACGTTCGGCATGACGGTCGCCGCGCTCAAGCGGCTGAACGACGTGGCGGTGGAGGCCGAGATCTCCGGCGGCACCGTGCTCGTCGTGCCGCGGGTCTCCGAGGAGCTGCGGGTCAAGAACCGGGCGAAGGCGCGCGCGGCGCTGCACGAGTCGGGCGACGACCAGAAGGCAGGCGAGCCGCTGCTCGTGCCGGTGCTCGACAAGGACGCCGTGATCGCCGGCAAGCAGCGCGTCTTCTACCGCGTGGTCGCGGGCGACACGACGCGCGGGGTGGCCAAGGCGCTCGGCGTGTCCGAGGCCGATCTCGAGCTGTGGAACGCGCTCGATCCCGAGGCCAGGCTGCAGCCGAAGATGGTGCTCGTGGCGTGGGTCCCGAATGACTTCGACGCCGGCAAGCGCGGCGTGGTGCTGCTCGATCCGGCCAAGCTCGCCATCGTGACGCGCGGCTCGCCGGAGCACCTCGATCTCGCCGAGGCGCGCCGCGGGCGCGTGCGCACCGAGTACGTCGCGCAGGGCAAGGAGAAGCTCGAGGACGTCGCGCGGAAGTTCGGGATGCGCAAGTACGACCTCGCGCGCATCAACCAGATCGACTCGAACACCACGCTCGCCAAGGGTGACAAGCTCATCGTCTACCAGGTGACCGATCCCCGCCGCTCCGAGCGCGCGGCCGAGCAGTGGCAGAAGACGCCGAAGGGCCGGCGCGGCAAGGTCGTCGGCGAGCCGGCGCGCAGCACCGCTGGCGCGGGCGCCGAGCCGAAGCCGGCCGGCGCGGCGGCGGCGGCGTCATCCGCTGCGACGGCACCCGCGCCCGCGGAGCCGGCCGAGCTCCCTCCTGAGGAGGACGGCTCCGTGACACGGCCCACGAAAGCCGATTGAGCCGGCCGCGCGCGCCGCTAGCGGCTGATATCGTCGCCGCCCTTTCCGGGAGGCCCGATGTCTGTCCGCAGCTTGCTCGCGATCTCTGCCCTTGCTCTGACCGCCTGCGGTGGCGGCGACGAGGGCGCCAAACCAGACGCGCCGAAGCCCGTCGACGCGCAGGGGGCCACCGTGATGACGGTGACCTGTCCAGCCACGGTCGCCAATACCATCACGACGCAGGCCATATCGTTCGACAAACCCAACGTCACCATAGCGCGCGACGAGATCGTCAAATTCGTTTCGACGCCGACGCACCCGATCGGGCCATTCAGGGGTGACGCATCGATGACGGATCCCGGCATCGTCGTTCCCGAGAACCAGACACGATGCCTGAAGTTCACGGCGGCCGGTACGTTCAAGTACATCTGCACGGTCCACTTCTATCTCGGCACGATCACCGTGAACTGAGCGTCGAAAGACACTGACGTTGGAGTGCAGTCGCGCAGCAGAAGGCGCGCGTCTGCTACTGTGACCGCCGTGCGATCCAGTAGTCATTGGCGCCGGCGGAGCCGGGGCGGTTGCTGCGGATGTAGAGCAGGCATCCGTCCGCGGTGACGCTCAACGGCACGTCGCCGTCGCTCGTGCTCACATTCGAGACAGGGGCGCCCACGTCGAATGGCACATTCTTGGAAGCTCGCGTCGAGACGAAGATGTCCGCGTCGGGAAAGTTCGAGTAGTACAGCGTGAGCTCGTCGGTCGAAATGGCGAAGTCCGTCATGTTGTGAAGCGAGACGACACGCCGGTTGACGAAGGTGTCGTATGCGCCGGTGCGAGTCGCCGCGCGGAGCTTGTCGTTCGGTAAGCTCCAGTACAGAGTCATCGAGTCAGCCGAGATCTTAGGGGTGGTCGCTATCATCGCTGATCCGTCCGCGAATACGCCCGTGGCCGACGTAAACGTTCCGCTCGCGTCGGGACGAGAGGCCGCATAGACGGTGGAATCACTCACGCGAAAATAGAGTACGAGCCCGTCAGCGGTTACCGAAATACGGATTACGTCGTACGTCGACTCGATCGCGGCAATGGAGGGCGCTATCATCGGGGCGGGGAAGTTGCTATCGGCGGAGCTTCGCGACGAGGTCTGGAGCGTAGCTCCCGTGCCGGTGAACCGGACGAAGAAGGCCGTGAGCTCGTCGGCCGTCAAGGCCATGTCGAGCTCCTCGACGGACGAGCTCACGTTGGGCACCCGCGTCGGCGTGCCGAACGGCGCGGCCGGGTCGCAGCGCCTGCCGGGCGCGTCGGGCGCCGCGTCCGGCCCGCTCGCGTCGGGGCCCATGTCGGGGACGCAGTAGAAGTCGCGGCAGACGTGGCCCTGGCCGCAGCTGTAGTCGCTCACGCTGCCGGGAGGCAGCCCGAGCTGGGCGCACTCCGCGTCGCTCGTGCAGCACACGTTCGGCGTCCGCCGGGTGCAGCCGTCGCAGGAGGCGAGCGAGATCAGCGAGACGAGCAGCGCGACCGCCAGGGCTTTCATCCGCGAGCCTCCTCGCGGAGGAGGGTAGCGGTCTGCCGAGGAGCCGGTCAATCGAGGCACGAGCAGCGGGCGAGCGAATGCGTGCATCCCCGGCGTGTCGGCCGCCCCGCGTCCCGGTTGCGTGGCGCGCGCGCGCCCGCCGAAATCAGAAGTCCAGGCCGGCGGATAGCGAGAGCGTGTTCTGCGCGGCGGCGGCGTCCATGGCGTCGCACGCCGTCGTGGTCGAGACGGCCGTGCAGCGCTCGGAGGTGCCGCCGCGGTCGTCGAGCGACTTGCCGGCGAGCGCGAAGCTCGCCTCGATCGTGAGCTGGAAGACGTAGTACTGGAGCTTCGCGCCGAAGAAGACGCGGTTGCGGTAGATGTTGTCCTGATCGCTGAAGACGAAGTTCTGGTCGAGGTCCATCCGGGTCGACGGATCGAGCGGATCGATCTGCGGCGTCGGATCGATCACCTCGGAGCGCGGGACGATCATGAGCAGGTTCCAGCCAGCGAACGGATCGAAGCGCCACGTGCCGCCGATGCCGAAGTGCTTGGACAGCGTGACGTCGACCGAGGCGACGGTCAGATCGAGCTCGCGCTGCTGCATCATGCGCGAGACGCCGCCGCGCACGGCGAGGCTTGGGAGCGGGAGCCCGGCGTAGCCCTCGTGGAGCGCGAGCTTGGCGTAGAGCTGGCCGGTCCAGATCTCCGAGTCGACGAGGTGGACGGCGCCGGCGCCGATCTCGAACGAGGGCAGCGGGAACCACATGCCCTTGCGGACGAAGATGCCGAACGTGCCGAGCGTGTCGGGCCCGTGCGTGACGCCGCCGGTCGCCATCGGATCGGGGCTGCCGCGCCGCGCGCGCCAGTACGAGGCCCCCGAGTCGATCGAGGTCGCGGAGTAGTCGACGGTGAGCTGGAAGCCGCCGAAGCCGAGCGTGTCGGCGGGCGTCAGGAGGTGCGGCGCGAGTACGACGCCGAGCTGCGACGACAGCGAGCGGAGCTCGGCGTTCAGCGGGACGATCGTGTTGGCGTCGACGCGGTTCGCGAGCCGGCCGAGGACAAGGTCGTTGACGTCGGCGGCGGCCACGCCGGGAAGGAGCAGCGCCGCGAGCGCCAGCGCGGCGGCGGCTCGCAGGCGGCGTGGGCTCCCTCGGCTCATCGCGCGAGCGTAGGCCGCCTCGCGACGGGGTGTCAACGCGTGCTCACCGGCGTGATACACCCACCGAATGAGTGACGAGCCGGGCGGCGGGCCCGCCTACCAGACGATCCTCGTCGACGAGCAGGCGCCGGTCGCGACGATCACGCTGAACCGTCCCGAGAAGCGCAACCCGATCAGCCCGGCCACCTGCGGCGAGCTGGTCCACGCGCTCGCGCGGCTCAAGGCCAACCGCGACGTCCGCGTGATCGTGCTCACCGGCGCGGGCACGGTGTTCTCGGCGGGCGGCGACCTGTCGACGATGAAGCCGCCGCAGGCGGGCGAGGGCGTGCCGCCGGCGAGCCTCGTCGAGCTGTTCTCGGCGATGCACGCGCTCGGCAAGCCGACGATCGCGATGGTCGGCGGCCCGGCGCTCGCCGGCGGCCTCGGCCTCATGGTGGCGTGCGATCTGGTGGTCGCGGCCAACAGCGCCGAGTTCGGTACGACCGAGATCGCCGTCGGGCTGTGGCCGATGATGATCACCGCGGAGCTCACCCGCAACCTCGGCCGCAAGCGGGTGCTCGAGATGATGCTGACCGGGCGCAAGCTCAGCGCGTCCGAGGCGCTCGAGTGCGGGCTCGTCAACAAGATCGTGCCGCCGGCCGAGCTCGCCGCGACGACGCAGAAGCTCGCGGGCGAGATCGCCGAGCGCAGCCCCGCGGCGATCGCGCTCGGCCTGCAGGCGTTCTACCGCTCGCAGGACATGGAGTACGAGCCGCAGCTGCGCTACCTGCAGGCGGAGCTTGGCCGTGTGCTCGCGCTCGAGGACGCGGCCGAGGGCATCGCGGCGTTCCTCGGCAAGCGCAAGCCGGTGTGGAGGGGGCGATGAAGGAGACAGAGACGGAGACAAAGACGGAGGCAAAGGCCGATGCGGTGACGGATGCGGCGCCCGACGAGATGCGCGTCGTCGGGATCGACCACGTCCAGCTCGCGATCCCGCGCGGCGCCGAGGCCGCGGCGCGGCAGTTCTACGGCGGCGTCCTGGGCTTTGCCGAGGTGCCCAAGCCGGAGTCCCTGCGCGCGCGGGGCGGCCTCTGGTTCCAGGCCGGCCCCGTCGGCATCCACCTCGGCGTGCAGGACGATCCGCGCCCGCCGGAGAAGGCGCACCCGGCCCTCGTCGTGCGCGGGCTCGACGCGTACCTCGCGCGGCTCGCCGCCGCCGGGTGCGAGTGGCGCCCGGCGGAGGAGCTGCCCGGCGTGCGGCGCGGGCACACGCGCGATCCGTTCGGCAACCGGATCGAGCTGATCGAGGTGGCTTGAGCGCAGCCGGCCGCCCCGAGCCCGGCGACCGCGGCGGCGGCGTGGCCGCGTGGGCCGCGCGCCCGGCGCGGCGGCGCCCCCAGGACGCGCGGCTCGCCCTCTCGCTCGTGCTCGTCGCGAGCGCGGCGTGCGGGGGCCCCGTCGGACGCGCCTCGCCGCAGGAGCGCGGCCGCGCGCACCTCGTGCGGTGCAAGGCGGCGCCGCCCTTGCCGTCGCTCGCCCCGGCGGAGGGCCAGATCTACGGCGCGCTGCTCGGCGAGGGCGGCGGCGGCATCGGCATCGGGACGCTCGGCGTGCTCCGCTCCGGCCCGCTCCCCGGGCTCGGCGCGAACGCGCCGGTGGAGAAGCCCGCGACGGCCGTCGTGCTCGGCACGCCCGCGGTCACGGGCGCGCTCGCGCCGGCGGCGATCACCCGCGTGCTCGCGCACCGCGTCCCCGAGCTGGCGGCGTGCGCGCCCCGGGAGGCGCAGCTCCTGGCGTCGGGGCCCGCCGCGTCGAAGGCGATCGTGGAGTGGCGGCTCACGATCGGCGCGAGCGGCAAGGTGATCCAGGCCGGCGCGACCTCGCACGTGCTGAGCGAGCCGGTCGCCGCGTGCGTGACCTCCGTCGTGCGCGCGGCGGCGTTCCCGGCGCCGCCCGACGGGCGCATCGTCTCCGTGATCCTGCCCATCGCGTTCGACGCGACAGGCGCGGCGCCGGCGCCGCCCGTCACCGAGGCCGGCACGCCGTGGACGCCGTTCGCGCTCGATCCCGCGGAGGCGGAGAACGTCTCCGAGCAGGTGGCGCGCGCGGCCGAGGGCGCGCTGCGCGGCAAGCTTCCGTCGATCGACGCGTGCTTCGCGAGCTCGCCCGTGACCGGCTCCTTGCGCGCGATGCTCGCCGTCGACTCCAGCGGCGAGCTCTCGTCGGTGCGCGCCGGCGGCCTCGGCGACAAGGCGGTCGAGGCGTGCGTCGAGAACGCCGTGACCGGGCTGCGCGTCATGCTGCCGTCGGAGACGTCGGGCGAGCTCGCGTGTGATCTGTCGCGCGGCGACGCGCGGCCGTGGCGCGTCACGCCGGACCGCGAGGGCTACGGCGTCGTCGAGATCTCGCGCACGCGCGTCCGCGCTGGCGATCAGATGCTGTCGCTCGGCGAGGAGCCCGACACGCTCGCCGATCACGCCGTGTACCTGCTCGTCGCCGACGCGGACGCCCCGGGCCCGCTGCTCTGGCTCGCCCTGCGGTGGACGGCGGACGCCACCGCCACGCTCGTCGCCGTCCGCGCGGGCGGATCTTCGGGCGGCCCGCCGGTGCTCGTCGGCGCGGGCCTCACCGCGGCCGCCGACGTCGAGGACGCCGAGCTGGCGCGCCCGACGCTCGAGGTCGGCGCCGCCGCGGTCACCGCGTGCGCGGGCTCCTGGACGCACACCGGGCGGCTCGCTGACCCGGCCGCCGTCGACGGCGCGGCACAACAGCTCGCCGGCAGGTGCCGCACGCACGCGTGCGGCAACACGCTCGCCATCGCCGTCGATCGCGACGCCGTCGCGAAGGACCTCGTCGCCGTCGCCAGCGCCGCGCGCCGCGCCGGCTTCGACCGCGTGCTGCTCATGCGAGGCACCGGCGGACCGCCCGCGGCAGACGGCGCCGCCGACGACGCGCCGGGCACCGGCTCGACCGCGGGCTGCACGCCCGCGCGCGGTGACGAGCCGTAGCCGGGCTCAGCGCGCGGCGAGCAGCTCGTCGAGGCTGAACACGAGGCTCGGGAACGCCCGCGGCGCGAGCCGCTCGAAGCGGCCGTGCGTCGTGATCGAGCGATAGCCGTCCGCCGACGGCTCGAGGTGGACGACGACGGCGTCGACGTTGGCGTCGATCACCCAGTACTCGGCGACGCCGGCGGCGGCGTAGAGCCGCGCCTTGAGCCCGAGATCCTTGCGGATCGACGACTCGGCGACCTCGACCAGCCAGGTCGCCGTCTCGCGCTCGTGCGCGTGCACCGAGCGCGCCGTCACGACCACGAAGTCCGGCTCCGGCGCCGAGTGCTCCGACAGGAGGTGCGTGCACTGCGGGAGGACCGCGTAGTCGTCCGGCAGCCGGCGCGCGAGCAGCCGGTTCATGAACGCCACCAGCTCCATGTGTTTGGGGCCCTGCGCGCTCATCTTGACGACGACCCCGTCGAGCAGCTCGACCTTCTCGTCGTCGAAGACCCCGACCTCCGAGAGCCGCATGTACTCCTCGATGCGGAGCGGCAGGATCCGATCGGGAGCGATCGCGGGTGGATCGAGCACGTGGTTTTGCATCCCCGCCAGCATAGCAGCCTCCTTGAAGTAGTGACCGACACGCCTCGCGCATCGTGCACGCGCCGCGCCCACGCTCACCTCGGTGTAACTGCCTGAAACTGCGACCGACCGCGTCGATTTTGTCCGAATGCCGGACGCTGGGGACCGGATTGACCCGGTCTTTGGACCCCCGGGATCTGTCCGGTCTGTCCGGCGCGGACCGGACAGATCCCGCGTCGGGCAGGGGGGCCACGGGTTCAGTCGCGGCGGTACATCGTGACGACGCAGGCGCCGCCCAGGCCCAGGTTGTGCTGCAGCGCGATGCGCGCGCCTTCGACCTGGCGCGCCTCGGCCTGGCCGCGCAGGTGCCAGACGAGCTCGGTGCACTGCGCGAGGCCCGTGGCGCCGAGCGGGTGGCCCTTCGAGAGCAGGCCGCCCGACGGGTTCGTGACGAACTTGCCGCCGTAGGTGTTGTCGCCGTCCCAGATGAACTTCTCGGCCTCGCCCTCCTTGCACAGCCCGAGCGCTTCGTAGGTGAGCAGCTCGTTCGCCGTGAAGCAGTCGTGCAGCTCGACGACCTGGACGTCCTCGGGGCCGATCCCCGCCTGCTCGTAGACCTTCTTGGCGGCCGCCTTCGCCATGTCGAAGCCGCACATCTTGATCATCGAGTGCTCGTCGAACGTCGACGAGAAGTCCGTCGTCATCGCCTGGGCGGCGATGTACACGGGCCGATCGATGCCGTGCTGCTTCGCGAACTCGTCGCTCGCGAGCACCGCCGCAGCGGCGCCGCACGTCGGCGGGCAGCACTGGTAGCGGGTCAGCGGATCGAAGACCTCGGGCGAGGCGAGGATCTCCTCGACGGACAGGACCTCCTTGAACAGCGCGTACGGGTTCTTCGAGGCGTGCTGGCGCGCCTTCGCGCTGATCTTGGCGAACGTCTCGCGCTTGGTGCCGTGCTTCCACCGGTACTCGCGGCCGGCGCCGCCGAACATCTGCGCGGCGGGCGGCGCGGAGTTAAAGCCCTGCTCCTCGTTCATCACGTTGACGAACCGATCGAGCGGGTTCGCGCGGTCGGTCCACTTGGCCTGCAGCGCGCCGGCCTCCATCTGCTCGAAGCCGACGACGAGCACGCACTCGGCGAGCCCGCCGGCGATCGCCTGCGCGCCGAGCATCAGCGCGGAGCTGCCCGTCGAGCAGTTGTTGTTGACGTTGAACACGGGGATGCCCGTCTGGCCGAGCTGGTAGACGGCGCGCTGGCCGCACGTCGAGTCGCCGTACACGTAGCCGGCGAACGCCTGCTGCACGTCGGTGAACGGGACCTTCGCGTCGGCGAGGGCGGCCTCCGAGGCCTTCCGCGCCATCACGTGGTACTCCTCGCTCTTGCCGGGCTTGGCGAAGGGGACCATCCCGACGCCGATGACGTTTACTTTGCGTGGCATGTGAGCTTCTCCTTCGCTTGCGGGTCTATTTCTGGTCTAGTTCTGGATCAGGCCCTTGAACAGGCCCAGTCGGTGCGCGACGGAGACGTCTCCGTCGACGCGCAGCTTGCCGTGCTGGTAGAGCTTGTGCGCGGTCGTCTGGCCGCTCGCGAGCGCGGCCAGATCGGCGTCCGTGATCGTGAGCGTCGCGTCGAGCTTCGCCGGATCGACGCCGCCGAGCGGGAGCGTCTCCGACAGGTCCGGATCCCGGACCTCGAGCCGCACCGTCGCGCGGACCTCCTGCGCGAGGCCCGGGTTCTCGGCGAGCCGCTGCCGGAGCGCCGCGAGGATCTTCGGCGCCTGCGCCTCGGCCGCCGGCTTGGCCGCCGCCGCTGGAGCCCCGGCCGCGCCGCCGCCTGCGGGCGCCGCCGCCGCGCCCGCGCCGCGGCGCTTGGCGACCACCTCGATCGCCTTCGACGGATCGAGCTTGCTCAGGAACTGCAGCTTCTGCGACGCCATCACGTTGCCGGAGATCTTGAGCTTGCCGGTCGAAAACAGCTTCATCGCGTCGGCCTTGCCCTGCGTCAGCGCGAGGAAGTCTTGCTCCGATAGCTCGAGCGTGCAGTCGGCGGCGGTGCCGCCCGGCGCGACGCTGCCGGCGCCGTTCTTGAGGTCGAGCTGCCAGCTTTGGCCGCCGATCTTCCACAGGTACGTGGTGCCGACCTTCGGCGCGAGGTCGGGGTTCTGCCTCAGGTACTCCTCGATCACGGCGAACACGTCCTCGACCGTCGGCGTGTAATCCGCCGGGACGCCGGCCGGGGCCGCCGCGGCGCCGCCCGCGCCCGCGCCCGCGCCCGTGCGCTTCTGCGTCTCGGCGAGCACCATCTCCGGCGTCAGCTTCTTCAAGAAGCCGAGCTTCTGCGACGCCATCACGTCGCCGCTGATCTTGAGCTTGCCGGTCGAGAACAGCTTCATCGCGTCGGCCTGGCCGGTCGCCATCGCCATGAAGTCGGCGTCGGTCATCTCGAGCGTGCACGCCGCCTTGCCGGCCGCGCCCTCGGAGACCGTGCCTGGCGGGGTCGACAGGTCGATCGTCCACGCACTCTCGGGGCTCGCCAGCTTGAACAGGAACACCGTCTTGACCTTCTCGGCCGTGGCGGGGTTCCCCGCGACGAACGTGCCGATCGCGCGGAAGATGTCGCTGCTATTGGGCACCGGCGCTGCGGCGCCCGCGCCCGCGCCGCTTGCAGCGGCCGCGGTCGGCTTCGTGCGGTCCTTCGGCTTGGGGAGCTCCTTCCACAGCTCCAGCGCCGCGTTCGAGATGCAGACCTCGCCCCGCTCCTTGATCTTCGTCCGGAAGACGATGCGCGTGTCGCTCTCCTTCCACATCTCGGTGACGAGCGTCTCGCCCGGGATGACCGTCTGCGCGAAGCGAACCTTGATCGACTTCACGTAGTCGGGGTTGCCGTCGGGCGCGAACGCCTGCAGCACGTTGCGCGTCGCGAAGCCGAACGAGCACAGGCCGTGCAGGATCGGGCGCTGGAACCCGAACGCCTTGGCGAAGCCCGGGTCGGCGTGGAGCGGGTTCCAGTCGCCGGACAGCCGGTAGATCAGGGCCTGGCTCTCGCTCGTCTTGTCTTCGACGACCTGATCGGGCGCGCGGTCGGGCGGCACGTTGACGTCGGCCGACGGGCCGCGCTCGCCGCCCCAGCCGCCGGCGCCGCGCACGAACGTGGCGACCTCGTTCTTCACGAGCTCGTCGCCGTGCTCGTCGTACGTCGTGAACTCGGTGACCACGACCGCGCCTTTGGTCTTGTCCCAGATGTGCTTGACCTGGGCCTTCGTGGTCAGCTTGCCCTTCGCCGGCAGCGGGCGGCGCAGCTCGGTGTACTGCTCGCCGTGCAGCACGCGATCGAGGCCGAACTTGAGGCCGGGGGCCGTGACGCCGCTCTTGGCCTGCGTGAACACCATGTTGATCGCGGGGAGCACGCCGAAGCTCGGCAGGACTTTCATGCCCTTGCCGGACAGCTCGTAGACGAGCTGGAGGTCACGCTCGTCAGTCGGATCCTTCGCCGCGCCGACGCCGAGCGCGTACAGCGCGACGTCGCGCTCGTCGTAGCTCGAGTGGAACTCGGGGTAGCGGTACCCGAGCGCCGCATCGACGTCGATGAACTCGTTGCCGCCCTTGCTCGGGCCGGCCTCGACGTTCTCCATGATCGGCTGCATCGACTCGGCGACCGAGCCGGGGTGCGTCACCTTCTCGAACTGCGTGATCTCCTTCCACGCCGTATCGACGTCCTCGATCTTGAGCGCGCGGCCGAGCCGGAACGTCTTGCCGGTGGAGCGCTCCCAGCGCAGCTTCGCGAAGAACCCGCCGCCGACCTCGTAGAGGCCGCCGGTCTCCTCGGTGGACTCGTGCGCGAGCTTGGCCACGAGCGCCGAGACGTACTCGGGCCTGAGCGCCTCGAGCAGCTCCTTGGGCAGCACCGTCTCGGTCATGCGCGAGCCGGCGATCGGCGCGATCGTGTTGACGACGATGTTGCGCTTCTTGCCCTCGAGCGCGAGCGTCTGCGTGAGCCCGTGCAGGCCGAGCTTGGCCATCGAGTAGTTCGCCTGGCCGAAGTTGCCGTAGATGCCGGCGGCCGACGACGTGTTGACGATGCGGCCGTAGCCGGCGTCGCGCATGTGCGGCCACGCGGCGTGCGTGACGCGGAACGTGCCGAGCACGTGGACGCGGTAGACGAGGTCCCAGTCGGCCTGCGTCATCTTCTGGAACGAGACGTCGCGCAGGATGCCGGCGTTGTTGATGAGGATGTCGAGCCTACCGAAGGCGTCGATCGCGGTCTTGACGATCTTGTCGCCGTCCTCGACGGAGTCGTAATTGGCGACCGCTTCGCCGCCGGCCTCCTTGATCTCGGAGACCACGCGGTCGGCGGCCGACGCCGACTGGCCCTCGCCGGTGTGGCTGCCGCCGAGGTCGTTGACGACCACCTTCGCGCCGCGCGAGGCGAGCAGCAGCGCGTGCGCTCGCCCGAGGCCGCCGCCGGCGCCGGTCACGATCGCTACTCTTCCGTCGAAACGAAGCTCCTTGCTCATCGGGTCACCTTCATCGCCTTTTTGAGGGTCGGTACGGGGGGCGGAGTCTGGGTCGGGCTCGGGCTCGGGCTCGGGCCCGGGCGCCGCCGGGGCGCCGCGTAGTGCGCCAGCACGGTGGGGAACAGGGCCTTCCAGTCGTCGATCAGCTCGTCGAGCCGCTTGTCGCCGCCGTGCAGGACGGCCGACATCGCCGCGCCGATCATGAGCTGCAGCGTCAGGTCGAGCGCGCCGGGCAGGCCGGGGTGCTCGGCGACCTCCTTGCCGAACAGCGTGCGCGCCTGCGCCAGGATGCCGTCGCGGAGCACGCGCTCGGCGCTCGCCAGCACCGGGCGCAGCTCGGGATCGGTGCGGGCCGCGGTGCGGAGCTCCATCGCGACCTGGAAGAACGTGCCGGAGAAGCACTGCCAGAGGAGGCCCAGGACGGCCGCGGTGCGCGCGCTGGCGCCGGGCTCGCCGGTGGCGCCGGCCTTGCCGTCGGCGCGCCGGTCGGCGGGCAGCTCCGCGGACAGCCGCTTGAGCTCGACGGCGCGCATCTCGGCCAGGTGCGCGATCGCGGCGCCCAGGAGCTCCGCCTTCGACGGAAAGTGGTGCAAGAGCGCGCCGCGCGAGACGTTCGCGCGCCGCTGCACCTCGAGCGTCGTCGTGCGGGCGAACCCGACCTCGATCAGCGACTCGACGGCCGCGTCGAGGAGCGCGCGCCGCGTCTCGTCGCGGCGCTGCTGCTGCGTACGCGGTGCGCGTGCGGCCTCGGGCATCCGAGCGGCTGTGTACCGCCCGGAAAACAGTCAGTCAAGACGGTTTGTTTGTATGGAGCCTGAGCGGAGCTCAGGCGCTGCTCGCGTTGGTGGTCGCGGAGCTCAGGCGTTGCTCGTGTTGGCGGTTGCGAGGCGAGCTTCGAGCCGGTTGCCAGCGGCGTCGTGGGCGAGGATCTGCACGACCTTCTCGACGATCACGGCGGCGGCCTCGGCGGGCGGGAGGCCGCCCTCGGCGTAGATGTTCGAGATGACGGTGTACTCGAACGGCAGCCGATCGGGCTCGCGCGCGGCCGCCCCGGCGGCGGCGTTTGTGCGCAGGCACAGGTACGCCGAGAGGCTGCGCGACGAGGCGGCGTCGCCGCCGGGGCGCTCGCCGATCAGGTGGACGACGACCCGCGCGCCGAGGCGCTCGGCGACGGCCTCGGCCAGCTTGACGCGGCCGTGGCGCGCGAGCAGCGGCGCGCCGGCGGTGATCGCGTGGGCGGTGAGGCCGTCCACGAGCACGGGCAAAAGCTCGGGGACGTTCTTGTGCACGGCCTCGGCCGAGAGCCCGTCGGAGACGAGGATCGCGACGGGGTGCGGCTCGGGGGCGAGCGCGGCGGCGCTCTCGGCGGCGAGCTGGGCGCCGCGGTGGGGCGAGCCGAGGTGCTCGGCGCGCGTGCGGGCCTGGGTCGCCACGAGGCGGAACGCGCCGGTGCTCGCGAGGGCGTCGGCGGAGAGCTCCGACGCCGCGGCCTCGCGCGCGACGGCCTGGTGCAGGCGCACCTGCCGGCTCACCCGGCTTTCGGGGCGCGGCCCCGCCACGCCGAAGCCGGGCGCGATCGGCGTCGCGCGCCAGAGCTCGGCGAGCTCCGCGTCGGAGGCGCACAGGGCGCGCACGTCGCCGAAGCGGGGCCCGCGCAGGAGCTGCCCCTCGCGCTCCTCGAAGATGCCGCGGGAGATCGCCCAGCGCAGGTACTCGGCGCCGGGCCGCCGGCCGTGGAGCTCGCGCAAGGTCTGGACGTCGTGGCCGCTCGTGTCGAAGTACGCGAGCATCCGATCGGCGCCGAGCGGGACGTCCATGTAGTAATTCGCGCCGGCGGCGGCGAGGAGCGCGGTCGCCATCTGCTGGCCCTCGAGCGAGGTCCCGGCGTGCAGCGTGAAGCACGGCGCCATCCCCATCGGCAGGCCGAGGAGCTTGCCCATGAAGTGATCCTGGAGGTTCGACACCACCATCTCGCGATCGTCCTGGTGGGTCTCGGGGCCGATGAATCCGGTCACGTTGTTGACCATGAACGGGTCCCAGCGGCGGGCGAGGCCGTAGCAGAGCGCCTCGAGCGTGGTCATGTCGATGCCGTCGTGCTTGCCGTAGGTGAGCTCGCTGCCCTGCCCGGTCTCGAAGTAGGTGAACTGCGCGGCCTCCCCGGCGAGCGCGCCGCGCTCGGCCATCGTGCGGTAGGCCGCGTCGAGCAGCTCGATCGTGCAGTCGAACTCGGAGACGAGCGTGGCCTCGGTGCCGGCGAGGCTCTGGAACAGGATCTCCACCGGCGCGCCGGCCTCGAGCGCGGCGAGCTGGGTGCGGACGTGCGCGAGCACGCAGATCTGCGTGGGCACCTCGAGCCGGCGCCGGAGCTGATCGAGGTGGCCGAGGAGCGCCGCCACGTGATCGACGGTGTCGATCGCGGGGTTCACGCCGAAGATCGCGTCGCCGGAGCCGATCGAGAGGCCCCACAGCGTGAGGAGCGTGATCCCGCGCGGGTCGTCGGACGGGTGGTTGGGCTGGATGCGCGACGACAGCGTCCCGGGCGCGCCGAGCAGCGTGCGGGCGCGGGTCGGGCGGGAGATCTTGCGCGCGATGTACACGAGCTCGTGCACGTCGCAGAGCTTGGCGACCGCGGCGGCCATCACGCCGGTCAGCGCGCGGCCGGTGCGCGCGATCTCGTCGCCGGGCGCGCGCAGCAGGTGATCGTGGAGCTCGCCCACGGTCATGGCCGCGATCGCCGCGAACGCGTCGCGATCGATGTCGTAGTTGACGCGCATGACGTCGTCGACCCGCCCGGCGGCGTCGGTCAGCGGGTGATCGTGGAGGTGCTGCAGCGTGAGCTGGGCCAGCATCGTGCGCGCGGCCTCGCGGGTGGGCTCGTCAGGCGCGGCGAGCCCGGCGCGGGCGTCGCCGGCCTTGTGGAGGTCGGCGGCCCCGAGCAGCGACGGCAGGCCGCGGAACGTGATCGAGCGGCCGAGGCCGCGGAACGGGTAGTCGACGTCGGGCCGCGGCGCGGGCACGTGGATCTCGGCGAGCGGCCTCAGCTCAGCTGGTGATGCCATGCGTCCCCGCGGCGACGGTACCATCCGGGCTCAGGGGCCCATGCCGAAGAACGACACGGGCACGAGGTCCCCGCGCGGCGCGCCGATCCGCACGAGCTCCGCACCATGGGGGAGCACCTCGTCGAGGACGACCAGCGGCAGCGGGCGGCGCCCCCACTCGGTCGCGTAGCCGCCGAGCGCCTTGGCCAGGTTCTGCTCGAGCAGGACGACGAGCGCGGCGTGCGGCGCGGGGGCGTGCGGCGCGGGGGCCAGGCCGCCCCCGAGGGCCGCATCGAGGGCCGCGCCGAGCGCGCGGCCGAGGTCGCGGAGCGCGCGGCCGTCGAGCGGGCCGCGCACGACGATCGCGCCAGCGGGCCGCGCGGCGCGGGCGAGCGCCACGAGGCGCGCGATCTCACCGGCGGAGGCATCGGGCCCGAGCGAGCCGAGGATCGGGAGATCGCCGGTGGGGCAGCGCTGGTCGCCGGGCAGCCACACGGTCGCGCCCGAGATCTGCGTCTGGTGGCGCAGGAGCCCGTAGACGGTCGCGCGCCCGCGGCCCTCGGGGACGAGCACGCGCGCGGCGAGCACGGGCGAGCGCGCGATGCGCGCGGCGAGCTCGATGCCGAGGTCGCCGTACGCGGTCGTCGGCGGCAGCGCCCGCCCGGCGAGGGCGTCGTAGACGAGCCCGCCGACGCCGCCGGAGAACGCGAGGTCGAGCGCGCCCATCTCCGCCGGCAGCGCGAGCGGCGCGGGGACGAGCGCATCCGAGTCGGCTCCGGGCGCGCCGGTGACCGCGCCCTCGAGCACGGCGATCCACGCGTCCAGCAGGCGCTCGACGTCGCGCGGCGAGAGCGGCTCGCCGGCGCGCGGCTCGATCCCGAGCCGCCCGAGCGTGCGCCGCGCCTCCGGGGAGCACCGGACGAGGCGGTGCCCCCCGGGGGCGACCTCGACGTGGCGCGCGCCGATCCACATCCAGCCGGTGGCCACGACCTCGCCAGCGCGGCCGACCGCGAGGTTCGTCGTGCCGCCGCCGATGTCGAGGTTCAGCACGCGGCGCTCCGGCGCGGCGCGCGACAGCGCCCCGGCGTTGCCGTGGAACGCGAGCCACGCCTCGAGCCGCGGATCGCCCGCGGTCGCGACGACGGCGTCGCCGACGCGCGCGCGCAGCGCGTCGACCACGGCGGCTGCGTTCGGGGCGCGGGCCGCGAGCCCGGTCACGAGCGCGCCGCCGCCGAAGAACGCGCCGGGCCGCGCCCCGCCGTCGGCGATCGCGCCGTCGACGAGCGCGAGCAGCGCCTCGGCGTCGAGCGCGTCGCCGCGGAACGGCGTCCGCGCGGGCTCGGTGCGGAGCCGCTCCTCGAGCTGGCCGAGCTCGGGGCGCCCGGCGGCGCCGCCGGGGAGCATGCGCGCGTCGGCGATGGCGATCCGCGTGGTCGTCGATCCGACGTCGATCCCGATGAGCTGGAGCGAGGTGGCCATGGGATCACGCGCCCGGACACCGGGCGGCGATCCTCGCACCGCGGGCGCGCGGCCGGTAGCGGCAGCAGCCGGCAGAGCTGATACGCTGGCGCGCGATGGGGATCGGCCGTGCCTACCTGGTCTTCGCGCGCGCGGCCGCGTTCGCGCTCGCGCTCGCCGGGTGCTCGTCGGCGCGGCGCGATGCCCCGAGCCCCATCGAGTGCGTGACCGCGGCCGACTGCGCGCCGGGGCCGCTCGTCGATCCCGGCGATGTCTGCTGCGACAGCGGCGTTCACCTCGGCGTGTTCTCGCGCAAGTACCTCGACTGGCGCGCGCAGATCCGAGCCTCCGAGTGCAAGGCGCACTCGTGCCCGATGCTGCCGCCGCCGACGCCGCCGATGCCCTGCGCGACCGAGCCGCGGTGCGTCGCGAGCCGGTGCACCGGCAGCTGCGCGCCGTAAGCGCGGCGGGTGCCCGCGGCGAGCCGGCTCAGGGCTTGCTGCTCGGATCGGCCGGATCGGTGCCGGCGGCGCGCTCGTCACCGTCCCAGGCGCCGTCGCCATCGCGGTCGACGCCGATGCGCTGGCCCGAGCCGAGCGGCGCGCAGGTATAGGTCACGGGATGGCCGCCATGCGTGGCCAGGTACCGCAGCTCCGCCTCGGTGATGGCGGGCAGCCCTTGCCGATCGCTCCTGAACGAGCCGGCGCCGACGTACACGAAGCCGACCTCCTGGTGGCCAAGCTGGGTCTTGGCGACGAGATCGCACTCGCCCGCGTTCGCGCGCTGGCGGAGGAGATGGACGCGGCCCACCACCGCTGGCGGGCTCGCTGGCGTGAGCGTGACTTGCTGGCCCACGATGGGCGCGATGCCATTGGGGAACACGAGCATGAACGCCTCGCTCTGCCGGCGCTGGACGTCTCCCGCGGGCCCCAAGAGGAATCCACCGTTGCCCACACCGGTGAACTCCTCGCCGAAGGTGATCCCCTTGAAGAAGCGGAACAGCGTATCGATGTCTCCGTTGTGGGTGAACCCGAAGCCGCGCACCTGCGGGCCCTTGTGGACGTGGTCGTCGTTGGGGAACCCGGCATTGGCGGGATTCCCGAACATCCCGAGCTTCGAATACAGGTTGCGGAGGTGGGGGACCTTGAGGAACTGCGAGCCGACATCGAAGCTGGAGAGCCCGGTCGTGCCGAAGAACCCGGGCGACCCGGGGGACCCGGTGTCCGCGTTGCCGTCCAGATCGAGGGTGTGGCACTCCTTGCACTTCAGGTGGACGCAGGCACCGTTCGGACAGACCTCCTCGGGCGGCTTGGCGCCGCAGTTGACGCTGAAGAAGAGTTGCCGCCCAATCTCCTGATCTGGCGTCAACGCGTTATCCAGTGCGCGGATCGGGTTGGGCGGATACCGGACTTGCAGGATGAAGTCGGCGAACGCCTCCATGTCCGCTGCCGGGATGGTGGTCGCGCGACCGAGCAGATCGGTGAACCCGGCCTGGAACTGCCGGAACGCAGCGCGCTCGTCGAAGGTCCCGCTGTCCGGCTGGACGCTGGGCGCGTCGCGGCCGCCGGTGCGGTCGCCGCGCCAGTGCATCGGGCCGTGGTTGGCCATCCCGCGCAAGCTTTGCGTCGTCAGCGGCCCCTTCATCGGGTGGAAGATGGCCGGCACCAGCCCGCCCGTGACCGGATCGGTCCGGGAGCTGGCGAACGGTCCGGGGTTCGAGAGGACCTCGCTGTCGGGGTTGCCGAGATCCCACGCCAGGCTGTCGGTGTCACCGAACGCGTGGCAGCTCGCGCACGCCGAGTCGCCGTGGCTCGACGACGACCTGGCGTCGTAGAGGAACCGGCGGCCGGCGACGACGCTCTGCGGCTCGGGGCTGTACATCCGCACGTGCGTCGTCTCCACGCGCGTCGCCGTGTCGATGATCGAGACCGCGTTGTCGAACCGCGTCATCACGTAGAGCTGCCCGCGCTGCTCGTCGAGCACGAGCCCGGTGGGGCCGCCGCCGGTCACGGTGATGTGATTCGCCGCGCTCGGCACGAACGTGTCGGTCTCGAGCTGCGCCGTGGCGAACACGCCGACCTTGCTGGAGCCCAGGGCCGCGACGTAGAGCGTCGTCCCGTCGCCGGTCACGGCCATGCCCTGCGGCAGGGCAAGCGATCGATCGTTCTCGGTGTTGGGGATCGGCGCGCAGCAGCTCGCGTAATTGATGTGCTTGTTCAGGTGCCGCGGGGCGACGCCGCCGCCGGGCGTGAGCACGGTGATGCGATTCTCGTGCAGGTGCCCGCGCAGGCTGTGCCCGGTGAAGACCCCGGGGCCCTCGAAGCGATCGTGGTTGTTCGCCTCGGTGTTCGCGACGTAGATCTTCCCGTTCACCGGGTTGACGGCCATGTTGTAGAGGATGGTGCCGACGCCCTGGAACGAGCCGCTCGCGCCCACGAGCTGGCGCGGCGGGCTCGCCATCGCGTCGAGCACGAACACGTCCTTGTCGGGTAGATCGAACTTCACGTACTGGCTGCGGGGACGGCCGAGCGGATCGACCCAGTCCTGGCCGTTCCACTTGACGATGACCCCGACCTCGGGCGCCGGATCACCGTTGGCGTTGACGCTGGGGCCCGGCGCGCCGTCCGGTCCAAAGCCGTTCGGGAGCACGATCTCGCTGACCGAGGTGGTCTGGTTGCCCGTGTGGAAGCCGGCGGCGTAGACGCGCGTGCCGTCGGGCGTGACGGCGAGCGCGCGGGGCGTGTCCGCGAACAGGGTGACGACGGTCAGCGGCGCGCCGCCGAGCGTGTGGCCGAGGGAGGTCGCGTCGAACACCCACACGTCCGCGCGCCCGACGCCCGGAGTCGTGAGCTGGGGATCGAACGCGAGGTTCTGGCCGCGGTGCGCCGTCGTGATGAACGCGCGCTTGCGCCCGGGCCCCGCGAACACGATGTCGCGCGGCTCGTCGCCGACGAGCAGCGTGCGCTTGACGCGCCCGGACGCGGCATCGTCGCCGAGCTCCACGACGCTCACGCTGTCCGAGAGGTGGTTCACCACCCAGACCTCGCTGCTCGTCCGCGCGGCGACGGCGACCGGCTCGAGGCCGACCGGGATCGACGCCTTGTGGACGAGCTGATTCTGCAGGACGCGGAATACTTCGAGGCGGTTATCTGGTGTGTTGACGGCGAACAGATGCTTACCGTCTGGAGCTAGCGCGAGCGGGCGCACCTGTCCGCTCTCGAAGAGCGTGTACGGCGGGGGCCCGCTTGATAGTGGCTGCTGGAGACTCCCGACTCCAGGTGCTGGCTCCTTCGCCGTGGCGGTCTCCGTGGCGAGCAGCCCGTCCTCGGGAGGAACGTCGCAGGCGGGCGCCGTGATTGAGAAAAGCGCCACCAAGGCAATACGCGTTCTCATATTGCAGTCACCCCCGTCGTGTTGATGCATCGCCGCCTCCCTCTCTAGGCAGGCTCCTGGTACAGCAAGAAGCCCGAGCTTATTCTTATGTACTTATAAAACTACAAATGACGTGTCAAGAACAAGAAGTCGTCAAAATGGTCGCTCACGCCAGACTGCGAATATGGATTTAGTTGGCTGGCGAACCTTCAGGATTAAGGCTCATCCCGAAAGAGTCGGACAAACGATGACTTTGCGATGACCGTAGTACGCGACGCAGGGGCGTGCTGGTGTTCGCCGAATCGATGAGGGCGCCCTGATGTGAGGACGTTATTGCGGGCCTGGTTGCGGCTTTGGTTGCGGCCTGGGTTGCGGCCTGGGGATCGCGGCCCAGTGGATCGCGGCCCAGATCATCCTGGCGGCAGATACGGCCGTGGTCTCGCCGCGGGTCCGACCGGAGCGCGAGCCGTGGCTCGGGTAAGGGCGGGGTGCTTGGCGGGCGCCCGCGCGCGGGCGCGCGGGCGCGCGGGCGCAGGGCGCGTGGGCCCGGTCGCACGCCGCGCCTCCGCTGGGTGAAGGAAAC
>Ga0247790_10000172_pt1 | contig 33978 bp, 28 predicted proteins | sample UWRJS171409R4_FD_179913 | JGI IMG/M metagenome (GOLD analysis project Ga0247790, IMG submission 179913) | Soil microbial communities from Arlington Agricultural Research Station in Wisconsin, United States - UWRJ-S171-409R-4 | ecosystem: Environmental > Terrestrial > Soil > Agricultural land...
AGAGACCCCGCGAGGATCTCATCGGGGACGGTGATCGCGATGCGGCCCGCCTCGTAGCGCGCCTCGATGTCCCACGCCGCGCCCGACGCGTCGCGCCACACCGCGTGGCTGTAGCGGAAGCCGAGCCCGCGCTCGCTCTGGAAGTGCAGGCCCGACACGGTCGCCGCCACGAAGCGGTGCCCGGCGACCGCGACCTCGACGGTGAGCGCACCGCCGCCCGCGGGCGGCGCGTCGAGGCGCCACGCCTGCTCGATGCCGTCCTCGCGGTTCGTGATCCGCTCGACCAGCGCGCCGCGCGAGATCTCGACGACGTTCTGCGCGACCTGCCGCGCCGCGCCCGCGCCGATCGAAAGCTCGGTTTCGCCGACCGCGGCGCCCGTGGTCGAGAGCCCGATCGCGCCGCCAGACCGGCGCTGGCCGGTCGCCGGATCGCGGTGCCACGGCGTCACGTCGACGATGCCGTCGACGACCACGACGTCGTGCGTGGCGTGGCCGCCGCGGAACGCCGCGCCGTCGTACGCGAGCGCGAGCGCGGCGGGCGCGCCGCTCGAGACGCTCGCGCCGAGATCGATCGCAGGCTCCGCGTACAGGCTCCCCGCGCCCCCCGCGCCGCCCACGCCGTCGGGGGCGGGCGCGGGATCAGGAGCGCTCGGGCCCTCGCCCGATTGACAGGCGGTCGCACCCGCCGCCCACGCCGCCCACGCCGCCCACGCCATCCAGATAGCCATGATCGAAGCCAGCTTGGTCATGCGCACGGTGAACCTCTCCCGTCGAGATGAAGCAGGTGCCTCGCTATCGCCCCTGGCGAGGAGCATCGAGGCGTCCTGGTGCAGGCAGTAGGCGAGTATCTGCCGCGCGCTCGGCGCTCGGCAAGGTCTCACGCCCGTATGAGGTCACTCACGAGCGAGGATCTCGAGGATCGCGAGGATCTCGCGAATCACGCGCTCCCGATCCGCCGGCAGAAGGCTCGATCCGCTCGGCAGGCACAGCCCGCGCGCGAAGAGATCCTCCGATACGGCGCCGCCGATCACGCGGCACCCGCGGAACACCGGCTGCAGGTGCATCGGCTTCCAGATCGGGCGCGCCTCGATGTCGCAGCTCGCGAGGTGATCGAGGATCGCCTCGCGACGCGCGTGATCTGCGACGGTGGCGCACGTGAGCCAAAAGGTCGAGCGCCGCTCCGGCGCCTCCGGCATGAAGTCCCAGCCGGGGAGCGCGCCGAGCGCCTCGCGGTACGCCTGGTTCGTGGCGCGGCGGGCCAGGACGCGACGCTCGAGGTCCGCGAGCTGCGCGCGGCCGACGGCGGCGAGCAGGTTCGAGAGCCGGTAGTTGTAGCCGATCGCCTCGTGCTCGTAGTGGCGCACCGGGCTGCGCGCCTGCGTCGCGAGGTAGCGCGCGCGATCGAGCCAGGCGCGCTCGCGGCCGAGCAGCGCGCCGCCGCCGGAGGTCGTGATGATCTTGTTGCCGTTGAACGACAGGACGGTGAGATCGGCGAGCGCGCCCGGCGGCGCTCCGCGGTAGCTCGCGCCGAGCGCCTCCGCCGCGTCCTCGATGAGGAACACGCCGTGGCGGCGGCACGCCGCGGCGATCGGGGCAAGCTCCGCGATCTGGCCGTAGAGATCGACGGCGATCACCGCGCGCGGCAGCGCGCCCTTCCGCGCCGCGTCGTCGAGCGCCTCGGCGAACAGCTCGGGATCGAGGTTCCACGTGCGGCGATCGCTGTCGACGAACACCGGCACCGCGCCGACGTAGCGCACGGCGTTCGCGGTGGCGGCGAACGTCAACGTCGAGCACCAGACGGTGTCGCCCGCGCCGACGCCGAGCACCTCGAGCGCGAGGTGCAGCGCGGCGGTCCCGCTCGACAGCGCGACGGCGTGCGGCAGCGCGAGCTGAGCGGCGAGCTCGGCCTCGAACGCGTCGACGTGCGGCCCGAGCGGCGCGATCCAGTTGGACTCAAGCGCGTCGGTGAGGAGCGAGAGCTCGGTGCCGGCGAGGTCGGGCGGGGAGAGGTAGATCCGCGGCACGCGTCGTCCGTGGGGCGCTAGTTCGGGATCTTCGCGGCCAGCTGCGCCGACTTCGACGCTGACGTCGGGGCCGAAGCCGAGGCGGAGGCTGAGATCGCCGCGTGGCGCGGCGGCGGCGGGCGCGCCTCGCGGTACTCCGGCACGAGCTCGCCGAGCACCGCGCGCACCCGCTCGACAACGCCGGCCTCGGCCGCCTCGAGCAGCGCCCGCACGCCCTCCTCGGTGGCGTGCCAGTCGTGCGGCTTGATCCGGCCGATGAACACCTTCGGGTGCTTCGTCTTGTCGGCGTGCTCGGCGTCGGTCGACAGCTCCTCGAACAGCTTCTCGCCGGGCCGCACGCCGGTGAACTCGATGTCGATGTCCTCGCCGGGGCGCAGCCCCGACAGCGTGATGAGGTCGCGCGCGAGGTCGACGATCCGCACGGGCTCGCCCATGTCGAGGATGAAGATCTCGCCGCCCTGCCCCATCGCCCCGGCCTGCATCACGAGCTGGCTCGCCTCGGGGATCGTCATGAAGTAGCGCCGCATCTCGGGGTGCGTGACGCGCACCGGCCCGCCGCGCGCGATCTGCTCGCGGAAGATCGGGATCACGCTGCCCGCCGAGCCGAGCACGTTGCCGAACCGGACCGTGACGAACCGCGTCGACGAGCGCTGCGACAGCGCCTGGATGTAGATCTCGGCGACCCGCTTGGTCGCGCCCATCACCGACGTCGGGTTCACCGCCTTGTCGGTCGAGACGAGGACGAAGCGCTCCACGCCGAACTGATCGGCCAGCTCACCGACGACCCGCGTGCCGCCGACGTTGTTCTTCGCGGCCTCGCCCGAGTTCCACTCCATCATCGGCACGTGCTTGTGCGCGGCGGCGTGGAACACGAGCTCGGGCCGCGCGCTCTCGAAGATCTGCGCCATCCGGCGCGCGTCGCACACGTCGGCGATCCGCGGATCGATCGGCACGTGCGGGAACGCCGCCGTGAGCTCGCGGTGGATCTCGAACAGCGCGTTCTCGAACCGCTCGACGAGCACGAGCCGCTCGGGGCCGAAGCGCGCGACCTGGCGGCACAGCTCGGAGCCGATGCTGCCGCCGGCGCCGGTGACGAGCACGACGCGGCTGCGGATCGACGCGCCGACGACGTCCTCGTCGAGCTGCACCGGCTCGCGCCCGAGCAGGTCCTCGATCGCGATCTCGCGGATGCGCGACAGGTTCACCTTCTCGCCGACGATCTCGTAGATGCCGGGGATGATCTTCGTCTCGAGGTCGGCGTCGCGGCACAGCTCGGAGATCCGCCGGATCTCGGCACCGCGCGCGTGGGCGATCGTGATCAGCACGCGGGGGACGCGCTTGCGCTCGGCGATCGCGCCGACCTCCGCGGTGGGCCCCAGGACCGGCAGGCCGCCGACCAGCGTGTCGATCTTGAGCGGATCGTCGTCGAGGAAGCCGACCGGCTGGAGGCCGAGGTCCGGCCGGTTCGCGAGCTCGCGCGCGACGATCACGCCGGCCTCGCCCGCGCCGATCAGGAGCACGCGGGTGCGCTCGTCGCCGGTGGCGCGCAGCCGCCGCTGCTGCGCCTCGCCCTGGAGGCGGCGCAGCGCGCGCACGCCGACGAGGCCGAGGAACGCGAGCGCGAAGTCCATCGCGATCACGCCGAGCGGGATGATGACGAGCCGCTCGCCCAGGCTCGGCAGGAGGAGGCGCAGCGCGACGAGCACCGCCGCCCCGATGGCGCCCGCGCACAGGACGCGCGCGGCGTCGCGCATGCTCACGTAGCGCCACGACATCCGCGGCACGCCGAACGCGGCGAGGCACGCGTACTGGAGCAGGAGCACGTACGGCCAGGTGACGAGGATGACGTCCCGATAGGCCGGCTGGAGATCGAACTCCGTCCGGAACAGCCACGCCATCCAGTACGCCAGCGTCAGGACGGTGGCGTCGAGCACGACGGTGAGGCCGCGGTTCAGGAGGCGAGGCATACAGCGTGGTGTTGGTGTCGCCGACGGGCGATCTCGTTCAGGCCCCGACTTCAGGTAGCGTGTCGGGGATGCAAGATCTCGTCATCGTGGGCGCGGGAGGCCTGGGACGTGAGGTTAGCGAGTGGGTGGAAGACATCAATGAAATGAGACCGACATTTCGTCTGCTGGGTTTCCTCGATGATGATGCCGCGCGCCATGGTGAGCGCTGTCACGATGTCACCATCCTCGGCGGCGTCGACTGGCTCGCGTCGCAGCCGCGGACCATCGCCGTGGTGATCGGGATTGGCAGCCCGGTCACGAAGCGCCGCGTGATCGAGCGCGTGCGCACACTGGGGGTCACGCAGTTCCCGCCGATCTTGCACCCGCAGGCGGTGATCGGCCGGTTCGTCGAGATCGGCGAGGGCACGATCGTGTGTCCGGGGGTGATCATCACCACGGACGTCCGCATCGGCCGCTTCGTGGCGCTGAACTTCGACCTGACGGTGGGCCACGACTCGCGCATCGACGACTACGCGCTGCTCGCGCCGGGCGTGCACATCTCCGGCCGCGTCCACGTCGGCGAGGGCTGCGACCTCGGCGCCGGGGCGACGGTGGTGCCGTCGGCGGTGATCGGCCCGTGGACGATCGTCGGCGCGGGCGCCACGGTGACCGGCCCCTTGCCGGCGAACTGCACCGCCGTCGGCACGCCGGCCCGGCCGATCAAGACCCGCCCCGAGGGCTGGCACTTATAGATATCGGGCGATCGCGCGATTCGCGCTAGTTGAACGGCGACGCGTACGCGGGCGCCTCGAACCGGACGCCGGTGAACGGATTGCTCGCGCCCGGATCGTCGACGATGTCGGGCCGCTTCACCTCGCTGCTCGACTCCTGCTTGAACAGCTCGGGCTCGCCGACGCAGACGTCGGCCTCGACGCGCAGCGACTTGATCGATCCGGCCGTCGCCGTCACCTCGGCGTACGTCGACTGCTTGTCCTCGGCCGTGCTCCCGGCATCGAGGCCGGCCCGAAGCGAGGCGTGCACCGTGTCGAAGATGTTCACCTGCGCCTTGAGCTGCACCAGCTTGTCGTTGATGCAGCCCAGCTTGATGACGTCCTTGGCCTGCCGCGCCTTCTCCTGCAGGTGCAGGACGTGCCGCGCGTCGGCCTTGATCTGGCCCTCGAGCGTGCCGGCCTCGGTCACCATCTCCGGCAGGCTCAGCGCCGGAGCCTTGTCCGACTTGGCCGCCTTGGCCGAAGGATCTGCCCCGCCCGCTGCGGGCGTCGGCTTCTGGGCGTAGGTCGAGCTGCTGGCCAAAGCCGCCACAGCGAGCACCGTAACCCATGGATTCCTTCGAGATCTCATGAACTTCTCTGCCGAGGATCGAGACGTTAGTCGACGGGTGTCGACGAAGTCAACTCGAGCCAGGTTGGTTGCCGGACCTGGTAGCCGCGTTCATCTGGATCTGGCATGAACGCAAGGTCGCGTCCACGCAACTACTACGGCTCGGGCTCCTATGCGGATCCGGTTCGCATTTATCTTTGGCCTCGGCCTTAGCCTTGGCCTTGGCCTCGCGCTGGCAACGGTGGGCTGCCGGGACAACCCGCCTGTCGTCTACCCCACGGTTGCCCCGCTGGATGAGACCAAGCTCACCCTTGGACCGGGCGACAAGCTGGAGCTGACCATCTTCTACGGCTCGCGCGAGAACAAGGCGACCTACACGCTCGATGGCAGCGGCCAGATGGAGGTCCAGCACATCGGCGTGGTCCACGCGGGCGGCAAGGTCGTGGGCGACGTGAAGGCCGAGATCAAGGAGCGGCTCAGGGACGGCTACATCAATGACCCCGTCGTCTCGCTCACGGTCGTCGAGGTGAACTCGCACAAGGTGTCGGTGTTCGGCCAGGTCGCGCGCAGCGGCACGATCCGCTTCACGCCCGGCATGACGATCGTCGAGGCGATCGCGCAGAGCGGCGGCTTCTCGCCGATGGCGCGCAAGAACATGGTCAAGGTCACGCGCTTCATCGAGGGACGCAAGGAGACGTACAAGATCCCCGTCGAGATGATCGGCGAGGGCAAGCGGCCGAACTTCCCGGTCATGCCCGGCGACGAGGTCTTCGTGCCCGAGCGCGCCTGGTGACGGGATGCGGCGCAGGGAGTGGATCGCCGCGGCGTTCGGGCTCGGAGCCGCCGCGACGGCCGTGCTCGCGGTCGGCGGCGCGCTGCGCGGGATCCAGGCCGCGGTCGCGTTGCTCGTCGCCGGCGGGCTCGTGCCGCTCGTCGGCTCGCGGCGCACGCGCGAGCGCCCCTCGCCGCTCGTCGCGCTGCTCGCCGTCCCGCTCGGTCTGACGGCGCTCCAGCTCGTCCCGCTGCCGGCCGGCGTCATCGAGGCGCTCGCGCCGACGGGCGCCGGGCTGCGCGAGGACGGCGCCGCGCTGGCCGGCACCGCGCCGTGGCGGGCGATCTCGCTCGACGCGCCCGGCTCGCTGCGCGCGCTGTGCTTCTTCGTCATCCTGCTCGGCGTCGCGGCGCTCTCGCTGCGGCTGTCGCTCACCGAACGCGGGCGGTACCGCGTGCTCGCCGGCATCGCCGCGCTGTGCGGCGCGGCCGCGCTCGTCACCGCCGCCCACGAGCTCGCGGGCGCGACCGCGCTGTACGGCGTCTACGAGCCGGTGGCCGCCTCGCCGGCGGTCCTCGGCCCGCTGCTGAACGGCAACCACCTCGGCGGGCTGCTCGCCGCGGGCGCGGTGCTCGGCCTCGCGCTCGTCATGTATCGCAACCAGCGCGGAGCCCTGCGCGCGACGTGGGCGGTCGTCACCGCCGGGTGCGCGGCCGGCTCGCTCGCGACCCTGTCGCGCGGCGCCGCGCTCGCGCTCGCGGCCGGCGGGCTCGTCACCGTCGGGGCCCTCATCGGGCAGCGGCTGCGCTCGGACGGGCGGCGGCGCCGCCGCCGCGATCAGCTGATCACCAGCTCGCTGCCGATCGGCGTCGTCGGCGTGTGCGCGCTCGTGATCGTCGTCTACACGAGCGCGGGCGGCGTCGGCAAACAGCTCGGCGACACGTCGCTCGCGGAGCTGCAGGAGGACGACAGCAAGTTCGGCGTGTGGCGCTCGGCGATGCGGCTCGTCGAGGAGAGCCCGTGGCTCGGGGTCGGGCGCGGCGCGTTCGAGCCGGCGTTCACCCGCGTGCACCCGCCAAGCGCGCTGCAGACGGCCTCGCACGTCGAGAACGAGTACGTGCAGGCGGTCGTCGACTGGGGGATCGTCGGCGCCGTGCTCTGCGCGCTCGCGGCCGGCTGGCTGGCGATCTCGGTGATCCGGCGCTGGCACGACGGCGCGCTCGCGGCCGGCGCGCTCGGCGCGCTCGCGGTGCTCGCGGTGCAGAGCGTCGTCGATTTCGGCGTCGAGCTGCTCGGCGTCGCCGTGCCGGCGGTCGCGATCGCGGGCACGCTCGCGTACCGGCCGGTGCGCGAGGCGGCCGGGCGCGCGCTCCTCGGGGCGCGGCTCCTGCGGCTCGCGCACATCGCCGCGCTGGCCGCGGCCGCCGCGCTGCTCCTCGCCGACGCCACGACGTCGGTCGCCGAGGATCACGAGGCGCTGGCGGCACAGCGCGGATCCGATCGCGCGCCGGTGCCGCTCGCGGCGCTCGCCGGCCCGCTCGAGCGCCACCCGCTCGATTACTTCCTCTACGGGCTCGCCGCCGAGGCGATGATCCAGGACGGCGATCCGCGCGCGATCCGCACGCTCAATCACGCGCTCGTGCTGCACCCGACGCACGCCGGCCTGCACCGGATGGCGGCGCGCCTGCTCTACCGCGGCGGCCACGACGCGCAGGCGACGCTCGAGTACGCGGCGGCGATGCGCGGCGTGCGCTCGCCGGAGCCGCTGATCGCGGAGGCGCTGCGCGCGTTCAAGGATCCGGCCACCGCGGCGCGCGCGATCCCGATGGACGCGCAGCCGCTCGACGTGATCGTGCGCGCGCTCGTCTCGCTCGAGCGGGTCGACGTCGCGACCACCTGGCTCGCGGAGCTCCTGAGGCAGCGGCCGAAGGACGCGCACGCGTGCGAGCTTTTGTACTCGCTGTCCCTGCGCGGCGGCGACCTCGCGGCGGCGGAGGTGACGGGCCGACACTGCGTCGAGATCGCGCCGAGCCGGCAGACGCGGCTCGCGCTCGCCCGCGTGCTGTTCCAGAAGGGCGCGTACGCCGAGACGATCCGCCAGCTGCACGACGTCTCGCGGTGGACCGGGCGGATCGACGAGATCGGCGCGGCGTGGCTGCTCGTGTGCGACGCGCACCGAGCGCTCAAGGGCTGGGACGAGGCGGTGCGCTGCCTGCACCGGCTCGACGCCTCGGGCTTCCTCGAGCGGCGGCGCGGCGACGTGACGGGCCGGCTCGATCGGATCGAGGCCGATCGGGCGGCGGCGGCGACCGAGGCGGCCGGCAGCGGCAGCAGCAGCGGCAGCGGCGGCGGCGCGGGATCCGCGGGATCGACCGCCGGATCCGCTGTCAGCGGTACGACTCGGCCGCCTTGACGAGCCACGCGCGGTTCGGCGCGCGCGTCGCGTAGCCCTCGAGCAGCGCGCGCGCCCCCGCGCGGTCGCCGACCTTCGCGAGCGCCGCGGCGCGCTCGCAGACGGCCCACGTCGCGAAGAACGGCACGTGGTACGCGGCGAAGAAGTCGACCGGCACGCTGTACGCGTCCGGATCGGGCACGCCGTCCGGGATCCGGACATCGGGCCGCGCCGGATCGACGACGCACGCGCCGCCGAAGAACGCGGCCCGCGCGCGGACGAGCGCCGCGAGCGCGCCCGGCGCGCCGAACGGCGGCCGCGCCTCCGTGGCCGCCGCGGCGAGCGCCTCGAGCTGGCCCGCCGCCTCGCCCGCCCGCGCCGGATCGACGACGCCGGCCACGAACAGGCACGCGCCGCGCTCGGGGACGTCCGCCTCGGAGCCGCCGGGCAGGCACGGCGCGACCGTCGCGCGCGCCGCCGGATCGCCGTCGATCCACTGCAGGAGCGCGAGCGCGGCGCGGCGCAGCGGCCGGCGCGTCACACCCGCGCGCTCGAGCGAGCGCTGGTACAGCTCGCGGGCGCGCGCGCGATCCCCGGCGAGCGCGGCGACCTTGCCGAGCCCGGCGAGCGTGTCCTCGCCCTCGGACAGCCGCAGCGCCTCCTGCGCGGCGGCGAGCGCCTCGGCGTAGCGGCCCGCCGCGGCGAGCGTCGTGGCGTGCACGCCCACCGCGTCGGCCTCGGCCGGGAACGCCTCGCGGTACAGCGCGCCGACCCGCAGCGCCTCGGCCGGATCGTCGAGGTAGAGCAGCACCGACGAGTAGTGGTCGTAGATCCGCCCGCGCAGCGTGCGCGCCGGATCGGCGAGCAGCGCGCGATAGCCGTCCCCCGCGCGCGCGTAGGCGCCGGCGCGGTAGTCGAGCTCGGCGGCCCAGAACGCGAGCTCGCGATCCGGCGCGGCGCCCGCCGCCTCGAGCGCCGTGCGCGCCGCCACCGGGCCGCGCTCGGCGAGCGCGATCGCCGCGTCGAGCAGCGCGCGGTCCTTGCTGCGCGCGCCGGTCTGGGGGCGCGTGCGCCGCGCCGCGGCCAGCGCTTGCGCGCGGTCCGCCTCGGACGCGAAGCCCAGCAGGATCATGTACGCGTTCGCGCGCGGGTGATCCGGCGCGACCGACACGGCGGAGCGGAGCAGCGACGTCGCCTTGTCGTTGTAGAAGACGTCGTACTCCTCGAGCGCGCGCTTCACGTAGTCGTCGCCCGGGCGCGCCGCCGGGGCGCGGCCCCGCTGCCACAGCCACGCGCCGGTCGCCGCGCCCGCGACCAGGACCACCGCGAGGACGGCGAGCGGCCACCGGCGCGCCGCCGGCGCGAACCGGCGCTTGCGCTCGGCGGCGACCGCGGCGGCCAGCGCGCTCATCGTCGGGAACCGGCGCGCCGGGTCCTTCTCGAGCGCGCGCATCACGATCGCCTCGATCGCGCCCGGCACGTCCGGCAAGGGCGGCGGCGCCTCCCGCGTGACCTGCCGGAGCAGGACGTCCATCGTCGTCGCGGTGTAGGGCGGCTTGCCCGCCAGGATCTCGTACGCGAGCACGCCGACCGAGAACACCTCGCTGCGCTCGTCGGGCGGCCCGCCCTCGATCTGCTCGGGCGCCATGTACAGCGGCGTCCCGAGCAGCTGGCCGTCGCGCGTCTCGTAGCTATCGGCCTTGGCCGTCTCGTCGAGCGCGATGCGCGCCTGGCTCGCCGCCGCAGGCTCGCGCGAGGACGACAGCGAGGACGACAGCGAGGGCGACAGCGAGATCGACGCCAGCGGATCGCCGTCGCGCAGCTTCGCGAGGCCGAAGTCGAGCACCTTCACGCCGTCGGGGCCGATCATGATGTTCGCGGCCTTGATGTCGCGGTGCAGGATCCCGCGGCTGTGCGCCGCGACGAGCGCCCGCGCGACCTCCTCGATCCAGCGCAGCGCGGTCTCGAGCGGCGGCGCGCCGCCCGCGCGCAGCGCCTCCGCGAGCGTGCGCCCCTCGACGAGCTCCATCACGAGGATGTCGTCGCCCTGGTGCGAGACGATGTCGAACAGCGTCACGACGTGGGCGTGCCGGATCGCCGCCGCCGCGCGCGCCTCGCGCAGCATGCGGGCGCGGCGCTCGGGATCGCCCGCGACGTCGGGCGGCAGCACCTTCAGCGCGACGTACCGATCGAGCCGCTCGTCCCGCGCGCGCCACACCTCGCCCATCGCGCCGCGGCCGAGCTGGGAGACCAGCCGGTACGGTCCGATCAGATCGCCGGGCTCGTGCACGATTGCAGATACTAGTGTGCTCAGGGCGACGTCAGGAACTCGACGAGGACCTTGTTGAAGCCGGCCGGGTCCTGCCACATCGCGAAGTGGCTCGTGTCCGGCAGGATCGCGAGCCGGGCGTTCGGGATCAGCTGCGCCATCTCCTTCACCTGATCGAGCTGGATGATCTCGTCGTGGTCGCCGCTGCCCACGAGCGTGCGCGCCTTGATCGCGCGCAGCTGCTGTTTCGTGAACGACGCCGGATCGCGCCACACCGGCGCGAGCGCCGCGGCGGCCGCCTCGAACGCGCCTTTGTTGTTGGCGAGCCGGGCGAAGTCGGCGCGGCACCGCGCGCTGTACGCCGCGAACGTCGTCGTGGTCACCGCGCGCGCCTTGCTGCCGCGGCTGTCGTAGTTCGTGGCGAACACGAACAGCCGATCGAGGCGCCCGCCGTGCTCGATCCCGAGCGCCAGCGCGACCGCGCCGCCGTCGCTCCAGCCCACGACGGATGCCTTCTCGATGCGGAGCGCGTCCATCACCGCGATCACGTCGCGCGCCATCACCGCGTAGCTGAGCTTGTCCGTGCCCTTGTCCTTGCCTTTGTTGCCCGTGCCCGTGCCCGTGCCGCCCGTGCCCAGCGTGCTGCGGCCCTGGCCGCGGCTGTCGATCGTGATCACGCGGAACCGATCGGCCAGCGCCGGCACCTGGTGCGCGAAGTGCTCGCCGTTGCCGAGCCCGCCATGGAGCAGGATCACCGCGGGCGCCCCGGCCTTGCCGAACGTCGCGTAGTAGATCCGCGCGCCGCCCGGAACCGAGGCGTACCCCGAGTCCTCGGGCTTGGGCATCGCAGGCGGCAGCGGCAGCGTCTCCCACCGCGGCTGGGCCGGCGCCGCCGCCCGCGCAGGACTGGCCGGACCCGTCCCCGGTCCCGCCGATCCCGCCGCGCGCGCCGGCCCAGCCGCACCGGCCTCGGGCCCGGCTACCACCGGGCCCGGGCCCGGGCCCGCGGCCACGGCCACAGCGACGATCAATACAACCAGGCGCAACGCCGCGCGCATGTCGGACGAGCATGCAGCAGGGCGCCCCGTTCTGCCAGCGGCCCCGGAGGGTTGTCCAACATAGCGGAGGCGTGTAGCATCCTCGACATTCCTTCCTACCGACGAACCCATCTCCAGGCGCTCGAGGACGAGGCCGTCCACATCCTGCGGGAGGTTGCCGCCGAGCGCGAACGGCCCTGCCTGCTGTTCTCCGGCGGCAAGGACTCGATCGTCCTCCTCCGCTTGGCTGAGAAGGCGTTCCGGCCGGCGCGGTTCCCGTTCCCGCTCATGCACGTCGACACCGGGCACAACTTCCCCGAGGCGATCGAGTACCGGGATCGCCGGGTCGTCGAGCTGGGCGAGCGGCTCGTCGTCGCGAGCGTGCAGGCGTCGATCGACAAGGGCCGCGTCACCGAGGAGACCGGCCCGCGCGCGTCGCGCAACCGGCTGCAGACGACGACGCTGCTCGACGCGATCGAGGAGCACCAGTTCGACGCCGCGATCGGCGGCGCGCGGCGCGACGAGGAGCGCGCGCGCGCCAAGGAGCGCATCTTCAGCCACCGCGACGAGTTCGGCCAGTGGGATCCCAAGAACCAGCGCCCCGAGCTGTGGTCGCTCTACAACGGCCGCGTCCGGCGCGGCGAGCACCTGCGCGTGTTCCCGCTGTCGAACTGGACCGAGCTCGACGTGTGGCAGTACATCGAGCAGGAGGACATCCCGCTGCCCTCGCTGTACTTCGCGCACCGCCGCGACGTCTTCGAGCGCGACAGCATGCTCTACGCGGTGAGCCCGTACGTGAAGCTCCTGCCGAGCGAGCGCGTCATCTCCGAGATCGTCCGGTTCCGGACCGTCGGCGACATGACGTGCACCGGCGCCGTGCGCTCGGACGCGACGACGCTCGCCGCCGTGATCGCGGAGGTCGCCGCGGCGCGGCTCACCGAGCGCGGCGCCACGCGCGCCGACGACAAGTTCACCGAGGCATCGATGGAGGACCGCAAGAGGGAGGGGTACTTTTGATCGACGTGACACCGCACGCAGAGGCCGCCGAGCCATTCGGCCCTGGCCTCGCGCAGGACGCTGAGCTATTGCGCTTCACCACGGCCGGCTCGGTCGACGACGGCAAGTCGACCTTGATCGGCCGGCTGCTCTACGACACGAAGACCGCGTTCGAGGACCAGCTCGAGCACGTCGAGGACGTCTCGCGGCGGCGCGGCGACGCGCGCGTCAACCTGGCGCTCCTCACCGACGGCCTGCGCGCCGAGCGCGAGCAGGGCATCACGATCGACGTCGCGTACCGCTACTTCTCGACGCGGCGGCGCAAGTTCATCATCGCCGACACGCCGGGCCACGTGCAGTACACGCGCAACATGGTCACCGGCGCGTCGACCGCGAACCTCGCGATCATCCTGGTCGACGCGCGGCACGGCCTCGTCGAGCAGAGCCGCCGCCACGCGTTCATCGCGTCGCTCCTGCGCATCCCCAACGTCGTGTTCGCCGTCAACAAGATGGACCTCGTCGACTGGAGCGAGGCCGCGTTCCGCACGATCGAGGAGGAGTTCCGCAGCTTCGCCACGCGGCTCGACCTCCCCCACCAGACGTTCATCCCGATGAGCGCGCTCACCGGCGCCAACGTCGCCCTGCGCAGCGCCGAGATGCCGTGGTACGAGGGGCCGGCGCTGCTCCACCACCTCGAGACCGTGCCGATCGCGCGCGACCTGAGGCCCGAGGACCTGCGCTTCCCGGTGCAGTGGGTGATCCGCCCGCAGTCCGCCGAGCACCCCGACTACCGCGGCTACGGCGGCCAGGTCGCCGGCGGCGTGATGCGGCCGGGCGACGAGGTGCTCGCGCTGCCGTCGGGCACGATCACGCGCATCACGCGCATCGAGCAGGGCGGCCAGCCGCTCGAGGCCGCGTTCCCGCCGATGAGCGTCACCGTCCACCTCGCCGACAACGTCGACCTCTCGCGCGGCGACTTCCTGTGCCGCCCGACCAACCGGCCGATGATGTCGCAGGACCTGTCGGCGCGGATCTGCTGGATGAGCGATCGGCCGCTCGTGGCGCGCGGGCGCTACGCGCTCAAGCACACGACGCGGTGGACGCGCGCGATCGTGGACGAGCTCCTGTACGGGTTCGACGTCAACTCCGGCCAGCGCGACTGGAAGGCGACGTCGCTCGGGCCCAACGGCCTCGGCCGGGTCCGGATCCGCACGACCACGCCGCTCTTCTACGATACGTACGCCGACAACCGCACGACCGGCTCGTTCATCCTCGTCGACGAGGCGACGAACGCGACCGTCGCCGCCGGCATGCTGCTCGGCGATCCGGCGTTCCTGTCCCAGGCGTGAGCTGCGCGCGGCCCGCTGCTCAGCGGTCGGCACGACTTCGATGTCGCCGCCCGGCGGCCGCTACTGGACCGTGACGACCTTCGAGGCCAGCATCGCGCCGTCGGTCATGCGCGCCACCTCGAGGATCAGCCGCGACCGCGCCGCGGACGCGACCGCGCCGATGATGTTGTCGTTCGCGAACGTCGTGTCGGGTTGCCCGTAGCCCTTGTACTCCGGGTGCTTCGCGAAGATCGACTGGGTCACATCCTCGGGGAAGAACAGCTGCGAGACCCGCGTCGACGTGCTGGCCGCCTTGATCTGGAAGTGGATGTGGATCGCGCGCCCCCGGTACCAGCCCGGAAAGCAGGTGTCGAAGTACGCCGTCCCGTCGCCCGCGGTCGCCTGCGTGCCGCGGAAGAAATTCATCGAGCTGTACGATTGATTGGTCAGACACATGTTCGGATTCGGCGTCTGGCCCGAATAGCTGCCTCCGATGTTCGTGTGCCAGACCTTCACCGTGACGCCCGCGAGCGGGTTACAGCTCGTGTCGACGACCTTCAGCGCGAGGCGCACCGGCAGCCCCGTCCAGCCCTCGGAGATGTCCCCGCGGGCGAGGTCCGTGTCGGTCGTGCACGGCCCCTGCGTCGTGGTCGCGACCAGAAGGCAGCTCGCCGCGGCGCTCGTGAACGGGTCCGGATACGAGGACTTGCCCGTCATCGCCGCGGTCCCGCCGCTCGCCCAGTCATCGCCCGACACGGCGTCGCCGCCCGGGGGCGCGTCGACGCCCGTGTCGCCGTCGGTCGTGCCGCACGCCTGGATCAGCGGCACCGCCGCGATGCCGTAGCAGAGCTGGCGGAGCAGGTCGCGGCGGTGCAATGAAGTGGATCGATCTCGCATGGGCTCACCTTTGCATTTCTAGCGAGCGCCGAAGCGTCCTGAAATCCGTTGAAACAGGAGCGCGGCGGCGCTGCTGCGAACAGGTGGCGCGCGCGGGCGGGCGCCTTCGCCGCGGAAACAAAGTGAAACGCCGACGGGCCGCCGCGCGCCGGTGCGGCGTACGCTCTTTGGGCCTGTTGGGGCCTGTAACCCATGGAGATGCACGAGCGTATGCTGGACATGACGAGCCGACTTGCCGCTGCCCTCCTCGCCACCGCCGTGTTCGCGACCTGCACGCCAGCCTCGGACGCCCAGGCGCCCGCCGCCGCGCCCAAGCGCCTCGCGACGAAGGACGGCCCCCGCGAGGTGGCGATCCTCGGCGCCGGCTGCTTCTGGGGCGTCGAGCACTGGCTGATGAAGGTCGACGGCGTCGTCGACATCGACGTCGGCTACACCGGCGGCAAGTCGGCCAAGGCCAGCTACGAGCAGGTCTCGGAGGGGGGCACCGGCCACGCCGAGGCGGTCCGCATCGTGTTCGATCCGAGCGTGACCTCGTACGAGGACCTGCTCGTCCGCTTCTACAAGATCCACGACCCGACGACGAAAGATCGCCAGGGCAACGATCGCGGCACGCAGTACCGGTCGGCGATCTTCCCGACGACCGACGCGCAGCGGAAGACCGCCGAGGCCGTCACCGCGCGCGTGCAGAAGAGCGGCGCGTGGAAGGCGCCGATCACGACGACGATCGAGGCGCCGACCCACTGGATCAAGGCCGAGGAGTACCACCAGGACTACCTGGTCAAGCACCCCGGCGGTTACGACAACCACTACCTGCGCGACCTCCGCTTCTAGCGCGCTGCCGCCGCACCGCTGCCGCCACCGCATCGCTGCCGCCGCTCCGCCGCCGCCGCCGCGGTGATTCGCGAGCCGCGGCGGGCAGTTGTGTAATCGTAATTGACTCTCGCTCGCGATGCCGTTATCAGTAGCTCGCCATGCGGGTGCACCTCTCATCGTCGATTGCTCGGTCGTAGTCGCCAGTCGGCGACTCCCGTCTGCACTTCGACTGGTTTGGGAGGATGAGGTGGCCACTGGCGGCCACACCCACTTCGAAGGTGGGGTGCTCGCAGCGCTCCTGCGGCCGGGTTCGATCCCTGCTTCCTCCGCCTGATCGGCCCGCTTCTTACGCCTTCCGCCGCTCCGTGGAGGACCGCCATGCTCGACCGCGCCGCCATCACCGACCGCGCCCTGCCCTGCCCGCCGTGGAGCACGAGCCACGACGTCGAGGTCGCCGTCCGCGCGCTCGCCGCCGCGTCGAAGAAGACCGGCCTGGCCGCCGGTAGCGGCGTGCTGTTCGCCATCGGCAATCCGCACGTGCACACGTACTGGCCCGCGGTGCTGTCCGTCATTCCGCGCCTCGAGCCGATCCTGCGCGATGGCACCGAGATCGCGCGCGTCCGCACCCTCGACGTGCTGCTCGAGCTCGTCATCCTGTCCGCGCCCGAGCCGGGCTTCGAGGTCGTCGAGACGCCGACCGGCGCGCGCGACCTGGCGCACCTGGTCCACGAGGCGATCGCCCGGCTCGCGCCCGTCCTCGAGGCGATCGCCGCGCCCGCGGCACCCGCCGCGCCCGCGGCACCCGCCGCACCCGCGGCACCCTCCGCGCGGGCCGCGCGGCTCGCCCGCGAGCTGCTCGGGTGCCTCGCGCCGCCTCCGCGGCCCCGGTGAGCCCAGGGCCCCGCGGTCGCCCCCTCCTTGTTCAGAGTCCGAGCTTCTCGTATCAGTGCCCGGGAGGAACTCGAGGGATCTTCAGGCGTTCAAGCTGGCGAAAATGTTCGCGCCCCGTGTATTTTTTCTCTTGCTAAAAGGCTCATCCGGTAGGAGGATGAGTGCACCGTGTTGTCCGCACCAGCGATCCCCCTGAGCACCTTGGAGCGTGCAGCGGTCCGCGCGCTCGTGGCGAAGGAAGCGCGCGACATCATCGCGCGCTTCGACTCCGAGCGCGATTTGAAAATGCGCCACGAGGACGCCCTCGGCGTGCTCCGCGCCATGCGCGCGCACGAGTGCGAGGACCTGGCCGTGCGCGTCGGGACCGCCTGGGCGCACATCCACCACGCCGACCTCGCGCACCTCTTGCGCAACGGGCACGCGTGGATCGACGAGTCGCGGTCGGCCGTCGCGCGGCTGGAGGCGTCGGAGGCGAGCAAGGATCCGTTCGCGGCGTACGTGCTCGCGCGCTGGCACACGGCCACCGGCCGCATCCGGTTCCGGCTCGGCGACGCGCGGACCGCCCGCGCCGAGCTCACCGCCGCGGCGAAGCGCGCCACGCGCGATGACCTGTGGTTCTGCCGCGCCGACATCCTGAGCACCCTGCTCCGCGTCCGGACCGACGAGTCCGCGCGCGTCGGCACCGCGAACGAGATCGGCAAGGTGGTGCAAAAGTTCTCGACGCTGCGCGAGGTCATGAACCGGCTCGCGGGCTGGCACAGCATCGATCTCGGCGCCGTCACGACGCTCGAGAACGAGCTCTCGCGCCACCTCGCCGCGGGCGGCACCGGCGAGCTGAGCGTGCCGCGCGAGCGGCTCGCGGAGATCATCGGCCTGTGCGACGAGCGCGAGGCGCGCCGGCGCTGCGAGATGCTGCGCGGCCTGATCACGCTCCACTTCAACCGCGCGCTCCTGTACGCGCCGAACCCGCGGCGGGGCTGGCTCGGCGATCGCGATCGCTCGCGCGCGCTGGCGCGGTGGTGCGCGCGCGCCGCGTTCGGCGTCGGTGACCGGTACCGCCTCGCGCAGGCGCTCCGCCACCTGAACGCGCTCGAGGCGAGCTGACGAAACCGGGCTACGCGCCCTGGCCGCGCGTGCCGTGCACGAGCTCGCGCAGGCGCGGCCCGGGCCAGTCCTCGAGCGCGAGGAGCGCGGCGTACGGATCGCCCCCGAGCCCGAGCACGCGCGCGAACGCCGGCTCGGTCTTCACGCCGGCGCGCTTGAGCTCGAGGACGCGATCGCGCAGCGCCGCGCCGCCGATCGCGAGCAGCCGGCCCTCGATCACGAGGTGGCGAAAGCCGGCCTGCTCGTAGACGGGCAGCGGCTGGCAGAAGATCTCGATCTCGAGCCCCTCCCACGTGAGGCTCGCCACGACGGCCTCGGGCGCGAGCGGGAGCCGCTCGATCCGACTCGGCACCCGACTCGGCGCCCGACTCGGCGCCCGACTCGGCGCCCGGCTCGGCGCCCGACTCGGCGCGACAGCGAGCTCGGCCAGCACCGCGCGCAGCGCGCGCTCGAACGCGTCGAGGTCGTCGCACGTGCAGCAGATGTCGAGATCGCTGCCGTCGACCTGCAGGCCGAGCGGGTACGTCCCGACGAGCGTCGGTCCGAACGGCGCCAGATCGCGGAGCAGGCGGGCGAGCATGCGGGCCGATCCTCCTGCCGCAGCGGCGCGATTGGCAACCGCCGCGCCCGGCATCCGGCACTCGCGCCCGGCATCCGCCGCTCGCGCCCGGCATCCGGCACGCGCGCCCGGCAATCGCGATGTCCGCGGCCGACAAACCGTTACAGCACATATCGCTCCGGGCGCGATTGGCAACCATCGCGCGACGTGACGCGACCTGAAACTTCTTGGATTGCGCGTTCGTACAGCAGGAGCAGCGCCACGGTCCGGCGCGACGCTCGCTTGCCTACAGGATGACCGTGCGCCTGCGCCCACGGCTGGGCAAAGGGAGATCGCCCTCGCCCGCTACCGAGTCGAGCGGGCGGAGCGCAAACTCTCGTTGCCGTGACCCCCGGTCAGCTGTTGGAGGATCGGTTCGAGCTCGGCGACCGGATCGGGACCGGCGGGATGGGCGAGGTCTTCCGCGGCCACGATCGCGCCTCGGGCGAGGCGGTCGCCATCAAGGTCATCTCGGTCCAGGCGGTCCAGCGCGCGCACGGCCCGGCGCGCTTCGCGCGCGAGGTCCAGGTGCTCGCGGAGCTGGATCACCCGGGCATCGTCCGGTACATCGCCCACGGCGAGACGCCCGCGGGCGAGCTGTTCCTCGTCATGGAGTGGCTCGAGGGCGAGGACCTCCAGGCTCGCCTCGCGCGCGCGCCGCTCACGCCGGGCGACGCCGTGACGCTCGCCAAGCGCGTTGCCGCGGCGCTCGCGGCGGCGCACACGCGCAAGATCGTTCACCGCGATCTCAAGCCGCGCAACATCTTCCTCCCCGGCGGGCAGGTCGATCGGGTCAAGGTGCTCGACTTCGGGATCGCGCAGCGCGGCGGGCAGGCGCCGGTGACGCAGACGGGGGGCCTCGTCGGGACGCCGGGGTTCATGGCGCCCGAGCAGGCGTCGAGCGGCGCCACGCCGGTCGACGCGCGCGCAGACGTGTTCGCGCTGGGGTGCGTGCTGTTCCTGTGCCTGACGGGGTCGCACGCGTTCGAGGGCGACAGCACCGCCGCCGTCCTGGCCAAGCTCCTGTTCGGCGAGGCGCCACGGGTGAGCACGCTGTGGCCGGAGGTGCCGGCGGATCTCGACGCGCTGATCGCGCAGATGCTGTCGCGCGCCCCGTCGCACCGGCCGCGCGACGGGGCGAACCTGGTGTCGGCCCTGGCGGCGCTCGCGCCGATGGACGCCCCGGCACCGCGCGTGTCCGTGGCGCCGCGCCGACGCCTGACGAAGCCGGTGGCGGTCGTCGGCAGCGAGCGGCGGTTCGGGGCCGCGGTGCTTTTGGCGCGCGATGCGCGCGATGCCGACACCGCGCCGAGCGACGACGCGCTGCGCGCGGCGGTCAAGCGCTACGGCGGCCGCCTGGAGCAGCGGGGCGACGGCTCGACGCTCGTCGTGCTCGAGCCGGAGCGGCCGGAGGCGACGGATCAAGCGACGCAGGCGGCGCGCTGCGCGCTCGCGCTGCGCGCGCTCACGCGGGGCCGGCCGATGGCGGTCGCGATGGGCCGCGGCGAGCCGGCGAGCCAGCTGCCCGCGCGCGACGTGATCGAAGAGGCCGCGCGGCTGCTCGCGCGGCTGCCGGCGGCGCCGGGCGCGCTGGCGCCGATCGTGCTCGACGAGGTGAGCGCTGGCCTGCTCGACGCGCGGTTCGACATCGTCGAGCGCGACGCCGGGCTGATGCTGTGCGGCGAGCGAACGCTCGCGCTGGGCGCGCGGACGCTCCTCGGCCGGCCGACCTCGTGCGTGGGCCGCGACTGGGAGCTGGGCGCGCTGACCGGGCTCCTCGACGGGTGCATCGAGGAGCACGAGGCGCGCGTCGCGATCGTCACGGCGGCGGCGGGGATGGGCAAGTCGCGCATCGCGGCGGAGCTCGTGAGCCGCGCCCCGGAGCGCGTCTCGAAGCACGACCAGACCGTGGCGATCTGGGTCGGGCGCGGCGACTCGCTGCGGGCGGGCTCGACGCTGGATCTGCTCGCCCAGGCGCTGCGCGGGGCGCTCCGGATCACCGGCGCCGAGCCGCTCGCCGAGCGCCGCGAGAAGATCCGGCTCCGCGTCGCGGAGCACGTGCCCGAGCGCGAGCAGCAGCGGGTCGCGGAGCTCCTCGGCGAGCTCGTCGGCACGCCGTTCCCGGGCGGCGCGGACGGCAGCGCCCTGCTCGAGGCGGCGCGCCAGGACACGCGGCTCATGAGCGAGCAGATGCAGCGGGCGTGGCTGGACTTCCTGCAGGCGGAGACGTCGGCGCACCCGGTGCTGATCGTCCTCGAGGATCTGCAGTGGGGCGATTTCGGCACCGTGCGGTTCATCGACGCGGCGCTGCGCGAGCGGGGCAAGCAGCCGTGGATGGTGCTCGCGCTCGCGCGGCCCGAGGTGTTCGAGGTGTTCCCGAAGCTGTGGGCGGACCGGCGGAACGTGCAGGAGATCCGGCTCCGGGAGCTGGGGCGCAAGGCGGGCGAGCGGCTCGTGCGGCAGGTGCTCGGCGATCGCATCGAGCCCGAGACGATCGAGCGGCTCGTGGCGCGCGCCGACGGCAACGCGTTCTACCTGGAGGAGCTGATCCGCGCGGCGGCCGAGGGCAGCGACGCGCTGCCGGAGACGGTGCTGGCGATGGTGGAGACGCGGCTCGCGCGGCTGCCGGCGGAGGCGCGGACCGTGCTGCGCGCGGCGAGCGTGTTCGGCGAGGCGTGCTGGGAGGACGGCGTGGTGGCGCTGCTCGGCGGCGCGATCGGCGCGGCGGGCGTGAGCGAGCTCTGCACGCGGCTGGTGGCGCAGGAGGTCTTGGCGGTGCGGCCGGAGAGCCGGTTCCCCGGCGAGCGCGAGCTCGTGTTCCGGCACGCGCTGCTCCGCGAGGGCGCCTACGCGACGCTGACCGACGGCGATCGGCGGACCGAGCACCGCCGCGCGGGCGAGTGGCTCGAGCAGCACGGCGAGGCCGATCCGATGGTGCTGGCCGGGCACTTCGAGCGCGGCGACGAGCGGGCGCGGGCGGCGCACTACTACCTGCGCGCCGCGGAGCAGGCATTCCAGGTCCACGACCTCCAGTCCATGGTGCACCGCGCCGCGCTCGGCCTCGCCTGCGCGCCGTCCGCGGAGCTCCGCCTCGCGCTGCTCGGCATGCGCTGCGAGGCATCGATCTACGCCGTGCACCTCCTCGGCACCGTGCAGGCCGACGCCGCGGAGCTGCTCCGCGGCGCGCCGCCGGGCTCGCGGCCGTGGGCGCAGGCGGTGTTCCCGTACCTCGTCGGCCTGACGATGGCCGGTAAAACGACCGGCCGGATGAGCGAGCTCCCGGCGGTGGTCGAGTCGCTCCGGGCGGCCGTCCCCGCACCCGATGCCCTGCAGGCCCTGGCGGTCGCGTACATCGGCGTGATCTCCATGCTCGACACGCGCGGCCAGCTCCCGGCGGGGACCGCGCTGGCCGAGCGGCTGGGCGAGCTCTTGGGCCCGGCCGAAGAGCGGACGCCGCACACCCAGCTCTGGTGGTGCTTCGCCGTCGGGATCCGGGCCGCCTACGCGCACGAAGATCCCTGGCTCGGCCTTCTGCGCAGCGAGGAGATGTGGGCGATCCACGCGCTGCGCGGCGGCGAGCGGCTCTTCGTGATAATGCACGTGTTCGGAGGCATGAACCTCTGGTTCCTTGGCGCGTACGCGCGCGCGGAGCAGACGCTGCGGGCGATCCCGTCCGCCGACGAGAGCATGGGCAGCTCGGGCGCGCTGCGCCGCTTCTGCCTCGCCTGGGTGCTCGCCGACCGCGGCGAGCTCGCCGACGCGCAGGGCCTCGCCGCGGCGCTCGCCGAGGACGAGCGCGGCCGCATTCGCCAGGACGAGGGGCGCGCCCGCTGGGTGCTCGCGGAGGTGCTCCGCCGGAGGGGCGACCTCGACGCCGCCGACCGCGAGCTCGACGCCGCGCTCGAGCGCCTGGGCCCGCTCGAGCAGGCCGCCGCGCTGGGGACGCGCGCGGCGCTCCGCCTCGCCCAGGGCCGCGCCGAGGACGCGCGCGCCGTCGCCGAGGACGCGGTCGCTCGCTGCGCCGCCATGGGCGGGTGCGGCATGTTCCGCGGTGCGCTCGTCCGGCTCGCCCACGCCGAGGCGCTCCACGCGACCGGCGCGCGCGCCGCCGCGCGCGAGGCGATCACCGAGGCGCGGGCGCGCCTGCTCGCGATCGCCGACCGGATCGGCGATCCCGAGTACCGGCGGAGCTTCCTCGAGGAGGTCCCCGAGAACGCCAGGACGCTCGCGCTCGCGCGCGCCTGGGAGCGCGACGCGTGAGGGGCGCGACGCGGCGGCTCAGCCCGCTCGCGCGGAGATGACGGCGCGCTTCGGCGCTTCGACGCGCCCCGGCCGGGCGCGCCGCTCACGAGCGGCGACGATCGAGCTTGTCGACGCGTTGCTCGAGCTCCTGCAGGCGCCTCCGCGCCTCCTCGAGCGCGCGCCCGAGCTCGCGGGACGGCGCTCGCGGGCGACCGCGCGCGTCTGCGCCGCCTGACTTGCAGCGGCGCGCGCCGCGCGGCACGCTGCGAGAACGGATGAGAGATAGGTTCCCGGTGAGTCGCCCGGTCGATCTGCAAGGACGCGTCGCGCGAGGACGCAGGTAGGCGCCGCCCGTGTGGTTCGTCTACGTCTTCGTCGGGCTGGCGCTCCTGATCGCCAGCGGGCTCTACGCGCGGCGGCGGATCGCCGGCGCGCTGGCGCACTTCGGCGTGCGCGATCGGAGCATCCGCGTCGTGCGCTGGGCGATGGCGTGGCTCCTCTTCGGCTTCCCGGTCCTCATGATCCTCTCGATCCTGATCAGCCGGCTGCTGGGGTCCGCGACGCTGCCGCGCTTCGACGGCCTCGTCGCGTCCTGGCTTTTGACGATCCCGTTCGCGTGGTCGATGCTCGTCGTGTTCCAGTCGGTGCTCTGGCTGCTCGCGCTCGACGTCACGCACTTCGCCGTGCAGCGCTGGCGCGGGGCCGCGGCCGCGGCGCGCCTCCGCGCCGCTGGCGTGCTCGCCGTCACCGCCGGTTCGCCGTGTACACGCCGGCGCGCATCCTCGCGGAGCGCGGCGATCTACGCGTGCGGCACCACCAGATCGGCGCACCGGCCGCCGCGGCGCCAGGCGCGGCGCCGGCCGCCGTGACCGCCGCGCCGTTCCGGATCGCCTTCCTCGGCGACGTCCAGCAGGACGCGTTCACGGACGCCGCCCGCGCGCGCGCGGTCTACGCGCTCGTGAGCGCGAGCCGACCCGACGTCGTGCTCTCCGGCGGCGACTGGATCAACACCGGGCCCGACTACATCGAGTCCGCGGCCGCCACCGCCGCCGAGCTGACGAGCCGCCTCGGGACGTTCTCGGTGCGCGGGGACCACGAGCACTTCGCGTACGTCGATCGCGCGCGCAGCGTCGCCGAGGTCGAGCAGGCGATGCGCGGCCACGGCATCGCGATGCTGAACAACGAGGCGCGCTGGTTCGAGCACGGCGGCAAGCGGATCGCGGTCGTGTTCCTCAATTACAACTACATTTATCGGACCGCGCCCGAGGCTGTCGCCTCGCTCGTCGCGAGCGTGGCTGGCGCCGACTACAAGATCGCCGTCACGCACCAGCTCGATCCGCCACTCGCCGCGGCCCTCGCCGGCAAGGTCGATCTCATCCTCGGCGCGCACACGCACGGCGGCCAGGTGAACCCCGTCGTCGGGCTCCGGCACATCGAGCTGGCCCGCCTGGAGACCGAGTTCATCGACGGCCGCTACCAGCTCGGGGCGACGACGATCATCATCACGGCGGGCATCGGCTACTCGATCGTCCCGTTCCGCTACGCTGCCCCCGGCTCGATCGAGCTGATCGAGCTGCGGCTCTGATCTGATCTGATCTGAGCCCGGCGCGGATCTCGCTGCCTGCCCCGCGCGCCGCGATCCGTTTCGGTATGTTCCGCGCGTGGAGAAGCTCCCGCCCGACGTGCTCGCGCGCCGCGCCGCGCTGCCGCTCTTGCCCGCGCCCGTGGCGCTCGACGGCCAGATCGTGACGCTGCGCCCGCTCGATCTCGCGGCCGACCTGGCGGCGCTGTTCGCGATCTCGTCGGGCGCGCCGACGACCGTGGGCGCGCGGAGCGTCGGCGCCTATGATCCGGACGCGCGCTTGTGGCGCTACATGAAAGGCGGCCCGTTCGCGGACGAGCGCGAATTCGGCGCGTGGCTCGCGCAACAGCTCGCCGCGCCGGACGGCCTGCCGCTCGCCGTGCGCGATCGCGCCACCGGCACGCTGATCGGCGTGGCGAACCTCATGGCGAACCAGCCAGCGCACCTCAAGATCGAGCTCGGCAGCATCTGGTACGGCCCCGTGGCGCAGGGGACGGGCGCCTCCGCGGAGGTCACGTACCTCCTCCTCGAGCACGTCTTCTCGCTCGGCTACCGCCGCGTCGAGTGGAAGTGCGACGCGCGCAACGAGGCGTCACGCCGCGCCGCGCTCGCCTACGGCTTCTCCTTCGAGGGCATCCAGGAGGCGCACTGCATCGTCAAGGACCGCAACCGCGACACGGCCTGGTTCCGCATGCTCGCGAGCGAGTGGCCCGCGGTCGCGCCGCGGCTGCGCGCGTACATCACCGCGCGCTCGGCCGCGTAGCGCCCAGGCTGCGATCCTGCGCTCGCGCTCCTGGTTCCGTGCGATGGTGTCGCGCGATGGCGCTCTTCATGGACCAGGGACTGGCGCAGCGGCTCGAGCGGGCCGAGGGCGCGGTCGGCGCGGGGTTCGTCGAGGTGCGGCGGCGCATCGCGCCCCAGCTCGGCGCGGAGTGGCGCGACTTCGGCGGTACGTACGCGATGTTCGACGGCGCCGGATCGCCGATGACCCAGACGTTCGGGCTCGGCATGTTCGGGCCGGCCACGCCGGAGCAGCTCGACGAGATCGAGCGCTTCTTCGGCGAGCGCGGCGCCGCCACCGACCACGAGGTGAGCCCGCTCGCCGGGGTCGAGACGTTCGCGCGGCTCGTGGACCGCGGCTATCAGCCGCTCGAGCTCTCCACGGTGCTCGCGCGGCTGCTCGACGGCCCGCTCGACGTGCGGCCCGCCGCCGGCCTCCACGCGCGCGCGTGCGGCGAGGACGAGCGCGAGCGCGAGCGCTGGGTCGCGGCCTCGGTCGCGGGCTGGGCCGAGCTCCCGGAGCTCGCGGGCGAGATGGAAGCGATCGCGCGCGCCGCGAGCCAGAACCCGCTGATGGTCAACTTCCTCGTCGAGGACGCGGGCGAGGTGATCGCGACCGGGGCGCTCGCGATCTACGAGGGCGTCGCGCTGCTCGCCGGCGCGAGCACGATCCCGGCGAAGCGCGGCCTCGGCGCGCAGGGGCTCCTGCTCGCGGCGCGGCTCGACGAGGCCCGCCGCCGCGGGTGCGAGCTCGCGATGATGGTCGCCGCGCCGGGGAGCACGTCGCAGCGCAACGCCGAGCGGCGCGGCTTCCACATCGCGTACACGCGCACCAAGTGGCGGCTGCCCCGGCGCGCGGGCTGAGCCGCGGCGGCGGCGAGGTCAGTCAGGGCTTGCCGATGGGGCCGGCGTTGGAGAAGTGCGCCATCGCGATCCGCCAGCGCCCGTCCTCCTCGAGCAGCAGGAGCGCGAGCACGCGGTAGATCTGCGTGGCGGAGCGCTTCATCGTGTAATCGATGTTCGCCGCCGCCCAGACGGCGCGATCCGTGATCGGGCCGACCGCCACCGCGCCGCGGCGCGCGAGCGTGGACCCGTACGTCGAGAAGATCGCGCGGACCTGCTTGCCGCCGATCGCGAGCTCGTTCGGCGCGCTGCCGCTGTAGAGCGCGTCGTCGCGCATCGAGACCGCGTCGATGAACGCCGCGCGCGAGGCCAGCGCCTCCTGGAACGCGAGCGTGGCATTGATCTCCGACGCAGACGACGGCGGGTCAGTGCCCTGGGCGAGCGTCGCGGGCACCGGCAGCTTGCCGAGATCGGCGAGCTTCGTGGCGGTGCCGTTCGGCACCAGGCGCGAGAGCTTCCACGCCGCGACGCGCCACTCGCGCCCGGACGCGGCCGCGATCGTGCTGGTCGCGAACTGGCGCGAGCTGTCGATCTCGATCCACCAGGCGACGTCGCCCGCGTGGCCACCCGCGTGGCCACCCGCGTGGCCAATCGGCGCGTCGCGCGGGCCGATCTGGATCCGATCGATGTGCGCGCCGATCAGCGCGCGCGCCGCGGGCGCGCCGAACGCGACCTCGGCCGCGTCCGGCCCCATCGCGAACGCCGACGGTGTCAGCGCCAGCGCGGCGACCAGCGCCGCGGGGTCGCGGCGCGCGATCGTCACGCGGTGGTGCTCCCGCAGCTCCCGCGGCGTGGGCAGGCGATCCCGCGCCAGCCCAGGCGCCGCCGCGGCGCGCGACTCGTGGCCCGCGCCGGGCGAGCGCGTCGCGATCACGGCGATCGCCACGACCGCGACGGCGGCCGCGAGCCCGCCGCCCACCGCCCACCGCCGCGCGCGCGGCCACGGGCGAGCGCCGGGCTCCGCCAGCGACGCCGGGCCTGGCATCTCCGTACGCGCGCGCGAGGGCGGCGGCGACGACGGGCGCGGCGTCTCCGCGCGCGCGCGCCCCGATGGCGGCAGCGGCGTCACCATCGGCGAGCCGGCCGCGGGCGACAGCGACGGGTGCGTCAGCACGCGCTCCGTCGCGACGATCGCGGCCTCCGCCGGAGACGGCGACGACGCCGCGCGCCGCGGCACCGGGGGCGCCGTGCTCGCGCGAAACGGCTGGAGCGCGCGCGTTACCGCCTCCATCGACTGCGGCCGCGCGTCGGGCGACTTCGCGAGCATGCCCGCGATCAGCTCGTCGAGCTCGGCCGGCAGCTCGGGCGCCACGGCGCGGAGCCGCGGCGGCTCGGCGAGCTGGTGCTTCGCGATCAGCGAGCCGAGGTCGGTGTCGGCGAACGGTAGCTCACCGCATAGCATCTCGAACAGCATCACGCCGAGCGAGTAGATGTCCGCCCGCGCGTCGACGCGCGCGGTGGAGCGGCACTGCTCGGGCGACATGTAGCGCGGCGAGCCGAGGATCATGTGCGCCGCCGTCTGCACGGCAGGCGCCGCGCTCGCCGCGCTCGCCGCGCTCGCCGCGCCGAGCTTGGCGATCCCGAAGTCGAGGACCTTCACGCGCTCGCCGCTGACGGTCTCGGCATCGGGCACGAGGTAGACGTTCTCGGGCTTCAGGTCCCGGTGCACGATGCCGGCCTGGTGCGCGGCCCCGACGGCGGACGCGATCTGGCGCGCGATCGTGATCGCGTCGGCCACCGGCAGCGCGCCGCGCGAGAGGCGCGCCGCGAGCGTCTCGCCGCGGAGCTGCTCCATCGCGATGTAGACGAGCCCGTCGGTGCTCGACCCGGTCCGCGGGAGCTGCCCGCACTCGAACACCGTGACGATCCCGGGGTGCTGGATGCGCGCGGCCGCCCGCGCCTCCTGGAGGAAGCGCTGCACGTGCTCGGCGTTCCCGGTGTGCTCGGGGAGCAGGAACTTGAGCGCGCAGTCGCGGCCGAGCTCGTGATCGCGCGCCAGGAACACCAGCCCGAACCCGCCGGCCCCGAGCTGCTGCAAGAGCTCGTACTTGCCCGCCCGGGCGCCGACCTCGATCGCCATGATCCTCTATACCGATATACCTAAATACCGAGCGGCCGCATCCTGGGAACCTGCCGACTCGCGCTGGCCACGATTTCGCGCGAGTGGTATGCGGGCGGCATGGCCCCACCCGAGCGCAAGCAGGCGAGCGAGTACCCGCAAGAAGTCCTCACGCTGTTCGACGGCTACGTCCACGGCGCGCTGAGCCGCCGCGACTTCCTCGAGCGCGCCGCGAAGTACGCGACCTTTGGCCTCACGGCGCTCGCGCTGCTGGAGAGCCTGTCGCCGAACTTCGCGTGGGCGGAGCAGGTGGCCAAGACCGATCCGCGGATCAAGGCCGAGTACGCGACGTACAAGTCGCCGAAGGGCTCGGGCGACGTGCGCGGCTACCTCGCGCGACCGGCGAAGGCGGCGGGCAAGCTGCCGGCGGTGGTCGTGATCCACGAGAACCGCGGGCTAGGCCCGTACATCGAGGACGTCGCGCGGCGCCTGGCGACCGAAGGCTACCTCGCGTTCGCGCCGGACGCGCTCACGCCGCTCGGCGGCTACCCGGGCGACGAGGACAAGGCGCGCGAGCTGTTCAAGAAGCTCGACGAGACGAAGCGGACCGAGGACCTCGTCGCCGCCGCCGACTTCGTGAAGGGGCGCAAGGACGTCACCGCCAAGATCGGCGTGGTGGGCTTCTGCTTCGGCGGCGCCGTCTGCACCATGCTCGCGGCGCGGCTGCCGTACCTCGCGGCCGCGGTGCCGTTCTACGGGACGGCCGGCACGGCCGAGGACGCCAAGAAGATCAAGGCGGCGCTGCTCATCCACCTCGCCGAGACCGACGAGCGCATCAACCCGGGGTGGACCGACTTCGAGGCGGCGCTCAAGGAGAACAAGGTGCGCTACCAGCTGCACCGCTACCCGGGCACGCAGCACGGGTTCCACAACGACACGACGCCCCGGTACGACGAGGCCGCCGCGAAGCTCGCGTGGTCGCGCACGCTCGAGCACTTCAAGCAGCACCTGCGCTGACGCACGCGCCCATGGGCCGCGCGCACGCGTCCGCCGCGCGCGGAACGCAGAATGCCGCGCGCCGCGCTTGTCGCCTGACGGGCCGCCGAACCATCATCGCGCCCGATGATCGACGTCGGCATTGTCATCGGAAGCACGCGCCCGGGCCGCAAGGCGGAGGCGGTCGCGAAGTGGGTCCACGAGCACGCGCAGACGCGCACGGACGCGAAGTTCGAGCTCGTCGACATCGCGGATTACAACCTGCCGCTGCTCGACGAGCCCGTGCCGCCGTCGATGGGCAAGTACAGCAAGGAGCACACGAAGAAGTGGGCGGCGAAGATCGGCTCGCTCGACGCGTTCGTCTTCGTGACGCCGGAGTACAACCACGGCACGTCGGGCGCGCTCAAGAACGCGCTCGACTTCCTCTTCGCCGAGTGGGCCGACAAGGCGGCCGGCTTCGTCGCGTACGGCGGCGTGAACGGCGCGCGCGCCGTCGAGCACCTGCGCGCCTACCTGTCCGAGCTCCAGGTCGCCCACGTCCGCGCGCAGGTCGGGTTCAACCTGCGCGACGACTTCGAGAATTACACGACGTTCAAGCCGTCCGGCCCGCACCACGAGAAGGCGCTATCGACGATGCTCGATCAGCTCGTGCGCTGGGCCACCGCGTTCAAGACGATGCGCAAGGGCTAAGCCCGGCCGCCCGCGCGCCCGGCCGCGCCGGCTCTCGCGCGCGCCCGGCCGCGCCGCCGTCAGCGCCGCTTTGGGCGCGCGCGGCTGCGCCCCCTGAGCACGACGCGCATGCGCGCGTGGTCCACCTTTGCCGAATACCCAATGATGTCGAGACAAAGTGACCATTTGGGGCAATCCGCCCCGGGCCGCCGCGCGATGGGATAGGCTCGCGCGCGTGACGGAGCCAAAGCTGACACTGTATGCAGAGCCGAGCTGGGTGAGCCCGTGGGTGTTCCACGTGATGATCGCGCTCGAGGAGAAGCGGCTGCCCTACACGCTCGAGGTCATCTGGGGCGAGGAGCTGCACCGGGACGACATCCGCGAGCGCGCGATCATCGACAAGGTGCCGATCCTCGTCCACGAGGACGCGTGGATCACCGAGTCGATCGCGATCTCGGAGTACCTCGCCGAGCGGTTCCCGGTGCCGGACCACCCGCGGCTGTTCCCGGAGAACCTGGTGCAGCGGGCGCGCGCGCGGCAGATCATGTCGGCGCTGCGCACCGGCTTCTTCGCGATGCGCCAGGAGCGGCCGACGACAGGGATCTTCGGCGTGCCGGAGGGCAAGCCGATGTCCAAGGAGGCGCAGGCCGAGGCCGACGAGCTCGTGCGGATCGCGAGCGCGCTGATCCGGCCGGGCGCCACGACCATGTTCGAGGAGTGGTGCATCGCCGACGCGGATCTCGCCCTGGCCCTGATGCGGCTGGTCGCGGTCGGCGATCCGGTGCCGCAGGCGATCACGGACTACACGACGGCGCAGTGGCGCCGCCCGAGCGTGCAGAAGTTCCTGACGTACGTGCCCACCCGGCGGTGACGGCGGTGACGGCGGTGACTCCGGTGACGCGATGACGAGCCACGACCCGGCGGCCCTCGATCCGGCCGCCCTCGGGGCCCACATCGATCAGCTCCCGCCGCTCGGCGCCCGGCGCGCGCGCAATTTCCAGCATGCGGCCCGTGCGGATTTCTGCATACTAGCGGGGCCGGTGAAGCCGACCGCCCGCCACCGATCTGCCGCCGCCTGCGCGCGCCTCGCGCGCCTCGCGCGCCTCGCGCCTTTGGCGCTCGTGGTGACGGCCGCGGCCGACGCTGACGCCGACGGCGAGCTGACGCCGATGCTCGGCGGCGCCGTCGTGGCGGCGAGCGGCCCCGAGCAGTACGGCGACCTCCTCGGCGCCAAGCTCGAGGCGGCGTGGTGGTGGGGCCGGATCGGCCTCGCCCCGGAGGGCTCGATGCTCTGGGACGTCGCCGGCGACGGGACGCGCGCGGCGACCCTCGGCGCCAGCGCGCGGATCCGCGTGCTCGAGCAGATGCTCCCGTCGCTGCTCGAGCCGCGCGACGTCGAGCTGGGGATCGAGCTGCACGCCATCGTCGAGCGCACGTGGTGGGACGGCGACCGCCGCGGGGAGAGCCCGACGGGCTACGGCCTGGGCGTCGCGGTCCGGCTGCGCGGCGGCTCGGACGACTTCTCGAGCATCCTCGCCGAGTCGCGGCTGTTCGTCCGCGCGGTGTCAGGGCCCAACGCCGAGGTCGGCGCCGCGGCGCGCGCGATGGAGCCGGCCGCGGAGCGGGCCCGCGAGCTGACGATCGTCGTCGGGCTCGGCGCCGCGTTCGGCCTCGGCGAGCCGCGGTACCTCGATCGCTTCCGCCTGCGCCCGCTCGAGGTGCCCCTGGGGCCGCCGATCCGCTCCTCGCCCTAGAAGTGGACGACCGTGCCCTCCGGGGCGAGCGGCTGGAAGCACGAGGAGGCGCTCCCCGCGCTGCCGGCCTGCTTGCCGACCACCGCCGCGTAGCCGGCCTCGTACGAGGGCAAGCTCGGCGCGTCGACGCGATCGATCAGCACGTCGATCGCGTTCGTGCCTTCGTGGAGCTCGGCGCTGAACGTCACGTGCGACGTGAGCCAGGACTCATAGAAGAACAGGTCCTTCCACGTCACCACGAGCTTGCGGTCGGGCGATGTGCCCGTCGTCGCGTAGCAGACGCCGAGCCCCGGATCGTATCGGACGACGAGGTCCGCGCTGTAGGCGAGCAGGATCGGCGTCGCGAACCGCGAGTCCGGGAGCGGGCACTTGGCCTGGCCGAAGGCGGAGCCGCCGACGGTGTCGCCGAAGCCGAGCTGGCCGTTGGTCGTGAGCCAGAACGTCGAATGCGACGTGCCGTAGAACGTGAACGGGAACGGGAGCGGCAGGGCGGCCGTCACGCCCTCGTCGTGCCCGTCGATCGTGCCCGTGGCGGTGAACGTCGCCAGCGTCATCCCGGGGAGCAGGCACGCGTCGACGAAGCCCGGCGCCCCGCTGTCCATCGGGGCGTCCTGGGGCGACGGAGACGCGTCCGGTGGGGGCAGCGGGGGCTTCGAGGGCTTGGGTGCCTTGAGCTCAGCCTCGACGGCCCCGAGCTCGGCGGGTTCCTCGTGCATCACGGAGCAAGCCGGTACGCACGCGAAAAGAGCAATCCAGACTACACTCTTACACCTATACATTGCTGCCTTTCGTCGATGTGGAGAGTCACACTAACACTCTGGGATGAATTGCGAGTGACCGATCTTGGTTATTTTTCGCGCGAGCCCCTCGGGCACATGCGGCGGGAATCTGCACACGGACAGAGGACGTCCGTCGACGTCCGTCGGTCACGCACATCCGCCGGTGCGCGGCGGCGCGCGCCAACGAGCCGGGCAGGCGCGCGCGGTGCTCCTCAGTGAGCCGGGCCTACGCCCAGGGGGCGGCGCGTGTGGCTCGTGTGGCCGTGCGGGCTTTTAAAATAACAATCAGCTCACTATCGCAGTGGCCACGTAATGTCGTGGCCGCGGGATTTCGTGGCCGGGCGGCCGGGCGGTGTCGTGACCGCGCTGCCGCTTGACGCGGGCGCCATCGGTAAGCTACTGCTTACCGTAAGCGATGACGAACCGATTGGACGGCTTTGCGGCGCTCGGCGATCCGACGCGGCGCGCGGTGTTCGAGCGGCTCGCGCGGCGCCCCCGCGCGGTCGGCGAGCTCGCCGCGGGCCTCCCGATCTCGCGGCCGGCGGTGTCGCAGCACCTCAAGGTGCTCGAGAGCGCCGGCCTGGTGACGCACGAGCGTCAGGGGGTGCGTCGCATCTATCGAATCGATCCGAGCGGCATCGAGGCGATGCGCTCGTACCTCGATCGATTCTGGGACCAGGCGCTCGCCGCGTTCAAGCGAGCCGCCGAGCAGGAGCCATCATGAGCAAGGTCAGCATCAAGAAGCAGCTCACCGTCGAGGCGCCGATCGAGCGCGCGTTCCGCGTGTTCACCGCGAACATGACCACGTGGTGGCCGAAGTCGCACCACATCGGCAAGTCGCCGCTGGCCCAGTGCGTCGTCGAGCCGCGGGTCGGCGGGCGCTGGTACGAGGTGGACGAGGACGGCAGCGAGTGCGACTGGGGCCAGGTCCTCGCGTGGGAGCCGCCGCACCGCCTGGTCCTGGCGTGGCAGCTCGACGCGACGTTCGCGTTCAACCGCGAGCTCGTCACGGAGGTCGAGGTCCGGTTCTCGGAGCTCGCGCCCCAGCGGACCCGCGTCGACTTCGAGCACCGCGACCTCGAGAAGATCGGCAACGTCATCGAGGGCCCGCAGAGCATGGACACGGGCTGGGGCATGATCCTCGAGGAGTTCGTGCGCTCGGCCGCCGGGTAACTTGGATTCGCCGAGAGTCGGGCGCGGCGTGAACGCGTTCGTTCTGTATCAATTCCACATGAGTGGCCTTCTCGGAAGGGGGACTTTGGCCGTCGGCGGGCTGCCTCTCGTGGCGGCGAAGGGTATCCTCACCTCGTCGTGCAGCCCACGTTCGCCGATCCCAAGACCGACTTCGTGTTCAAGCGGATCTTCGGCACCGAGGCGCGCAAGCCGCTGCTCATCGCCCTGCTCAATCACCTGCTCGAGCTCGAGGGCGAGCGCCGCATCGTCGAGCTCCAGCACCTCCCCGCCGAGCAGCACGTCGATATCCCCGAGCTCAAGCTGTCGATCGTCGACGTCAAGTGCACCGACGCCACGGGGCGGCGGTTCGTCGTCGAGATGCAGGTGCTCAAGGTCGAGGGTTTCGAGAAGCGCGTCGTCTACAACACCAGCAAGGCGTACGTGATGCAGCTCCGCAACGCGGACGAGTACCCGGCGCTGTGCGACGTCGTCGGCGTGACGATCTGCAACTTCAACCTGTGGCCGGACCGGGATCCCGAGGGCCGGTTCAAGGTGCCGATGCTGAGCCGGTGGCGGATGCAGGAGCAGCACAGCGGCGAGCGCGGGCTGCCCCAGGTGCAGTACACGTTCCTC
>Ga0247790_10000173_pt1 | contig 33883 bp, 22 predicted proteins | sample UWRJS171409R4_FD_179913 | JGI IMG/M metagenome (GOLD analysis project Ga0247790, IMG submission 179913) | Soil microbial communities from Arlington Agricultural Research Station in Wisconsin, United States - UWRJ-S171-409R-4 | ecosystem: Environmental > Terrestrial > Soil > Agricultural land...
GTCGAGGAGGCGACCGCCGCGTTCGCGTACAAGCTCGCGCGGCAGGCGCGCGGCGCCGAGGTCCTGGTCGGCGGCCGCGTGTACCGCGCCGCGCGCGCCGAGTGGAACTTCGAGCCGCTGCCCGCGATCGATCTCGCGGAGGACCCCGCCGTCCGCGCGCAGCTCGCCGGCCCCATCGACGAGGACACCGATCCCGGCGTGAAGCGCGCGCGCGTCTACCGCCTGCGCGGCCCCAAGGAGCGCGCGGAGCGGATCCGCGCGCGGAGCGCCGGCCGGCTGCACGGCCGCGAGCTGGAGCTGAAGGCGCTGCGCGACGCGTGGCGCGACGTGCTCGTCACGCGGCGCAAGCGACAGGTGATGATCGTCGGCGACGCCGGCGTCGGCAAGCGCACGCTCGTGCGGGCGTTCCTCGAGGGGCTCCAGCCCCGCGAGGCCGTGGTGATCCGCACCACCGGGCGCGTCGGCACCGCGATGACGCCGTACGCCGTGATCGCCGATCTGTCGCGCGACGTGCTCGGGCTCGCCGAGAACGCCGAGCCGCACGAGGTCGAGCGGCGCCTCCTGCGCGCGCTGCCGCTCGTGTTCCCCGGCGAGGAGGCCAGCTCGCGCGAGGCGCGCTCGGCGCTCCAGCTCATGGGCATGCTCCTCGGCGGCCGCGCGATCACGCTGGAGCTCCCCGGGCCGCCCGGCGCCCCGCCGCCCGAGGACTCGTTCACCGCCGACACCCGGCGGCGCACGCTGATCCGGCTGCTCGGCCGGATCGAGCAGCGCCTCGAGACCGACAAGCCGCTCATCTACCTCGGCGAGGACGTGCACTGGGCCGATCAGGACAGCCAGGAGCTGTTCGCCGCGCTGCTCCAGCGCGAGACCGCGCGGCCGATCTTCGGCCTTCTGACGAGCCGGCCCGAGCCGCGCATCTTGAAGCTCGCGAAGGAGCTCGGCACCGAGATCATCCACCTCGACGAGCTGTCCGGCGAGGACCTCCGGCAGCTGCTCGCCGAGCGGTTCGTCCCCGGGCACGACATCGACGAGCTCGCGCAGCAGATCGCGGCGCGCGCCGGCGGCAACGCGTTCTTCATCCAGGAGCTGCTCGACTCGCTGATCGAGCGCGGCATCCTGGTCGCCGAGCAGGACGGCGAGCACCCGGGCCTCCTCCGCTGGGTCAAGCGCGACGCGCCGATCCACGTGCCGTCGACCGTCGAGGATCTGCTCCTGACGCGCATCGACACGCTGCCGCCCGCCGAGAAGGACACGCTCGTCCACGCCGCGGTGCTCGGCCGGCACGTGACCGCGGTGTCGCTCGCGCCGCTGCTCGGCCGGCCCGTGCGCCTCGAGCTCGACGAGCTCGTGCGCCGCGGCCTGCTCTCGCCGAGCGACGGCGAGTACCGGTTCAAGAACGACATGATCATGACCGTCGCGTACGGGCTCGTGCCGTTCGAGACGCGCGCGCAGCTCCACCGCGCGCTCGCGGCGCGGATCGAGAACGCCAGCGGCTACCGCCCCGGCCAGGACGACGCGGTGATCGCGCGCCACCTCGAGCTCGCCGGCGATGGCCTCGAGGCGGCCGATCGCTACACGCGCGCCGCCGGCCACGCGATCGAGATCGGCGGCAACGCCGACGCGTTCCGCCAGCTCTCGCGCGCGCTCAAGCTCGTGCCCGCCGAGGATCACGAGCGGCGGTTCGCGATCCACCGCCAGCGCGAGGAGATCCTGCGCCGGCTCGCCAAGCGCCCGCAGCAGCTGCGCGAGCTGCACGCGATGCGCAAGGCCGCCGAGGTGCTCGCCCAGCCCGGCAAGCTCGCGCACGCGCACGCCGCGCTCGCGCAGTTCTACATCGACGTCGGCAAGGCGCCCGCGGCGCTGCGCGCCGTCACGCCCGCGCTCGCGCACGCGCGCGCCGCTGGCGACGTCCTGCTCGAGGCCGAGGCGCTCCGGCTGCGCGCGTCGATCGCGCGGCTCGTCGGCAACGCCGAGGAGTCGCTGCGGCTCGCCGAGCAGGCGCTCGCGCTGTGCGACAGCGCCGCCGCGACCGCCCCGGGCGACGCCGGCCGCCCGCCGACGCCCGTCCTGCTCGCGCGCGCGACGATCCTGAACCAGCGCGGCACGACCCTGTGGAACATGGGCCGCCTCGAGGCGGCGATCGAGAGCTACGCCGAGGCGCTCGTCATCTACCGCGCGATCGGCATGGCGCGCCACGAGGCGCGCGCGCTCAACAACATGGGCATCGTGTTCGCGGCGCTCGGCGAGTACGAGGAGGCGCTCGCGCACTACAAGAGCGCGCTCAAGCTCGATCAGGCGCTCGGCGAGCGCAGCGGCCTCGCGCTCAAGCTCGGCAACATCGGCCAGTGCTACGCCGACCTCGGCGACACCGCGCGCGCCGAGAGCTACCTCGCGAAGGCGCTCTCGGTCGCCGAGCAGACGGGCGATCTGTCCGCCGCGTCCGACGCCGCCGTGTCGTGGGGCCAGGCCAAGCTCGCGCGCGGCGAGCTGCGCGCCGCCCTCGAGCTGTTCGAGCGCGGCCTCGCGCTCGCGACGGAGAACCGCGAGCGCTACCAGGAGGTGCGGGCGCTCGAGTACATCGCGCTCGCGCACCTCGCCGCCGGCGATCCGCCCGAGGCCGCCCTCGAGATGGCGCGCTCGGCCACCGAGTGGGCGCGCAAGATGCCGATGCTCGTCGGCATCATCTACGGCCTGACGTTCCAGGCGCTCGCGCTATCCAAGCTCGGGCACCACCCCGAGGCCATCACCGCGATCGACGAGGCCGTGGCCAAGCTCGAGGGCGCGCGCCCCGAGGGCGCCGAGTACGTCTACGCCTGGCAGGCCGAGATCCTCGCCGCCGCCGGCCGCCCCGCCGAGTCGCGCGCCGCCACCGCCCGCGCCGCCGCCGAGATCTCGGCCAAGGCCGCCAAGCTGCGCGACCCCGAGCTCCGCCAGCTGTTCCTCGGCAGCCGCCGCCTCCCCGGCCGGCCCCCGACCGCGCCGCCGCTCGCGCCCGCCCCCGCCTCCTCCGCCGCCGGCCCGCCCGGTGGCCCGCCCGCCCCGACGGAGCGCGCGACCTGACGGGCTCGAGCTCCTCCTGCCGTCGCTGCGACTACGCATCACCGATCGGATTCTCGCCCCTCGAGGACTCGAGGGCTCGGCCGCTCAGCGGGCGGCGCAGGCCTGGATCTGCAGACCGCACTCGAGCTCGGGCTCCTGCGCGCGGAGGAAGCAGCGGAAGACCTCGGAGCTCTCGTGCGACACGGCCGGCGACGCGGCGAGCATACAGTCCGCGGTCGCCGAGAGGCCCTGCGCCTGCGCCAGGCAGTCCATCGTCTGCTGGCACGTCGCGGTGCCCTCGCCGATCCAGTCGCCGCCAAAGACCTTGCCGGTCTCGTCGAGGCAGCTCGAGATCCGCGGATCGGCCGGGTAGTACGTACCGGTCACCACGCACATCTCGTCGGTCGTGCGCAGCCCCATGTAGACCCGCCTGTCCTCGGTGTTGCGATAGTCGCAGGAGAAGTCGAGCACCGAGCCCGCCTTGGCGTGGAGGCTCTCGTAGTAGCCCACCGGCACATCCTGCCAGCGATCGTGGACGTAATACGGCGCCTGGTCGTTGATGCTCGCCCGGAAGCCGACGCCGCGCTCATGCATGTGCGACTGGGTCGTCGCGATCGTGATGTCCCGGTAGATCGGGCAACGCATGCGCGCGCGCGCAGTCCCGCGCGCCGGCACCGCGATCAGCGGGTTATAGATGCCCAGGAGGTCGCCCTCGTACACGATCTGGTCGGCGGTGGTCGTGTCGAACGAGATCTGGACGTCGGCGACGAGCGGCGCGTCGGAGCCGTTGCGGTAGTGGGCGTTCATGAGCAGGACGCCGCCGATGCGCATGCCGACGCCGTCGGGGAACGCCAGGATCGACGCGGCGCCCGCGTTCACCGATCCGCCGACGATCTTGGTGAACCGCCAGCTGCTAAGCACCCCCTCGCTGCAGTCGAACACACCGCTCGTGTCGACCGGCGTGCCGTCCTCCTTCTGGGTCGGGATGGACGTGTACGGCGTCTGCATCACGCCCGCGTGGTGGCTGCCCGGGGTGTACTCGATGTAGTCCTTCGTGACCCACGTCTCCGGTACCGTCACAAACTTGCAGTACTCGGCCTCGGAGCCCGGCGGGATCGTTGCCGTGATGCGTATCGCGAGCCCGGGCTCGGGCTCGGGCTCGGCCATCGGAGCCATGTCGTCAGTGCACGCGCCGACGACGAGCGCCAGCGCAGTGAAAGAGGCAATCGTGAGTCTCATCGCGACCCCTTGCAGTTGGTGGACAGTTGCGGCGCTACCTGGCAATTCGCATTCCACCTTTCGGGAGCGGGCTCGACGAAGCGAAGGACGCCGGAGGCTCAGAGGTGATCGAGCCGCCTCTCCTTACCGCTCTGTCGAATGTCCGTGACATGTTACGGAACCCCCCGCGGCGGGGGCCCTCCACAGCGCCGACCCCGCGCTTGGCGTGACGTCGCCACACGGCTCAAACACGCGGGCCACGCGAAACATGGGCCCGACGCGCGTGGCGCCCGCGCACACGGCGCGCGCACGGTGTGCGGCGCGAGCCGCGCGGCCCGCGCCGCGGTAGATCGCTGGATGGCCCCCTCGGATGCATCGAGCGCGTCGAGCGACGCGAGCGCGCCCGGCGCGCCCGCAGCGTCCGCGGCGCCATCCGCGAGCCCCGAGCTCGCGCGCGCGATCGGCCCGCTCATGCTGATCGTCCTGATCGTCGGCGACATCCTCGGCGCCGGCATCTACGCGCTCGTCGGCAACCTCGCGCGGCACGTCGGCGGCGCCGTGTGGCTCCCGCTCGCCATCGGGTTCGCCGTGGCCGCGCTCACCGCCGCGTCGTACGCCGAGCTCGTCGGCAAGTACCCGCGGGCCGCCGGCGCCGCGCTGTATACGCACCGCGCGTTCCGCCGGCCGTTTTTCACGTTCGTCGTCGCGTTCGCCGTGCTCATGTCCGGCGTCTCGTCCGCCTCGGCCGCCGCCCTCATGTTCGGCGGCAAGTACCTGGCGCAGCTCGTCGAGGCGCCCCGGCTCCTGGCCGCGCTCGGCTTCCTCGGCGCGATCACCGCGGTCAACTTCATCGGCATCTCGCAGTCGATCAAGGTCAACCTCGTGCTCACCGCGATCGAGCTCGGCGGGCTCCTGATCGTGCTCGCCGTTGGGCTGATCGCGATCCTCGGGGGCGTCGGCGACACCTCGCGGGCGCTCGCGCTCGACGCGCCCGCCGGGCCCGCGGCCGGCGTGCTCGCCGCCACCGCGCTCGGCTTCTACGCGCTGATCGGCTTCGAGGACTCGGTCAACCTCGCCGAGGAGTGCCGCGCGCCCGCCCGCACGTTCCCGCGGGCGCTGTTCGTCGGCATCACGCTGACCGGCGTGCTCTACGTGGCGATCGCGTGCGTCGCCGTCACGCTCGTCCCGCCCGCGCAGCTCGGCCGCTCGAGCGCGCCCCTGCTCGAGGTCGTGGCGGCGGCCGGCGTCGCGTTCCCGCCGTGGCTGTTCGCGATCATCGCGCTGCTCGCGATCAGCAACACGGCGCTCATGAACATGATCATGGCGTCGCGCCTGCTCTACGGCATGGCGCGCGAAGGCATCGTCCCGCGCCCGCTCGCGCGCGTCCACGCGCGGCGGCGCACGCCGTACGTCGCGATCGCGTTCACCGTCGCGATCGCCGCGGCGCTCGTCCTGTCGAGCGTCGTCGTCGAGGACGGCGTCGCGGCCCTCGCCACGACGACCGTCGTGCTCCTGCTCGTCGTGTTCGCCGTCGTCAACATCGCGGCGATCGTGCTCCGCCGCCGCCCCGTCGCCCACGCGCACTTCCGGGCGCCCGCCTGGGCGCCGCCCCTCGGCGCGGCCGCCTGCCTCCTCCTCGCGAGCCCCGCCGCCGGCATCCCGCCGCACGTCTACGTCATCGCCGGGAGCCTCGTCGGCGTCGGCGCGCTCTTGTGGCTCGTCACCACCCGCGTCACGCGCGCCCCGGGCGCCCTCACGGCACAGACGGAGGCGGCGCTCGGCGACGCGTAGCCTGCTCGAAGGCATACGCCAGCTCGATGAGCCGCGGCTCGGAGCACGCCATCCCGGTGAAGCTGACGCCGTACGGGACCGGGCGCGCGCCGAAGCTCTCGGGCAGCGGCGGCGTCGGCGCGTTGGGGATGGTGCCGAACGGGACCATGACCGTCGGATAGCCGGGCTTCGCCGCGAGCGCGGCGCCGCTCGCCCCGGGGAACAGGAGCGCATCGAGCTTGTGCGCGTTCATCGCTTCATCGATGCCGTGCGTCGCTGACAGCGCCAGATCTTTGGCGCGGTCGGCTTCGTAGCGCTCGCGGTCGCGCGAAACGTCCATCTCGTCCGAGATGTCGAGTGCCGCCTGGCCGTACTTCAGGGTGCCCCGGGCGACATTCGCCTTGTTGTACTCGCGCAGCATCGTCAATGACCGGATCGGCGTGGCCGCCCCGAGCGTCGCGAGCCACGCGCTGAAGTCGCGCTTCATGCCGTACTTGAAGACGACGGAGCAATGATCGTCTTTGCCCCTCACGTCGGTTGCGCCGGCGCAGATGCCCCAGTTCATGAAGTTGTTCTTCGGATCGGGGTCGACGATGCTCGGAATGTCAGCGGGGTCGACGACGGTGGCGCCTTGTGCCTTGAGCACGTCGATCGCTTCCGCCATCACCTTCAGCTGATCCGGGCTCAGGCCACCGCGGGGCTCCGTCGTCCCCGGCGCGGTCGCTTGCGCGTAGAAGAACGCGCGAGGAATGCCGATGCGCGCGCCCCGGAGGCCGTCGCGCCGAAGGTGCGGCGTGTAGTCGCGATTGGGCGGAGGCGTGCACCGCTTCGTCGCGGCATCGTTGGGATCCGGTGCGGCGCTCTCGAGCACGCCGAGGAGGATGGCGGCATCCGCCACGGACCTCGCCATCGGCCCGGCCGTGTCCTGATCGGCAGTGATCGGGATGATCCCGTACCGGCTGATGCGACCGACCGTGGGCTTCACCGCCGCGAGCATGTTCTGATTCGCCGGGCTCAGGATCGAGCCAGACGTCTCGGTGCCGACGTTGGCGGCCCAGAAGCTCAAGGTCGTCCCGATGCCCGAGCTCGAGCCGCCCGTGCTCATCACCGGCCGGCCGTCGCCGATCTGCGGACGCGGGTCGCGGCGCGGATCATAGGGATTCAGCGCGTAGCCGCTCAATGCGTTGTAGTTGGCGGGCATTGGCGTCGGCGCGCCTGCGACCCAGTTGGCCAGCTCGGTGAGCGTCGTCTTCGCCAGGATGATGGCCCCGGCGGCGCGCAGGTTCTGCGTCACCGTGGCCTCGTACGGTGGGATCAGACCTTCGAACGCCAGCGCGCCGCCGGTCGTCGGCATGTCGGCGGTGTGCACGTTGTCTTTGAGCGCGATGGGGATGCCGTGCAGCGGCCCGCGGATCCGCCCGCTGGCGCGCTCGCGATCGCGCTCGGCCGCCTCCTTCAGCGCGTTCGGATTGACGTAGAGTGTCGCGTTGTAGCGATCCTCGTACAGCGCGATTCGCGTGAGGTACTGCTGCACGATCTCGCGTGACGTGGTGCGGCCCTCTGCCAGCGCTTTCTGCATGTCGGCGATGGACGCCTCGACGACGTAGAACGGCTCCGGCCGCGGGGCCGGCGCGGCTCTGCGATGACACGCGCCCGTCGGTACGAGCAGGACGAACAGGGACAGCAGCAGCAGTCGACGCATCGGCACCTCGGCAGCGCCGCATCGTCGATGGAGAGCGGCCGCGCCGTCAACGGCGCGCCCAGTAAGCGTCCGCCCGCGCTCGCCCGCGTCCGGCCGCGCCGCGATGCCGCAGCCCGCAGGAGGTGCATTTCCCGCCCGGATCTGCCACGGTCCGGCCGTGAGCTCCGGCCCCGCCGCCACCGCCGCCACCGCCGCCACCGCCGCCGCCGCCTCGGCTCCCGGGGCCGTGCCGCGGCCCGCGGGGCCCCGGCGCCGTGGCATCCCCGGGCGGCTCCTGCTCCTCGCGCTGCTCGGGATCTTGCTCCTCGCCGTGATCCCGGCGGTGGTGGTCCCGACGATCCTGGCCAGGGCCGCGCAGCCCGAGCTCGCCGATCTCGGCGAGCTGCCCGCGTTCTCGCTCGTCGATCAGCACGGCGAGGCGTTCACCGAGGAGGCGCTGCGCGGCCACCCCACGATCGTCGGCTTCGTGTTCACGCGCTGCGAGACCATCTGCCCCGTCATCACCGCCAAGATGCACGGGATCCAGGACAAGACCGCCGATCGCAAGGGCGCCGCGATCAAGCTGCTCTCGATCTCCGTCGATCCCGCGTACGACACGCCGCCGCGGCTCCTCGAGTACGCCACCTTCCACCAGGCCGACTTCGCGCGCTGGCGCTTCCTGACCGGCCCCAAGGAGCGCGTGCTCGCCCTCGTCGAAGGGCCGTTCATGAACTCGATGCGCGAGGAGGGCAAGACCAGCTCCGGCGCGCCGGCGATCTCGCACAGCGGCTACCTCGTGCTCGTCGACGGCGACCTCAAGATCCGCGGCGTCTATGACTCGAACGACCTCCAGGCGCTCGAGCGGCTGATGCGTGACGCGCGCTTCCTCGCCCGCACGCACCGCTCGTACAAGTTCGGCGGCGGGCCGTAGCCCTGCGCCCCCCGCGCGCCCCCCCGCGTGTTGCGCGCGCGGTGCCGGCACGCGACACTCTCCCCCCTTGCTCGCGCTGAACATCGGCTACACGATCGTCGGCATCGCCATCCTGTACTGGGGTGCCGAGTGGCTGATCCGCGGCTCGGCGGCCGTCGCGCGCGCGTTCGGCGTCAAGCCGCTCGTCATCGGGCTCACCGTCATCGCGTACGGCGCGTCGGCGCCCGAGCTCGCCGTGGCGACGAAGACCGCGCTCACGCACCACTCGCCGATCGCGCTCGGCACCGTGATCGGCTCGTGCGCCGCGAACATCAGCCTGATCCTCGGGCTCACCGCGCTGATCGCGCCGCCCACCGTCGACGGCCGGCTGATCCGCCGCGAGATCCCGATGCTGCTCGCCTCGGCGATCGCCGTGCCCGTCGTCCTGTGGAACGGCGTCCTGTCGCGCCTCGAAGGCGTGATCCTCGTCGGCTGCGCGGTGGTGTTCACGATCCTGACGCTCACTGTGTCCGCGCGGCTCGACGCCGACGAGGAGCTCGCCGAGGAGGCGCGCGTCGCCGAGGAGAGCGGCGCGATGCTCGGCGGCCGCGCGCGCCCGCACACGTCGCGCATCACCGCCGCGATCCTGACGTTGCTCGGCCTGCTCCTGCTCGTCTTCGGGACCGATCTGCTCGTCGAGGGCGCGCGCGGCATCGGCAACCAGCTCGGCATGTCCGAGCGCCTGCTCGGCCTCACCCTCGTCTCCGTCGGCACCGCGCTCCCCGAGCTGCTCGGCTCGCTCGTCGCCGCCAGCCGCGGCCACTCCGCGCTCGCGATCGGCTCCGTCATCGGCTCGAACCTCCTGAACGTGTTCCTCGTGCTCGGGATCACCGGCTACCTCGAGGAGGTGCGGTTCGCCGAGGCCGGCGCGACGCACACCGTCGAGCTGATCGGCCTCGTGGTGATCACGGTGCTCGGCGTCGTGGTGCTCCGCGGCTCGCGGCGGATCTCGCGCCTCGAGGGCCTGATCCTCGTCGCCGCGTACGCCGGGTTCATCGTGGCGTCCGCGAAGCTCTAGCCATGAACGCGGCCGACTACGCGCGCGCGATCGTCGCCGGGACGTCGCTCGACGCAAAGCTCGTCCCGCCCCCCGAGGCGCTCGAATTCGGCGAGCCCGGCGCCGCCCTCGCCGAGCGCTGGGCCGCGCCAGACGCGCCCGGGCGCCCCGCCGCGCTGGCCATCACCGCCGGCCGCGACGCGCGGGTGCCGCCGCTCGCCGGCATGCGCGATCCCAGGCAGCGCGCGCGGATCCTCCACGCGCTCGCCAACCACGAGCTGCAGGCCATCGAGCTGTTCGCGTGGGCACAGCTCGCGTTCCCCGACACGCCCGCCGCGTTCCGCCGCGGCCTCGTCGCGATCCTCGCCGACGAGCAACACCACTTCGAGCTCTACCGCGAGCGGCTCGCCGCGCTCGGCGCGCGCTTCGGCGAGCATCCGGTCACCGGACACTTCTGGAACAAGCTCGATCACCTGGCGACCCCGGCCGACTTCGTCTGCACGATGTGCCTGACGTTCGAGAACGCGAACCTCGACTTCGCTGGCGACTACGCCGCCGCCGCGCGCGCGTGCGGCGACGCGGCCACCGCCGCCGCGCTCGATCGCGTCCACGCCGACGAGATCCGCCACGTCCACTTCGGCTGGATCTGGCTCCGCCGCTTCGACGACGCCGCCGCCAGCGACATGTGGCAGGCGTACCTGCGCCACGTCCGCCACCCGCTCGGCCCGCGCCGCGCCCGCGGCGCCCGCTTCGATCGCGAGGCGCGCCGCCGCGCCGGCCTCGACGAGGCGTTCATCGAGGCGCTCGCCGCGATCGATCCCACGCGCCCCTCCGGCGAGCCGCGGTAGCGCCGCCGCGCCGCCGCGACGCAGGGCCTGGCTCTGCGCGCCCGACCGGGCGAAGATCCGCGCCGAGTCGCGGCGCCCCCGCCCGGCCCGCGAAGGAGACGCCATGCACAGAGACCTCCAGGCCGCGCTCGTCCGCCGCGTGCTCGCCCACCTCGAGCAGCGCACGACGGACGCCGAGGCCGCGCCGTCGACGGTGCCCGTGGCCGCGTACGCCGACCCCGCGCGCCTCGAGCGCGAGCGCGCCCGCCTGTTCCGCGATCTGCCGCTCGCGATCGGCCACGCCTCGCAGCTCCCCGCGCCCGGCGACTTCATCACGCACGACGCCACCGGCGCGCCGCTGCTCGTCGTGCGCACCGACGACGGCGCCGTCGCCGCGTACCTGAACGTGTGCCGCCACCGCGGCACCCGCGTCGAGGCCGCGCCGTGCGGCCAGCGCAAGGCGTTCGTGTGCCCGTACCACGCGTGGAGCTACGGCCGCGACGGCCGGCTGCTCGGCGTCCCGCACGAGGACGGGTTCGCCGGCCTCGATCGCGACGCGCGCGGCCTCGTGCGCGTCCCCGCCGGGGTCGCCGCCGGCTTCGTGTTCGTCCGCCCGCGCCCGCCCGCGCCCGGCGAGGCGCTGGATCTCGGCCCCGAGCTCGCCGCGTGGCTCGGCCCGCTCGCCGCGGATCTCGACGGCTTCGGCTGCGCCACCTCGCACGTCTACGACCCGCGCACGCAGGCGCGCGCGCTGTCCTGGAAGCTCGCGATCGATGTCTTCCTCGAGAGCTACCACCTGCGCACGACGCACCGGAGCACGATCTACGGCATGTTCTTCGACAACCTCGGGCTCGTCGATCCGGTGGGCCCGCACACGCGGAACGTGTTCCCCAAGCGCTCGATCCGCGAGCTCGCCGCGCTCCCCGATCTCGCGGCGCGCCCCGAGTCCGAGTGGTCGCTGCGCCGCCACGCCAACGTCCTGTTCCACCTGTTCCCGAACACGCTGATCCTCGTCCAGCCCGATCACGCCGCCGTGCTCCACCTCTGGCCCGACGGCCCCGCCCGCGCCGTGCTCACCTCGTACACGCTCGTGCTCGAGCCGCCCGCGACGGACAAGGCGCGCGCCTACTGGGACGCCAACAACAAGATCCTCTACGACGCCATCGCGGAGGACTTCCAGATGGGCGAGTCGATCCAGCGCGGCCTCGCCTCCGGCGCCAACCAGGAGCTCGTCTTCGGCGCCTTCGAGCACGCGCTCGCCCACTTCCACCGCCAGATCGAGCTGCACGCGGCGACGTGACCCCGTTCGTCGTCCACGCCAACCTCGACTGCGAGGCCGCCTGGGCCGGCGCGCCGCTGCCGCCCGCCGTCGCGCGCCGCGTCAGCTACTACGCCGCCCTTCAGAGCTCGAACAGGGTCTCGAACCCTGCGAAGACGAGCAGACGACAGCTTGAGTCACGCGGCCTTGCAGTCGTCTCCGCAGGTTAGCTCTTCCTTTGGTCTGGCCACGTCCGCCCTGATCACGCTGGATCTGGCGTGGCGCGGCCAAAATTTGCCACGGTTCGAGTGGTAGAGTGACGACCTAAGTACACCGCCCCAGAAGACGGGGACCAGGTGAAACTGGCGCTTCTCCGTCGCTGATCGCGACCCCGGCCGCCGCATAGGACTCGATCCCCTTCTTCTGGGGGAGGTGTACTAAGTACAGGTCCCCAGAAGAAGGGGACCGGTCCATGCGGCGACAGGGAGCCCAACCAGCGACGGAAGAACGTCAACTCACCGGTCCCCCTCTTCTGGGGTGGTGTACTAAGCGGGCGCCGCGGGACGGGCGCCACGGGCCATACGGCAGACATGAGCTGGCCGCCGACGTGCTCGCGCTTGGGCGCGCGGCCGACCGGCCGGACCCGGACCGATGGCCGCGCGCAGCGCGGGCCGAGCTATGCGAGATGGCCCGTCCGGGCGCGGGCCGAGCGGCACCGTGGTCGCTAGAAGCGGTCCGAGATCGCGCCAAACTTCCGGCGGCGAGCCTTTTGCGGGACGCGGATTCGAGCCAACATCTGCTGGTTCAACGCCTCGGCCGCTCACCTATCTATGGCGAAGCCAACACAGCTTAGCATCGAGATGTTCCCTGCGTCTCACGGCGACGCGTTTCTCGTTCGCGCCTTTGCTGACGATGGCAGCAGCATAAACGTCCTTGTAGATTCAGGGCTTGAGACGACTTACCGAGAGCACATCAAGCCGCGACTACAGCAACTCGCTCGAGAGGGCAGTGAGCTGCGCGCGTTCATGATCACGCACATCGATGCGGACCACATTGATGGCGCGATCGAACTGATCGCTGACAACGGCGACAGCTCGTCGCCCACGATCATTCCAATCCGGGACGTTTGGCACAACAGTTACCGACACCTACCTCTCTCCGGTCGTGCACCGACACCAGATGAGGTCGCAAGAGTTCTGGCGCAAGTGCCCAATGCGCGCACTCGCAAAGGCGAGGACATCAGCGCTCGGCAGGGAAGCACGCTGGCTGCGCGCCTCGCAAAACATAACTATCCCTGGAATGCCGCGTTTAACGGTGCAGCCGTCGTTGTCGGCGGAGAATTTCCGCAGATTGAGCTTGGGAATGGCCTGCGGCTGACGCTGCTCTCGCCGACCTCTCAGCAACTTCAGCGTCTCGGTCGTTTGTGGCGCAAGGAGCTGGTCGCGATGGGGCTGCCGCAAGACCTTCTGGATTCGGCAGCATTCGAATCTGCCTTCGAGGAGATCGCGACCGTAGAGTCTGAACGCGAAGAGAGCGAGGACGAGGAAGTAGCTATTTCTGCGACGTCGCTCGTCCGTGCGCCAGATCCCGCAACGTTCACCGAAGACCGATCCACTACTAACGCAAGCTCGATTGCCTTCCTGCTTGAATATGGATCCAGGTCGGCTCTTTTCCTTGGCGATGCATTACCTACCGTAATCGCGACCCAACTCCGCAAACTGTGGAGCGGAAACCGACGCGACGTGGACGTCATTAAGATCTCGCACCATGGGAGCAAGCGCAGTACTTCACCTTTGCTGATGAGCTGTTTCCGCGCGCGAAATGCGCTCATTTCGACGGACGGCTCAAAGCATGACCATCCTGATTTAGAGGCCCTGTTGTGGATTGCAGCGGGTCAGCCGGAGATCACGCTGCACTTCAACTATGAGACCCCCGCGGCCGAAAGAATGCGCAGTGCCGAGATTAGGTCAACTTACAAGTACTCGCTAGAGATTGGCGACGGTCGATCTTCGTCCATCATCACGGTGTCCCTCGATACGGTGTCCCTCGATGGATGACCACGCGATGATACAGCGACAGGTTGCTTTGCTCCGTTGCGGCGAGGGGCAGGCGTCCGCGCTGCTGTTGACGTCTCGCGTTGCGGTCACGGCTCGCCACGCTGTCATCGATCACACTGACGATCCAAACAATGAAATCCAGCTCGTGCTTGCCGACGGCACGCAACTCGTCGCTGATCTCCTCCGAGGTGTAGCGATACCAGAGAGTGAGGATCTTATCTTCCTCCAGTTGCAGCGTGACGTTGAGGGCGCTGGGGTCGAGCTTTCAGCGACGCACATGCCGATCGGAGTCGAATGGACCGCATTTGGATTTCCAAGTTCACGGACCAGCAACGGCGCATGGATTCGAGGGACTGTTGCGAACTGGCTGCCTGGAGGGACAACTCCAGGAGACGTGGAACTCGGCGTAGACGACTTTCGAGCGATACGCAACTACAAGGGGTTCTCGGGTTCACCCGTCTTGGTCAACGGGCGCGTCACTGCGATTCTGCAGAAGCAACTCGACGGTGTACTGGCTGCAATCTCAGTTCTGCGCATTCGACGATATTTAGATCTCGCGGCTATCCCGTATGTAACTGCCGACAATGTGGAGCGACTTCCGCCAGGCCTTAGAGAGGCAGCCGAGAATTCTGCTCCGAACACACGGACGTTCTGGGCGATCGAGAATGCTCTAGATGCAGTTCAGGATGGATACCTGGTCCTTGAGGGCACGCCTGGATCGGGCAAGACACTGATCGCAGCTAGTTTCCGTCCTGTCGACAAACGCAAGCATTATGTTGGGACGTACTTCGCGGCGGGCGACGGTGATGTGCAACGGCTAACTGTTCACTACTACCGAAACGTTGGAACGTTCGCGCGGTGGCTTGCCACTACCGCAGCGTTGCTAACGAGTTCAGCGCAGCCGTCCTCGGCCAGAGACACGGACGTCGCCCACACAGCTTCCATTGCCGCCAACCTCCAGGCGTTGTCTGAGTACTTTCGCGCGCGCGGCCAGCGTGGAGTCCTGGTGCTTGACGATGTCCATGGCACGGACGCGGCACCGCTTGATGCTCTTATCAGAGCGCTTCCGCACTCACCGCCACGCGGACTTCTCGTTGTCCTAAGCACCGTGAGCGTCGCTGCATTGCGGTCAGCAGCGCCTGACCTCGCGATCGCAAAAACCGTCGAGGTGTCTCCACTCGAACAAGTAGATTGCGAGCGGATCGTCCACCGTTCGATCCCAGAGGGGATCACTGCTGCGGCTGGCTCGCGTTTGGCAGCCGGTTCCGGCGGCAACCCGCTCATCCTGTCGTACTTGATTCGTCAAGCTCAGGTGGCCATTGCGAACGACTTGGCGCTTCCAGATACCGGGATCGGGTTCGGAGGGGCAAGCGAAGCTTACTACGAACAGCAATGGTCTCGAATCTCACAAAGCGATGCCGCGATGTGGATCATGGCGTGCCTCGCGCGCGCACGCGGTCACCTTCCGAAGAGCGAGTTGCCTAAGCTCCTACCGGAAAACCTGCTTGCCGCGTTGCTCGGCGCATTGACAAGCACGCAACACCTTGTTGCAGATGAAGATGAAGGACTTGTTCTGTTCCATCAATCATTCGCTGAATTCGTCACCGTCAAGACCGCGGTACTGAACGAGGTCATTCACGGAAGATTTGCGCAGTACTGCGTGTCCCAATCTTCACGATACGCTATTGCGAACGTTGTCCATCATCACCTCCTTGGAGGAACGGAACATCGCAGCCGCGCACTTCAGGTGTGTACACAATCTTGGATTGACGCGGCTGCCATTCAGTGTGCACCGCCTGCATACGTCTTGGACGACATCGCTCGAGTACTATCGATCGTCGTCTCGGCCGGCGACTTTGTTGCGACGATCAGGTGCCTTCTGCTCCGGTCCCGTGCCCGATTCCGCTACGAACGGGTGCTCGGGAGTACCGGACATGCAGCCGAGCTGGCGAGCGTCGCGCTTTCGTTACGCGGTCCGCGCGCCAGCCTCGATTTTGTGTTGCGCAACCAGCAGCTCGTTTGCTCAGACCAAGAGGCTGTCAACCTCATCCGACGTCTCCTTCTCCACGGAGCGCACCGTTACGCCGTGATGCTGTTCATCGCATTGCGCGAGCGCTGCATCGCCGCGTACGAGTCAGGTTTCCCCCCCAGCGTCCTTAGCGCGCACATTGAGGCACTTGGCACGCTGCTACTAGACCTCGGTCCGACATGGCAGATCGAACTCAAGCGCGTCTATCGGTTCCTCGACGCGATCAAAGATCAACTTGATCGCAACGCCGAGTTGATCTACGCACAGATTGCAGGATTGACCAGCGCTGCCAACCTCTGGCGATTTGGCTGGTTTTGTTACTCGGTACGGCATCGGGACTCGAACCCGCGGCGATACGCGACCGAGCTGTCGCTCATCGTCGGCCACGCCCACCAAGTGACTTGGCTGCACGGCGAGACTGATACCGAGCTTACTCCTCCGCCCCCTACCGATGTATTTCGCATTTTTTCTGCTGTCGACGCAGCGGAGGAGATCGAGGACCGCGCGCGGGTCAATGGGGTGCTGCCAGGCAGCGAGCGCATCGTCGCAGAGGTGTTGGCGCGACATGGACGGTCCCCAGAACTCGTCGGGACGATTGCCACCGCGTTTCTCAGTGACGAGATGGAGGTCGCATTCCGAGCCCAAAACGGCGTTGATGCGAATCATGAGGTGCTGCTACAGCTGATGTTTGCGCGTATGGCTTCGCGCTACAGCGGTGAGGAAGGACTGCTTCGACGCTTACGCATGTCCACAAGACATGAGTGGGAGCGGCGATTCCTCGACGCTTATGCATGGCTTGGGGATGCGTGGGGACGCTGTTACAGGAGAAGAAGGGACACCTCAACCGCACAGAGTTCGTTGGCCGATGCGCTCGTGACGGAGTTCTTGCCCCTGTTGACGTTCTCCCTCGCTGACCGGGCTGGATGGGAAGACAGCTACAACCTTCCAGAGAGCGTCGTACCCGTCTTGTTAGCGCGTCTCGGCGAACTCATTGCCGTTTTCGAACCTTCTGCAGCGCAAGCAGTCGCTAGTGCGCTGCTTCTGCGGATCGAAGATCAGTTGGGTCTTTACACAGAGGGTTGCCGACGTGCGCTTGACCAGTTGGCTGACGCACTTGTATTCGCTGCGCCGAACGAAGCTCGAACGATTCGGCTGTCGCTTCATCGGCACATCGAGGCATGCACTCGGAACAGACGAGAGCGCGTACCGGCATTCCTGATGTGTGCGATTGGCGCAGCAGACGCAGGCGACGCCGAACTCGCAGAGAAGTCCTTCAGCGCGGCGGTTGCATCGTCGGTCGGGCCCGATTGGTACAAGGAGGACCAATTTACATTGCTCGTCGATCCGCTCAGAGTCGCGGACGATCAGGCGTTAACGCGTCAGAAGTGGCCGAGCGTTGTCGAGCTGCTTGAGCGTGCATCCGGTGAACTCACATTCCAGCGCTTCGTCCGATACGAGAAGGAGGCGCTGATACGTCACCTCTCGAAGGTGGGACTACTCGCCGAAGCCGTCCAACTCCTTCGGCATTACCTCTGGCCCGACGCTTCCACCCAGGAGGGGCGTATCGTCAGCGCGTCTGCAGATCACGTGTCACGTCTCCGTGGCGGGCGTTTTGGAGTGATGGAGATAGATGAACAAGCCGGAGTACTCGCGCTTCTCAACGGCATGACAGAAGCAAGCCCATCGCGTCGGTGGGCACTTGTTGAGCTGTTCCTACCAGGGGACGAGCGGTACTTCCGAGACTTCGCGAAGGTAACCTGTGATCTTCTGTCGGGGCCGTTCGCCGAAGAGGTGCGCGAACGCTTATTCCTGCTGCTCAAGACAGACTTTCCGTTCGAGAAGCGGCGCCAGTTCCTGTCAGAACTACGCGGCCAAAACGCCACCTTAGTCGCACAGCTGATCGAAGAGGCAAAACGTTTTGACTGGTATGAAGAGCCGCCACCAGCGAGTCCCGCGGCACCACCCGCTTCACCGAACGAGATCCTGAACGTTGTGGATGCGCCGGCCAAGAGCGCTCAATCGCGTAAATTTGATCTTTTCTTGCCGGGGACTTTTGGCCGCGATGAGGGTAGGGATGCGCTGCAGAAATTGCTGGTAGTGGCGACCAAGGCTCTTGAGGCGGGCGACACGGGTCGTGCCAGAACGCTTTTCGTATCGGGGCTCCAATCAGCGCAGAACGCGAGCTGGGGGATCTGGGCACGAGATCCCAACTACGTGCGTGCATTCGAAGGCGTGTTGCTGCACACCGGCTCTCTGGAGAGTGGGCTTGCGGCGCTCGCGGAAATCATCTGCGGGGAACAGTACGCAGAGGACTGGTCGATCGCGAACTCGCTGATCGCATGCGTGATCCCTGGTCATCGCGATCTTGCGCCTGCTGTTCTGCGCGAGGTGTTCCAACACATCCGGGTGATGCTCGCCCCCGAACTTACGAACGACGTCGCGTACGAGCTCGGCCCTATCGCAGCCACCACACAGCGGCTCGCGCCCAACGATGCTATCGAGGCTGTTCTCGTCTCAGCGCTCGATCATCCCAACCAGCACCAGCGGAGCCGCGTTGCGGCAACAATTCACTGGCTGAGAGGTAGCGGTTTCGATCCGCGGAAGCTCGCAGCACGCATCCGTAATCATCAAGACTTCGACGTTGGCCGTGAGATCGCCGTTGGAATTCTTCATGCTTGGTCACTGGTGGATTCGACTGGAATCGGAAGTATACTGAGCGAGGATGGAACGCTTGAGACTCTTCTTGGCGATCCAAACGCGGCAGTGCGTTACGGCGCGAAGCAAATCGCGGCTGCATGCGGCGTCAAAGCAGCGGCTGAAATCGCATCCATTGAACAAGTGGAGACGAACAATCCATTAGCGTGGGACTGGGGCTTCGACACCACACCGATCCTGAACACGGCGAAAGACAGCCGCAGCAAAGCTAACAAGTGGCTTATCAAACTGTGTGAACCCCGGACACCCACCGACGTCCTTGAGCTCGTCCAGCTGAAGCGAAGAGCGTTTGACGCTCGGTATGAATACTGGTCCAGTGGGGTAGAGCGCGAAGCCTGCTTTCGAGCGGTCGGAGACCTCCCGGACGAACAACTTCGGCGGCTTGCAGAAGAGGTGATGTGGAACCCCTTGTGGCCGGACAAAGACATTGACGCTCACGGTACGTCATACGCCGACCCGATAGTAGAACGCATCGTAGAACGCATCAAAGACGGACAGCTCGAAGATTGCTTCAGCATCAGCGGCCAGCTTGTCCTTCATTGCCGAGAGTACGAACTCGATGCGAAGACGTATAGGATTCGCGAAGTCGAAGTAGTTGCTGTCCTCGCATCGTCAGCCGTCTCCAATGCAAGAATCAATCGAAAGCGGATGACGTTGATGCGCTCTGTACATGGGACAGAGCCAACGCCGGCAGAAGTCATCATCCGCCCGACGGAACCTGCGATCATTCGTTTTGAAGATCGGATGCCTCGCGTCGGCGGCGGGATGACACCGGCTCTGCCGAGCCCTCGTCTGCAGGAAGTCACGCGTTACGGCGCTGGGGATTTTCGCCGATCGGTGTGGCGTGATGGACGGATCTGGGAGGCTTACGGGGTTGGCCCATCGCTGAGGGGTGGCACGGCTTTGTCGATGCGGCCGTCCGAAGCCTTGAGGGTCTCAGGATGTGATCTCGTCTGGTGTGTCCTCATTAACCGACAACTCGCCTACGTCGTGGATCCCGCTCGTCAGCGCTTCTACTCGATGGAGAACCAGTGATCACTCTGATGCGAAGCCGGCCGTTCTCGCGAGAGAGCTTCGAGCGCAACCTCTTCATTCTTCGCGAGATAATGATGAACGGGCGTCTGTTCCATCTGCGGGGCCTTCCGATGGAAGGCTTGCTGCGCGTTCGCGAGCTGCCAAACGGCCGTATCGATCTGCTTTCCGTTGACGAGTTGACTCGCCTGAAGGCGAATATGATGGCTGAATTTGATGGCCCTCCGGTCCCGATCGACTCAGGTGAAGATGCGGACCAATCCGTAGACGAAGACGAGAAGGACGATCTCGATGCGCCCAGTAGTGACGAGGATGGCTCCGACGATGCGGACTTCGCGGAGAACCTCGTCGACCTCTGCGTGCAGGGTGATGAACAGGCTGCAGTAGAATCGCTCCAAGTCCGCTTTGAGGCTCACCTGCGTTCGGGGGAATTCGGCACCGTTGATCAACTACTCTCCGCGATAGAGGCTGACCGACTCCCATCGTCTGTCTTGGTGGCAGCACTCTCGATCACGTTCAGCGCGAAGTCCGTTCTAGGGGCGCGAGCACAATTTCTTCATCGCGTTGAAGAGTGGCTTCGCACGGCCATCGGCCCGGAACGCACCGAGAAGTTGCTCGCCAACCGTCGATGACTTCCGTGTACTCACTGCGCGACGCGAGACCGATTGGTCGTGGCGCCGTAGTGTAAGTCCGTAAGTCCTCGGGGTGCCCCGTCCTGACTTAGGTCTGGCAATGGGGTGTGCGTCCTTGATGGCAGATTGCCAGTGTCACTGTGAACAACATGAGATCGGAGCCGCGCCGAGGAATACGAGTGGGCCACATGGACGAGCTGACCCGCGATCGCTGTCCCGCGTCGATGACGCCTCCATCCAGCGCGTAGAGCATTGCCGCTGTTATGTTGGGATTCCGCTCCTCGAGGCGTTCGCGCGCCAGGCCGGCCTCGCGGCTCGCCCGCGTGCGCTACGCCGAGGACGCCCGCGCCGCGCCCCCGCGCCAGCACCGAGTAGCGCCGCGACCGCGGATCGGGCCGCCCTTTCAGAACTCGAACAGGGTCTTGAACCACCGCACGAACGGCGCGACCACCTCGTCGGTCGGCCGGAGCTCCATCAGCTCGGGCACCGTGAACCGATCCTCCTTGCCCTCCACGAGGAGCTTCTTGGGGCGAGACCTCCTCATCGGACTTCGATGCCGCGCTGGGCTGCTTGCACGATCTCCGCCTCGGAGAACGCGACCGCGAGCGGCTTGCCGCGCTCGATCCGCTGGATCGTCACGTCGTGGCCGGTCGGCTGCGCGATCGCGGCGAGGCTCTCGTAGCAATCGCGGCTGTGCGTGGTCGCGAACACCTGGACATCGAGGCGCTTCGCGGTCTCGTGAACGAGGCGCCACATGCGCTCCAGCACCGAGTAGTGCAGCCCCGTGTCGATCTCGTCTACGAGCAGCACTCCCCCGCGAGCCTTGACGAGCGCCAGCGCGATTCCAAGAAGCCGCCAAATGCCGTCTCCGAGGTTCCCGATGGGAACCCGTTGGCCTGCCAGCTTGACCGCGACGCCGCCATGAGCGCGACCGGGGAAGTCTCTACGCGCGCCAACGGGAGCAATTCGCTCGATACCGGGTTCGATCGTGCGGAGCGCGGCGAGCAAGGTGTCCTCTTCGGGGGTGAGCATGGCCTCCTCGAGAAAAAACGACACCTGCTCACGCGACAGTGCCTCGGTCGTAACGAAGAGGACTGCAGCCTCTCCATCGTGAAGCTCTTGGGACAACATGTATGGGACGTTGGAGATCCCCCCTCGCCTCGAGATCGGATATTGGAATTCTTGGGCGACGCTATCTCGGGTCGATGTCATCGAGAGATAGCTCGGACCCATGAACATATCTTCTTCATTCTCACTCCAGCGGCCTGAGCGATGGTGATGCACCTGGTCCTTTGGACCGCGTTCCCGGATCAAGACCTCGATGCGGCGACCACCCTCGCCGTTCCGCCCGTCGATCGTGAACAGCGCGCCGGGCGTCACGCTGTGTCCGTGGAACAGGTGCGCGATGTCGAGCTCCTCCTCGTTGTTATGAGTCTCGCCACGCCTCGACAAGGAGCGCCAGAGCGGATCCCAGGACCCCTGTTCCACCAGGATGCTGATGGCTTCTAGAACCGACGTCTTCCCGCAGTTGTTGGTCCCCACCAGCAGGTTGACGCGGCCGAGCTGCTCCATCCGAAACTTCTGGAGCCCCCGGAAGTTCGTGACTTCAATATGATGGAGCACATCGCAGTGCTACCGCGGGACCCCTCGACGAGGCAAGCACGGGCACAGGCACGGCCCCGCCCCCGCGCCCGCCCACGCCGCCCATGACCCCGTTCGTCGTCCACGCCAACCTCGACTGCGAGGCCGACTGGGCCGGCGCGCCGCTGCCGCCCGCCGTCGCGCGCCGCGTCAGCTACTACGCCGCCCTGCTCGCCGCGCTCGCGCCCGCGGGCGCCGACGTCGAGGTCTGGGCGCCCGCGCCCGTCGATCCCGCGCGCCTGCTCTCGCCGCCGCCGTGGCGGGCGCCCGCGATGCGCGTCGGCGCGCCGCCCCGCGCCGACGCCCGGTGGGCCGATCCGGCCGCGCGCGCCGCCAACGATCGCCGGCTCGCCCTCGCCGTCGCCGCTGCCCATGGCGCCGCGCTGTCCGGCCAGCGGACGATCACGTCCCCCGACGAGATCGACCTCCCCGGGCCGTGGGTGTGCAAGGCGCCGTGGACCGCCGCCGGCCGCGACCGCTGCCGCGGCACCGGCGCGCCCACGCCCGAGCAGCGGACGCGCCTCCAGCGCCTGCTCGCGCGGAGCGGCGCCCTCGTCCTCGAGCCGTGGTGCGAGCGCATCGTCGACGCCGGCGTGTGCGCCCGCGTCGAGCCAGATGGCGCCGTGACCGCGCACCCGCCGCACGCCCTGCTCGCGGACGCGCGCGGCGGATTCCTCGGCATCGACCTCGCCCCGCCTGCCCTCGAGCCCGCCGAGCTCGCGCAGCTATCGGAGCTCGTCGCCGCCGCCGGCGCCGCACTCGCCGCGCTCGGCTTCACCGGGCCGTTCGCCGTCGACGCGTTCGCATACCAAGCCTACCAACACAACGCGCGCCGCTGCTTCCGCCCGCTGTGCGAGATCAACGCGCGCCTCTCCTTCGGCTGGATCGCGCGCGCGCTCGCCGACCGCCTCGGCACCCGCCGCCTCGGCTTCTCGCCCCCGCCCCCCGGCGCGACCGTCCTCATCGCCCCCGCCGACGACGGGATCACGGCCTGGTGCGCGTGATGGCGAGCCGGGAGACCGGCCCCACACGCGGCATCTGATCGCCGGCGCGGTGCAGCCGGCCCCCCTGGCCGTGGTAGCGCGGGAACGGATCCTTCGGATCGAGCGCCGCGACGATCACCTCGCCGCGCCGGGTCAGGAACAGCACCGGCTCGAGGCCGTCAGGCGTCGGGTGCGGGAACGTGACGCTCACGCCCGTCGGCGACGTCGCCTCGACGACGCCCGGCGTCCCCGCCTCGCGCACCAGCGACGGGATCTTCCACGCCTTGCGCTCGTCGTCGGCATAGTCGGGCCGCACATCACGCAGGCTCGCCGCCGTGATCGCCGGCTGGGCCGCGCCGTCCACTGTGACCGCGATCTCGAGCTGCGCCGGGATGGCCACCTCCTTGCCCGGCGGCGGCTCCGGCCACTGCCGCGTCTCCGCCTCGTTGCTCGCCTTCGAGCAGGCGGCGAGGACAACGACGGCCGCGATCCGGCGGTCCATGGGCCTCGAGTGTAGCATCCAGTCCATGGAGTCCATGGAGTCCCTGGCGTCCCTGGACCCAATCCTGGCGGCCTGCCGCGACGGGCTCGCGCGCGGCGGCCGCGTGCTCGCCCTGACCGGCGCGGGCGTGTCGGCCGAGAGCGGCATCCCGACGTTCCGCGGCAAGGAAGGCTACTGGACCATCGGCGCGCGCGAGTACCACCCGCAGGAGCTCGCGACCCGCGCCGCCTTCCAGCAGATGCCCTGGTCCGTATGGGCCTGGTACCTCTACCGGCGCGGCGTCTGCCGGCGCGCCCAGCCCAACGCCGCCCACCACGCGCTCGTCCGGCTCGCCGCCGCGCTCCCCGAACGGTTCGCGCTCGTCACCCAGAACGTCGACGGCCTGCACCGCCGCGCCGGCAGCCCCGACGCCCAGACGTTCCCGATCCACGGCGACATCACCCAGATGCGGTGCGCGGCCGACTGCACGCTCCACCGCTGGTCCATCCCCGAGTCCATCCCAGAGTCCATCGGCGACCTCGGGCGCCACGAGGACGTCCCCGCCGACTGGCAGGCGCTCCTCGTCTGCCCCCGGTGTGGTGGCATCGCCCGCCCCCACGTCCTGTGGTTCGACGAGTACTACGACGAGCCGCGGTTCCACGTCGAGACGGTCCGATCACTCGCCCAGCGGGCGTCGCTGCTCGTGATCGCCGGCACCTCGGCGTCGACCAACCTGCCGTGGCAGGTCGTCCAGCTCGCGGACCGCGCCGGGGCGGTGCTCGTGGACGTGAACACCGAGGACAACCCGTTCGGGGAGATCGCGGCGCGCACCGGCGGCGTCGTGCGAGCGTCCGCCGCCACCGCGCTGCCCGCGATCGTCGAACACTTGGTCGGCCACGCCGCGGGGCGCATTCCACAAACCTAAAAGCTTTACGAAGCCGGCCCGATCGCTCAGGGTGAGCACGATGTCCGCGCCCGAAGACGACGTGCCCGAGCCGATGCCCGATCGGCCCGCGGACGGGACGGGCGAGCTCTCCCTGCTCCCGCCGGAGGAGGCGATCAAGGTCACCGCCGAGATCCGGGCGATCGCCGAGCTGCGCGGCGAGGAGTCGGACCTCTTCCCGCTCGCCGACCTGACCCAGAGCGGCATCCACCCGCCGGCCGCCGTGACCAGCAGCGACGACGAGCTGTCCAGCGAGGATCTGCGCGACGCGTGGCCGCTGCTCGATCTCGAGGAGCGCAGCGATGGCCTGCGCGTGCTCCCCCGCGAGGACGCCGAGGACTTCTTCGCCTCGCTCCCCGCCGCCGACCAGGCCAAGCTGATCCTGCACTTCCGCCCCGGCCAGCGCCGGCAGTGGATGCGCCTGCTCGAGCCCGACGACGCCGCCGACGTCATCCAGGTCGCGGGCGAGGAGCACAAGGCCGCGCTGCTCGCGATGCTCGACGTGCCGACCCGCAAGGAGGTCACCGCGCTCCTCGCCTACGAAGAGGACGAGGCCGGCGGCCTCATGTCGACGCGCTACGCGCGCCTCCGGCCCCACATGACCGCCGACGAGGCGATCAGCTTCCTGCGCCGCCAGGCGCAGGCCGCGATCGAGACGATCTACTACGCCTACGTCGTCGACCCCGAGCAGCACCTGCTCGGCGTGGTCTCGTTCCGCGACCTGTTCAGCGCCGATCCGAAGAAGATCGTCGCCGAGATCATGGAGACCGACGTCGTGCGCGTCTCCGACGAGATGGACCAGGAGACCGTCTCGCGCGTGTTCGCCGAGCACGATCTCACCGTCGTCCCCGTCGTCGACGCCGAGGGCAAGATGAAGGGCATCGTGACCGTCGACGACATCGTCGACGTCGTCCAGGAGGAGGCCACCGAGGACGCCCAGAAGTTCGGCGGTATGGCCGCCCTCGAGGTGCCGTACCTGCAGTCGAGCCGCGGCGACATGATCAAGAAGCGCGGCGGCTGGCTGATCCTCCTGCTCGTCGGCTCGATGCTCACGGCCACCGCGCTCGAGTCGTTCGAGGGCCAGATCGACAAGGCGCCGCTCCTCGCGCTGTTCATCCCGATGATCGTGTCGACCGGCGGCAACTCCGGCTCGCAGGCGTCGACGCTCGTGATCCGCGCGATGGCGCTCGGCGAGATCCGCGCCGCCGACTGGTGGATCATCATGCGCCGCGAGCTCGTGACCGGGCTGGCGCTCGGCGTGATCCTCGGTGCGTTCGCGCTCGCGCGCGTGGCGCTGTGGGGCTCGTTCGGCCGCTACGGCGCGGACTACCTGCTCGTCGCTGGCGCCGTCGCCATGAGCGTCGTCGGGTGCGTGCTGTGCGGCACGCTCGCCGGCGCGATGCTGCCGTTCATGCTGCGCAAGTTCGGCGCCGATCCGGCGAGCGCGTCCGCGCCGTTCGTCGCCACGCTCGTCGACGTGAGCGGCATTCTCATCTACTTCGGGATCGCGAACCTCGTGCTCGCGAAGCTGTTGCAGTAGGGTCCCGCCGATGTTCCCGACGCGCGTCTACCAGTACCGCGATCCAGAGGCGCTGGAGCAGGGCCTCCGGGAGCTCCGCAAGCAGGGGGTCACGCCGCGCGGTCTCCTGTTCGCCGCGCTCGACGCGCGCGGCGAGACGTTCCTCGCCGTGCCGGAAGATCTCGACGCGGTCGCGACCATCCGCGTCGGCGACAAGCTGTCGCTCGTGCCGCCGTGGGAGGGCCGCTACTTCCACTTCGACGCCGTCCACCGGCTGCCCGGCGACTCCGTCCTGTGGAACGGCGATCGCCGGCTCGGCAACACCGGCCGCGCGCCCGAGGTGGCGCGCGCGATCTCGACGTGGCTGAAGGGCAGCTCGGCGCGCAACGTGTTCCTCGGCTGCGCGGCGCACGTGCCCGGCTCGTGGTGGACCGCCGAGCCGAGCGCGGCCGCCACCGAGCTGCACGCGCTCGGCTTCCTCGACTGCGTCGTCACCGCCGGCGGCGTCCTGGCGCGCAAGATCGACGACGCGCGCCTCTACCACCTCGGCTTCGGGCCGCTCTCGCAGCAGGGCAGCCCGACATCTGGCTGGGCCCAGGTCTTTGCGTCCGACCTCGGCAACATCGTGCTCCTCGAGCGGCGCGTCCTGAACTTCCGGCTCGTGCTCACCTGCGAGCGCGGCCTCATCGAGATCGACGTCTCGCACCTGCCCGATCTCGTGCTCGAGACCAGCCGCGTCCCCCTGGCGTCCGGCTTCGGCGTGGTCGGCCGGATCGACGGCGGCGCGTTCGCCGTGACCGCCGGGATGATCGAGCCGTGGGGCCTCACGAACATGAGCCCGGCGATGCTCGTCGGCTCGCCCACGGAGAGCCTGCTCGATCTGCCGCGGACCCTGCGCGCGATCCGGCCCGACTAGGCAGGACTCGGCGGGACTCGGCGCCTGCGGCGCCTGCGCTACGGCGCGTTCGCCGTCCCGGCGAAGTACAGGAGGATCAGCATCAGCATCACGACGCCCGTCAGCGGCCACAGCCCGAACGCCACGGACAGCGCGGTGCGCACCTGCTCCATCAGCGGTCCCGGCCCGCGGCGCGGCGCCGGCGGCGGCGCGATCAGCTGCCCCGCGCTGCGGACCACTCGTGCCTGCGGGATCGGATCGGGATGAGCCATGCCCACGATTATGGAACACACGTGCCCGGTCGCCACGAGAGACTTTTGGAGGTGTAACGTGCCCCACGATGCCGCCGCAGGCTCCCTCGCAGGCCCCTCTGGCCGATGTCTCGCTCGGGTTTCGCCACGCGTACCTCGACTACGAGCGCCTGACGGCGCAGCTCCGCACGTGGGCGGAGCAGTTTCCCGATCTCTGCCGGCTCCGCTCGATCGCGCGCACGCCCGAGGGCCGCGAGGTCTGGCTCCTCTCCGTCGGGCGTGATCCCGACCGGATCCGGCCCGCCGTGTGGGTCGACGGCAACCTGCACGCCGGCGAGCTCGCCGGCTCGAGCGTCGCGCTCTCGATCGCCGAGGACGCGCTGCGCGTCCACCTCGAGCCCGACTCGCTCGAGCTCCCGCCCGCGGTCCTCGAGCGGCTGCGCGACGTCCTCTTCTACGTCGTGCCGCGGATCTCGCCCGACGGCGCCGAGTGCGTGCTGACGACCGGCCGCTCGCTCCGCTCGGTGCCGCGCGACGCGCGCGTCGAGCGCGGCCAGCCGCGGTGGGCCATCGGCGACATCGACGGCGACGGCCTGGCGCTCGCGATGCGCATCCCCGATCCCGGCGGCGAGCTCGTCGAGGCGCCCGAGCTGCCCGGCGTGCTCGTCGAGCGGACCCTCGAGGACGAGGGGCCGTTCTACAAGCTCTACCCCGAGGGCACGATCGAGAACTTCGACGGCAAACGCGTGCCCTCGCCGTTCTTCCTCAGCGACAACCCGATCGATCTGAACCGCAACTTCCCGTGGTCGTGGGCCCCCGGGCACGAGCAGGTCGGCGCCGGGCCGTTCGCGACGAGCGAGCCCGAGTCGCGCGGCATCGTGGAGTTCACGACCGCGCACCCCGAGATCTTCGCGTGGCTCAACCTGCACACGTTCGGCGGCGTCCTGATCCGGCCGCTCGGCCACGCGCCTGACGCGAAGATGGATCCGGAGGACCTCGCGATCTTCCGCCAGGTCGAGGCGTGGATGCTCGAGCACACCGGCTACCCGACGGTGTCGGGCCACGACGAGTTCCTCTACGAGCCCGACAAGCCGCTGCGCGGCGACATCACCGACTACGCCTACAACCAGCGCGGCGCGCTCGCGTACGTCGTCGAGCTGTGGGACCTGTTCAAGCGGCTCGGCATGGAGCGCCCGCCGAAGTTCGTCCAGTACTACGAGCGCGTGTCGCGCGCCGAGCTCGTGAAGCTCGCGTGGTGGGATCGCGACGAGAACGGCGGCCGCACGTTCCCGCCGTGGCGGCCGTTCGATCACCCGCAGCTCGGCCGCGTCGAGATCGGCGGGATCGATCCGCGCGTCGGGATCTGGAACCCGCCGCTGCACGAGCTATCTGGCGTGTGCAGCTCGCAGGCGGCCGTGCTCATGCGGGTCGCCGCGCTCGCGCCGCGGCTGCGCATCGCGCGGATCGAGCGCCACCCGCTGGCCGACGGCATCACGCGCGTCGAGGTCTGCGTGCAGAACGACGGCTACCTCGGCAGCTACGGCGTGCCGTCGGCGAAGAAGCTCGAGTTCAACGAGCCCGTCTACGCCACCGCGCGCCCCGATCGCTGCCAGCTCGTCGATCCTGGCGCCGCGCACCAGCTCCTCGGCCACCTCGAGGGCTGGGGCCACGGCCTGCACACCGGCGCGAACCTGCCGTCGTACCCCGGCACGCGCGGTACCACGAACGCCGCGTGGGCCACGTACCTCGTGCGCGGCACCGGCGCGCTCGAGGTTCGGATCGGCTCGTGCCGCGCCGGCTTCATTACGACGCGCGTCGAGGTCTGACCGCGTGGCGCGCTACGCCATCGGCGACATCCAGGGCTGCATGGCCAGCCTCGAGCGGCTGCTGACCCGCATCAACTTCTCGCGCGACGATCACCTGTGGCTCGTCGGCGACCTCGTGAACCGCGGGCCGCGCTCGCTCGACGTCCTGCGCTGGGCGCGCGATCACGAGGCGTCGATCACGTGCGTGCTCGGCAATCACGATCTGCACTTCCTCGCGCGCGCCGCCGGGGCCGCCCGCGAGAAGCCGCGCGACACGCTCGACGAGCTGCTCGCGGCGCCCGACTGCGATCAGCTCGCCGACTGGCTCCGCCACCGCCCGCTCGTCCACCGCGACCGCGGGCACCTCGTCGTGCACGCCGGGCTCCACCCGCGGTGGACCGCCGAGGAGGCCCACGCCCTCGGCGGCGAGCTCGAGCGCGAGCTGCGCGGCCCGGGCTGGCGCGCGTTCCTCGCCCAGCTCCGCGGCGGCCCGCCGCCCCGCTGGGATCCGCGGCTCGGCGGCGGCGATCGCTGGCGCGCGATCCTCGCGTACCTCGTGCGCGCGCGCATGCTGCGCCCCGACGGCCACGTCGAGTCGAGCTATGACGGCCCGCCCGCCGAGGCGCCGGCCGGCCTCGTGCCGTGGTTCGCCGCGCCCGATCCCGCGTGGGGCGATCACACCGTCGTGTTCGGGCACTGGGCCGCGCTCGGGCTGTCGATCGGCCCACGCCACCTCGGGCTCGACACCGGCTGCGTGTGGGGCAAGGCGCTGACCGCGATCCGGATCGACGACCGCATGGTGTTCCAGGTCAAGCCCGCCGAGCTCGGCGAGGACGACGAGCTCTCGCGCTGAGCGCGCCCCGCGTGTCTCGTGCTCGCCCGCGCCGCGCGTCTCGTGCCCGTGCGCGGCGTGCGTCTCGTGCTCGCCCGCTCGCTACGGCTTCGGCTCGTCTGGCTTGTCTGGCGAGTCCGGGTCATCAGGCTCGTCTGGCTTGTCCGGCTCGGGGCGCTTGATCCCCGGCACCGTCATCTGCAGCTGGGAGCTCGACTCCAGCGTGATCTCGATCGACTCGCCCAGCACGGCGTGCTGCGTGGTCGGCATGTTGTCGGTGTTGATGCTCGACGGCCGCTCGACGGAGGGCTTGGCGTCGGCCTGACTCTCGCCGGAGCTCCGATCGTCCGGCTGCTTGTCGTCCGGGGTCAGCCCCTTGCGCGCGGCGACCACGGCGGCCGCGAGCGTGCTCGCGGTGGTCGTGTCCACCGCTCGCTTGAGGATCTGCGAGAGCTCCTGCCCGAACTCCTCGGCCGTCGCGAACCGGCTCCCCGGATCTGCCGCGAGGGACTTCTCGAGGACGCTGGCGAGCGCCGGGGGCACGTCCGGCCGGCGCTGCCCGATCGGCGGGATCTGGCAGGCGCGGATCTTCTTGAAGATCTCGATGTCGGTCCGCCCGTCGAACAGCCGATCGCCGGTGAGCATCTCCCAGATCACGCTGCCGACGCCGAAGAGGTCCGACTGCACCGTGTTCGGCTTGCCGAACGTGACCTCGGGCGCGAGGTACGACAGCTTGCCCTTCACCGTGCCCGGCGCGGTGAGGCTCCCGGCGCGATCCCGGGCGCGCGCGAGGCCGAAGTCGGAGAGCTTCACGACGCCGTTCACGCCCAGGAGGATGTTGTGCGGCGACACGTCGCGGTGGATCACCGGCGACGGCGTGCCGTCCGGCCCGATGCGCTCGTGCGCGGCGCCGAGGCCCTGCAGCGTGCCGATGCCGATCAAGACCGCGAGCGTCCACGGCACGTCGTGGTGGGCGTCGCGGTAGGCCTTGATGAACGCGCCGACGTCGATGCCCTCAACCCACTCCATCACGAGGTAGTACGAGCCCGTCTCGCTAACGAAGTCGTGGACCTGGACGATGTTCGGGTGCGCGAGCTCGGAGCCGACGCGCGCCTCCTCGATGAACATGTCGATGTAGTTCTTGAGCGCGCGGTACTCCGGCCTGATGTGCTTGACCGCGACCGCGCGCTGAAAGCCCGCCGCGCCGCGAACCCGAGCCTTGTACACCGTGGCCATTCCGCCCTCCCCCGCGATGGAGACGAGCTCGTACTTGCCGTCGATGACCTGACCGCTGAGATCCACGGTGTGAGCTTACAACGTCTCAGATCGCGCGCGGTGGGCGGATGTGCCCGCATGGAGCGCGCCCCTACGCGCGCCGCTTCCCCGGGGGGCGTCTGGGGATCGGCCAGCCGGCTTCCGCCTCACGGGGCAGGGCGCCGCTCGAAGGCGCGCCGGCGCGGGTCGCTCGGCTCGCCGACGCGGACGCCAGCTGCGCCTCCACGGGGCAGGGCGCCCCTCGAGGCTCACGGCGCGGCGCGGCGCGGCGCGGCGCGGCTCAGGCGTCCTCGCCGCCCAGGGCGGCCTTGGCCGTCTCCAACTCCGCCATCGCCTTCTCCCACCGCGGCACCAGCTCATCGAGCTTGTCCTGCGCGGCCTGGTAGTCGCCCAGGAGCTTGTTGCGACGCGCAGCGTCGTCGTAGACCGTCGGATCCGAGAGCTCGGCCGAGCGCGCCTTCTGCTCCGCCTCGAGGACGCCGATCCGCTCTTCGAGCTGCGCGACCTGCTTCTCGAGCGGACCCAGCTTGGCGTTGCGCTTCTGCCGCGCCTCCGCCTCGCGCCGCTTGCGGAGCTTCTCGTCCTCGCGCGTCGCGCTCGCGGCCGGCTTGACCGGCACGGCGCCGCGCGGATCGCGCCGCAGTGTGGCGGCCCCCTCGTCGGCCGCCGCGACCCCGAGCCGCCGCTGCGCCATCGAGTACAGGTACTCGTCGAGCGTGCCCGGGTACGTCTCGACGCGCTGATCTTCGACGTTCCAGATCCGCGTCGCGAGCGCGCGGATGAGGCTCCGGTTGTGGCTGACGAACACGAGCGTGCCGTCGAACGTCCCGAGCGATGCCGCGAGGCTCTCCGACGACGCCAGATCGAGGTGGTTCGTCGGCTCGTCCATGAGCAGGAGGTTGCCCGGCTTGACGAGCAGGCGGGCGAGCGCGACGCGCGCCTTCTCGCCGCCCGACAGGACCTTCACCGGCTTGTCGATGTCATCGCCGGAGAACATGAACGCGCCGCAGATCGAGCGCACGCGGTTCGGCGGCGTGTCCGGCGACGCGCGCTGCACGACCTCGTACACCGTGGCGGTCAGATCGAGCGTATCGGCGTGGTGCTGCGCGTAGTAGCCGACCTCGACGCCCGTGCCCATGCGGATCGTCCCCGCGTCGTGCGGCAGCTCGCCTGCGATCATGCGGAGCAGCGTCGTCTTGCCGGCGCCGTTGACGCCGATGATGCCGATCTTCTCGCCGCGCCGGACGGTCAGATCGACCCCGGGGAACACGACGTGGCTGCCGTACGCCTTGCGCAGGCCCTCGACGCGGATCACATCGCCAGCGGTGCGCGACGTCGGCGGGAACGAGAACCGCATGACGCCGCGCTTCTGGAACGTCTCGACCGACTCCATCTTCTCGAGCGCCTTGATGCGCGACTGCACCGCCCGGGCCTTGTTCGCCTGGGCGCGGAACCGGTCGACGAACCGCGTCAGCCGCTCGCGCTCGCGCGCCAGGTTCTTCGCCTTGCCGGCGAGGATCGTCTCCTCCTCGGCGCGCGCCTCGAGGTACCGCTCGTAGTTGCCGCTGTACGCGCGGATCCCCTCGAGCTCGAGGCTGACGACGCGCGAGATCTGCTCGTTCAAAAACTCGCGGTCGTGGCTGATCAGCACGAAGCAGCGGTTCCAGCGCTTGAGGAACTCGCCGAACCACGCGACGGACGGCAGATCGAGGTGGTTCGTCGGCTCGTCGAGGAGCAGCACGTCGGGGCGCTGGAACAGGAGCCCCGCCAGCACGCCGCGCATCTTCCAGCCGCCCGACAGCTCGCCGATATCGCGGCGCTCGTCTCCGGGGGAGAAGCCCAGCCCCGCGAGGATCGCGAGCGCCTCGTGCTCGCCGAAGAACCGCTCGAAGTGATCGATGCGCTCGTGGAGCTCGCCGACCTCGCCCGCCAGCTCGAGGAGGGACTCCTCCGGCGCGCCGTCCCGCGTGGCCGCCTCGAGGTCCGCCACGGCGGAGGCCAGCCGCTCGTCCAGCTCGGCGCGGCCCGGCACGCTGGAGAGGATCATATCGATGAGCGAGCGCCCGCCGGCGATGGAGATGTCCTGCGGCAGCCAGCCGATGCGCACGCCGTTGGCGCGCGTGACCTTGCCGTCGTCGACCTCCTGCTCTCCCGCGATGATCTTGAGGAGCGTGGTCTTGCCCGAGCCGTTCGGGCCGATGAGGCCGATCCGGTCGTTGTGGCCGAGGCGCAGCGACGCGGCATCGAAGATCATCCGATCGCCGAAGAACAGCGTAACTTCGTCGAGGACGACCAGGCTCACGGCGAGCGCTAGATACCACAGACGCTGCCGCCATGGCAGGCCGCCCGCGGCCCGCGGCCCGCGGCGAGCCAGGGCAGACTGCCTGCGGCCGGCCAGGCAGGCCGCCGGCTCCGCCGGCTCCGCCGACTCCGCCGACTCCGCCGGCCCCGCCGATTCCGCCGACGCCGCCGACTCCGCCGCGGCGGCCGAAGCCTTCGAAGTGAGAACGCGAACGTGAGTGCTCGCATGGAGACGCGCGGCTGCCATCGCGCGCGGGGTGCTCCGCGGCTTGCTCGCTCGGGATGGCACTTTGCTTCGCAGTGAGGTGGTTGCCCGCACGCCCGCCCACCGTTGGTGCTCGCACGACCGATCGGCACCACTCGCTGCGCCGCGGAGACCCCGTCGCGCGGGCGCGCCGCGCTTTGGAGATACGCGAAGTCCGCGCTCGTAACGGTTGTATCGAGCGAAGCGGCGCCCTGTCATCGAGACAGCTCGAGCCTCGTCCCACGTGGAACCTGGCAAGCTGGCGACCTTTGGCAGAGCGACCACGACGCTTCAGCGACCCCGACCCCCCTCGGCGACCTTGGGCCGAAACGTTCTCTGCCACCGCGCCGCTCTGGACCGCGTCTCCCACGTGGGACTCGCCGATATCCCGCCAGACGGCACGCACTCGGCTGTATCCGCTGCGCGCCGCGCCACCGGTCAGCCGCACCGCCGGACACCTCAACGGCGGGCTCGTCTCTGCCACCTCT
>Ga0247790_10000174_pt1 | contig 33671 bp, 30 predicted proteins | sample UWRJS171409R4_FD_179913 | JGI IMG/M metagenome (GOLD analysis project Ga0247790, IMG submission 179913) | Soil microbial communities from Arlington Agricultural Research Station in Wisconsin, United States - UWRJ-S171-409R-4 | ecosystem: Environmental > Terrestrial > Soil > Agricultural land...
CGCGCGCGTCCTCGATCAGGCGGCGAAAGGTCCACCGCATCCAGGTGGTCTTGCCGCTACCGGCGCCGCCGATCACGACGAGTGGCTTGCGAGGCTCGATCAGATCTTCGAGCTCGATCGGCGCGCCGCGATCGGGCTGGGTCGGGTCGAGCTCCGGGGCGAACCGGAGCGGGATGTACATCTCGTCGAGCGTGATCTCGGCCGGGCGGTTGCCGGCCGTCGAGGTGGGCCCGGCGGTTCGCAGATCCCAGCGCTCGAACGAGCCGCGCTTGTGGGCGCGGTAGCGCGCGAGCACGGCCGCGGTGGCGAGGTCGGTCGCGCGTTGCTCGTCCGCGTCGGTCCCGCCGGTCTCGGCGAGGACGAGCGCCTCGGGGTCGACGTCGCGGCGGTGGCGGAGAATCGGCGGGGCGTGGTGGCCGGCCACCGCGAGGTGCATCGCGGCCTTGCCTTGCAAGCAGGCTTGCGCGGCGGATTCGCTTGAGGCGAGGGCGCCGTAGAAGCCGACGCTGAACGCGCGCGCGGCGTCGTCGCTGATCGCGGCCGGCGTCCCGACGCAGACCGGCACCAGGTCGCACAGGGCCGCCGCGAGCTCGTCGGTGGCACAGCCGTCCAGCACGACGATCTGGACCGATCTCCCGGCGGCGCCGAACGTGGCGTGCAGCGCATCGGCGGTGATCTGCATTGGCTGTCCGGTGTCGCTCGTCAGGTAGATGCCGTCGGTCTGCGCGTGGCCGACGAAGTGGACGATGCTCGGCTTGACCGCGCGCAGGGCGCGCAGGAGATCCATCGGCTGTGCCGCCAGCTGGGGCACGAACTCGAACCGATCGCGCTCGCACGCGAGCCGGATCTCCGCCTGGATCGCGTGGGCCTCCTCGTCGAGCTTGCGCGCAGCGAGCCCGACCGGGTTCGCGGCCAGGAACAGGAGCCTGTGTTTCATCATCCCCTCTGCCCGAAGCGAGTGTCGCACCGCGCGAGGGTGAGTGGCTCACCCGGGGTGATGCCGCGCTCGCGAGTGGGGTCGACTCTCGGCGAATTGCCGTGGCGCCCGCCCCAGGCGGGGGCCGTCGCTCGGGATGGGAGGCGCGCGGCTGGATCATCGGCAATCGGCGAGAGCCTCGATTCTGGGGATTGCGGTCCGCGGACGCGTCGATTACGACTCTGGCCATGAAGTCGGGGCGCGTCATCAGCGGCGCGGAGCACGACGCCAGGGTCGCCGCGCAGCGGCTGCTCGAGGAGTCCAGCGCGGAGGCGACGCGGATCCTCGATGACGCGCGCGCCGAGGCGGCCCGGCTCGTCGATGACGCGCGGCGGCGCGCGAGCCAGCTCGAGGGCGAGGTGACGGCGCGCGTGCAGCGGCGCATCGAAGAGGCCCGCGCCGAGATCGAGCGGCTCGATGCGCAGGCGCAGCACGCGCGCGTGGTGGAGCTGCGGGCCGAGGCGGGCGCCGGGGTGGGCGCCCGCGCAGGGACTGCCGCCGCCGCCGCGGTCGCTGCCGCGGCCGCCGCCGCTGACCTGGCTACCCCGGCCGGCGCCGTCGACGAGGTGACGGGCCTCGTCATCCGCGCCACGGTCGGGCGCGTCTCGCTCGGCGAGGTCGTGCGGATCGATCGCCGCAGGCGCGAGCCGCTCGCTGCCGAGGTCGTCGGATTCCGCGGCGAGCAGGCGGTGCTCTTGCCGCTCGGCGAGCTCTCGGGCATCGCGCCCGCCGGCGCGGTCTGGCGCACGGGCGCGCCGCTCCAGATCGCGTGCGGCGACGACCTGCTCGGGCGCGTCCTCGACGGGATCGGCGATCCGATCGACGGCGGGCCGCCGCTCGTCGGCGAGGCGTGGGCGGTCGATCGGCCGGCCCCGCCGCCGCTCGAGCGGCCGCCGATCACGACGCCGCAGCCGACCGGCGTCCGCGCCCTCGACTCCCTCCTCACCCTCGGCCGCGGCCAGCGCGTCGGGCTGTTCTCCGCCGCGGGCGTCGGCAAGTCCACGCTGCTCGGCCAGATCGCCCGCGGGGCCGACGCCGACGTCATCGTCGTGTGCCAGGTGGGCGAGCGCGGCCGCGAGCTGGCCGAGCTCCTCGGCGACGAGCTGGGGCCGGCCCGCGCGCGGACGGTCGCCGTGTGCGCGACGAGCGACGCGCCGCCGCTCGTCCGGCTGCGCGCGGTCCACGTCGCCACGGCGATCGCCGAGTGGTTCCGCGATCGCCGCGGCGCCCAGGTGCTCCTGCTCTGCGACTCGCTCACGCGCGTCGCGCGCGCCCAGCGCGAGGTCGGCCTGTCGGCCGGCGAGCCGCCGGCGCGCCACGGCTACCCGCCAAGCGTGTTCGCGATGCTGCCGCGCCTCGTCGAGCGCGCGGGCGCCGCGAGCCGCGGCGTCATCACGGCCCTCTACACCGTGCTGGTCGCCGGCGACGACCTCGACGAGCCGATCGCCGACGAGGTCCGGGGCCTCCTCGACGGCCACATCGTGCTCGATCGCCGGCTGGCGCAGCGCGGGCACTTCCCGCCGATCGACGTCGTCGCCAGCGTCTCGCGCGTCATGTCGCGCGTCGTCGATGGCAGGCACGCCGAGGCGGCGGCGCGGATCCGCGCCCGGCTCGCGATCTACGAGGAGCACCGCGACATGGTGGTGCTCGGCGCGTACCAGGCGGGGCGGGACCGCGCCCTGGACGAGGCCGTGGCCGCCTACCCGGCGATCGAGCGGGTCCTGCGCCAGCGCCGGGATGAGCAGGTGGGCTGGGATGAGGCGATCCAGAGCCTTCTGACACTGGCTGGACCTCGCTGACCGGTGGGGACCGTCACCCCGGCGATCCCCACCAGCGAGGCGCTGACTTTGCATACTTGGCGCCTCACCCGGGAAAAGGTCCTGCGAGGTGGCCTAGAATGCCCGTGTCCGTTCGCCGGGTTGGGTAGTCATGCCCGGCGCGCGGATCTCCGGAGCGCCCTGGCTATCACTGGCTCAACCCTTGCTGTCATGCCGCTAACTACCTCATGCGGCGTCGTACATCGAAGATCACGCACCCGATGACACCCATAGGCCCGGTCCCCTTCGTCGGTAGGCAGCGCGAGCTGACCGAGCTCAAGGAGCACCTCGCCGTGGTGCCCTTGGTGTCGCTCCACGGCGCGCTGGGATCGGGGAAGACACGGCTCGTCGGTGAGCTGGCGCCGGGGCTGGGGGCGCCGTGCACGATCATCGACTGTCATCCGGGCGATCGCGCGCCGGCGCTCCGCGCGCGCGCCGAGCGGGCGCTCCGCTGCGTGCCGGGCGCGCTGGCGCAGACGCTCGCGCAGCAGTCGCGCGTGCTCGTGATCGACGACATCCAGCACCTCCGCACCGACGAGGCGACGAGCCTGCTCACGCCGCTGCTCCTCGGGCCCACGGCGCTCGGGCGCGTCGTCGTCGTCGGCCGCGATCCGCTGGCGGCCGCGGTCGGCGCCTCGATCGCCGAGGTCGAGCTCCACGGCATCGACCCCGACTCGGCGGCCGCGCTCTGGTCCTCGCTCGAGGAGACGTACGGCGAGAGCGCGGGCTTCGACGCGGCGTTCGGCCGGACGCGCGGCATCCCGCTCGCGCTGCGCCGCGAGTTCGCGCGCGCCCGCTTCGGCGCCGCGGCCTGGGAGCTGTCGTCGCTCGACGCGCCGGCCCGCGCCGCGCTCGAGGCGCTCTCCGTCCTGCGCACGGCGGTCGCGCCAGCGGCGGTGGTGGCGCTGGTGCCGGGCCTCGACATCGAGGCGGCGATGGCGAGCCTGCTCGCGCGGCAGCTGGTCGATCCGATCGGCGACGGCCGCGTCGCGGTGCACGAGGTGGTGCGCGTCGACGCGCTCTCGCACATGGATCTCGAGCGGCGGCGGCGGCTGTCGGCGGCGGCGGCCGGGCTGGTCGCGAGCACGGCCGCGGTCTCGAGCGGGCCGCGCCTCGCCTGGCAGGCGGGCGACGACGGCGCGTTCGGCGCGATGGATCAGATCACGCGCGTGCGCGAGGTGGTGTGGCACTGGCTCGCGGCGGGCGATCGCGATCGCGCCGCCGACGCGCTGCTCGAGGACCGCGAGCTCGCCGCGCGCAGCGGCGGCGCGGGCGAGTTCGAGTCCTTGCTCGACGCGCTGGCCGATCGGCCGCGCCGGCCGCGGTCGACCGGCCCGATCTCGATCCCGGGCGCCGATCTGGCCTCGTCGCCGGACCTCCAGCGGCCGCTGGATCCCGAGCGGGCGCTCGCGCTCGCCGCGCTGCGGATCGAGATCGCGGTCCGCGGCGGCCGCTACACCGAGGCGTTCGAGCGCGCGAGCGCGGCCCCGGGCGCGGTCTCGCCGCTGCTCCACGCCGAGCTGGTGCTCGCGTCCGGCGACGCCGCGGCGGCGCGCCGCGCGCTGACGGGCCTCGTCGGGTCGCCGGATCCGAGCGATCGCGCGCGCGCGGTCGCGATGCTGGCCGAGCTCGAGCTGCTCGCGGGCGCGCCCGAGGCGGCGGCGGCGCACCTCGCGTCGCTCGGCGATCTGTCGGCCGCCGATCCGCTGGCGCGCGCGCGCGTCCACCTGGCGACGGCGCGCCTCGACGAGTACCAGGGCAAGGTCGCGGCGATGCGCTCGGCGCTGGCCCGCGCCCACGGCGCGTGCAAGAGCGTGCCGGTCTGCCTCGAGGCGAGCGAGCTGTCGGCGATCGTCGACGCGCGGCGCGCGATCGGGCTGGCGCGCGAGGGCCGGCTCGTCGAGGCGACGACGGCGCTCGACGCGGCGGACGCGGTCGCCCGCGATCTCGACGCGGTCGCGGTGGCCGACGAGGTCCTCGCGGCCCGCGCGCTGGTCGCGCGGCGGCGCGGCGACAGCGCGACGGCGGCGGCCCTGCTCCAGGAGGTGGTGCGCGCGCGCCGCGAGCGCGGCGACGAGCTGGGCGCGCTGCGCGCGGAGCTGGACCTCGCCGAGCTCGAGATCGTGCGCGGCCAGCCGGCGCTCGCGGCGGAGCTGGCGAGCGCGGCCCTGGCGTCGAGCGTGCGGCGCGAGCTGGGCCACCTGGCGGCGCGCGGCAGCGCCGTGGTCGCGGCGATCGATCTGCTCGAGCTGCGGCTCGAGGCGGCGCTACCCCGGCTCGAGGAGCTGCACGGCCAGGCGGCGCTCGACGCGGCGTCCGCGGCGCAGGTCGCCGTCTTGCTCGCCACGGCGCGCGCGCTCACGGGCCAGCGCACGGGCGCGACCGAGCTGGCGCAGAACGCGGGCGCCGAGTCGCGCGACGAGCTGGATCGCCGGCTCGCCGCCGCCGAGGTCTCGCTCGCGACGGGCGACGTCGCCGTCGCGCTCGAGCTGGCGCGCGACACGGCGGTGCTCGCCGAGCGCGCGCATCGCACGATCGAGCTGGCGAGCGCGCTCGTGATCGTCGCCCGCCTGGAGCTCGCGCGCGGCGATCGCGGCAACGCCCGCGCCGCGGCGAGCCGCGCCGCCCGCGAGGCGGCGGCTGCTGGCCTGATCCGCGCGCGCGTGCACGCGCTGCTCGCGCTGTCGGCGCTGGCGCGCGATGACGACGATCCGGCGTCCGCGGTGGCCTACGCGCGCGACGCGTCCGAGCTGGCGCTGACGGCGGGGCTGCCGGTCGAGCGGCTCGTGGCGCACGCCGCGCTCGACGCGATCTCGGGCCACGAGGCGGTCGCCGATCCATCGGCGCCGAGCGCGGCCACGATGGCGCCGACGGCGATCGAGGGCGCGGCGCGCCTGCTCACGGATCTGGGCCTCACGGCGCAGCGGCCGTTCCGCGTCATCGACGCCGAGGGCGTGCCGAGCGACGTCGCCGACGCGAACCCGGAGATCCTGCGCCTGCCGGGCCGCGCGCTCGCCGTCGACGGCGTGCGCGAGGTGATCTGGCGCCACGGCGCAGAGCTGGCGGACCTGCGGCGCCGGAGCCTGCTCAAGCGGCTCCTGTTCCTGTTCGCCTCGGCGCCGGGCAAGGTGTTCTCGAAGGAAGCGATCGTGCAGGCGGTGTGGAACGTCGAGTACCACCCGCTGCGCCACGACGCGGCGCTGTTCACGAACATCATGCGGATCCGGCGCCTGCTCGGCGAGGACGGCTCGGAGATCATCCGCGTCACCGAGGACGGCTACCGCTTCGTCCCGCCGCGCGACTTCCTGTTCGTGATCCCGCGCTAGTTCAGGAGCTCGGGATCCGGCTTGCGCTGATCCTCGTCGGGGTCGTCGAGCGGATCTGGCTGCCCGGGCCACGCCACGTACGGCGGCGGCACGATGAGGGCGGCCGCGGCCTGCTCGCGGGCCTTCTGCGCGCGCGCCGCTTCCTCGGCCTCCCACACCGCGAGCCGCATCCGGTTCTGCTGCCGCCGCTTGCGCCACGCGAGCACGAGCAGGACCGCGATGAGGCACCAGACGGCGAGCCCGAGCAGGCCGACGGGCATCAGCAGGTAGCGCTGGCTGAGGCTGGCCCGCCACTCGTCGAACAGGCGGGCGAGCGGCCGGTCGAACTCGAGCTGCGCGGCGGTGTCGACGTCGTGGCCGTGGGCGATCGCGGCGAGGAAGCGGCGGAACGGCCAGCGATCGCCGTCGTCCTCGCGGTCCTCGTACCGGCCGCGCCGCGCCAGGAAGCCGACGAAGTCGTAGCTCTCGGCGTACGCGCGGTGCGCCGGCAGCTCCTCGCGCGGGAACGATCGCTCGAGCTCTGCGAGCGGGATGATGCCGCCGAGCCAGCTCATGCCGGCGAGCGTCTCCATGCGCGCCCACGACCACTCGCTCGAGTGCTGGTACGCGAAGCCCTCGTGCAGCCAGCGCGGCACGCGCGGTCCGAGCGCCACGCCGAGCGCGATGTGGGCGAGCTCGTGGCGCAGGGTCGCCGCGGCGTCGAGCATCTCGGGGCCGCGCCGCACCGCCACGGAGATGACGCCGAGGTCGGGGTACGCGACGCCGACGGCCCACGCGGGCGCGCCGCGGCCGGCGGGCGCGACGGCGGCGAGGTCCCGGGCGTCCTCGACGAGGCGGACCTCGATCGCCCGGGGCGCGGGCAGATCGACGAGGTCGCTCGCGATCCGCGCGAGCGCGGTCTCGGCGCTGTCGGCGAGCTGCCGCGCGGCGCGCCCGAGCCCGGGCTCGGCGAGCACGGTGATCCGGCCGGCCCGCGCCGCGTGCGAGAGCGCGGGCGCGGCGTCGGCGTCGGGCGCGCCCGCGACGAGCGCGCCGCAGAGCGCGACAAGGAGCACGACAGGGAGCGCCGCGAAGCGCGCCGAGCGGCGCGCGAGCGCGCCGAGCGCGCCGAGCCGGCTCTTGAAGCGCTGGCGTGTCATGGTCCTGCGGATCATGGGAAATGCAGCTCCACGCGCTGGCGGTCCGAGCCGGCCTCGTGGACGAGGACGATCGCGGCGCTCGCGCCGACAGCACCGATGATCGCGGCGTAGACCCACCACCGCGCGGGCTCCTCGCGCCGGCGGCCCTGGCGCTCGCGCGGATCCTCGACGAGCAGCGGCCGATCCGGATCGGGCGCGCGGTCGCGCCACGCGGCGAGCCGATCGACGACCAGCGCGATCACGCGCCCGGCCTCGGCGACCGGCGCGGTCGCGTCATCACCGCCGAGCCGGTGTGGCTTCTCCGCGAGGCCGGTCCGGCCCCAGGCCTCGACGCTGTCGCCGCGGCGGATGATCGCGGCGCGCGCGCGCACCCGCGCGAGCACCCAGCCGAGCTCCTCGGGCGGCGGCAGCTCGCCCTTCCACGAGGCGACGCGCCGGCCGACCTCCGACCACGCGCCGGCCTGGTCCGCCGTCGGGATCTGGAGCTTCTGCTGCGCGCGGACGGCGGTGCCGGCGGCCCAGCCGCGGCGCGAGCCGGCCGCGGCGGCGATCACGTGCTCGCCGGGCGTCAGCGACACCACGAGCGGCGCGGTGCCCGCCGGCTGGTGATCGATCCAGATCGCGGCGCCGGGCACGTCGGCCTCGATCTCGAGGTCGAGGCGCGCGCCGCCGCCGGTCGCGTCGACCTCGGGGTACTTCGTCCAGAGATCCGCCGGGACGTCGGCGCTGCCGCCTGCCGCGCGCAGCCGGGCGGCCGCGGCGAGCGCCGTGTCGGCGTCGCCCGTCCGGTCGGCGCACAGGAGCACGTACGTCCACGCGCGCGCCAGCTCCGGCACGGCCAGCCCCGCGGCCTGGCGGGCGGCGGCGATGCCAGCGGCCTGCTTCCCGGCGGCGATCGCGGCGGGGCACTCGAGCGCGCCGAACGCGCGGCGCGCCTCGCCGAGCGCGGCGGCGAGCGCGACCTCGTCCCGATCGGCGGCTGCGCCCGCGAGCGCGTCCTCCACGCCGTCGCCGATCACCGGCTCGAGGCCGGCCGCGACGACGGCGGCCGCGAGCTTCGCGCGCACGCTGCTGTCGGGCGACGGCCCGAGATCGATCACCGCGACGCGATCGCGCCGCGGCTTGGCCTCGGTGATCGGGGAGGCCGCAGGTGCCGCGGGCGCTGCGGACGCCGCGGGTGCCGCGGCGACGAGCACTGCGAGCAGCGCCGCGGCTACAGCTTGCGTTTTTTGAAGTACTCGTTGAGGGCCCATACGTCCCGCGCCCGCAGGCCATCGAACTGCAAACCGACGCCGCCGGTGCTGTCCGCCCACCGGACGGTGGCACCGATCTCGACGGAGTGATTCACGATCGGCACCATGAACGAGATGCTGAGGCGCTGGCCCATCGAGTGCTTCGGGTTTGTTAGGTCGGTCAACACCACCTGCGCGCCGCCGAGCGAGATGTTCAGGATCGTGGCAGGGTAGTCGGCCCCATCGACGATCAGCTTCGAAGGAATCGAGACGTGGTGACGAGTTGCACGTCGATTGTCGTCGGACACAGATCCCCCCACAGAGGCCATCCATTCTATGCGCACCTGCGAGGAACATCATCGCGGTCGACCGGGGATCCACTCGAAAAGGATGGCTCCCAAAACCTCGGTGCGCACCTACCCGAAGCGGTGAGGGCGACGCGCCTCGTGCGGCGCTGGGCAGGCCGCGACGGATCTCCGAGGGCGTGTCGGACCTCCGACTCATCGCGCGGGAGGCCCGGGCGCCGCGCGGCGCGGCGCGGCGCCATCCGCGGCGCGGCGCCATCCGCGGCGTCAGCGGAGCTTGATGTCGATGTACGCCTTCTTGCGGAGCTCTTCCATCCACGACGCCGTCTGCTTGTCCATCTCGCGCCGCCGCAGCTCGCGCGCGAGCTGCTCCTTCATGTCCGCGTAGGGCTTCAGCTCGGACTGCTTGACGTCCGACACGTGGAACACATGCAAACCTTGCGGGCCGGTGACTGGACCGCGGACGTCCCCCTTCTCCATCGAGAAGACGATCTGCTCCCAGTCAGGGTTGATGCTGCCGCGCTGGAACCAGCCGAGCTGCCCGCCGGTGGCCTTCGTGCTCTCGTCCTCGGACAGCTCGGCCGCGACCTTGGCGAACTCCTCCTTGGCCTGGAGGCGCTCGATCGCCTTGGCGGCCTTGGCCTTGGCCTCGGTGAGCTGCTGCTCGGTCGCGTGCTCCGGCAGCTTGATCAGGATGTGCGACAGCGCGACCGCGCTGACCGCCTCGCTGCGCCGCTTGAGCTGGTTGTAGCGGGCCTGGATGTCTTCCTCGGTGACGGAGACCTTGGGCGCCACGAGCTGGTTCACGGCGCGCAGGCGGAGGAGCTGGCGGCGGACCTCCTGCCGGTAGTTCGCGACGGTGTAGCCCTGCGCCGCGAGCACCTGGGCGAGGCCGGCGTCGTCGAGGTTGTTGTTGGCCTTGACCTCGTCGAGCGCGGCCTGGACCTCGGTCGCCTCGACCTCGATCTTGGCGGCCTCCGCGGCCTGGACGACCAGCTCCTCGTTGACCATCTCGTCGAGCATCTGGCTGTTCAGCTTCGAGAGGCGGCGCTCACGCTCCTTGGGATCGGCGATCTGCGCCACCTCGCCGCGCAGTGGCAGCAGGCGGGCCTCGAGCTCGCTGGCGAGGATGATCGAGTCGTTGACGATCGCGATCACGCGCTCGACGACCAGCTTCTTGCCGGCGTTGGCCGACCGGGGGCCGGGGCTGGGCGCGTCCTTGGCGGGGCCTTCTTTTCCGGGGCCAGGCGCGCCTTTCGGCGCGTCTTTCGGTGCGTCTTTCGGTGCGTCTTTCGGCGAAGCCTCGGGCGCGGCGAGCGCCGGGGCCGTGAGCAACGCCAGCGCGACCAGGGACGTGAAGAGCTTACGCACGATGCTGGGACCTCTCGTCGAGTCTAGGGGTTGCCCGGGGCGGCGGGGGCGCCCGGGGCTGCGGGGGCAGCAGGAGCAGGCAGGGGAGCCGGGGCCGCGGGGGATGCGGCCTCACCGGGCAGGGGCGGCATCGGATCACGGCCGTCGTCGCCGGGGGCGTTCGACATGTCGACGCGCACCTTCGCCAGGCTGGCCTCGTTGATCTGGATCTTCGCCTTGGCCCGGGCGGCGTCGACGAACTCCTTCTGCGCGGCCAGGCGGCGGTCGCGGAAGAGCTTGCTTCGGATCTGCGCCTTGGCGTCGTCGTACGACTTGACCATCGCGCGGCGCCGCCCGGTCTGCTTCAGCACGTAGAAGCTGCCGTTGCCGGCGTCGATCGCGCCCGATACGTCACCGACGTTGACCAGCGCGAACGCGGCTTTCACGACCGGGGCGGGCAGCTCCTTGGCCTGCGCGCTGAAGTAGCGCAGGTCGCCGCCGCGGAGCTTGGTGTCCTCGTCGGCGGTGTAGCGCAGGACGAGGTCGCGGAAGCCCTTGTTCGTCGCGCCCGCGTCGCCGCGCGCCTCGAGCGCGACGCGCTCCGCCGCCGCCTTGTTCTTCAGGATGATCGCCGAGACGCGCACCTCCTCGGGCCGCTGGAACTCGGCGGCGTTGCCGTCGTAGTACGCCCGGACCTCCGCCTCTGGCACGGAGTCCGCGGTGATCTTCGCGTCGAGCTCCTCGCGCATCAGCTTCTGGATCATCACCTGCTTCATCGTGCGGACGACCTCGGGATCCTTGTCGAGGCCGCGCCGGAGCGCCTCCTTGGCGAGGATCTCGAAGCGGACGAGCGAGTCGAGGAACTCCCGCTTCTGCTCGATCGACGTGTAGCGCTGGCGGACGTACGGCGACTGCCGGTTGATGCGCTCCTGGAGCTCGCCGAACGTGATCGTGACGTCGTCGATCTTGGCGAGCGGCGTCCGCAGCTCGTCCGAGGTCTGCGGCGGGCCGCTCGGGGCAGCCGGCGTCCCCGGTGCCCTGGGCGCCCCCGGCGCGCCCGGCGCGCCCGGCGCGCCCGGCGCGATCGGCGCCCCCGGGCCGCCGGTCCTTGGCGCGCCCTCCGACTCGGTCTGCTTGCAGCCGCAAGCCAGCGCGGCCACCCCGAGCAGGATGGCGGGAACCCGAGTCATCACGATGGGTTCAGGTAGCACGGTCGAGCGCGTCCAACAAGGCTCTCCGCGCCCCGGCCGGGCCGCCGGGCGGCGGCGGCGGCAGCGAGAAGCGGCCGTCCGGCAGCTTGCGGAAGCCGGCCGCGATCATGGCCTGCACGGCGGGCGTGCCCGCGGGCAGCGCGACCGCGACGCGCGTGCTCGAGATCTCGAGCGCGAGCGCGCCGAGCCGGCGGGCGAGGGCCTTGACGCCCATGAGCTCGCCGAGCAGCACGACGTCGCCGGGGAGCGGGCCGTAGCGATCGGCGATCTCGTCCATCGCCTCGCGCAGCTCGTCGTCGGTCTCGATGGCGCTGAGTCGCTTGTACAGCTCGAGCCGCTGGCCGGGATCGGGGACGTAGTCGTCGGGGATGAAGCCGGGGTTCTCGATCGCGAGCTCGGGATCGACCTCGCTGTGGATCGGCTTGCCGCCGAGCTCGGCGACGGCGGCGTCGAGCATGCGCACGTACTGATCGAAGCCGACGGCGGCGATCGAGCCGGACTGCTTGGCGCCGAGCAGCTCGCCGCCGCCGCGGATCTCGAGGTCCTGCGACGCGATCTGGAAGCCCGCGCCGAGCTCGGTGAACCGCTGCAGGGTCTCGAGGCGGCGCCGCGCCTCGTCGGTCAGGTGCTCGGGCTCGGGCACGAGCAGGTAGCAGTACGCGCGCTCCTTGCTGCGGCCGATCCGCCCGCGCAGCTGGTAGAGCTGCGCGAGGCCGAACGCGTCGGCGCGCGCGACGAACATCGTGTTCGCGCGCGGGATGTCGAGCCCGCTCTCGACGATCGTCGTCGCCACGAGCACGTCGAGCTCGCCGGCGACGAACGCGACCATCACATTCTCGAGCTGGTCTGGGGTCAGCGCGCCGTGCGCGACGCCGACGCGCGCCGCTGGGACGAGCGCGCGCACGTACTCGGCCCACTCGCCGATCGTGCGGTCGTCGTCGCGCGGCTGAGCCGGCCGTTGCGGCCGGCGTGGCTCTGGAGCGGCGAGGTCGTTGGGCAGCCGGGGGTCCGGCGCGCGGACGGGCATGTTGCCGATCGTCGGCGTGATGAAGAAGATCTGGCCGCCGCGCGCGAGCTCGCGCTCGATCGACTCGCGGATCGTGGCGTCGTCGACGCGCGACACGAACGTGCGCACGGCGCGGCGGTCGGCCGGCGGCGTCGCGATGATCGAGAGGTCGCGCAGGTTCGCCATCGCGAGGTGCAGCGTGCGCGGGATCGGCGTCGCGGTCAGCGTCAGGACGTCGATCTGCGTGCGCGTCTTCTTGATCTTCTCCTTGTGCGCGACGCCGAAGCGCTGCTCCTCGTCGATGACGAGCAGCCCCAGGTCCTTCCACCGCACGTCCGCCGAGAGCAGGCGGTGCGTGCCGACGACGACGTCGAGCTGGCCCGCGGCGAGCTTTCTGATCGTCTCGAGCTGCTCGGCCTTGCCCTGGAACCGCGACAGCTTGCCGATGTTGACGGGGAAGCCGCGGTAGCGCTCGACCAGCGTGCGGTGGTGCTGCTCGACGAGCACGGTGGTCGGCGCGAGGATCGCGGCCTGCTTGCCGCCCGCGACGGCGCGGAACACGGCGCGCAGCGCGACCTCGGTCTTGCCGTAGCCGACGTCGCCGCAGACGAGCCGGTCCATCGCGCGCGGCGCCTCCATGTCGGCGAGCACCGCGTCGATCGCGGCGGCCTGATCCGGCGTCTCGTCGAACGGGAACGTGGCCTCGAGCTCGCGGTAGCTGTCGTCGGCGGGCGGGAACCGATGGCCGGGCAGGGACGAGCGCTGCGCGTAGAGCTGGAGCAGCTCCTCGGCGAGCGCGCGGACGTGGCGCGCGACCTTGCTGCGCGTGGCCTCCCACGTCTGGCCGCCGAGCTTGTCGAGCTTGGGCGCGTGGCCCTCGGCGCCGACGTAGCGCTGCACCTCGCCGAGCCGGTACACCGGCAGGTACAGCGTGCCGCCGTCGTACTCGAGCTTCAGCGCGTCGAGCTCGAGCTTGCCCGGCGCGGGCGCGCCGACGGCCGAGGTCTCGAGCAGCGAGACGGCCCCGACGGCGAGCTTCTGCAGGCCGGCGTAGCGGCCGACGCCGTGGCGCTGGTGGACCAGGTAGTCGCCGGGGAGGAGCTGCGAGAAGTCGGCGACGCCGCCGAGGAATGCGTCCTTGGCGCGCTTGCGCTTGGCGCCGGGGTGGTGCGTGCGCTGGCCGAAGATGTCGGCGGAGGTCACGACGGCGACGCCGTCGCGCAGCGAGGCGAAGCCGTGCGCGGGCGCGCCGGTGACGAGCGTGACGCCGGGCGCGGCGCCCGGGCGCTCGCCGGGCGCGGCGAGGCGGACCGGGACGCGGCGATTGCCCAGGACGCCGAGCAGGCGATCGGTGCGGCTCTGCGAGTCCGACGCGATCGCGACGCGCACGTCCGCTGCGCGCCAGGCGGCGAGCCGGGCGAGCAGCGGCTCGACGTGCTCGGTGTCGCCGAACGTGCGGGCGTGCTCGAGCTCCTGGCGCAGGACGTGCAAATCGTCGACCTCGGCGCGCAGCCGCGTGACGGACGCGCCAGTCGCGCCGGGGGCGTAGATCTCGAGCGTCGGCAGCTCGATCCGGCGCGGGGCGGTGAACGCGCCGGCCTCCTCGGCGGCGAGCAGGTGGCGCGCGGGCGGGAACGCGAGCGCGCGGTCCTTGGAGGAGGCAGCGGGCCGCGCGGCGTAGCGCGCCTCGGCGTCGGTCCACTGCTCGGCGATCGCGCGCCGGCCGGCGTCCGGATCGACGACGAGCCAGCGCGCGTCTGGCGGGACGTACGCCGCTGGCGCGACCAGCTCGTCGTGGAACGCGGGGAGCAAATTCTCGATCCCGACGAACACGCTGCCCTCCTCGAGCTGCTCGATCAGGCGGCGCGTGGCCTTGGTCGGGAACGCGATCTCGTCGGCGTACTCGCGCAGCCGCGCCCGCACGTCGCGCGCGCCGGTGACGATCGTCTCGCGCACCGGGTGCAGGTGCACCACGTCGGCCGGCTTCAGCGTCCGCTGCGACTCCGCCTCGAACCAGCGCAGGGACTCGATCTCGTCGCCGAACAGCTCGACGCGCACCGGGTGCGGCGACAGCGGCGCGAACACGTCGATGACGCCGCCGCGCACCGCGAACGTGCCGGGCTCGTCGACGATCGGCGTGCGCTCCCAGCCGCCGGCGACGAGCAGCGCCGCGATCGCGTCGCGATCGATCGTCTCGCCGGTGCGCAGCGTGCGCCCGAGCCCGGCGAGCGCCGCGGGCGGTACGGTGCGCCGCGCGAGCGCCTCGGCCGAGGTCACGACGATCCGCGGCCGCAGCGCCGGTTGCGTCAGGCGGTACAGGGTCGCTGTGCGCTCGATGATCGCGCCGCGGTCGGGCGACAGCTCGGCGTACGGCGGGACGTCGATCCCGGGCAGCGGCGCGATCGCGGAGTCGTCGCCCTCGCGCTCGCCATGGAAGAACCGGATGTCGGCCTCGAGCGCGCGGGCGGCGGCGGCGTCCGGCGCGACCACGACGACGAGCGGCTCGCGCTCGGCCAGCTGCGCGGCGAGCCACGCCGCCCAGCCCGGCGTCGCGCCGTGGGCCGCGATCGCCGTGCCGCCGGAGAGCGCGCGCTCGAGCTCGGGCCACATGGCGCGCGGACCCTAGCACGCGGCTCCTATCGAGCGAGTGTCCGGCGGAGCCGCTGGCGCGGCCGCCGGCGCGGATTCTCCGCGCGAGCGCCCGGCGGAGCCGCCGGCCCGGCCGGACGCGCGGACTTGTACCTCTCCGGATCACCAGTAGTCGGCGAAGCACTCGACGAGCACGTCGGCGTCGGGATCGGTCTCGTACATCCAGTCCTCGAAGTCCGGATCGTCGAGGATCGGCAGCGTCTGGCCGGGGAGCTCGCAGCCCGCGAGCTCGCCGTCCTCGCAGTACTCGGCGGGATCGAACAGCGCGTCCGCGTCGGTCACCCAGCTCACCTCGAGCGGGAAGTCCTTGCCGTCGACGCGGAAGCCGCAGTACGTGCTGTACGAGCAGTCGCCGAGATCGTCGCACTCCTCGGTGTCGCCGTACTCGAAGCGGACGAGCGTGTAGGCGACTCCGTCGGAGGTGAACGTCTTCTCGCGGCGGTGGTGGACGTTGCGATCCGCGAGCCCGAGCGCTTTCTCGGTCGCCTCGCAGGCGTCGCCGCACGCGTCGTCGCCCGCGCCGAGGCCGGTGACGTCTTCGATCCAGGAGCACCCAGAGGATGCCAGCGCGAGGGCGAGGACCAGGAGCACAGGGGCCAGGCGGTGCATGCCCGGCGTCATCGCAAGCCGGATGCCGGGAGATGGTGCCTGCGATTCTCAGGGCTTACGCCGGGGACGCGGCCGCCGGGGGGCGGCGATCGCCGCTTCGGGGTGACACCGCCGGGGCCTCGCTGCCAGCGCGGCGCCGCGCCGGGCTATCGAGTACGCTAGTCGCCGATGCGCGCGATGCGGAGCTCGCTCGTGATCGCGGTGGGGGCGGGGCTCGCCGCTGCGGCCGGCGCGCAGCCTGCGCAGCCTGCGCCGCGCGCGGCCCCGGCCCCGGCGCCGGTGGCCCCGCTGGCAGAGCGCGCCGCGCCCGACGCGTCCGCGGACGCGATCGCAAAGCTGCTCGCGCGCACCGACGCCGTCGCCCGCGAGGTCTCGCGGATCCGCGGGCTGCCGCTGCGGCGGCCGATCCCGAACGAGGTCGTCGATCGCGACGAGCTGCGGCGCCGCCTGCTCCAGAACGCCGCCGAGGAGAAGACGAAGGTCGACACGGCCGCCCAGGGCCTGGCGCTCGCGCGCTGGGGGATGATCCCGCTCGCCACCGACTACGAAAGCCTCCTGATCGAGGTGCTGACCGAGCAGATCGCCGGCTACTACGATCCAGACACCAAGCGGCTCACGATCTCGAGGAGCGCCGGCGACGACGCGCAGGGGGCCGAGCTCGTGCTCGCGCACGAGATCGAGCACGGGCTGCAGGATCAGGCGTTCGATCTGAAGAAGCTCGAGGACGTGCCCGACGGCGAGGGCGACGCCCGCGCGGCGCGGCGCGCGCTCGTCGAGGGCGATGGCGTGGCGCTGATGCTCGAGGTCATGCTGGCGCGCAGCGGCGCGAAGGTGCCGTGGGGTACCCCGCGGATCACCGCGGCGATCGAGAAGGAGATGGTCTCGCCGGGCGGCGACGATCTCGACAAGGCGCCGCTCGCGCTTCGCGAGGCGATGATCTTCCCGTACCGCGCCGGCCTCATGTTCGTGGCCGCGCTCCGCCGCCGGCACCCGTGGAGCGCCGTCGACGCCGCGTTCCGGCGCCCGCCGCGATCGACCGAGCAGATCCTGCACCCCGAGCGCTACCACGCCGACGATCCGCCGGTGCCGGTCCAGATCGATCCGCTCGCCGCGCTGCGCGGCTTCTCGCGCGCGCACCAGACGGTGTGGGGCGAGCTCGGCTTCCAGCTCTTCCTGCGCAGCCACGGCCTCGACGAGGCGACGGCGGAGCAGGCGGCGGCGGGGTGGGGCGGCGATCGCGCGGTGGTGCTCGCGCGCGCCAGCGAGCGGCGGCCGGAGCGCGCCGCTGGCGTCTCGCGCAGCGAGTGGGACAGCGAGGTCGACGCGATCGAGGCCGAGGAGGCCGTGGTCAAGGCGCTCGACGGGAGCATCCCGGGCGCCGTCGTCGAGCAGGGCGGACACCGCACGCGCTGGCTCGGCGTCGACGGCACGGTGTCGTGGGTCGAGCGGCGCGGGCCGTCGCTCGTGATCGTCGTCGGCGCGCCGGCGTGGGCCGCGGGCGCGCTCGCGGCCGAGGTGTGGACGGCCTCGCGCGTCGGGGCGGCGGCGGCCAAGCCTCAGGCGAACAAGTAGCGCTCGAGCCCGACGAGCCGGTCCACGTCGTGGACGTCGTCGCGCAGGAGCGGCACCTGCACGAGCAGCGCGCGGTCGCCGCCGGCGGCGCGTATCCGCCCGAGCGCCTCCTGATCGGCGGCGGCCAGCGTCTCGAGCTCGGCGTGCGCGGCCGCGAACGCCTGCGCCGCCATCCGGTGCGTCGTCCCCGACAGCCCGAGCGCCAGGACGCCGGGGTGCGCGGCGAGCGCCGCCTCGAGCTGCGGCACGTCCGCGCGCACCGGCCGCGACGGGTGCACCTTGTTGACGACGAACCCGACGAACGGCATCCCGGCGGACGTCAGCCGCTCGTGGAACGCGAGCGCCTCGCGCACCGCCATCGGCTCGGGGCTCGCGACGAGGACGAAGCCGACGCGCGGCTGGCGGAGCAGCGCGAACGTCTCCTCGGCGCGCTCGCGGAAGCCGCCGAGGATGTCGTTGAACTCGGTGAAGAACACGCCGATGTCGTCGATGAACTTGCTGCCGACGAACTTCGCGAGCCGCTTCAGCACGAACGAGCCGGTCTTGCCGACGAGCGACCACCGCGAGCCGCCCTCGCCCTGGAGCTTCCGGAACCACTCGATCGCCGGCGAGTCGATCGCCTCGGTGAGCTTTCGGGGCGCGTCGAGGAAGTCGAGCGCGTGCGAGGTCGGCGGCGTGTCGACGACGATCAGGTCCCAGCCGCCCTTGCGATCGAAGTCGTGGAGCTTCGTCATCGCGGCGTACTCCTGCGCGCCGGCGAGCGAGCCCGAGACCTGGGCGTACACCGGGTTCGCGAGGATGCGCTGCACCGCCGCCGGATCCTTGGCGTGGCGCATGACCATCTCGTCGAACGCCTGCTTCTGATCGAGCATCATCGCGTGCAGCTCGCCCGTCTGGCTCGGCGCGCCGTGCCGCACGAGCGCCGGCGGGACCTCCTGCACCTGGTGACCGAGCGAGGCGAGCCCGAGCGAGTTCGCGAGCCGGCGCGCCGGATCGATCGTGAGGACGAGCGTGCGCTTGCCGCGCCGGGCCGCCGCGAGCGCGAGCGTGGCCGCCGTGGTCGTCTTGCCGACGCCGCCCGAGCCCACGCAGACCAGGATCCGCCGCTCCAGCAGGACATCGAGGAGGCGGGTAGGGGGCACGTGCCTCTCGCGGATAACACGCCCCGCCGCCCGGAGGCAACGCGGCCGGTGGCACCGCGGCCGGCCGAGACGAAGCCGCGCTCACCCCGAAGACCGCGCGGGAGGACCCAGGTAATATCGGCGGCCTTTCATGAAGCGGGAGCTCATCGTCACGGCGCAGGGGCGCGATCGCACGGTCCGGATCGAGGGGCCGCTCGAGGACGGCCGGTTTCGCGTCGCGATCGACGGCGCCGAGCGCGTCGTGGACGCCCGCCTGCTGCGGCCGGGGACGTGGTCGCTGCTCGTCGACGGCGCGAGCTTCGTCGTCGACCTCGAGCCGCGGCGCGGCGCCCTCGCGGCCTCGGTCGGCGCCTCCGAGGTCGTGCTCTCGGTCGAGGACGCGCTCCACCGCCGCCTCGCCAGCGCCGCCGGTGTCCGCGCGGCGCCGCGCGGCGAGTCGCTCCGCGCGCCGATCGCCGGCAAGGTCGTCAAGGTGCTGGTCGCCCCCGGCGATCAGGTCGCGCCCGGCTCCGCCGTCATCGTGCTCGAGGCCATGAAGATGGAGAACGAGCTCGTCGCCGAGCGCGGCGGCACCGTGACTTCTGTCCACAAGTCCGCCGGCCAGGCCGTCGATACCGGCGACCTGCTCGTCGAGCTCGCGTAGCCGCCGCTGCGGCGGAGGGGCGATCAGACGACGATGCTGTCCGAGCGTGCTCGCAAGCTGCTGCATGACGCGCTGGAGCTCCCGCTCCCCGAGCGTGCCGAGCTGGCCGCCGACCTGCTAGCGAGCTTGGACGGTGAGCCCGCCGCCGAGGTCGAGGCGGCTTGGCGTGCCGAGATCGAGCGGCGCGCACGAGCGGCGATCACGGATCCCGATGACGACGTTCCGTGGGAGACGGTCCGCGCCGAGCTCCATGCGAAGTGAGATCTGAGCCGCGATGGCATCGCGGCGCGAGCTCGCGCTGTCCGGGCGAGCGTGAGCCGGTCCTTCGGTGTCGCCACTCTCACGGTAGACACTCCTGACGTTCTCTTTGTCATTGCGTGATCGGAGGAGCTGGCTCTCGGTGCCGGCGGCTCTCCGGGACCTCACGGTGCAGTGTGCGATCCGGCGTGACAGTCGTGAGGGGTGCTGATTAGTGTGAGCCTCGACCTGGCAAGCAGGAGAGGTGATGAGATCTTCAATTGGCTTCGCTGCGTGGATGCTGCTCCTCGGTGGCTGCATCGGTGATTCGAGCGCCGAGACGCGCACCGCCGCGGGCGCGTCAGCCGGGCAGGCGACCGCTGGCGCCGCCGCCGCAGCGGCAGCTCCGCCGAGGGCGTGCGTCGAGGAGATGAGCCTCATGTGCTGCGATGCCGTGCACCCGGTCCGGCTCTCTGGCCGTCCCCACGCGCTCGACGCGACCGGCCTGGGTGCCGGCTGCGTGCCGGCGGGCGCGTCTCCTGCGTGCGAGGCGCCCGTCTGTTGCTTGAGCCACTCGTCTGTCTTTGACGGCCACCAGTGCGAGCTGCGGTGATGCCCTGAGTCCCGCGACGCGCCGATCGATGTGCCAATCGACACGCCGATCGACGCGAGGATCGATGGCTCTCACTCACGCGCTGATTCACCCGTTCGCAGCAGGACAATGATGAAGGCTCGTGCCGCCTGTCCGGAGCTTGCCGGCGTGCCCCTCGTAGGCTCGAGGCGTTAGTCGCGGCGCGGCGGCTGGGGGGGCAGGATGTTGCCCTTGCGCTGGAACTCCTGGCCCTCCTCGCGCTCTCGATCGATCTGCGCCCGCGAGCGGCAGACGGTGCGCGCCACCAGGCTGCCGGTCGGCACCTCCTCGCGGCAGACCTGCTCGTCCTCGGGGGCCGGGGCGGTCGGCTGCGTCGTGCCCGGTGGTCCCATGGTGGGGCCGTGCGTCTCCTGAGGGGCGGCGCACGCGGCGAGGAAGAAGAGGGGCACGGCGAGGCGCGACATCCCGCTACTGTAATGGGAGACGAGCTCGGTTCCGATGCCCAGAGGCAGCGTGGGCCCGGGTGGCCGGTCCGGGGCGGATCAGGGCTGGCCGTCGAGTATCTCGGCGAGGGTCTGGGCGCCGAAGATGCGCTCGCTCCAGCGCTCGAGGTCGGCGATGTCAGCAGCCTCGATGCGAGCGACGGCCGCCGCCGGCAGCTCGCCGAACCGGGAGCGCAAGAGCCGCAACAGCAAGATGCGCTCCCCTTCCTGACGGCCTTCCTGACGGCCTTCCTGACGACCTTCCTGACGGCCTTCCTTGCGACCTTCCTCGTGACTCTCGCTGCGCACCTTGCGCTGGTAGTCCTCGAACCATGCCTGGATCTCGGCGCTCACGTTGTCCTCCTCGTTCGTCGGTTGCTCATGACTACCGAGCTGAAAATGTACCAACAGTGGTAGGGCGACGCTCAGCTCCCAAGCATCGTCGGGTAGATCCGCCAGATCGGCCAGCGTCTGTTTGAACATACGGCCCTTGCCCAGCAGGCGCAGAAGCAATGTCTCCCGCGTCGGCGGCAGCTTTGAGAGCACGATGACGCTCAGGGCCATACCCCAGACGGCGGCCTGATAGACGCCCGGACGGACCGCCTTGCAGCCATAGGCGTCGAGCACGGTCTCGGGCGGGCCGGGGCTGATGATGACGAGCGCCGGGAACGGCACCTCGTCCGTGGCGGGCTTGTCGCGGCCGGGCTCCGGTGGAGAAGCGCCGATGGCGGCGCGGGCGCGGCGCTCGAGCTCGTGATGCCAGGTGAGCTGCTTGTTCAGGCACCTGCGGACCTGGCGAAGGGTCGGCGTGTCGTGGAACGGCTCGAACAGGCACGGCTGCTCCGCCAGCTCGCCGAGCAGTCCCATGCGGGCACGCTCGGCGGCGCGTGCGGGGTCGGGAGTTGCGTAGATATCGATTTTCTGCGTCGCAGCCAGCACCTCGACCTCGGTCTCGGCGGGGCCGGAGCGGCTCAAGGCGTCGCGCAGGATGTTCTTGGAGAACTGGTCGAAGAGGTGATGCACGATGCGCCCCCTATCGGCCGCCGCGCCAGGAGTTGCGTTACTCCGACGTTTTGGCCGGGGGGCGGGGCGCCGCTACGGCACCGCCGTGCGGAGCTGCGGGGCGGCGGCGTGCGAGCCGGGGAGGCCGGGCGTGCGGTCGCGCGGGATGTGGTAGCGGGCCAGGACGCGCGGCGTGGCGCGGCGGACCTCGTCGGCATCGAGGATGATGAGGCCGCCCGACGTGGTCTCGAGCTCGACGACGCCGTGCGCGTTCGACAGCCGGGTGACGAAGTCCTCCATGTCGCGCGGGACGACGCCATCGAGCTTGGCGATGGCCTCGTTGTAGAGGTGGCCGTAGCCGACGTTGATCTCGTCGGCGAGGATCTGCGTCAGGATCACGACCTCGTGCTGCTCGGGCGCCCTGTGGCCCAGGTAGTAGTAATTGAGGAACTCCTTGGGCGCCTTGTTCCACCACTTGTCCCAGGTGGTCAGGTAGTCGCGCGTCAGGGTCTGGAACACGAGGCCGCCGTAGACGAAGTAGGCGGGCGGCTGGTCGTAGCGCGAGCGCGGCACGAGCGGCCGCCAGGGCCGGAGCTCGAGCGTGATCGTGCGCGCGATGCCGTGGCGCTTGATGCCGAGCTCGATCCGGTCACCGATGTAGCGGTGGCCGAGCACGACGTCGTAGCGCGTGCGGAAGTTGCCCATGTACTGGATGGTGCCGTTGTTGGCGATCGGCAGGCCGTCGATCGACATGATCACGTCGCGCGGCTCGAGCATGCCGTCGGAGGAGCCGTCGTGATCGACGTGCAGGACGACCACGCCGCGCTCGTTCGCGTGCAGGCCGAGCTGGCGCCGCAGGAGCGGGTTCTCGAGGTTCTGCGTCGTGATGCCGAGCGCCGGGATCTCGGGCCGCTTGCCGGCCTCGACGCCGTCGAGGAACGCGCGGATGATCGGCGGCGGCACCATCTCGCCGATGTTGTCGACGCCGGTCAGCTTCTGGAACGCGATCCCGACGACGTTGCCGTCACCGAACACGGGGCCGCCGCTGTTGCCGGCGTTGATCGCCGCGTCGACGGTGACGGCGAGCAGGTGGCGCTGCGAGTGGCTGTAGCGCTGCACCTCGATGCGCGACACGACGCCCTCGGTGATCGAGATCTCCTCGCCGCCGACGGGGTAGCCGACGACGGCCACCTCGTCGCGCAGCCGCGGCATGGGCCCCAGGCGCGCGGGCTCGATGTCATTGAGGAAGTCGGCGGGCTCGGTGACCTCGAGCAGGGCGAGATCGCAGTCGTGGCTGACGGCGCGGACGCGCGCGATCGCCTTGTCGGGCTGCGACGGCTTCTGAACCTGAAGGAATGTCGCGTTCGCGACGACGTGGGCGCCGGTGAGCAGGAGCCCGGGCCCGATCACGACGGCCGAGCCGGTGCTGTTCGAGGGGGTGCGCGCCTGCCAGGGGCCGTCGAAGTCCGGGTCCTGAGAGGTCGCAAAGACGCGGATTACCTCGGGGTATGCCACGATCCACCCTACCGTGGGCGGGGAGGGTTGCAAAGCAGGGCGGACCGCCGCGTTCCTGTGGAAGGCGCGCCTATCGCGCGGGGATCTCGGACGCGGTATAGCCAGGCGTGCTCGCACTGCAGGCAGTGACGCCGGCCGGGCTCGCCGCCGCCGTTCCAGCGGTGACGCTCGCGGAGGCGCGCAAGCTGATCGCGGCGGTGCACCGCGGCGAGCCGATCGCCGCGGGCTCGGCGGTGCGGCGCGTGGCGGCCGATGCGGTGCGGGCCGCGGGCGCGGTGCCGCGGCTCGCGGTGGTGGCGGAGACGGCGAGCCGGATCGATCCGTTCGTGAAGTATCTGCTCGAGAGCGGCGATGGCGCGCGGTTCGAGGCGGTGCGCATCCCGCTCGAGGATCCGGACCGGTTCACGGTGTGCGTCAGCTCGCAGGTGGGCTGCGCGCTCGCGTGCGCGTTCTGCGCGACGGGCCGGCTGGGCCTTTCGCGCAACCTCGCCGCGTGGGAGATCGTCGAGCAGGTGCGCGCGGTGCGCGCGCGGCTCCCGCGCGGCCGCGTCCACGGCGTGGTGTTCCAGGGCATGGGCGAGCCGCTCGCGAACGCCGACGCGGTGCTGGGCGCGATCGCGGTCCTGTCGGAGCCGTGCGCGCAGGGCATCGACGCGCGCGCGATCACGGTGTGCACGGCGGGCCTGCCGGCGGGCATCCGACGGCTCGCGCGCGAGGCGCCGAAGGTGCGCCTGGGGCTGTCGCTCTCGAGCGCGATCGCCGCGCACCGCCGCCGCGTCATGCCGATCGCGGAGCGCCACGAGCTGGACGAGGTCCTCGCGGCGGTCGCGGAGCACGCGCGCGCCACGGGGCTCGCGCCGATGTGGGCCGTGACGCTGCTCGACGGCGTCAACGACGGCGAGGCCGACGCGGCCGCGCTCGCCGAGCGAGCGGCCGCGTTCGCCGCGGCGACCGGCGTGCGCCCGCGGATCTCGATCGTCGCGTACAACGCGATCGATGAGGGCGGCGCGGATCCGTTCCGCCGCTCGCCGCGCGAGGCGGCGTTCCGCGCCGTCCTGGCGGCGGCGGGGCTGCCCTCGCACCGCCGCTACTCGGGCGGCGGCGACGTGGCCGCGGCGTGCGGCCAGCTGGCGGCGCGCGGCTAGCCGCTGCGCCGCGGGGAGCCGAGGTAAAAGACAGCCCATGCACCCGCTCCACGACATCGAGGTCCCGCCCGACATCGCGGCGTTCGTCCCCGCGCTGATCGAGATCCCGCGCGGCTCTCACCTCAAGTACGAGGTCGACAAGCCGACGGGCCTCCTGCGCCTCGATCGCGTCCTCTACTCGGCGGTCTTCTACCCGGCGAACTACGGCTTCATCCCGCGGACCCACGCCGACGACGGCGATCCGCTCGACATCCTCGTCCTCATGCAGGAGCCGGTCGAGCCGCTCTCGATCGTGCGCGCCCGGCCGCTCGGCGGGCTGCGCATGGTCGACAACGGCGGCGACGACAAGATCATCAGCGTGTGCGTCGACGATCCGGCGTACGCGCACTACGATTCGGTGCAGGCGCTGCCGCCGCACGTCCTGCGCGAGCTCGATCGGTTCTTCCGCGACTACAAGATCCTCGAGGGCAAGCAGGACGCGGTCGAGGTCGGCGACATGTACGGCCGCGAGCACGCGCTCGAGGTGATCGCGGCCTCCCGCGCCGCGTACGAGCGCGGCGAGTGGCGCTGAGCCCCGCGCGTGCCCCAAGCGCGACTGAGCGCGACTAAGCCTTCGCGCTCGGCCGCGCGCTGACGCGCTCGTGCCAGGCGGCGAGGTGCTTGTGCGTGGCCGGATCGATGCGGATGTTCGAGACCTTGCCGAAGTCGATCGCGCACAGCGCGGTGATGTCGGCCACCGTGAACCGGTCAGCCGCGACGTACGGCCGCGTGGCGAGCTCGGCGTCGAACCACGCGAAGCGCTCGCCGACCAGCTCGCGCATGATTTCGGCGAACTCGGGCGCCTGCCGGATCCGGCCCTGCCAGAACGCGTGCGTGTTGCGGAACACCTGCACGAGCGGGAACAGGAGCTCGAGCTCGGCGTGGCGGTTCCACATCTCGACCTGCGCGCGCTCCCACGCGTCGGTGCCAAACAGGTTGGGCTCGGGGTACAGCTCCTCGAGGTAGCGGCTGATCGCCATCGATTCGCGGAGCACGCGGCCGTCCCCGAGCTCGAGCACGGGCAGGAGCTGGATCGGGTTCTTCTTGCGGAACTCGGGAGTCTGGTGGGCGGCGGAGGCGATGGAGACCTCGATCGTGTCGTACGCCACACCCTTCTCGGCCAGGAACACGCGCACCCTGCGGGGGTTGGGGGCCCGGAGGTCGTGGTACAGGAGCATGCGCCTCACTCTACGACCAAACGACCAAAATCAGGCAGCCCCCGGCTCGATCTCGTACAATCGCAGGCCATGCGTAGATTCGGGATCCTCGTCGCGTGGTGCCTCGCGCTGGCTGCGAGCCCGGGCTGCAAGGCCAAGAGCGAGGCGACCAACGCGCCTGATCCGGCGGCGCTCAAGGCGCAGCAGGAGCTGATCGCCCGGCGCGACGCGCTGCTCGCGCAGCGGCAGAAGCTCGCGGGCGAGCGGGACAAGCTCTCCGAGGAGATCAAGGCGGTCGAGGCCAAGGGCGGCGACACCACCGAGCTCGCGAAGAAGAAGGCGGACCTCGAGCAGCAGATGCAGGGGCAGGACGCCGAGCTCGACACGATCCGCACGAACGTCGAGACGACGCTCGCCAAGATCGCGGCGGCGGGCGACGCGGCGGCGGGCCTGGCGGGCCGCGAGGCGAACATGGGCTCGCGCGAGGAGCGGGTCGCCAAGCGCGAGGCGCAGCTGGCCGATCGCGAGCGCACGCTGGCGTCGCGCGAGGCGCAGCTCGCGCAGCGCGAGAAGGAGACGTGCGGCGTGGCGGCGCCGATGATCATCCAGCAGGTGGCGGCGCCGGCCAAGGGGAGCAACTACACGCGCAAGGAGATCGAGCCGCTGCTCAGGACCGCCCGCCAGACGATGCAGAAGAAGGGCATCCTCGCTGGCGATCTGGGTCCGGCCGGCAGCCTCGAGTCCGACGCGACGAAGGCGATGGCCGACGGCGACTGGGGCAAGGCGTACCTCGCCGCCGCGCAGCTCGCGGCGACCGTCGAGGCGATCAAGATCGATCGCAACTTCGTCTCGGCCAAGCACAACCGCCTCCAGCAGCGCGTCAAGAACGGCAAGCTCGACGAGCCGACCTCGGCGGCGCTCACCGAGGGCATGAAGGCGGTGGTCCAGAAGTACGGCGACGGCGACTTCGCGGCCGCCAACAAGAAGCTCAACGAGCTGTGGGCGCTCGGCGGCTTCCGCTGATCAGCAGCTCTCGGCGCCGACCTTGGCGCACGGCGCGTCGAACGGCTCGTGGACGAGCGCCGAGACGATGATGCCGGTGACGATCGCCAGGCCGACGGCGGCGGGCGCGACGACGTACCAGCGCCGCCACAGCGGCGGATCGTCGTAGATGACCTGATCGCGGTTGATGGGCTTGCCCTGCACGTCGCGCCGGACGATCGGGTACTGCTGCAGCGTCACCGCGACGTCGGTGGGCTTGCCGTACGCCACGTCGATGAACCGCACGAAGTCGTGGTACTCGGGGTGCGTCACCCGCACCGCCTGCGTGCCGACGGGCAGCGTCACCTCGCCCTTGGGCGAGGGCGCGATCTTGCTGCCGTTCACGTAGATCGTCGCGCCGCTGACGTCGGTCGCGAAGCGCACGGTGCCGCGGTAGCGGTCGGGCTCGAGCAGCCGCACCACCGCGGCCTGCGGGGTGTCCTCGGCGCGCGCGCCGCCGACCGTGAGCGTCGTCGAGCGCAGCTCCTTCCCCGCGCTGACGTCCGTGGCCCCGAGGTAGACGATCTTCGCGTCGCCGAGGCCGCCGACCTCGCCGGCGATCACGAACTGCGCGCCGACGAGCTTGCCGAGCTCGGTCAGGCACGCGGCCTCGCCCTCGCACGCCTTGAGCTGCGGCCGCTTCGCGCGCCGGATCGCCTCGGTGACCTGCGCTGCGGACACGATCTTCGTGCCGGGCAGGCCCGCCACGGCCGCCTCGATCTGGGTCGTGAGCTTCTTGACCTGCGCGGACGTGTCCTCGGCCCCGAGCGTCGACAACGGCGCGATCGCGACGAGCCGCTCGGCGCGCGCGGGCGCGGGCGCGCCGAGGAGCAGGAGCAGGAGCAGCAGGAGCGCCGCCGGAAGGGCGAGGCCGGATCGCGCGCGCCGCGGCATCAGCACCCCTCGCGCTGGCCGGTGCCGGGGATGATCCGCACGCAGTCGACGCTGCCGGCGCGGTAGCCGGCGTAGATGCCGATGCCCACCGCGGCGACGGCGACGCCGATGACGAACCACGTCTTCGTGTAGAACGGCTGCCGCGTGACGCGCTCTACCTTGCCGGTGCCGATCACCTCGTTCGACGGCAGGAGCCGCACCACGACCTGGCTCACCTTCTGGAACCGGACCTCGACCTCGTCCTCGAACGGCGCGTAGCCCTGCGCCTCCACGCGCAGCCGGTGTTTGCCGAGCGGCTGCCGGGGGAGCACGCCGAGCTGCGGCAGCGGCGTCTTGCCGATGGTCTTGCCGTCGAGCTCGACCTGGGCGCCGAGCAGATCGCTCTGGATCTGGATCGAGCCGTGGAGCTGATCGGGCGCGAGCAGCTTGTACGCGGCGACCCGCACGCCCTCGATCAGATCATCGGGGGTGCCGCGCAGCGGATCGCTCTGGATGCGCGTCAGCTGCTTGGCGGTGGCGGACTCGATCGCCTTGATGTTGAGGATGTAGCTGTCGCCGAGCGAGCCGACGGTGCCGGTGATCATGACGTCGACGCCGAGCTTCTTGCCGATCGCGCCGAGGCACTTCTCCTCGCCGGTGCACTCGCGTTGCTCGGCGGTGGCGACCCGATCGATCTCGCGCCGGCTCGGCATGGGCTGCCGGGCGAGCCGCTCGAGCTCCATGCGGAACAGGGTCTCGAGCCGCGCCACGAGCTCGGGCTCGATCCCGAGCGCGTCGAAGCGCCACACGGCGATCCGCTGCGTGATCGCCTGCTCGGGGCCGGTCTCGGGCGAGCGAGGCTGCGCGCCGACAGAGCGAGCGCCGACGCATGCCAGCGCGAGCGCGAGCACGACACCCGTGGCTAGCCTCCGCACCACGGCTGGACTCTAACACTGCTTGGATCGCGGCAGCGGAGCGAGCACTGGCGTGTTAGCGTGCGCACATGTCCTGGTTGCGACGGACCGCGCTGGCGGCCATGGCCGTCGGCCTGCTCGGTGTGCTCGGGTGCTCGTCGGTCAGCACGGTGCGCGTGCAGCCGGATAACCTCTACGCCGGGCCGCGGATGCGGCCGATCGCCGTGATCCACGCCCAGGTCACGAGCGCCTACCTCCTGTTCATCCCGATCCCGGGCCACGTGGATCTGGACCGGGTCGTGAACCGCATGCTCCTCGCGACGGCGAAGACCCTGGGCGCGGACAAGGTCGTGAACATCCGCATCGACATCACGCCGGACGGTGGCATCTGGACGCTCCGCAAGCTGCTCGGCTGGCGGACGGCCGAGGCGAGCGGCGTCGCCGTGGTGATCGAGGATGGGCCGCCGCTGCCGGGCCCGGGCGGCCCGGAGGCTCCGGCGGGTCCGGCTGCCGCGGGCGGTCCCTCGGGCTCGCCTGGCCCGGCCGGCTCGGCCGGCAGGGCGCCCTGATGCCGGCCTCCGTCTGGGATCGCCGGCTGATCGTCGTGCTCGGCAAGGGCGGCGTGGGGCGGAGCACCGTGGCGGCGGCGATCGCGGGCCAGCTCGCGCGCGCCGGCAAGAAGACGCTGCTCTACGAGACGAACGCCAACGATCGCTTCGGCCCCTACTTCGACCGGCCGCCCGTCGGGACGGAGGCGGCCCAGCTCGCGCCGAACCTGTGGGCGGTCAACGCCACCCCGGCGACCGCGCTCGAAGAGTACGGGCTCATGATCCTGCGCTGGAAGTCGGTCTACGAGATGGTGTTCGAGAACCGGGTGACCCGGGCGTTCCTGCGCGCGATCCCGGGCCTCGACGACTACGCGCTGCTCGGCAAGGTGTGGTTCCACGCCACCGAGGAGAAGCGCGGCAAGCCGGTGTGGGACACCGTCGTGTTCGACATGCCGGCCTCGGGCCACTCGATCTCGATGCTCAGGGTGCCGTGGGTGATCGTCGACGCGGTCCCCGAGGGGCCGCTCACGCGCGACGCGCACCAGGTGAAGGCGCTCCTCCTCGACAAGGCGCAGACGGCGGCGGTGATCGTGACGCTCGCCGAGGAGATGCCGGTCAACGAGGCGCTCGAGCTCGAGGCGCAGCTCGGCAAGCTCGGCATCGCGCCGCAGCAGCTCGTCGTGAACCAGGTCTACCCGGACCACGTCCCGATCGGGACGCCGATCGCGAAGGTGCTCGACACGCTGGTGGTGCCGCCGCCGCCGGGGAGCCCGCTGGCCGAGATCGTCGAGCACGCGAGCCTGGCGCGCGATCGGCGGCGGCTCAACGAGCGCTACCTGGCGGAGCTGCGCCGCCGCACGCATACGCCGGTCGTGGAGCTGCCGATGCTGTTCGCGCAGACGCTCGGCGCGCCGCACGTCCGCGATCTGGGCGAGCGGCTCGTCGGCGCGCGCTGAGCCCCGCGCTTCGCCCGCTCGCTCACGCTCGGGGGCTCAGTCGCCGGCGGTGCGCATCGGGAACAGCGGCTCGCCGTGGATCTCGAGCCGGTACACGCTGTTCTCGGTCTCGACGTAGATCATCTTGCCGCCGGGCTCGCCGAGCACGCGCCGGACCGGCGTCGTGATCATCCGGTGCCCGTGCGGGTCGCGGAAGATCACCATGCCGCGGCCGATGTACGGGTAGCTGATCAGGTATCCCGTGTAGATACGTCCGCTCGCGCCGGCGGGTCGCTCGCTGCCGAGCTCACGAATCTTGCGGGCCGTGACGCTGACCATGGGGTCGCTAGCCGGTAGTTTAAAAGATGCTCGCGCCAACGTCATCCTCTTTGCAAGATGCGCGAGGCCCATGGCGCAACAGACCGTCGAGGAAATGTACGATCGGCTACGGGCCGCCATCGGGGTAGACCCGGGGGAGGCGCAGCCGGTCCTTCGCCCGGTAGCACCAGGGATTCGCGTGCTTGCGCTCCGGACCCCGACGCTCCCCCCCGCAGCCCATACGAACGTTTACCTGGTCGGGCCGGATCGCGGCCCGATGGCCGTGGTCGATCCCGGCAGCCCGTACGCAGATCAGCAGGCGGTCCTCGACGCCTACCTGGGCGAGCTGCCGATCGAGCTGATCCTCCTCACACACCACCACGGCGATCACGTCGGCGGGGCGGCGGCGCTGGCGGCGCGCTGGGGCGTGCCGATCGCGGCCCACGCGGTGACGGCGCGCCGGCTCGCCGGGCGGGTCCCGGTCACGCGCCTCCTCGAGGACGGGGAGGTCGTGCACGGCGCGACCGCGGTTCACACGCCGGGGCACGCCGAGGGCCACCTCTGCTTCGAGGTCGGCGGCGCGGGCGCGACGATCGCCGGAGACATGGTCGCCGGGATCGGGACGATTCTGATCGATCCGAGCGATGGCGACATGGCGCTGTACCTGGCCTCGCTCGAGCGCCTGCTGGCGCGCCCGGCGGCCGCGCTCCTCCCGGCGCATGGGCCGATACTTCCGGACGGGCCGGCGAAGCTGCGCGAGTACCTCGCGCACCGCCGCATGCGCGAGGCGCGTGTGGTGGCGGCGCTGTCCGGAGCGCCACAACCGCAGACTTTGCGTCAGCTCCTCCCCGTCGCGTACGGCGATACGCCAACCGTTCTGTGGCCGCTCGCCGAGAGCTCGCTGCTCGCGCACCTCGTGAAGCTGGTACGGGACGGGAAGGCCGTCGAGCGTGACGGTCTCTGGTCGGCGAACACGCTATAGTCCGCCGCGGTGGGCCTGACCTTCGATGCTCTCGCCGAGGTCGCCATGGCGCGCGATCTGTTGCGCCGATGGTGGGGACTCGATCTCGGCCTGGCGGAGGCCGACGGCGGCGGCTACGTCCGCGCGTCGCACGCCACGTGCGATACGGTCCGCGGCGCGGCGGGTGCGGCGTGCGCGGCCGAGCTGAAGGAGATCGCGGCGGGCTTCGCGAAGAGCAAGAAGCGCGGCGCGATCGTCCGGCGCTGCCACGCGGGCTTCGTGATGGTCGCGGCGCCGGTGCTGACGGATCGCGATCGCGGGATCGCGGGCGTGGTCTACGCGACGGGCGGCGGCCCGACGGCGGCGGGCGGCGAGCTCCCGCCGGGCCTCGTGAAGATCCTGGGCTGCACCGAGGCCGAGGCGCAGACGCTCGCCGCGGTGGCGCCGCCGCTCGGCGACGCCGATCTCGTGCGCATCGCCGATCTGGTCGCGGCGGCGGCGGCGGCCGTCGAGCGCGTACAGCCGGCGGAGGTCGCCCCGACGACGCACGCGCACCCGTTCTCCGAGATCGTCGGCGATGCGCCGGCGGTGCGCGAGGTGGTGAAGCTGCTCGGCAAGATCGTGCGGAGCGAGGCGACGGTGCTCATCCACGGCGAGAGCGGCACGGGCAAGGAGCTGATCGCGCGCGCGATCCACTACCACGGGCCGCGCGCGAAGAAGCCGTTCGTCGTCCAGAACTGCTCGGCGTTCAACGACAACCTGCTCGAGAGCGCGCTGTTTGGCCACGTGCGCGGCGCGTTCACGGGCGCGGTCAAGGATCAGCCGGGCCTGTTCCAGGTCGCCGACGGCGGCACGTTCTTCCTCGACGAGATCGGCGACATGTCGGCCGCGCTGCAGGTCAAGCTCCTGCGCGTCCTGCAGGAGGGCACGTTCATGCCGGTCGGCGGCACGAAGCCGGTGAAGGTCGACGTCCGCATCATCGCGGCGTCGCACAAGGACCTGGCCGCGATGGTCGCGCATAAGCAGTTCCGCGAGGACCTGTTCTACCGCGTCAACGTGCTCAAGCTGACGGTGCCGCCGCTGCGCGAGCGCGTGAGCGACATCCCGCGGCTCGCGCTGCACTTCGTGAAGAAGCACTGGCGCGCCCAGCGCCCGGCGCCGCGGTTGTCGCAAGGCGCGCTCGCGCGCCTGGTCGCGTACGCGTGGCCGGGCAACATCCGCGAGCTCGAGAACGAGATCGAGCGCATGCTGGTGCTCGCGGGCGAGGCGCCCGAGCTCACGGCGAACATGGTCTCGCCGCGCGTGGCGGGCGCGTCGGGGCCGGCGGCCAATACGCCGCCGCGGGCGCTGCGCGACGTCGTCGCCGAGGCGGAGGCCGAGGCGATCGTGGCGGCGCTCGGGCGGCACGTCGGCGACCGGGTGCAGGCGGCGGCCGATCTCGGCGTGAGCGACGCGTACCTGGCGGCGCGGATGGCGTCGCTGGGCCTGGATCAGCGCGGCGACGGCCCGGCGGCGTAGTCGGCGGCGGGCGGCGGGGCGGCGTGGTCGGCGCCCGGGGCGGCGTAGTCGGCGTAGTCGGCGCCGGGCGGCGTGGTCGGCGCCGGGGCGAGGTGGTATGTCGTGGGCGTGAAGACGTACGTCTGCCCGACGTGCAAGGGGCCGGTCACCAAGGGCACCGGCCGGGACAAGCTGTTTCCGTTTTGCAGCGAGCGCTGCCACCTGGTGGATCTCGGCCGGTGGCTGGGCGAGGAGTACCGGATCCCGGGCGAGCCCGCGGAGGGCGCCCTGCCGCGAGGCGCTGATGACGATGCAACGTGAGCCGGGGCCGGGGGCGGAGCCGGGGGCGGAGCATCGCGTGTCGACGCACCTCGGCGTCGACGCGGCGGCGTACGACGCGGCGATCCGGCGCTTCATTCCCGGTTACGAGGAGATGATCGCGGAGGTCGTATCGATCCTCGACCAGGCGCTCGACGAGGAGGTGCGGGTCGTGGACCTCGGCGCCGGCACGGGCGCGCTCGCGGGCGCGATCCTCGACGCGATCCCGCGGGCGCGGGTCGTGCTCGTCGATATCGATCCGAACATGCTCGCGGTGGCGGCCGCCCGCGTCGCCGCGCACGGCGAGCGCGCCGAGGTGCGCTGCGCGACGTTCGACGCCGCGCTGCCCGCGCTCGGCGCCGGGTCCGCGGGCGCCGTCGTCGCGTCGCTCTCGCTGCACCACGTCCCCGAGCTCCCGCGCAAGCGCGCGCTGTACACGCAAATTTGCGAGACGCTCGCGCCTGGCGGCGTCTTCCTGAACGCTGACGCGACCGTGCACGAGGCGGGCGCGGAGCACGCGCGCATCTACCGCGAGTGGGCGGCCGGCATGGCGCGTGCCGGCATCGAGGCGGCCGAGGCCGAGGCGCTGTTCGCGCAGTGGGCCGGCGAGGATCGGTATTACCCGCTCACGGTCGAGCTCGATCTGCTCGCGCAGGCCGGCTTCGCGCGCCCCGACTGCTTCTGGAAGCGGGCCGCGTCGACGGTCTTCGGCGGCTTCCGCTGAGCCCGACGCGGCCGCGCGGGGGCGCGACGGCGCCGGGGCGCCGGGGCGCCGGGGCGCCGGGGCGCCGGGGCGGTTACGAAGATGGCGCTGGAGATCGCCGCGTCGCCATGTGACGCGTGACGCGTGGCTGGGTGCTCGCGCGGGGGTCGCACGGCTGCCACGCGCGCGGGGTGCTCCGCGGCTTGCTCGCTCGGGTTGCTACTTTGCTTCGCAGTTAGGTCCGTGCCCGCACGCCCGCCCACCGTTGGTGCTCGCACGACCGATCGGCGCCACTGCCAAGAAACCCGCTACGTAACATCGCGAGGAGTAAGGGCAACGTTGAATCCGAGTGCTTCGAGGCGGCGCACGTGCTTGCGGGTGGCGTCGGTCTGTGAGCGGCGGGTCAGATACTGGTCC